>Ga0137380_10004176_pt1 | contig 12673 bp, 10 predicted proteins | sample SagtaG_17_FD_104809 | JGI IMG/M metagenome (GOLD analysis project Ga0137380, IMG submission 104809) | Vadose zone soil microbial communities from Sagehorn Ranch, Mendocino, California, USA - Sage2_L_100_16 metaG | ecosystem: Environmental > Terrestrial > Soil > Vadose zone | place: USA... | reverse complement strand
TGACCAGATCGGCCAGGATGCGCAGGGGGATGAACGCCGCTACCGTGCCGACGAAGACGCCCGTGAGGATGGTCGATTTCCACGGGGTGCGGAAGCGCTCGTGCACGGCGCCGAAGAACCCGGTCGGGAGAAGACCGTCCCGGGCCATCGCCATGAAGACCCGCGGCTGGCTCAGCATCATGACCAGCAGCACCGAGGTGATGCCGGTCAGCGCCCCGATCGAGATCAAGAGCCGGGCCCACGGCAGCCCAGCCTGGCGGAAGGCGTCCGAGACCGGGGCGTCGATGTTGATCTGGTTGTAAGGCACCATGCCGGTGATCACCGCCGCGACGGCGATGTACAGGACGGTGCACAGGATCAGCGAGGTGATGATGCCGATCGGCACGTCGCGCTTCGGGTTGCGGGCCTCCTCGGCGTGGGTCGATATCGAATCGAAGCCGATGTAGGCGAAGAAGATGACGGCGGCGCCGGCCAGCATGCCGAGCGGCTCGCCGCCCTTGCCGGTCTGTCCGATCAGCGTCTTGCCGAAGAAGGCGATGCCGGCGAGGCCAAAGGGCGCGAACGGGTGCCAGTTGGCCGGATGGACGTAGAAGGACCCGACGGCGATGACGAACAGGACGATCGCCAGCTTGACGATCACCATGAAGGCGTTGAACCCGGCGCTCTCCTTGATGCCCTTCACGAGGATGACGGTGATGATCGCCGCGATGACGATTGCCGGCAGGTCGAACCAGGTCCCGGTCGCGGCCAGGTGCCCCGTGGCCGGGTCGAAGTCGAACGGCGCGTTGGTCACCACGCGCGGCAGATGGATGCCGAGCTGGTCGATGAGCGCCTGGAAGTAATGCGACCAGCCGTGCGCCACGGTCGACGAGGCGACGGCGTACTCGAGGATCAGGTCCCAGCCGATGATCCAGGCGAACAGCTCGCCCATGGTCGCGTAGGCGTAGGTGTACGCCGATCCGGCGACCGGGACCATCGAGGCGAACTCGGCGTAGCAGAGCGCCGCGAAGATGCAGGCGATCCCGGAGACCACGAACGACAGCATCAGCGCCGGGCCGGTCTTGTCGTGCGCCGCCACCCCGGTCAGGACGAAGATGCCGGTGCCGATGATGGCGCCGACCCCGAGGCTCGTCAGGGCGACCGGCCCGAGCACGCGGCGCAGCCGGTGCTCTCCGGCCATCTCCTGCATGAGCGTTTCGTACGACTTGGTCGCGAAGAGCCGGTTGGCCATCTGGCCCCCCCGATACGAGTGGCGCGCGCCGCGGGCTGCGAAGGGGCGCCGCCGGATGAACATCGGCCCCCACCGAGGGGCGCGTGTCACGCAACGAAACGCCGCAAGCCTACCACCTTTCAAAATTCAATGGGAAGGCCCGACCGGCGTCACCGAAGGCCGTGGCTCATGAGGACGGAGATCCCGCCCCGGACTCCCGTGATGAGGTCGGATCGTCCGTCGCCGTCGAGGTTGGAGACCAGGAGGCTCTCGGCGGGACCGGCGGCCGAGAATCGCAGACGTGGTGCGAAGCTCCCGTCCCGGTTCCCCATGAGAATGGAGATTTCATGGGAGAGGTTCAGCACCGCGAGGTCCGCCTTCCGATCGGCGTCGAAGTCGCCTGCGGCGGCGCACTGCGTCGGACGCTTTGAGGTCGGCGGGATTCCATCCCACTTCGAGGCGCGCAGGCGGCGCGAAGCTCCCGTCGCCTCGACCACGAAGCACGACCACCTCACCCCGGGGCGGCGGGGGCGGGGGAGGCGCCGGTCCCGCGCCGATCGAACAGATGGTCGGGCCGTCCATGCACGAGTTCCAGTTGCGGATCGCGACCGCCAGATCAAGGTGATGATCACCGTCGAAACGGCGCACCGCCAGGGACGTGGGATGCCAGCCGGCCTGGTACTTCGTCTCGCCGCCGAACCCTCCTGCCCCGTCTCCACGCAGCACGATGATCTGATTGGAAGACGAGGACGCCAGCGCGAGATCGGGGCGCCGGTCCCCGTCGAAATCACCGACCACGAGAACGTCGGGCACCCTGGCGACGTAGTCGCGCAGGCCGCCGGGTTCGGGGGGCCACGGACCGAAGGTCCCGTCACCGTTCCCAAGGAACAGGGCGACGGCCCCTGGGTTTCGGCAAGCGACCGCGAGATCGGGCCAGCGATCGCCGTTGAATCTCCCGATGACGAGCGCGCCCGGTCCTTCGCACACACCATTGATGAGCGCGGGCCCGAAGGAGCCGCGCCCGTCGCCGAGGAATACCGACAAATCGTTCGAGGTAGTTCGCAACCACGATGTCCTTCTTGTCATCCCCGTTCACGTCCTCAATCCGGGGAGTCTCGGAGGTCGAAGACAGGGTTTGGAAACATCGACATGGCGTTCGACGAGCGATGCACGGGGGACGCAGCGGCCGGGCGGATCGTGGAGCTGTGGATGGTCAGGACGAAAAGGAGCAAGAGGACGATCGGGAGCACTGGTGCGACTGTACCATCGCCGCGCGTGACGTGCGGGGCCCGAGGCCAAACGATGCTGCACGGCGGTCGCGCGGAGGACCGCGCCGCTTCACTCGCGGATACGGCACCGGATCAGGGCTGATCCTCCGGAGGCGAGGAGAACAGATCCTTGTGCGTGGCCCGGTCGTAATACGAATCGAAGTTCTCCGCGGTCATGTCGGAGTGATCGGGGGTGTGGCATTCGAAGCAGGCCTCCCGCGGAGGGCGGCGGATGATGTTGGCGGAGGAGGGAGCGGCGACGTGCGCGCTTCCGGGACCATGGCACATCTCGCACCCCACGTGCCGGAGGCGCTCGAGCGGGTCTCCGATCCGGTACCCGGATGGCAGACCGTATCCCGTCACGTGGCACCCCACGCAGCGGGGCGCGTAGTTGCGGTGCCGCGCGAGGAGGACGGAGAAGGCAAACCCGTGGGGGGTTGCCTGCCAGTCTTCAAATTGCTCGCGATGGCACCGCTCGCACGCGGGCGCTCCGGTGTAGCGGGCGTCCTTGACGAGGGAGGGAAGCACCTGCGCGACCGGCTCCTCCGACCCTGCAAGGTCCGGGCTCTGCCGGATCCCGTCATAGAAGGCCGCGAGCCGCTCGCGAAAGCGTGGATCGTCGGGAACGTCCTCGCCGAGCCGATGTCGCGTCACTCGAGCCGACACGACGCCCTCGTGGAGTTTGATGCCGATCTCGAGATCCTCCAGATCCTTCCCCTCGCCGGAGCTGAAGAAGACCAGGCGTCGATCCTGGAAACCCATGATCGCGTGTTCGGTATCCCCCTCGAAGGAGAACGCTGTGTTGAAGACAGCCTCGACGCTCTCGGTGCTGAGGTAAACGTCGATCTCGGGGACCGTTTCGAGGGCCTCGCGCACGAGATCCGGCGTGAGGCTGCCGATGGCGATCACCAGGTCGGCCCGGGGCCGGACTTCCCGGGCGCTGCGGGCGAGGTATTCGAGGGGCGCGCCGACCGAAAGCCCCCCAAGGTTCTCTTCGTAATAACGCGCATGTTGAATGTTGTAGTTTCCCGGTTCGAGGACGCTCAGCCAGGCAATCCGCAGACCATTCGAGCGCGTGATCCTGTAGGGGGGCGCAAGGGCATTTCCCCCGAACGACAGATTGGCGCTCACGTAAGGGAGCGGCCTGCGCCGCGCGAGCTCCTGGAAGAAGCTCGGTCCCCGCAGCATCTCCGCGTGCCCGATGGCGGCAACGGCGTATTCCTCCCGCCCCATCAGCTCGAGCGCCAGTTCGAGCTCTCTCTGCTTGGAGGGATCCAGGATCGGGTCGTCTCCGGGGTTCGCGTAGGCGTTGCCCAGATCGACCAGGACGGGTGCGCCGCTCCCGCGCAGAGTCCGGCGCCGGATGGTCTCGCGCCGGGCGATCCCGCCGAGCTGCCGGGCCTTGCATCCGCAGACCTCGAGCATGCCGTTCGTGTTCGCGGTCAGCAACAGCCTCAATTGTCGTGCCTGGCCCGGCGTGCCGTTCGGCACCGGTGCGGAGGTCAGGCGAAGACGCGTCCTCGCGGCCACTTTCGCGACCCATTCTTCCGGGACCGATCCGTGGGTCGCGACGAGCTGATGCAGGATCGAGAGATCCGAGCCGGGCGCGGCCCGCTCCACGAGATCGATGAGGGTGCGGCGGCCTCCGGCCTCCTTGAGCTCCCGGACGATCCTGTCCAGCGCAACCGCACCATCCCTCTCACTCCCCAGGATCGATTCCGCGATGGCAAGAACGTGGGGGCCCTTGGCCCGCGCGACAGCCTGGCCGTCCTCGCCGTCGCGCGCGTAACTCCTCAGAAAGGATCTCGTCGTGACCGCGCCATAGGCCCGCAGCCTCCATGAATCGCGTCGCGACCGGACACCGATCGCGTCCTCGGCGCGGATGGCGTAGTAGGCCGGGAGCGCCTCTGCCATCCACTGGTCGGTGTCGGCGAAACGGACGGTGGAGAGGCTCCACGCGGTGAAGGCGCGCCCCATCGAGAACAGGAGGTCGTACATCTGCACCGGCGCCGCCCCGGCTACCTCGCTGCCCTGACCGGCTTCCGAGGGGGGGATCAGGATCAAGGAGCCGTCGTCGGGGCGCGCGGCGAGAACGACGGAATAATCATGATCAAGGGGGCCGAGCCGCTCCTCCAGAAACGCGAACCCCTCCCGCGCGACCGCGAACACCGCCCGCCTGGTGGTCTCGGGGATGTTCAGGCTGGCGTAGAGATGAAGACTCTCGCCGCCCCGCCGGTCGGCCGCCTCTTCGAACTCGCCCAGGCCAATGACGCTGTTGACCAGCGACCTCGCCGCCGATCCGGCTCCGGTGAGGTGCACGCGGCCGTCGGACAGGGGAAGCGACCCGACCACGCGCCAGCGATCCGGCAGCACAAAACTGACCTCGACCCGCGACAGAGCGTTGTACCAGGATGGCAGCAGGAAAAGGTTCCGGCCGGACAGGAGGCCACCCCGGCTGTCGAGGTGTCCGAAGCGCTGGCCACCGCGAGGCTGCATCGCGTCGTCCATCCAGGCCCCGGGCTCGACGTCATACCGGTAGACAAAATCGGCGCCGCGGGCCGAGCGGATGATCCGCTCCGTAAACCTTCGGCTGTTCGACCCGAGGGCCGCGTCGTGCCGCTCGACGACCTGCAACGCCGCTCCGTCGGGTGTCTCGGCCCTGAAGTTGTGGACACGAAGAATCCCGTCGGGGACCATCTGCTTGATGCTCGGAACTTCGGCCGCCGCACCCGAGACGGCGCACCTCATCCCGATCATCCCGCTCGCCGCACGTGTAGCGTCCACATCGCACCGGAGGACCGGGGTCCGGCTGCAACTCGGGATCAAGAGGAGAAGTAGAACGCCCGCAAAGGGGCGCCGCGGATCAGGGAGCAAAGAAAAGAGCATGCATCACGCACTGGGTGACGGCGGGAACCCCATGGCAGGAAAAGCCGGGGCCCGGGACGGTGATGACTGCCCCGGGCCCTCGGAAAAAGCTTCGTTCAGCAATGGCATTTCTCGCACTTGTAGGTCGGGCTGCAATCTACATGGATCTTGCAGTCCTTGCGGCAGGGTGCCCGTTGAGTCGCGGTCAAGTCGACCACGCTGTTCGAGCTGATCGCCTGCTGCAGGCTTCCGAGGTCGGCGGTGCGACTGCCGGCGAGTCCCCGGGCCGTGACGACACCGACCGGCAGGGCGAGCACGGCCACGGACGAGGCCACCCAGAGAGTGCGTTTCATGGTCGAATCACCTCCTTTGTTCGAACGCGAGTCAGACGGGGCACGGGGACGGCTACGGCTGTCCCGGGCCCTCGGAGAACTCTTCTGTCAGCACTTGCATGGCTTGCACTGGAAGCTGGTGCTGCAGCCCTTGCTGATCTTGCAATCCTTGAAACATTGTGCCCTCTGAGTCGCGGTCAAATCGACCACGCTCTTCGAGCTGATTGCCTGCTGCAGGCTGCCGAGGTCCGCCGTTCGGTCGCCGGCGATTCCCCGGGACGTGAGGGCCCCAATCGGCAGAGCCAGCACGGCGACGGACGAGGCAACCCAGAGAGTGCGCTTCATCGCAGAATCACCTCCTTTCAGTGGCAGTTACAAAGCAGCTCCTGGTAGAGCGGACTGCAAATCGTCTTGGTCTTGTCGTCCAGGTGGCAACGTGACCTCTGAGCCGAGGTCAAATCGATCACGCTCTTCGAGTTGATCGCCTGCTGCAGGCTTCCAAGATTCGCCGTGTGACCACCGGCGATTCCCCGCGCCGCCACCGCCCCAACCGGCAGGGCCAACACGGCGACGGACGAGGCAACCCAGAGACTGCGCTTCACGTTGGAATCACCTCCTCTCCCAGCTTAACTGAGATCACTTTCCGGTGCGCCGCGACCCTGTCGTGCTCGTGCGCGACGGGCGCGTGCTCGTCTTTGAGACAGCTCGGCCAGTCGCTGCGGGCGACGTCCGGATGGGGAATCTGTTTCTCGAAGTCGATCCAGATGCGGCCGTCCCGCCGGCAGTCGAACGCACGGCAGGGCACCGGGCGCTTGTCCCAGATCGAGCAGGTCATCGGTCCCTGCTCGATATGGGTGCAGTAATTATCCTTGCCCCGGGCGATCAGGTAGGGCTTCTCGAAGTCCCACTTCACGATCCCCTCCTGCACATCCTGCTTGGAGAGGGCGAACGCCAATCGGCAGCAGGCCGCATGGCAGAGGTGGACCCGGCTGGCGCAGTCGATCTTGACCGAGCCCGGGTAAGCGTACTTGTCCTCCTCCTTGTCCTGCAGAAGGATTCCGAGACCCTTCTCCTCGAACTGCTCGGCCAGTCTCCCACCGGCGGTCTGTTTGGCGGCTTCCAGCTCTTCGAGCGTGATGAGGCCCTTCTGATGCAGGAGCTCGATGAGCGCGGCCAGAAGCGACAGAGCTTCCAGGGTCTCGCCGGTGTTGGCGTTGAGGCGGCTGTGGACGTACAGGATCCCCCGGACGATCTCCCTGCGGAGATCCTCGGGACCCTTGGGGACGTCCGGGTCGTTTTTCATACGCTGAAAATGTCGCCCTATCAGACCCAGGCGACGCTGGATGGGCGCAGTATAGACAAAATCGATCGCGTGTCAACTGGTCCCTGGATTATGCGACGCCCAGCAGCACGGCGAGGCTCCTCAAATCGGGGACCTCGATGTCCGGACGGACCGCGGCGGGGGGCGTCGCGCCGTGCCCCGGCCTGCCGCGGCGGCGGTTGACCCAGACGGTGGAGAGACCGAGGCTCTGCGCGGGCGCGATGTCGTGGTACAGGCTCTGGGCCACGTGCAGGATCTTGTCTTTTGGCGCGCCGAACCGGGCCAGCGCATGCCGGAAGTTCTCGAGTGACGGCTTGTACGAGCCGACCTGCTCGGCGGTGACGACCCAGTCGAACTCGACGCCCAGCGTCCGGGATGTCTTCGCGAACAGGTTGTCGTCGATGTTGGAGATGATCGCGAGCCGGTATTTCGTCTTCAGCGCCAGGAGCGCGTCGCGCGTGTCGGGGAACGCCGGCCAGTCCCCGAGCGACGCGGACAGGACGCCGTGATCCGCCTCGCCCGCGGCGAAGCCGAAGCGGCGGCCCAAGCCCTCGACCACTTCCCGCAGGACGGCCGCGTACGGGCGGTAGGGCGGCTGCTCGGCGCCGGCCTCCAGGGTCGCGAAGGCCTCGAGCAGCTCGTCGTCCGGCGCGCTCCGGCCGTAGCGCGCCAGGACCGGGGCGAGCGCCGACAGGATGCCGGCCTCCCAGTCGATCAGGGTGCCGTAGCAGTCGAAGGAGAGGATGTCGGGCTCAGACACCATCGACCAGGATCAGGTTGCCGTTCGAAGCGCCCTGCCGCAGGGCCTTGGGGGTGCTGTACTCCTCCGAGGCCCACCAGTCCCTGGCCTGCTCGAAGGTCGGGAACTCCAGCACCACCACGCGCCGGGGGCTCCACGAGCCTTCCAGCGCCTCGGTCCTGCCGCCGCGCACGAGGAACCGGCCGCCGTACCTCGCGATGGTCGGCGGAACGATCCGGATGTACGCGGCGTACTGCACCGGGTCGGTGATCTCCACATCGGCGATGACGTAGGCTGCCATGATCGGGTTGTCTCCTCAGAGAGTCGCCACTCGAGTCCCCTGCTTCTCCAGCAGGCAGACGCCCCCCCACGGGCGCGAGCCCTGGCGGGCGTTCGATTCGGGCAGAAAGGACGTCAGGCGCACCAGGAGAGGAGCGCGTCCCTGGCGCACCGCCGTTCGGGCTATCGAGCGGACGTCCGCGGGGCGCCAGCCGAACGGGATGAAGAACTCCGGCCCCTCCTCCGGGGCGAACTTGAACGGGGCGCTGGCCCGGCTCAGCTGCGCGCCGATCCGCTTCTGCATCATGCGCAGGAGGCCGGGAGAGACCAGGTCCAGGACCCAGCGCTGGAAGCCGGGTTGCGCGGCGAGGTCCCGGGCGAGCCCGCCGACCTCATCCGGCGTCATGTAGATGAGCAGGCCCTCGGTGATGATCAGCGCCCGGGTCGCCGTGCGGCCGAGCCGCCCGAACAGCGTGCGCCGGGCGGCCACGTCGGACAGGTCGAGGGGGACGCGCTCCAGGGCGCACGCCGGTCTTTCGCCCCGGAGCCAATCCTCTTTATAGGTGAGCACCCCGGGGAGGTCCACCTCGACCCAGGCGAGCGACGCGGGCAGGGGCATGCGGTACGGCCGCGCGTCGAGGCCCGCGGCCAGGTTGACGACCATGCCGGCCCCCTGCCTGATCTGGTCCGAGATGAACTGGTCGTACAGGAAGGTGCGCATCACCCAGGCCCACTCGTTCCGGTCCCTGACCGGGAGCGTCGCGAAGATCTGCTCGCCGCGCTCGCCGGCCAGCCGGCGCGCGAACGGATCGCGGAACAGGGCGTCCGGCCGCGCGCTCTCGCGCGCCCGGTACACCGCGGCCCAGTGCGCGGTGTCGGAGATGTTCCGGATGACCGGCCCCTTCTCGCTCATCGGGTCGCCTCCACGTCGTCCCGCAGCCCCGGCAGGATGCGGTGCAGGTAAGGATTATCGCGCACCGTCCGTTCGACCAGGTCCCGGTCCCGGGGAGGGCTCCAGGGCAGCAGCCGCCCCTGCGCGCGGGTCGCGTCGCTCGCGGACGCGGCGCGAAGGTAGATCTCGTTCATGATCCACAGGTAGGTCGTCAGGTCCCCCACCGGCTCGACCGCGTTGCCGCCCTGGAAACATTCGGGACACCAGCTCGGCGCGCGGCCGACGTCGAGCAGATCGATCGGGCTGTCGGTCCGCTTCCGATAGACCCTCGTGTACTCGAGCACCGGGAGATCGTCCGTGACGGGGGCGCTCCGGCCGGCTCCGACCTTGAGACGGTAGGCGTCGGCCGCGAACATCCCGAAGATCTCCGTGTCGGTCCCGATCTCGGTCCGCTGCAGGTCCGCCCGGACCGGGGGATTCGCGTCGAGCCTCCTGGCCAGCGCGACGGGATCCAGCGCGATCGGGCGGTCCTTGCGGCCGATCAGGATGAAGTCGCTGGAATCCCCGTTCACCAGGATCGCGTCCGGGAACACATCGACCAGGGCGCGGACCATCGATCGGACCGTGCCGGCCGGCACCTGTCCCATCGGCAGCCACTGGCTGACGAAGCCGCCCGGTCGCAGGCGGTCGCGGACCAGGGCATAGAACTCCTTCGAGTACAGAGAGGCGACGCCGGTGAAGTTGATCGGGGGCGGCTCCAGGGTCACGAGGTCGTATGTTGCGGCCCGCTGCATGCGCAGGTGCTGCCGCCCGTCGTTGACGAACACCCGGACACGGGGATCCTCGAGGATCCGGCCGTTGGTCGCGGAGAAGAAGCCCGCCTGCTCGAGCACGTGTCCGGAGATGTCGACGATCTCGATGCTCTTCACCGAGGCGTAGAGCGAGGCCGCATGGGCGGTGTTGCCGATCCCGAAGCAGATGACCAGGATGCTCTGCGGGTCGTCCATGTGGAGAAGAGGGACGTGGGCCATGGCGCGCATGTACCGCTGCGCCCCGAGCTCGGTCGATGACATGCGATGTCCGTTCGTGAACAGGATCCGCCCGCGATCCGGTTCGTCGAGGATCAGGATCGTCTCGAGCGTCCCCTCGCTCGTGGCCAGCAGGTACGGTTTGCGGAGAAGACCGCCCAGGGACCTGCCGCCCGCGGCGCGGAAGCTCCGGACGATGAGGTAGTCGCCGGGGACGCGGCTCCAGGCCACCAGGCAGGCGATGGTCGCGACCAGCCCCACCCCGAGCGCGCGGCGCAGCGCCGGGGAGCCGCCCGGGAGTCGCTCCGGGCGATCGCGGCACAGGGCGAGGGGCGCCGCCACCCCCGCGGCGCAGGCGACCAGGACCGTGACGCTCCCCTTCATTCCCAGCGCCGGCAGCAGATAGAACGCGGTCGCCGTCGAGCCGGAGACGGCGCCGAGGCAGTTGAACAGGTAGAGAGCTCCGGCGCGCCGGCCGACGAGCTGTTCGCGCGTCTGCACGACCGCGTTCGCGAGCGGAAAGGCGAACCCCATGAAGAAGGCCGGCACGGCCACGAGCTGGGCGATCGCTCCCAGATGGACCGCGGTCTCTTCCAGGATCCCCAGACCCCCGGCGGACCGGGACAGGAGGCCCTGGATCTCCCGCTGCACCATCCCGAGATCGAAGACGTAGAGCGTTCCCAGGGCGGAGAGCGCGAAGGCGAGCTGCGAGCCGATCCAGCACGGCGCCGCCCGGTCGAATCGTTTCGAGACGTACCCGCCGGCGGTCGAGCCCAGCCAGAGACCCACCAGGATCTCGAACAGGAGGAGGGAGAACACCAGGCGGTACTGGCCGAGGGCGCTGGTCAGGAAGCGGAACCAGAGGATCTCCATCCCCATGGCGGCGAAGCCGGAGAGGAACAGGGCGGCGGTCACGAGGCCCGTCAAAGAAGCTCTGCCGGCCGCCGGGGCCGGTGGCGTGACCGGTGGCGGCACCGGCACGGCGCGTCGCCGCCGGCGCGCCAGGATCGCGAGGGCGCCGGCGGCCGCCGCGAAGTTCAGGCCGGCGGCCAGGAGCTCCGTGCTCCAGATCCCCAGGCGGGGAATCCACAGGACATCGACCAGAAGGCAGCCGGTCGCGGCGCCCGCCGTGTTCAGGCCATACAGCAGACCGGCGCGCCAGCCGGCGGAGGACAGGTCCGACCGGACCACGAAGCGGATCAGGAACGTCAGTGTCCCGCCCATGAGCACGGTAATGGGAAGGACGAGGAGGATGGCGATCCCGTAGCGGAACAGATAGGAACCGGCGCTGAGATGGTACCAACCGTGGGCGCCGATCGTGTAGGACGAGAAACCCGCCGACAGCGCCTCGAGGCGGGGCAGGATCGCCGCGATGGTCGCGCCGAGGAGACCGATCCCCGCCTCCGAGAAGACATACAGCCGCAGGGGCGCCAGCCGGTCGCGCCGGTAGGCCCGGTCGGCGACGATCCCCGCCAGCAGGCCGCCGGCCCCCAGGCCGACCATGAACACGCCGGTCACCAGGGCGGCGGAGTGGAGCGTGTTCCCGAAGATCAGCCCGAACTCGCGCACCCACACGACCTGGTAGAGCAGGCCGGCCATGCCCGACAGGAAGAAGATGAGCAGAAGGGCGGGGAGCTCCATCGATTCAGTATAGTCGGACGGGTCGCGCGTCCGTCCTCCAGCATCCGGCGAGGCTTGCCTTCCCGGCGCGGACGCTTATCTTGGTAACGGAGGCAGCGCCATGCAGAACGAGCTCAGCGGGATCATGACCGCGATCCGAGGATCGCAGATGCTGCGGCTTCTGCTGATTGGCTTCCTGGTCCTGCTTCTCCTGATCCCGGCGGCGATGATCGGCGGCCTCGTGTCCGAGCGGCGCGCCACCCGCGAGGGCGCCGTCGAGGAGGTCACCGCGAAGTGGGGCAAGCTTCAGATCATGACCGGCCCTGCTCTGGTGGTCCCGTACGTCCAGCGGCGGGTCGAGCTGGACAAGAACGGCCAGAAGGTCGAGCGCGCGCAGACCCACCGCCTGACCCTTCTCCCCGAGACCCTCATCGTGCGCGGAGAGATCGACACCGAGGTGCGTCACCGGGGCATTTTCTCGGTGCCGGTCTACCGCCTGAAGCTCGAGGTGTCGGGGCGCTTCGCGAGACCGGTCTTTTCCGACTGGAACGTGCCCGCCGCGGACGTCCGCTGGGATCGGGCGGAGATCGGCGTCGGCATCAGCGATGCCAGGGCGATCCAGGAGCGGACCGATCTGATCTGGAACGGGCGGACGATCCCCTTCCTGCCGGGGACCGGCTCCTTCGACCTGACGAGCGCGGGGATCCACGCGCCGCTTGCCGGCGGGGGACCGCCGGCTTCCGGTTTCGATTTCAAGTTCCCCCTCGTCCTCGACGGCAGCGTCGGTGTCTATTTCGTGCCGTTCGGCCGCGAGACCAGCGTGAGCCTCAGGTCGAACTGGCCCGACCCCTCGTTCCAGGGGAACTGGCTGCCGGCGAAGCGGGCGGTCACCGGCAGCGGCTTCGAGGCGTCCTGGAGCATCCCGTTCCTCGGACGCAACTATCCGCAGTCCTGGAACGACGGGACCGGCATGAGCGAGACGGTCGCCGCCTCCAAGTTCGGTGTCGATTTGATCACGCCGGTGGACGAATACCGGATGGCCGAGCGCAGCACGAAGTACGCCGGCCTGTTCATCCTCCTGACCTTCGCCACCATCTGGCTGATCGAGGTCCTCGGCCG
>Ga0137380_10004175_pt1 | contig 12673 bp, 10 predicted proteins | sample SagtaG_17_FD_104809 | JGI IMG/M metagenome (GOLD analysis project Ga0137380, IMG submission 104809) | Vadose zone soil microbial communities from Sagehorn Ranch, Mendocino, California, USA - Sage2_L_100_16 metaG | ecosystem: Environmental > Terrestrial > Soil > Vadose zone | place: USA... | reverse complement strand
GCTCGGTAAAGCGCTCGGCGGCGCGAGCGGCGGTTACACCGGCGGTCGCAAAGAGATTGTCGATCTTTTGCGGCAACGATCGCGCCCCTACCTGTTTTCAAACACGATTGCGCCGCCGGTCGTCGCCGCTTCGTTGAAAGCGCTCGAACTTCTTAGCGCTTCCACCGAATTGCGCGATAAACTCGAAGAAAATACAAAATATTTTCGCGCCGCGCTAACCGAGCGCGGCCTAACGATCAAGCCCGGCACGCATCCAATTGTCCCAATCATGATCGGCGACGCCACCAAATCGCAAAAGTTCGCCGCGCGCATGCTCGAGAAAGGCGTTTACGTCATCGGCTTTTTCTATCCAGTCGTCCCGCACGGCACCGCACGCGTTCGCACCCAGGTCTCGGCCGCGCATTCGCGCGAAGATTTGAAATTCGCCGTCAACGCCTTCGCCGAAACGAATGAAGAATTAAAATAACTGTAGAGGCAGCCGTGTCGGCTGCAGAACTAAAGATTGCGGGCGACACGCCCGCCACTACAGAAGAACAGATGCTTTACATGGTGATTGAGCACTTCAAAGAAAATGCCGCGCCGGAAATCTATCGGCGCTTTCGGGAAAAAGGGCGAATGATGCCGGAGGGTCTCCAGTACGTCTCGAGCTGGATCGATCTCGATTTCAAGGTCTGCTGGCAGCTCATGCAAACGCAAGATTTCGCTCTGTTCGATAAATGGATCGACAATTGGCGCGACCTGATGGACTTCGAAATCGTGCCAGTGCGGACTTCAGCCGAGACGGCCGAAATGATCAGTCATCCGGAGCGGAGCAAAGCGAAGTCGAAGGATCCCGCTGTGCAACCGTAAACTAACGCGACAGGATTTCTCGACTCCGCTCGGAATGACGGCCTAAACCTCATGCAGCGCAATGCTGGCGCCGACCCAGGTTTTGTCTTTGTTGAAATCGACGCCCATCATTTTGCCCTGACTCATCCGGACAAGGTTGTTTACCAGGATCGGTTCTTCATTTGCCGGCCAGATAAACATCATCCGGATTTCCGCTTTTGATTTCGGGCCGTCCACAGTCGGGACAAACGCCGCGTAATCGACCTTTTTTTGCAAAATCCATTCGTGCGGGTTCGTTAGGCCAGAAATTTCTTCGCGAGTTGGCTCCATATCCACGCCAAGTCCTGCAAAGGAATAGAGCGGCTTCAAAACATAATTGTCGATCTTTTCATCGACTGGAAATTCATCCGCGAAGAATGCGAGCGACGTGTGCTCCGTTTTCAGGAACGGCAGCGAATGTTTGCTGATCCGGTAATACCAATTCGGATGCGCCACCCAGGTGACATCGAGATCGTCTTGAAAGCGAAAGGACACGTTCAGGTCGGACCGGCGCGCCAGTTCATCGAAGATGACCCGGTTGTAAATCCGTTCAATCCGGACTTCGCGTCCATCACGCTCATAAAATAACTGACAACCACGTTTGTTAATTTTTGTCAGGCACACAGAACGAATGCCGAGCAGCGCTTCGGTGGCGGCGAAATCGATCCGCGTTTTTTGTTTCTCCGGCTCGATCTCGAGCAGGATGACATTTTCTGGATCGGCCTGGCCAACAATGGTTCTGCGCAGAATCTCGATGTAAGCATGGTCTTTGGTTCCGCCGAACGACGACGTCCAATTTCGCGGAATGGCCGGATAGGCTTTGCGCATGCATCCCAGCACCATGAACTGAAATCCGAACAAGCTTGGGAACGCCTGGAGCTCGATCAGGCGCGGCACGAGCCGGTCTTCTTCCGCGCAGATGCCAAGATCGACAATCAGAAACTCGGGATGCGCGGATTCGTTCGGCACCTCCAGACCGTTGGGAATCGCTGAGGCAGCGTGTTTCGCAAACTGCGGCGTTTGCGTTTGGGCAGCGATTTTGTTCGCGGCGTAGACGGCTTCGTCAGTGAATTCGCGTGTCAAGAAAATCGGCGTCTCGGAGACGCGAAAATCCACCGGCCAGCGCGTGCTCTCATTCACACAACGCAAGAGCCCAGCGTATTTTTCCGGCGTGAAGTCAGCGTTGAACCGTGAGCGGAGCGCCGGCTCCATGACTCACACCAAAAATTTGCCGTACTCCATCACTTGTTCGCCGTCGAACCAGATGTCGAAGTCGCGCCCGACGCAGTCGATATGCGTTTTGGAAACCCACTTTGCGCCGGTGTGCTCGGCGTAGGGATGGCCGAATGCGATATGGACGCCGGGGATTTTTTCGTCCTGTAAAATGTGACCGATGACGTGCGTGCAGGCGATGTTCGTGCCGATGGCGAACTCACCGACACGGTTGCTGTTTTCGTCCGCGCTGGTGTAAAGCCGGAAATCGTCGCGCAAATCTTTATTTTCGGAGTGAAGATCGACAATGCGATTGTTTTCGACTTCGATCGTGAGCGGATTCGGCTGGAGATCGCCGTAGCGCTCGCACAAGTAATCGCCGACCACGCCATCCACCACAAATGTACCGTTCGTGTTCATCGGTGCGGTAAAGATTTCGCCGCCGGGAAGATTTCCCCATTTGTCTTTCGTGATGATGCCGCTCGTCTTCAGCCATTTCAGGTTCGGCGAAAGGTCCGCTTCGAATTCGGTTCCGTGCGGCGTTTTGCAGGTAATGCGCTTGGCCTGGCGCGCGCGCTCGACCAAACGCTGGCTAAGCTCGTCCACTTTCACGAAGTCGGCGCGCATTCCGTCGAGCATAATTTCGCGATTGATGTTGACCATGTGGCCGTGACGAATCCGATGATTGTTAACGACGGTCGTCATTTGCGTGCGCGACGAGAGCTCGCCCGGCTGGGTTTGCGCGGCAAAGATCGACACCTGTGAAGTCGCGAGATCTTCGAGAATCGGCTCCGGCATGAACTTGAGCGGGCGCCGCGCATGATGCTCGAGCACGAACAAGCTGTAGTCCGAGCCAATGCGTTCCACTTCCGATTGTAATGCGGCGGCGATTTCGCGAGTCGCGGTGTCAGTGATGATCGTGACGCGCTCATTGGGCTGAAGTCGCAAACAAACGTTGATGGCATTGCGCGCTCCGGGGATCAGCTCCGGATCAATCGGATGGAGATAAGCGCGGTCTGGCATACAGAACGGATGTCAGAATTACGCGGAAATCACATCCCGGCAATATCTGACCTTACGCAACTTTTGCCCTGGCCAGATTCAGACCTTCGTAGGTCTCGGCGACGATGTGATCGACCACTGCTTTCATGTCGTGGGTCCGTTCCCAAACCGCTAATTGTCGATCTGCGCCGGTGCCTTCGCGCATGATCCGCTCGATGTGCGCAATCTCAGTGCGACTGCCGAGTTCGTCCACTTCGGTGGCAACGAACTCGAGCATTTCGTGGAGCAATTCGCGCTCGTCCATTTCGCATTTGCGGCCGAAATCGATCAGCTTGCCATCGATCCCGTAGCGCCCGGCGCGCCAGCGATTCTCGTCGATCAAGCGACGCGGGTAGCTGCGAAAGGTGACATTTTGCCGGCGTAGCTTTTGCAGTTTGAACACGATGGCTTGCATCAAGGCGGCGAGCGCGATGGTGTCGTCCACACGCGATTGCGCGTCGCAGATGCGGAATTCGATTGTGTCAAAGAATGGATGCAGCCGGATGTCCCACCAGATCTTTTTCGCGTTATCGATACAATTGGTCGAGACCAGCAGCTTCAGATAGTCCTCATACTCGGACAAACTTTCGAAAGCGTCGGGGATGCCGGTCCGCGGGAAACGTTCGAAAATCATCTGCCGATAGGCCTTCAACCCGGTGTTCTGTCCCAACCAGAAAGGCGAGTTGACCGAGAGAGCATAAATGTGTGGCAGGAAGTAGCGTGCCTGATTCATGACATCGATGGCTTCTTCGCGGTCTGGAATTCCAATGTGCACATGAAGGCCGAAGATGAGATTCACACGCGCAATTTGCTGCATGTCTTTGACGATTGTTTCGTAGCGCTCGTCTACCGTGATCAATTGATCCATCCAGTGCGAAAAAGGATGCGTGCCGGCGGAAGCGATTTTGAGCCCTTCGCGCCCGGCGATCTCTGCCAGCTCGCTCCGAAGCTCAATCACTTGTTGCCGCGCTGAAGCGGCATCGGTACAGATTTCCGTACCTAGTTCAACGACCGATTGATGCATCTCCGGCTTGACATGTTCTTTGAGCAGCATTTTGCCGTCGGCCAGGATTTGCTGAATGTGCGAACGTAGCTGCCGCGTCTCCGGGTCGATGATCTGGAATTCTTCCTCGATGCCGAGAGTGAAGACGTGATCGGGGCTGCGGAACCTCCGCGGTGTTTTGTTGGATGGAGCGCAGCCGTTTTGCCGAGGAGACGCAACATCGATCACGCGATTGTTTGAGCCATTTTTCATTGCCTCAGTATCTGCGCCGGATTCGCAAAGGGGCTCGCCGGGAATTGCGATTCATTGGCTGTTTTTTGCGCCGCGCCGGCTGGAAGCGATCTAACGAATCCAGCTCAGGTCACAGCGCGTTCCTCGATGACGAAGAATCCGGTCTCGCCGCCGCCGGAACTCACGTTGACGACTGGAGAATCCGACAGCCGCACCATTGCGCCGCACACCTTCCCCGAAAAGACGAATGGATTCGTATCAACGAACATCGGCTGAAGGTTCCAGTCGGTTTCGGTAAAGATTGGAAACTCCTCCGGAGACAGATCGACTGCTTGCTGAACGACGTAATCGGATGAAAGCGCCGTTGCGATTGCCTCGTCCCACGCGGGCTCGTCCAGCCGAGGCCCGATGTAAACGCCGTGTCCGCCGTAGTCGTCATTCGGCTTGAGCACTAGCCTGGTCCGATTTTCGCGAACGAAATCAAGCAACTCCACACTGTGGCCATTGTATGTCGTCCGCCGATCCGCCATGCGCCGGGTCCAGGGAATCGAACGGGCAATGGCTGCGCGCTCTTTGAAGCTGAACCAGCTTTGATAAGTTTCGTCGGTCAGCAGTTCGAAGCTCGCCTTCTTGTGCATGATTTTGCACCGGAACGGATTTACCAAACAAACATCGTGGTTTACGTAGGCGCGCACCAGCGGATGCGTTTCATCGTAGCGGGCGAGGAATTCATGAATGATGATTCGTTTGTAGACAAGATCGACATCGAAACCTCCACAGCGCAACCGGCCGCGCTCGTATTGCAATTCGTCCGGCGAACAGATGATCGTGGGCACGCCGTGCGCCGCGAAATGGTCTCGAAGCAGGATGAACTCGGCCGATGTCGGCAGGTTTTTCCAGTCTACGATCGCGATGTTCGGCACGCCGGTGCCGTTCCACTCGCGATAGGTGGCCAGCAATGCCACGAGCAATGTTTCTACAGGCGAGAATTGATCCAGTCGATAGCGCTGCGCGAAGATCGACATCGTCGGCAGTTCGAATAACAGACGGTTTAATCCTTCCTGGTCGGAGAGACTCGATGGATTCTCCGCGTTATACTCGACAAATTTGATGTCTTCTCCGTGCACGAATCCGTCGAGCCGAGTTGTGACCGCGGCGCCGTTGAACCCAGGATCAACGATTGCGAGCTTCTGTTCCGCTTCGGTTAAACCAACTTGTGTCATCAAGTTGGGAGACTGCACCGCCGCGGCGGCGATCTTTTCCAGCGCGCTTGCGATTAGCTCCGCAACCGCTGTCTGCGCCTCGAATTGCGGCCGTTCCAATAAATGCGGACGCAGCGCCACGCCGATTGGCCGCTCGCCATAAAGCAACCGGTTCGTCCGCATCGCACGGTGGAGTTTTTCGAACAAATCCGGCGCTAATGTTTTGTCGCCCATGAGCAGCTCGTGATAGTCCGCGATTGCTCGCTCGCGGAGATTGCCGGAAGTAGTTGCGGCCGTTTTCAAAACCGCAATGTGGTCGATTTTCATTTACCCGATCACAGTTTGTTCGGCGCAGAGCCATGCTGCTTGGCACGGTTTGCGATTCGCCGATCATTTATTGTGCGTCTCGCCTCGGTAGGGATGCCGCGCTGTCCCGCAGTGCGGGAGTCAGCACAGCGCGCTGACCCTACCTCACGCGCCATGTCCCCAAAGCAAGCGGCGCAAGAAATGCACACGATTCGACAATCCCTGCCGAGCGAGTCATCGCTCAACGATTGAGAATCGAGGCAAATGAAAGCTCAAGTTATGGAACCGGAAGAGGTGGTGGAATTGGTCCCGCAGATTTTGCAGTTAAAGAAGATTCTAGTCCCGATCGATTTCTCTGATACCTCGAAAAAGGCATTTCAGTACGCGTTGCGATTTGCCGAACAATTCGGTTGCGAAATCGTTCTCCTGCACGTTCTCGAGCCGGCTACCGTGATGGTCGGCGCGCCGCTCGCCGTCGAAGTTTTTCCGCAGCCAGAAGACGATTCAATTGCGGTGGAGAAAAGCCTCGCGGCAATGGTCGCCCAGTCGCGCAACAACGGGAGCAACTCCGTTCGTTCAGCAGTTCGCACCGGGCATGCGCCTAACGAGATCACGAAAGCGGCCAAAGATCTGGATGTCGATCTTATCGTCATTGCCACACACGGCTACACGAGTTGGCGGCATCTTTGCATCGGCAGCACGGCGGAGCGCGTAGTCCGCTCCGCGCCTTGTCCCGTTCTCGTTGTTCGCGAAAAGGAGCACGAATTTGTTTAGATGAGATTGGAGGAATCACACATGCAAATACAAACCGAACCATTGGCCACGCGCGTCGCGCTGCATCCTTTTCTGGCGGGAATGAGTCGGACGCACCTAGCGTTCCTCACCGATTGCGCGATGGCGTCTCATTTCAAAAAGGGACAAACGATTTTGCGCGCGGGCGAGTTTGCGAACCGGTTTTATCTGATCGAGAGCGGGAAGGTCCTGCTCGAATCCGGCGCCGGCTTTGGCGACCCGGTAGTAATAGAAAAGATCGGCCCCGGTGATTTACTCGGCTGGTCGTGGATGTTTCCGCCGCACGTCTGGCAATTCACGGCGCGTGCGGTCGAGCCAGCTGCAGCGCTTTTTTTCCATGGCACGATTCTGCGGGAATATTGCGAGAAAGATCATTCGTTAGGCTACGAACTTTTTAAACGCATGAGTGTCGTCATGATGAAACGCTTGCAGGCCGCTCGGAAGCAAATGCTTTGCGTTCACGCCCACGGCGCATCTCTTGAGCTGCTGGTTGAGTCGCCGTTCATGGATCAGGCGATATAACTCGATCTCAAGCGGTGCGGTGCCGGCCCGAAGATCGACATCACGATTTTGTTGATGTGCTGGCTGCGGTTTGCGATAAGTTCTCGCTTCCGCAACAATAACTTCTTCAGTTTGAACCAGCCGAGAATGATCACGCCCGACTCGGGCACCGATGGAGCGAAAGCGAACAGGGAACTGATCGATACCTTGCGACGTTCCAAGCTGTTTCGCAGCTATGAGCAAGTCTTCAGCGAAGCGACCGGACTGCCTTTGGCCCTTCGTCCCGTGGATTATTGGCAATTGGAGCATCAGGGGAAGAAAAACGAGAATCCGTTTTGTGCGCTGCTCGCTGAACACCCGTCCACCCTGGCGATTTGTTTGCAATCGCACGAGGAGATGATCCGCCACACCGGCGATCTGCCGCACACCGTCACGTGTCCGTTCGGTTTAACCGAAACTGCGGTCCCAATCAAACTGGGAGAACAGACCATTGGATACTTGCGAATCGGACAAGTGTTGCGTCACACGCCGGCCAAATCGGACACGACAAAAGTCAGCCGCGAACTAGCCCGCAGTCGCCTTCGATTTACAAACGAAATTCGCAAGGCGTGGGAGAAAAATCCGTTTATCCCGCCCGAGAAATACAATGCGATCGTGCGGCTGCTCGCATTTTTTGCCGATCAACTGTCCGCGCTGAGCAATCAATTGGTGACCGAGAAAAGAAACTCCGAGCCACCGCTCGTCCTGAAGGCGCGCGAGTACATCGACCAGCACAAGACTGAAGAATTATCGCTGGCCGACGTCGCGAAGGCAGCCGGAGCAAGTGTGTTTCATTTCTGCAAAATCTTCCATAAAGCCACCGGCCTGAAATTCACGGATTACGTCGCACGCGTTCGATTGGAAGATGCCCGGACCCGGCTCGTCAATCCCAACCTGCGCATCAGCGAAATCGCCTACGACGTCGGCTTTCAATCGCTGACCCAGTTCAATCGCACCTTCAAACGCGTCTTCGGCCAATCGCCGAGCGACTTCCGCGCGCAGCTTGCCTCAAGTAAGCGCGGTGGCAAAGCCGCCTGATTTTGGTCGCGCACATAGAAAGCAAGGCGATCAGGCCTTTCGGACTCAAACTTGTCATCCGTGCGCGTCGCCACTTTCCGTGGCTCGGCGAACGCGGTTTGCAACACGGCCAGGCGACTTCGTAATCGCCCGCGCAACGGCGTTCTCTTCACTAAAGGCGCGGAGTGTTTCGCGGTTACGGATTTCGCAACCAGCGTGCAATGATTAAGACATACAGTCCCATCATCGCCACCGCCCCAACTACGACCACGTATTCCATTGGTTTACCTCAGCTAAACTTGCTCTACGACGACTCCCTCCTCTTCTGGAATGCTTGCGCATGAGTTCTCGCAGCTTTCGAATGGATGACCCCAACGATCGCAACAGGATGGGTGCAGTTGAGGGGAGCATGCGAGTGCTGCAATTTCTTCTGTAAGACGCTCGATCGAGACCGGTTTGCTGATATATCTCGCCTCTCGCGATGGCCGCCGTACCGAATGCGGTGCGTCTTCAACGCTTGAAATTAAAATGACTGGCCGTGGCGGCCGCCAGTCCTGGAGCATCTCAGCGATCGTCGCCCAATGCACGTCTGGATCGACATCGAGCACGATCACCGCGATATCGTCGAGTCCGCATTCAGTTATTTCTGAAAGATCGCACGCAACTTGCGCGTAACGAATATCAAGTCGTAACGTTCTGGCCGCAGCCAGGGTCGCAGCGCAGGTATCGGCGTCAGCATCAACGAGTAGAATTACATTCGGTTTCATAATGCCTCCTTTGCCTCCTTTGTGTGCAACATAAAATGGAGATGATTTTCGCACTGTGCGGCGATTGGCTTTTGCTTTGCAAAAATTGCTGAAGCGAAGGCGGATCAGCTTCCCGGCACTAAATCCTGCCTTTTGCCACCACAAAAAACGCCTGCCTTTTGCCAATCGCTGCGTGGCGTGCCGTCCGGGGAAAGCTTCTCCTTTGAACAAGAAACTTATGGCCAATATGAACGCCACCCTGGATCAGCCCAAGACGATCACGAAGCCGCGGCCTAACAAGTTCGCCATCGCGGAGCCGCAAAAGCCGAAGCCGCGGGAACGTCTTTTTTCGGACCGGACTTATCGCATCGGCAGCGAAAACGCATTTCGCATCGGGCCGCAAATTCGCGAGCTGGAGCTTCAGGGTCACAAAGTCATCAAGTGCAATTTGGGCGAACCGGATTTTCCCCTGGCCAAACACATCGCCGACGAAATTAAGCGCCAGATCGATCTCGATCTTACGCACTATTGCGATCCGCAAGGCATCCTGCCATTGCGCGAAGCGATTGCCCGCATCGTCTCGCGGACGCGCAAGATCGACATTTCTCCGGATCGCGTCGTCGTCTTCCCGGGTGGCAAACCGCCGATTGGGCTGACGCAACAGACCTACTGCAATCCGGGCGATGAAGTTATTTATCCGAGTCCCGGTTTTCCGATTTACGAATCGTTCACCGGATACATCGGCGCGAAGCCGGTGCCGCTTCAACTGCGCGAGGAAACGGATTTCAGTTTCGGCGGCCGCGAGCTCGCGCCGCTGATCAGCGATCGCACCCGCGTGATCATTTTGAATTTCCCGTCAAACCCCACCGGCGGAGTGGCAACACGCGAGCAACTGGAGGAGATCGCCGATGTGATTTACGCAAAAGCCCCGGCGCAGGCGCGGATTTATTCGGACGAAATTTACGAGGACATTTTGTTCGACGGCAATCATCACCACTCTATCGCGTCGGTGCCGGGCATGGAGGAACGCACCATCATTGTTGGCGGCGTGTCGAAATCGTTTGCCTGGACGGGCGGACGCGTCGGTTGGGCGGTGTTTCCGACCCGCGAAGAAGCGGCTGTCTTCAAAAACCTGAACATAAATTATTTCTCCTGCATATCGGCTTACAATCAGATGGGCGCGGCGGTCGCGCTGGAATCGCCGTTGAGCGCGGTGGAGATCGCGCGGATGTGCGACGCGTTTTGCGAGCGGCGCAACATGACGGTGGCCGAACTGAATACAATTGCCGGCATTCGCTGCCGCAAACCCGGGGGTGCGTTCTATCTGTTCCCGAACATCGCCGGCGTATGCGAAACACTTGGCGCGATCAATGCGCACAAAAGAATGCCGGCGGGCGATCGCGAACGGAGCAGTCCATCGACGCTCGTGCAGATGTTTCTGCTTTGGCGTCACCAGGTCGCGACGATGGATCGGCGATCGTTCGGTTCCATCGGCGCCGCAGGGCAGCATTATCTCCGGATTTCGATCGCAACCGCGCTCGACGATCTCAAGATCGGTCTCGAGCGCATTCGCAATGCAGCGCACGACATCGACGGATTTCAAAACTTCATCCAGGAGGGCAAACATCTATGCTAACCAATCTCATTTCCCGGCAAACGACGCCCACTCGTCCCGAAAGATCGACAATGTCGTTCGGGCCGCGTCGCGGCATCTTCATCAACGCAGCCGATAGTCTCGCGGAAGAGGGCGAGCCGCTCGACGAGTCAACCCTCCAGAATTGCGAAACATTTGATCTTATTTACCGCACGCTCTGCGCGGTGATGTACAACTACGCGCCGCTTTCCGGTCATCCGGGCGGCTCGATCTCGTCCGGCCGTTTCGTGGCCCGGCTGCTGTTTGATGTAATGGATTATGATCTGTCGCATCCGCAACGCAGGAATGCCGACATCATTTGTTATGCGGCCGGCCATAAAGCGCTCGGTCTTTATGCGATGTGGGCGTTGCGCAACGAGATTGCCCGGATCGCTGCGCCCGAGCTTTTACCCGTCGAAGACAAATTCCAGCTGCGGCTCGAAGATTTGCTCGGCTTTCGCCGCAATCCTGCTTCGAGCACGCCACTGTTCAAACAATTTCGCGCAAAACCACTGGATGGACATCCGACGCCGGCGACACCTTTTGTGCGTATTTCCACGGGTGCGTCCGGCGTCGGCATTCCAGCGTCATTCGGATTGGCCTGGGCCGCGGCTGACGTTTACGGCGAGAACGCGCCGCGCGTCCATATAATAGAAGGCGAAGGCGGAATGACGCCGGGGCGCGTGGGAGAGGCCTTGGCTGCAGCGGGGACGGCTTCGCTCGATAATATTGTGCTGCATATTGATTGGAACCAGGCCTCGATCGATTCCAATCGCGTCTGCCGCGATGGCGAGGCGCCGGGCGAATACGTGCAATGGACTCCGGCTGAGCTGGCTTATCTGCACGACTGGAATGTGATCTTGGTGCCGGATGGTTTCGATTGGCAGCAAATCACGGTAGCACAGCGTTTGGCTCTGGATCTTCACAACGGGCAGCCTACCGCCATCGTTTATCGCACGATCAAAGGCTGGCGTTACGGAATCGAAGGGCGCGCTTCGCACGGAGCTGGACACGGCCTTTGCTCGAACGCGTTTTTTACCGCGGTCGCACCGCTATTGCCAAAGAATGAGACGGCGATCCCGCATTGCGACGGCGCGCAACGCTGCAGCTGCGGAACGGATGCCACCATTTTGGAAGAGTGTTATTGGCAAACGCTCGGTATCATCCGGCACGCGCTCGAGGCGCGGCCGTCCACCGTAGAAGCTCTAGCCGCGCAATTGCGCGCCGCGCAAAAGCGACTCGAGACTTCGAAACGCAAACCGCGTGCGGACGGACCGAAGATCGACATTGCCTACGAAAACGCCGCGCACGGCAACGACCACGCCCCTAACGAGCTCGCGCTTAATTTCCGGAAGAAGACGACGTTGCGCGACGAACTCGGACGCGTGCTCAATTATTACAATCGGATCACGAACGGCGCGTTTGTTATTGCCGCGGCCGATTTGCTTGGATCGACCAGCATCAATAAAGTGGGCGAAAGTTTTCCGGAGGGATTTTTTAACCGGCAGACAAATCCAGGCGCGCGCCAACTCGCGATCGGCGGAATTTGCGAGGACGCCATCATGTCGATGTTGTCAGGGATCAGTTCGTTCGGTTCACATATTGGGGCGGGTTCATCTTATGGTGCATTCAGCGCGCCATTGGGCCACATCGCGGCGCGGCTGCACGCGATTGGCAATCAGGCTCGAGTGGTCACCGAAGGCGGGGCTTACCGTCCATTTTTCCTGATTTGCGCCCACGCCGGTTTGAAGACCGGCGAAGACGGTCCGACCCACGCCGACCCACAGGCGCTGCAATTGCTCCAGGATAATTTCCCGCCCGGCGCCATGATCACACTGACGCCGTGGGACCCGCAGGAAATCTGGTTCCTGGTTTCGGCCGCGCTGGCAAAACGCCCGGCGATCATCGCGCCGTTTGTCACCCGTCCCCCGGAGCTGGTGCTTGATCGCGCGGCACTTGGCCTGCCTTCGGCCGCGCTCGCCGCGCAAGGCGTTTATCGTTTGCGCTCCGTCCTTGGTCGCGCGCAAGGCACCATTGTGCTGCAAGGCGCCGGCGTCATGAATGCCTTTGTCACCGAAACATT
>Ga0137380_10004172_pt1 | contig 12674 bp, 9 predicted proteins | sample SagtaG_17_FD_104809 | JGI IMG/M metagenome (GOLD analysis project Ga0137380, IMG submission 104809) | Vadose zone soil microbial communities from Sagehorn Ranch, Mendocino, California, USA - Sage2_L_100_16 metaG | ecosystem: Environmental > Terrestrial > Soil > Vadose zone | place: USA... | reverse complement strand
GCCCAGATGAAGATCGCTGACGACGAAAATCTCCTGCGGCGGATTCTCGCTCAGCCACTGCAACCGCTCCTCTTCCAGCTTCAGCGCATCTGCCGGGCTGGCGCCGCTTGCGACAGTGTGAATAACAGTTGATAAAGGCATGCTAGCTGATTTGTAAACACGCTCATTTTGATCGCAGCCAGGCCTGGATTTACCTGGTACTTCCACGACTGCCGGATGACGCAACGCTCTGTTTTGATGGCAAGGTGCCATTCCACGCGAAATTTTCAGGTTTGTAAAGACACATCTTCTGCATACCAGTAAACAGCCTTGGCTTTGAGCATGTTTTGAAATCGGAAAGCTGGCAATTTCCCTGCGCTAGAGCGTAACGGCTTGAGATACACTTGTGCGGCAAATCCACTGTAACTGTATCGGCGCTCCATGGCTCCAACCCAGCCCAGTTCTGCCGGTGCAAGCTGGAGAAAGACAATGCTGCAGAACCTTCTCATTGGACTGGCATGGATCTATTGGCACATCAATCGTCCGTTTGTCGCCGCGTTTACTGAGGCGCTGTTCGGCTTCGGTGAAGGCGATCTTAAGGTCAACGGGCGCGTAATCGTCCGTAAACTGACGCGTTACCTGCACGAACTCCAGCCACCGGTCTTTCTTAAGCTGGTCGCCACCGTCGCGCTGCTGCCGCTTTATGGACCGCCGTCCTTTCCTCGCTCGGCCTTTTGGCGCGCTCTGGTCAAATTATGGTTCGGATTGAAGAGCTTTTTCGGTCATGGACACTTCCTCTTATCCAGCAAGCACAAGCGGGCGGCGTGGATCGACGATATGTACCATGAGCTCATCAAGAATGAAGCCAATGAGGAAGAGGACCTGGTCAAGACGATCGTTACCTTCACGCTTTTCAAATCCGTGCTGGGGATCGCCTATCTTGACGAGCCCAAGGTGTGGAAAGCGATTGGCTACGAGCCTTTCCAGCCACGCAACTGGAATCCGCCCAGCGGGCCCGATTTCGCGCATCCGCCGGAAACCGAGAATTGGAAACTGCTCCAGGCCATGCGCAAGACGCCGCGTGAAGTAGCGCGCAAGCCCGCCGGCCAGCGGACTTATTGTGTGATCGGATCAGGCGCAGGCGGCGGCGTGGCCGCGCATACCCTTCAGGAGCAGGATCCCAAAGCCCGCGTCATTCTACTTGAGTCCGGGACGATATTTCCGAATCAGGAATTTCCTCAGACCTTCCTGGACGCTACAGCGCGCTTGTACATGAACGCCGCAGCCACGCTTTCCCTTGACCAACAGTTCCTGTTTCAGCAGGGCTGCTGTGTCGGCGGCTCAACTGTGGTGAATAACTCCGTGGCATTCAAGCCGCAGGGCTTCTGGTGGGAAAATCTGAAAAGCCGCTGGCGGGACCTCGGCATCAAGCTGGATTATGACGACCTGCTCCACCAATATGACGTTCTCAGTCCCCTCTTGCATGTGCACACGCTGGAAGACCGCGTCATCACTATCGGGGCGCATACGCTGCGTGAGGGATTTGAGCGGCTGAGCAAGAAAGATATCAACTTTGATGGCTTCCACGCGCATTTGCGCGAACCCATCACGGTCCCCAGCAACACGCTCGATTGCATTGGCTGCGGCCGTTGCAACCTGGGCTGCCAGTATGATGCCAAACGCTCTCTCGCGGTTACGCTTATTCCCGACTTCGTAAAGGCCGGCGGCCTGCTTGTTCCCGATGCCAAAGTAACAAAGCTTCAATTCCAGACGCATGCGTCCGATCCCGATAATCCCTATGCCATCTCGGCCGTCGAAGTAGAAGATGCCAAGGGCAACAAGGTCTGTATTGAAGCAGACCGCTTCATCCTGGCCAGCGGCGCTTATGCTTCCAGCAAGCTTCTGTGGCGCAGTGATTTCCAGGGCGCCATCCCCGGAGTCCGGACCGTGGGCAAGAAATTCAGCGTCAACGCCGGCGCGCCGCTGGTCGGCATTTTCCCCACGCCTCAGGATCCGTTTCTCGGCCAGCAAATCGGCTATGCGGTGGAGATTCCGGAAGAGCGCATGATCATTGAAACCGCCTTCGTTCCGCCCGGAATCATGTCACTCGGCCTGCCCGCCTGGGGCCCTGAATTCCAGCGCAAGGTAAAGAAGTCGCGCCACATGATGGTAGGTGTGCCGGTTTTTGCCACGCTCGCGTATGGAGAAATCAAGAAGAGCGTGTTGGGAGACAGTGGGTTTGGCATTGATTTTACGTTGATCGATGAAGACTGGCGTCGCCTGCAAAGAGGACTTGAAATTACCGCGCGCGCCATGTTTGAGATGGGCGCGGAGGAAGTTTTCACCAACCGATTTGATGCCAAATCCATTACCAGTCCTGACCTTATCAGTGAGCACTTTGCCGGCATTGGCCCCAGTGATTTCATTACCGTGCAGTCCGCGCACATGCAGGGCGGCAACGTGATCGCACCCAAACCTTATTACGGAGTGGTGGATGAGAACCTGAAGGTCCACGGCGTCCAGAACCTCTGGATATGCGACGCCAGCGTCATACCGTCACCGATCACGATTAATATCGCGCTTACGGTCATGGCACTTTCGCGTTATGCCGCCGTAAGAATTGCAGCCAGTTAAGAAGGCCCGTTGCCCGGTTCCAGTTTGCGATAAATCAGCGGCGCTGCTGCAATCACCACGATTGCCAGCGCCATGCCGACAATCACGTCAATCACATAATGGTAGCGCAGGTAGACCGTGGAAAATGTGATGCACACGGCAAACGCGGCGAACGTGGAGAACACCCGGGCTGAAATCCTTTGCGCTATCCAGCAGCCCACCAGCACCACCGCCACGTGCCCGCTGGGAAAACAATCGTACTGCGTGCCTTCCAGCGTATCCAGAATGTTCTGAAAAGAATGAAATGCCCACAGTCCCTGCAATGGCGGATAATGGGAAACGTAGTCCATGAAGCGCGGCCCGCGCGCCGGCAGCAGCAGATAACCCAGATAGGAAACCAGAAATGTCAGCGCGATGGCAAACGTGCCAAGACGAAACTCTTCCCTCGGTCTGCGGAGCCATAGCACGATGCCCAGCGCAATCGAGCCGGGAATAAACATCGTGTAGACCGCCTGAAGAAATTCCACGGCGAAGGGGCTCTGCATCGAACTCAACCAGAAAACCGGGTCCACCTTCCACATTGCCAGGTCCCAGCGCGCCAGCGTGGCGTCCGCTGCGCGAAGATGGAGCGCAGAGACCAGATATGGGACCTGCTTGTAGCAGAACGGCACATAAAGCAGCAGGTACCAGTGGTGGAGAAATACCGCGACAGGCGACGAATTGCGCGCGATCACAATAAGCACGCCAATTGCCGCAACGTGCCCAAGAATCAGAAGCAGAGCAAACTCATCATGCCGCGCCGCCAACGCAAGCAGGCCAACCATGATTGCCGCATAAGCAATAAACAGTTTGTCAATGGGCCACAGCCGCGACGATGGTCGAGGAATCACCAATTTCAACGCCGAGGGCTAGGCAAGCTTGTAGTGCTTCATGAAGAGATATTCGTATAGCTTGTAAGGAAGAATGCTTTTCAGTTTGGGCCCCAGTCTTTCGCCGAACGGTCCCACCGTGTAGCGCAGCCGCGGAGAAGGATCGTTGATGATTCGCTCCACCAGCCGCGCTACCGGATACGGCGTCTTGCCGTTCTTCTCCTCTTCCCGCATCACGCCGACGCACCGTTCCATCAGCTCGCGGTAGATGTCGCTTTTGACCGCACCCGTGGTATTCACTCGGTTGGCGGAAAACTCAGACTTGAAATCTCCTGGCTCGATCAGGGCCACGCGAATACCAAATGGCCGCACTTCCATTCTGAGCGCCTCAGTCATCCCTTCCATGGCAAACTTGCTGGCGCTGTAAAAAGCCTGAAAGGGCACTGCCAGCAACCCGGCCAGCGAACTGATATTGATGATCACGCCACTTCTTTGTTCCCGCATGATGGGAATGGCAACGCGGCAGACGCGATGGACGCCGAAAAAGTTTGTATCCATCTGCGCCATTGCCTCCTGCGGGCTGGTCTCTTCCACGGCCCCGGCGATCCCGTATCCGGCACAGTTGATCACCACATCCAGCCGGCCTTGTTGTTCATGAATCTGCTTTATGCCATCGCTTACTGAGGCATCGCTAGTTACGTCCATGCGCAATGCATGAAACTGAACGTCCGGCGGCACACTCCTGCTTGCTCCGTAAACCGTCATACCCCGGCCGGCAAGATGTTCACTGCATACCCGGCCGATTCCGGTGGAAGCGCCGGTGATAAGGACTACCTTCGTTCCAGGGGCCTTGGTTTTTCGCGCAAGCTGGGGAGTTTCCGCGGATTGGGTTGAGCTGGGCAAGGGTCAGTCCGTTCCGTTGTCAGATTTGGCTGCGTGGTTACCGTTCACCTGATTTTCGGATAAGTGCCGCGCCAGTTGTTCCACCGTGGGATAGTCCCACACTACCGTGGGTGAAATCTCGCGGCTCAGCCATGTTTCCAGATCGCCGGAAAGCGAAACTGCCTGCAATGAATCCAGGCCGTAGTTGTCGAACGTTTGCTGAACGTCGATGCTCGATGGGTCCATATTGACCACGCTAGCAATATTCGCAATCAGCCAGCTGCGGATGGCCTCCTCTGTAGGAGGTTCAGTGCTCGGTGCAACTTTCCGCTTCTTTAACATTCAGGATCCTTCAGCCCCTTTTTATGCCGACTTCTGGTTGAGATCAACTTCAGGTTGTTTTTTCCGTGCGATCTTCACCGCCGAAGCCAGCCCCAGCATAGCGCATAACTTAATCATGGAACCGGTGATATCCACCTGCCACCACTCCAACCCATGCACCGCGGAACTGGGGAATGCGTGGTGGTTGTTGTGCCACGATTCGCCAAACGTGGGAATCGCCAGGACCACATTGTTGGTGCTGTGGTCTTTCAACTGGTAGGGCTGGCTACCGAAAACGTGGCAGACCGAATTGATGCTCCACGTGGTATGGTGTACCACCAGCACTCGGATCAACCCGCCCCACAGAAATCCGCGGGCAAATCCCGGCCAGCTCATGGTAACCAAGCCTTCGGCAACAGCCGGCAACAGCAACCCCAGCACGATCCAGAGAAAATAAAGGCGGTTGAGCTTGAAAATCAGCCGGTCATGCAAGAGGTCGCGAACGTAGGTTCCCCAGTCGGTGAGCTCATGATTGAACAGCCATCCCATGTGCGAATGCCAGAGGCCTTTCACGATTTCCAGCGCACCATCGCCATGCAAGTGTGGGGAATGGGGATCGCCCTCGCGGTCGCTATAAGAATGGTGGCGGCGATGTACGGCTGTCCAGAAAATCACCGGCCCCTGTGCTGCCATGGACCCTGCGATGACGATGGCCGTTTTTAGAAATGTGGTTGCCTGGTAGGCGCGGTGCGCCATCAGGCGATGAAATCCCATGCCGATGCCCAGCACGGTGACGCAGTACATCACGCCAAAGACGGCAAGGTCGAGCCGATTGACGCCCCGATTCCAGAAAAGGAGAATCCCGCCCACAAGCCCTGCATAAGGAAGGAGCACGGTAGCTAAAGTGACGCGGCGCTCCAACCGGCGCGCACGTTCGTTCAACGGACGCACCCCGCGCGACGGAGAATTTTCTCCGGCGGGCTTCGCCAGCGGATTTTCCTTTACCTGCGTCTGCATATTACGCCCGCTTCCTAACTCCAGAAAGCGCTCTCCAAGCTCGGGTGTACGCCCACGGTTTCAAGCTCTCGCGACATCAAAGACGTCCGGCACAGCGACCTCCGGACTTTTCCGCTGGAGGTCCGGGGTATCTGTCCGGGCTTCAGCAGCACAATAGCATGCGCCTGCACATCATAGTCGCGCACTATGGCCTGGCGGATCGCCGCGATCATCTCCGCCGAATCCGTCCGCAGAAACTCGCGCTGCACTTCCTGGGCGATCACCAGTCTCTCCTGGCCATCATGCTCCACGGCAAAGGCCGCGCCGCCAAAAGGCTGCAATCCGGGATGGCTCAAATGGGCCGTGACTTCCAGATCCTGGGGATACAAATTCCGGCCGTTAATAATGATGACATCTTTAATCCTGCCTGTAATAAATAATTCGCCTTGCATCAGGAACCCCAGATCGCCGGTGCGGAGAAACGGCCCTTCGCCGCCTGCCATGTAGGCGCAGAATGCCGCTTCGCTTTCTTCCGGACGGTTCCAGTATCCCGCGGCCACACTCGGTCCGGAAACCCACACCTCACCCACTGTACCGTCAGGACAAGGCAACTTACTTTTGAGGTTGACGATTACTACTCGATGATCGGCGGGGGCGCGCCCACATGCCACAACAGCTTTTGCATCTTCCTGCTTTGCGTTGGCCGGAACGGCGCTGCCTGCTTCCAGCTTAGCCCGGTCCAGCCATTCCACTCGCGGACCGGCCAGGGCTTTCACCCCGGTAACGTAGAGGGTCGATTCGGCCAGGCCGTAACAAGGATGAAACGCTTTGGGGTTAAAACCGCATGGCTCGAACATCGCGCAAAAGCGTTCCATGGTTTCAGGATGAATCGGTTCCGCTCCATTGAAGGCGATTTTCCAGCTACTCAGCTCCAGCCGCTCCCGCTGTTCAGGGGTGACCTTGCGAACGCAGAGGTCATAGGCAAAGTTGGGACCGCCAGTGACCGTGGCGCGGACCTTGGTAATGGTTTGCAGCCAGCGGAATGGCTGCTGCAAAAATGTATAAGGCGAGAGAATTACCACGGGGAACCCGACATAGAGAGGTTTCACCACGCCGCCAATCAGGCCCATGTCATGGTAGGGCGGCAGCCATGATATCCCCATGCTGTTGCTGTCGCTTTCAAACCCGCGCGCAATCACCTCAGAGTTGTGGAGCATGTTGCCGTGCGTCACGGCAACGCCGCGCGGCCGGCTGGTTGAGCCGGATGTGTATTGCAGAAAGGCCACTGTATCGCGCGCCGCAGCCGGGTTTCTCCACTTGTCCGCCTCCGCGGAAGAAATCACGTCGCTTGCGATCACTAAAGGCGGCACGCCTCCAAACACTTCCTTCCACGCTGTATTGAAAAGCGGCGCGATGTCGGCTGTCGTCATTATGGTGTTGCACTGGGCGTCTTTGAGCAACTCACATATCTTGGGGAGTGACTGCTTCAATCGTCCGCGATGGGCCGGGTACGTGGTAACGGCAATAGCTCCCGCGTAAAGGCAGCCATAAAATGCAGCGACAAAATCCACGCCCGGTTGGTGCAGCAGAAGGACTCTCTGCCCTGGTTCACCGCTTTGCAGCACTGCGGCAATGGCACGCGCTTTTTCATCCAGCTGTGCATAAGAAAGCAGGTCAAGATCGTTTTCAGGATTGTTGTCGCGCAGGAAAAGAAATCCCGTCTGTCGCGGCTGGGCCGTGGCGCGATGGCGGAGCAACGCGACAAAGCTCTGAAACTCCGCGCGCGGCCTAGGCCCACGCGAAGCGACAAACGCTGCTTGCAGCCGTTCAGGCATGTGCGACCTTCAAGTCCTTGGCGCCGTTTGCCCGTGGGGCTACGCGCTCAAACTTACCCAGGGCAAACCCGTGTTTTTTCGCTGCCTGCAATGCCCAGTTCACTCCTTCAGTCTTGATCGGGCCAAAGGAAACGGATTCCGTGACGCCTTCAAGTCCCATGAGAAGCGTTTCCGCCATGCAGGCAAAAGCAAATCCCGGTTCCAGGTCAAGTCCGGCTATCACAAAGTCTTCATTGCGCGGCAGGCGTACCAGCCCTCCACGCATCACGGTGGTAAGCGGCCGCTCGAATGCTACCTCCGCGCTTACATCAGCGGGCACGGCAACGTCACAGACAATCACCGGTTCGTCCGTCAGATGCTCGGCGTAAATCAGAGGTTCCGGGCTGTTGGAAGCGGTTGCAATCAGATTGCATTTGCGCAAAGCATGCAGATCGTCGGTGACTTCGAGTCTGGTGGTCACGCGGCCAATCTCTTCAACCATGCTCTTGACGCGGGGCGATTGCCCGTCCCGGACAATCAAAAGCGTGCTTTCAACCAGCGGCGCCATCATTAAGGCCAGCGTCGCTCCAATATTGCCGGTCGCGCCCAGCACGGCGAGCCGCGATTTTCGCAATTCAATGCCATTATCCAGGGCGGCTTGCTTCATCGCTTCCATGGCCATCCCGACAGTAAGAGAGTTGCCGGACGTCAAAATCGTTCCCGGTGTCTTGATGCGTTTGCAGTTGCCTGAAAGGATGGATGTGTACGCGCCCAGCCCGACGACACGGCAGCCATGATCACGCGCCTGCTCAACCGCGTTTTCGATCTTGTCCATCATCCACTGCGTGTCTCGGGCGTAAATGCCTTCCATGATCTGCTTGGGCGTCAGGTCCAGGCCGATGTAGCTGAGGTGAACTTCCTCTCCCGTGGTCGACTGCACATGCAGTTGGTCATAAATACTGCCCTGCAGGATGCAGGAGGGCTTTTCCATGAACTCCAGCAGATGCGGCGCCAGCGCGATCAATGAGGCGTCCCACAGGATTGCGTGTTCCGGCTGCAGAAGGTGTCCGATGAATGCCACGCGATTGTCCGTTCGCGGCGGTTCGCGCCGGCTCAGCCGCCGCGCGCTGTAGTCCACGATCGGCTTGGCTTGGCAGCCTACCTGGTAACCCGTAAGATGCGGCACGTCCGCCGCCTGCAACGCCTGGCAAAACATCTGCAACGCGTCGATGAAGCGCTCCAGCTCTTTCCGTTCGACATACGCTGATGGCTGCAGCCGGAGCGTAAAAGGCTCGCTCAGGGTCGGGGCCACGCGGATACAGTGGACATTCAGGAAATAGGCCGCCGTCAGGTAGCCGAGATACTCCTGCTGGCACAGCATTCGGATCGCGTTCGAAGGTGAGTCGGAAAGGTCGTGCAGTTCAAACCCCAACATCAGGCCGCGGCCACGGACCTCTTTGATAATCGCCGGGAAGCGGTTTTGGACTTCCTTGAGTCGCGTGGTGAGATATCTGCCGGTTTCTTCCGCGCGCGCGCCCAGCCCATCTCGCTCGGCGATTTCGATGGCCTTGATGGCGAGGTAGCAGCCACGGTCGTCTTCAGCAAACGTGGAGCTGTGCTTGATGGAAAATTCTTCTACAAAGCGCTCACGGCTGATCAGGAGAGCGCCAATCTTAGCAAGGCCCCCGCCAAGGGCTTTAGACATGCAGATGTAATCGGGAACGATCCCCATCTGCTGTGACGCCAGGAAAGTGCCGGTACGGTAGAAGCCGGTCTGGATTTCGTCGGCGACGATCGGGATTTCGGTCTCAGACTGGACTTTCTTGAGCCAATCGACAAACTCTGCTGGAAGCGGCTTTACGCCGCCTTCACCCAGAATGGGCTCGATGAAAATCGCGGCAACATCTTCCAACACGGCTTCAGCATTCCGCCAGTCTGCGGGATCGTCCATGTCAAGAAAGCGGACGTTCGGTCCCAGATGTTGATACGGTTCGCGATACGAGTATGTAAACTGGATAGCGCCGGTTGTCTTGCCGTGAAACGCGCCGCGCACCGCCAGGAAGAGCGGTTTCTGCCGTTCCAGCGTCACATGCTTCAAGGCGGCTTCAACCGTTTCCGTGCCGCTATTGGTAAAGATGACTAAGTAGTCCCCGGCGCGTTCGCACAGAGCCTTTGCAAGGCTGGCGGCCCCGGGCCGACACGATCCCTGTGCCAGGAACGGAACCCGTTCGTCTGTAAGACGGCGTTCTTCCGCCACTAATTCAGGATGATAATGTCCGAACAGGTTCGTTCCAAAACCACCGACCAGGTCCAGGACTTTGACCAGATGCTCTCCACGACGCTGCCACAGATAGTCACCTTCAGCACGTTCGTACACTGCGTCCAGACTGAGCGACTGCAGCATCTGTGCCAGTTCCGGGCGGCAATAGTGCGCATAATCCGCGACAACATCCGGCGCAGTGCCCAATGGAACAGGTGCTGAACCATTCTTCGAAGATTGCATCCAGTCGTTCTCCTGAAAACGAGCCCAGCCTGCTAAGAGGCTTTTGCCTGCAAGCGCATGGCAGCTGCATTGCTGTTATATTTCGTTGACCATAGGACTGTGACGGCTGAAATCACCACCAGGCCTGTAATAGTTGCAAGCCCGTAGTAGAATGTCTTGCCCTCTAGTCCAAACAGCGCTCCGATTCCAGCAACCGGCAAAACACCAACCATGCCCCACTGGAGCCAGACCGGAAGTGGACTGCGGAAGGTCCTGCGCGCATTCGGTTGTGCCTTGCGCAAGCGCAGTACAGCCCACATAAACGCAGCGTAGACAAAACATACGATCGTTGACCCGACGACAGCCGTTATCTCAGCCAGATTAAAGCGAACAATCACAACGGAGCCAATCGCGGCAAGGCCCCCCAACGCGAGCACGCCTCCAATAGGAGCACCGGTGTTGAGTGAAATTTTTCCCCAAGATTTTGGAAAATTGCCTTCACGCGCCAGGGCATGAATCAGCCGTGATCCGCCCATCACCCCAGCGTTGAAGCACGAGACAATCGCCAGGATCGAAAGCATCAGCCCAACCGCGCTGCCGCGGGCACCAAAAATTTGCACAAAATAAGAAATCTGAGGAATGTCTGTGACTGTGATGTTCGCTACATGCATCCGTGTAGCCATTGCAAGCGAAAAGACGCAATAGGCAACAATGTTGGTCAAAATCGCCAGCGGCATGGAGATTGGGATCTTGCGCTCGTAAGACTTGGCGCTGAAGCCCATCATGGTTACCCATTCAAATCCAATAAAGAGGTAAACGGCCGATCCAACCGCGCCCAGAACTTGCCACAAAGGATGCCCCAAGGTCTGCCTGTCCATGATTGTTGTTGAGTTCCAGTGCAACTCGCTCAAGTGAGTCCCAGCTCCGTAAGCGCCTAGTCCTAAAACGCCCAAGATCAGAGCCGTTGTCGTGAACATTTGGACGCCGCGCGGAAGCTCCAGCCCCAGAAGATTCACAACCACCGTACATGCCAAGAGCGTTAGAACCACCGCCAGGGCGGGAAGTTGGGGGAAAAGCTGCCGTACTACCAGGGCGAAAAGATAGCTTTCAATTCCCGCCACCATGATCATGAACATTAAGTACAGATAAACCAGGAACAACGAAGTGCGCGGCGGAAGTGCAACCTTCAAATAAGTGCGTACGCCCGGGGACGAAGGGTACATGCTTGCCAATTCTGCGATGGAACTGGAGAGCAACATGCAAATAAGGCCGGCAATGCAAATGGAAACCACCAGCCAGAAACTGCTGGCCACCTTGAACAGCTCAGAAATGATGGTAAAAGAGCTGATCCCAAAAGCGATGCCAGCGCCGAAAGTCACATAAAAGCCCAGCTCAAATGCCTTTTTCATTGCTCCCCCGACTCGCGATCCGTCCTTACATTCCCCAGATGATCATTGCGATTGCTTCCAGCTTCACCTTGTCGCGCTCGCCGGAAAAGACCGCTAACGCTCCGTCAATCAGCGCATGCGCGGGATTGTATTTTCCGGTAAAGATGCGGACAAGGACCTCTTGCGCGGCCTGCAACGAAATCAGGTCTTGATCGTCATCGCTTACGGGGGATCCGGTCTCGATCTTATTGACCGCCAGGTCCTGTATCGTGAGGGTATAAATTTCTCCCGTGTCAGTACCGTCGACTTTCAGGTACCGGTTCCAACCCTTGATCAGCTTTTTCACGCGCTGGTCATTATTGAACCTGTTCTGAAAGTCCTGCAGCGACGCGAGCAGGCTGCTTGTCTGGATCGCGCTTACATCTGTGGTCGCCATCTGTTTCTTGTTCCTCCTTGGATCACTTCCTCTGGTTTACTCCCATGGCTGGGCGATGCCTAAAATCTGTCGTCCCACAATCAGCTTCAACGAATCGTCTGAAGGCGCCATCACCGATCCCGCCCTGGCGTCGCGCACCAGCCGCTCCACCGGATGGCCACGCTTGTATGCCGTGCCTCCGCAGACCTGGAAAGCTTTGTTCGCGACTTCAATAGCAACTTCAGTCACGGCAAACTTGAGCTGCGCCAGCTCGATAAAGAACGGATCGTCGGGATTGGCGCGGATCACTTCATCCAGCAGATCGGCCGACTGCAATTCGTTGAAGAGCACCATCGCGTTATCTGACATCTGCGCAACGCGATAGACCATGCACCGCGCTTCGTCCACGCGCATCTTCATTTCCGCAATGTAGCGCTGCACCGTCTCCACCTGGGAGAGCGTCTGCTTGGTGTCGCTATGCACGCGTTTTTTTACGTGTTCGACTGCCGCGGCATAGGCAGCCTGGGCAATCCCCAGGTAGACCGTAGACAAGCCAACCTGATAGATGGGCAACGAGTAGGCGAACAGCATGGAGAAGCCGCAGGTGGGTGAACCAAGCCGCCCCATTTCCGGAACGTGGCATCCCTTAAAGTGAATGGGCATGCTGCAGTTGCCGCGCAATCCCATGCCGTCCCATTTTCCAATGGGCAGGATGTTCGGGTCCTTGCCATCAATAATGAACAGGCTGAGCTCGGTTGGCGGCTGGGTTGAATCGGCCCGCACTGGCACCACATAAAAGTCCGCCTGGCCGCAGCTGGTGCAAAATGACTTGAATGAATCAATGAGATAGCCATTGGCATTGCGCTGGGCAAAGCTATCCATGTGCCACAGGCGGTTTCCAGAACCGGGTTCGCT
>Ga0137380_10004170_pt1 | contig 12675 bp, 12 predicted proteins | sample SagtaG_17_FD_104809 | JGI IMG/M metagenome (GOLD analysis project Ga0137380, IMG submission 104809) | Vadose zone soil microbial communities from Sagehorn Ranch, Mendocino, California, USA - Sage2_L_100_16 metaG | ecosystem: Environmental > Terrestrial > Soil > Vadose zone | place: USA... | reverse complement strand
TGCAACATAGCGGGCGTCGGAAAGCACGATGAGGTCCATCAGGTTTTTCGCGTAATCGGCATATTCGTAGCGGACTATGGAGAGGAGTTTTTTGCGCCATTGGCTGTACGAGCCGCGCCAGGTGGGATTGACCGGCATAATGTCGCCGGTGCACTTCTTGAAGCCGATCTCAGCCAGTCGTTCGACGAGGAGTTCGGAAAACGCCCTGAAATATTCGTCTGCTTCTGAACCGCCGCCGTCGCCATACACGATGAGATGATCCTGGTCGGTGATCAGGGTTTGCTCCCCCCTGCCATCACTCCCCATGCTGATCAGTGCAAATGGAACAGGGGGGCCATTTCTGCCCGCCTCCGCAAGCTCCTCTTCCACCAGTTGAAGCGCCCTGTGTACCAGCAGATCCCGGTACTCGGTACAGTTCTTGTGGAGCGCCTGGACTGACTGCATCTTGATGAAGCGCTCCATTTCCAGCTCATTGAGCCCCACATGTATATCCATGAGAACCGGGTATTCACGGGTACCCGCTATCCTGTCAAGAAGACCGGCCTGACGTGCAGCCAACCCTTCATCCCAGGCAATCTCCTGGCTGACTGAGCTGTGCAGTGCCCGGAGCAGACGCACGGTCTCATCCCGCTCCAGAAGAGGCAGAACTCCGTTCAATCTCTCCATGAGATCATCAAGAAATGCGGGATTCGCTGTCGGAGGGACGACTTTCTGGAATGGCATCTGGATTTTCCATAAAAAATGGGGAAGGCAAGCCTTCCCCAATCATATCACAAACGAAACTTAATTGTTAGTGGTCGACGGCCTTGGCCATGCCAATACCGGTGTTCTGGCGAACGTAGATTTCGTCGAACATCTCTTCCGAGCGCCGGCTCGGGAAGAGAAGAGCACCGAAGATGGCGGCGAGGAAGCCGAGCGGGATAGAGATGATCCCCGGGTTTTTCAGCTTGAGGATTGGCTCACTCAGACCCATGATGGACTTGCCTTCCTTGTTTGCAACATCGACCCGGGCCTTGGCAAGGGCCTTGGCATCCTTCTCTTCAAGCTGGGCACCCAGAGGGAGGGCAGCCTGCTTCTTCTCCATGGCGGCAACAACCTTCTGTGCCTTGGCTGCTTCCACCTTGGGGTAGGTCATGTTCGGGGAGACCATCACCAGGCCGATGGAGGCGACCGTGCCGACCACCAGACCGGAGATGACGCCGGCGGTGTTGAATTTACGCCAGAACAGCGACAACACGACAACCGGCAGGTTGCCGGAGGAAGCCACGGCAAAGGCCAGAGCTACCAGGTGGGCGACGTTTGCCTTCTCGGCAAGGAGCCCAATAATGATGCCGGCAGCGCCTACCACCAAAGAGGTGATGCGGGCAGCCATGACCTGCTCGTGCTGGTCGGCGTGGCCGTCCTTGATCACGTTGACGTAGATGTCGTGGGCAATGGCGGCCGAGGCTGCCAGCACCAGGCCGGAGACCACTGCCAGGATCGTGGCGAAGGCGACCGAGCAGAGGAAGGCCAGGAACAGGTCGCCAATAATCGGGGCGATGTCGGCGCCCATTTGCTGTGCCAGCAGCAGGGTGGCCATGTTGCCACCCGGGTCAACCTGGGTGATCCCCTGCGGAGTGACGTTGATGGCCGCGCCGAAGCCGAGCAGGGTGGTCAGAACGTAGAAGCCGCCGATGATGAACATGGCGATGATGACGCTCTTCCGGGCCGCCTGGGCGGTCGGCACGGTGAAGAAGCGCATCAGGATGTGGGGCATGCCGGCGGTGCCGAGCACCAGCGCCATACCGAGGGAGATCTGATCGAGCGGTGCCTTCATGTACAGACCCGGCTCAAGGAAGCGCTGGCCGGCATCCACCCCGGTCATGGTTACGCCGTCCTTCAGCATCAGCTTGGAGACGTGGTCCTGGATGTCGGGACTGTTGACGATCATGTCGAAGAAGGTGATCGGATTGAAGTTCGCCTTCATCATGACAAGGACCGAGAGAAGAGCGGCACCGGACATGAGCAGACCGGCCTTGATGATCTGGACCCAGGTGGTGGCGGTCATGCCGCCGAAAACGACGTAGCCGACCATCAGGATGCCGACGCCGATGATGGCGGTCTTGTAGGGGACGCCAACCAGGAGAGACATCAGCTTGCCGGCGCCGACCATCTGGGCGGTCAGGTAGAAGGTGGAGACGGCCACCGTTGAAATAGCAGCCACGGCGCGGACCGGTTTCGGTTCGGTGCGGAAGGAGAGGATGTCGCCCAGGGTGTACTTGCCGGCGTTGCGGCAAGGTTCGGCAACAATCAGCAGGACAGTAATGTAGGCCACCAGCCAGCCGACCGAGTACATGAATCCGTCATAGCCGTAGAGTGAGATCAGGCCGGAAATCCCGAGGAAGGAAGCTGCCGACATGTAGTCGCCGGCAATGGCCCAGCCGTTCTGGGTGCCGGTGATGCCGCCGCCGGCGGCATAGAAGTCGGCGGCGGTCTTGGTCCTCCTGGCTGCCCAGACGACAACTGCCAACGTGATGCTGATGATGACGGCGAACATGGACAGGGTGATGACCTTGTTGGCCTTCAGCTCTCTCTTCTTGGCAGGAGCGGCCGGAGCAGGAGCGGCAACGGGAGCGCCGGGAACAGCAGCCGGTGCTGTTACTGCTGCAGGAGCACCGGGAGCAGCGGCGGGGGCAGTTGCCGCCGCAGGGGCGCCAGGAGCGGTCGGAGCCTTTGCCGGCTCAGCCGCGTTGGCAATCGAGCCCAGAGAGAGGGCTAATATAAAAGCTACTAACAAATTTTTCATCTTCTTAGTCCTCCTTATTTGAGTTCGTCTACCAGTTCGCGCGTCAACCGGTCAAAATCCCTGTTGGCCACATGTGCATAGTAAAGTGCCAGCCCCCAGGAAACAAAGAACTGGGAGAGAGCGAAAATGTAACCGAAGTTGACCACCCCGATGACTTTGACCTTGAAGAGGCCCGGTGTATAGGCCGCACCGATGGGGAGGAGGAAATAGTAGGCGGTGGAAAATATCCACCATCCGAAGAGGAACGCTGATTTCTTGTGGTGGAGTTCCACGAATTTTGGGTTTTTGGCTATCGCCGCCCAGTCATACTGCTTTTCTGCCATGGTAGTTACTCCTTTCTTGATGAAGTTCAAAAACAGTGAAGCGGCGTCCCGCCTCAACTTACAACATGAGCGCTTCCTCCCCCCCTTTCTTTTTTTTGTATTCTTGCCTCTTCCTACTCACTGATTCATGCTCTGGCATAGCCAAATTTCATGGAGAGTATTTCGGCCCCCTCCGTAAGGGAAGGGATAATTTCATCTTCAAGCCGGGATGCCACCATTCGGAAAGAAGGCCCTAACATGGTGAGCGCGCCAATGACCTTGCCGGCATAATCCCTGACAGCCACCGCGACACTGATAACCCCCTCACCCAGTCCCTCGCTATCAATGGCGACCCCCTTCTCGCGAATGGCGTTCAATTCCATCTCGAGCTCGGCAAGATTAACAGTTACGTCCTTGGAAGCCCGTTTCTTGCCCGGCTTCCCCGCCAATTCCCGCGCCTCAAGGGCCTTTATCGCCTTTCCCGAAGCGTTGGTGAAGAACGGAAATCGCTTCCCCACCATGGGGGCGGCTTTCACCTGCCGGTCGCAATCAACCATGTCAAGAAAGAGGACCTCGTCGCCCCGCAGGACCGTCATGTAAACGGCCTCGTCATGCTTTCTGGCCAAACCCTCCATCACAGGATGGGCATGCCTGATGAGGCTTGCACCTTTAAGAAAACGTTGTGCAAGCTCGATCGCAGGGACTCCCAGTCGGTAACTGCCACTCCATTCTTCTCTTTCCACCAGCCCTCTCTTTTCAAAGGTGGCCAGAAGGCGAAAAGCCTTGTTTCGGCTGACCTCCAACTTATCAGCCAAAAATGGAAGTGTGGCGTCAGCAGGCTCCTCGGACAAAACCTCAAGTAAATCCAGTGCCTTTTCAACCGTTAAGACAGCGTATGAGCCTTTATCTTTGGACATAAAGTCTTCCATTCACCAGGCGATTAAACGGTTGTTCTAGATTTGCATTTAACACTTTTTATATTTTTAACACGATGTTTTATTAGAGTCAAGATTATTTTATAATAATTGTTCGTATTGCTATATTTGTTTCGTATTTTACATATGTTACACAATTCAACAATTACCCAATTACTGTTGATTAACACAAGTCGAACGTTAAAACAAGGGTTTATATATTTTAAACGCACCCAACCTTCAACGATGCCGGGAGGGTTGCTCTGAAAAAACACACATTATTTCAGATTCACGCCTCGGCCACCCTATCGCCTTTACCGTCACCGCCAAGCAGAAACCTCCGTCATTTTTTATCCCTTTACAAGGCAGATTTCCCCATGCTAATATTGCTCGCTTTAAGGCAGGTACAATTATCAAATAAACACTCAGTGAAAAGGAGTTTGCTGATGTCCGGACATAATAAATGGAGCACGATTAAACATAAAAAAGGGGCAGCCGATGCCAAGCGCGGCAAGGTTTTCACCAAGATCATCAAAGAAATATCGGTCGCCGCCAAACTGGGAGGAGGAGACCCTGCCGGCAACCCCCGCCTGCGGACAGCCATTGACAAGGCAAAAGAAGAAAACATGCCTAAGGACAACATCGAGCGGGCCATCAAGAAGGGGACCGGCGGGATGGAGGGGGTCACCTACGAGGAGATCACCTATGAAGGCTACGGTCCCGCTGGCGTGGCAGTTCTCGTTGAGGTAATGACGGACAACAGGAACCGGAGCGTTTCCGATGTGCGGAGCATTTTCACCAAGTGCAACGGGAACATGGGTGAGACCGGCTGTGTCTCCTGGCTCTTCGACAAGAAAGGGCTGATCGTCTTCCCCAAGGGGACCGACCTGGAGAAACTTTTTGAAGTCGCCCTCGAGGCCGGCGCGGAAGATGTGAGCGACGAAGGGGAACAGATCGAGGTGGTGACCGACCCAGCCGCCTTTATGGATGTGCGCGAAGCCCTGGAAAAGGCAGGTTTCAAATATGACTCCGCGGAGGTTACCATGATCCCCCAGACCATGGTGAAACTGGAGGGAAAACAGGCGGAGAGTATGCTGAAGATGATGGACCGGCTGGAAGACAATGACGATGTTCAAAACGTCTACGCCAACTTCGATATAGCCGATGAAGAGATGGAACGGATGATGTAGCGAACAACAATAAGGTTATTATGAAAATTCTCGGCATCGATCCCGGTTCACGTATCACAGGTTACGGCATTGTTAATCATAACGGAAACCGGCTGGTACATGTCGATAACGGCGCCATCCATACCGACTGCCACAAAGACTTTCCCTTGCGTTTGCAGAAAATCTACCGGTCATTGACCGAAATCATCGAACAGTACCGGCCCGAAGCCGTAGCCGTGGAAAACATCTTCTTTGCAACTAATGCCCAGAGTGCGTTAAAGCTTGGCCAGGCGCGCGGCGCGGCTATCGTGGCCGGCGTCAACGCCGGGCTGCCGGTCTTCGAATATACAGCCCTCCAGGTAAAGCAAGCGGTGGTCGGGCACGGCCGGGCATCCAAGGACCAGGTACAGAAAATGCTCAAAGTCCTTCTGAATCTGCCTGAAGTTGCTCAGGAGGATGCCTCGGACGCATTGGCCGTAGCGATCTGCCATGCCCACTCCTCAGGGATCAACGCATTGCGGAGTAAACTGAAATGATTGCCCTTCTTACCGGCCGGCTAGCCCACAAATCTCCGGAATTCATCATCATGGACGTAAACGGTGTCGGCTATCGCGTGCAGATACCGTTTTCGACCTATTACGATCTCCCCGACGAGGGGGGTGATATCTCCCTCAACATTTATACCCAGGTCAAGGAAGACGCCATAAATCTTTACGGGTTTCGCACCCTCGCTGAAAAGAATTTCTTTCAGCTTCTCATCTCGGTTACCGGCATCGGACCAAAGCTTGGTAAAGACATCCTCTCCAACATCCCGGTGGAGGAGCTTGCGCGTGCCCTCGGCCAGGGAGACCTGGTCAGGCTGTCCGCCATCCCAGGCATCGGCAGGAAGACCGCCGAGCGGCTGGTGCTCGAACTCAAGAGCAAGGTGCTCAAGCTGGACATTTCGCTGCCTACGCGGGAGGGGAGCCGCGCGGCTGCCTCCTACGCCATAACCGACGACGTCGCCTCCGCTTTGGTCAATCTCGGATACAAGGATGCCGTGGTCAGAAAAGCATTGGCAGAGTTGGATGTCAGCGAGGGGACGCCGATGGAAGAACTCTTGAAAAGGGCGTTGAAACTACTGATGAAATGAAAGCGAGGCAATGGCTAAATGTTTAAGGCCAAGAGTTAAACCTTTTGCCTTTTGCCCTTTGCCCGGATTACCTATGACCCGCGTTATCGCTCCTGACATAACCGACGATGATATCTTCGTTGAAAACACACTCCGCCCCAGAACTCTCTCCGACTACGTGGGACAGGAGAAGGCCAAGGGGAACCTGCGGGTGTTCATCGATGCCGCCAGAGGGCGCAAGGAAGCCCTGGACCATGTCCTCCTCTACGGTCCCCCCGGCCTTGGGAAGACCACCCTGTCCAACATTATCGCCGCCGAAATGGGGGTCAATGTCAAGTCCACGTCAGGGCCGGTCATCGAGCGCCCCGGCGACCTGGCCGCGATCCTTACCAACCTCGAACCCCACGATGTCCTTTTCATCGATGAAATCCACCGTCTTTCCCACGTGGTTGAGGAGATCCTTTATCCTGCCATGGAGGATTTCCAGCTGGATATCATTATCGGACAGGGTCCAAGTGCCCGGACCGTCAAACTGGACCTTCCCAGATTCACCCTGGTGGGGGCGACCACACGCGCCGGCCTCCTCTCGTCCCCCCTCAGAGACCGTTTCGGGGTCATTGCCCGCCTGGAGTTCTACACGGAAGCAGAGCTTGCCATCATTGTCAGTCGCTCCGCCCGCATCCTCGGCATCCATATCGAACCGGACGGCTCCCGGGAACTGGCCTGCCGCAGCAGGGGAACCCCCCGGATTGCCAACCGGCTGCTGCGCCGGGTCCGGGATTTCGCCCAGGTCAAGGCAGACGGCGTCATTACCGAAAGTGTGGTGCAGAGTGCATTGGTACTCCTGGAAATAGACGAAATGGGCTTTGACCATGTTGACCGCCTGATCATGCTGACCATTATCGACAAGTTCGGCGGCGGGCCGGTCGGGCTCGACACCTTGGCCGCCGCCATCTGCGAGGAAAGCGACACGATCGAAGATGTCTACGAGCCGTTTCTGATTCAGCAAGGCTTCCTCAACCGTACCCCACGCGGCAGGATGGCCACGCAGGCAGCGTACCTCCATCTCGGCAGGCCCTTCCCCGACGCGCCACAAGGGAGGCTGTTCTGACCGTGCAGATGGTCTTCGATTTCCCGGTGCACCCTCGCTACAGTTTCGACAATTTCGTCATTTGCAGCGGCAACGAACTCGCTTACCGGTTCGCCAAAATGCTCGGCACCGATGGGACCCGCAACCTCCTCTACATTTACGGGCCGCCAGGGTCCGGCAAGACCCATCTCCTGGCCGCTCTCGGCAAAAACCTGATGGCCGACCGCAATAAAGGTCCGCTTCCCTATATCTCCTTCAGGGAGATCGATCAACTATATAGGGGCGAATACCTGGCCGAGCAGAGTTCCCGGCTGGCTGAGCGTTTTCAGAATGCGCCGGCGCTCCTGATTGACGATCTCCACCTTATCCCTGATAATGTCAACATACGAGTAGAGCTCTGGCAGATTTTCAACGATTTTTTCGACGCGGGCAGAATAATTGCCGTAACAGGGCTCCATCATCCTAGGGAGCTCCCGACCCTGGATGACCATCTCATTTCCCGGCTTCTCTGGGGGCTGGTAGCCAGGGTGGATGTCTCCGACGACGATTCCCGGCGGCTGATCATGAAGAAACTGGCGGAAGATCGGCACGTCGTTTTGTCCGCAGACATCATCGATTACCTCCTGCTCCACACCCGCCGCGACATCCCGTCGCTAACGGAGACACTGGAATCCCTGAGCCGGCATGCCTTGGCGACTGGCAGAAAAATATCCCCGCGACTCGCCCGGGAAGTCCTGGAGGGGAAAGGCTGAAATATGAACGTTCTGCTCCACATCTGCTGTGCCCCATGTGCCATTTATCCGGTCCAGGAACTCCGTTCGAGTGGGATGCAGCTAACCGGTTTTTTCTTCAACCATAATATCCACCCGTTCCTGGAGTACCGAAAGAGACTGGAAACGGTCCGGGACTACGCGGCCATGGTTGAGCTGGAAGTAATATACCGGGATGAATACCGCCTGGAGGAGTTCCTGGGGGCGGTTGCCGGAGCACCAGAGGAACGCTGCCATTACTGCTACGCCTCCCGGCTGGAGGTGGCAGCAGCGGAAGCCGCCAGTCGCGGCTTTGACGCCTTTACCTCCTCGCTGCTCTACAGCAGATACCAGAAACATGAGCTGATCATCCAACTGGGGGAACTCTTTGCCAAGAAATATGGCGTGAGATTTTACTATGTGGACTTCCGGCCAGGATGGCAAAAGGGGATCGACATTTCTAAAAAGATGGGGCTCTACCGTCAGCAGTACTGCGGCTGCATCTACAGCGAAAAAGAGCGGTACCGGCCGCAAGCCAGACAATAGGGACGGTTGACCATGCCAGAGATGGGGAAGTGGCTGATTATCATCGGACTTACGATTGCAGTAACCGGCGCCATCATTATCTTCGCCGGCAAACTCCCTTGGCTGGGAAAACTCCCCGGCGATATCTATATCAAACGGGAAAACTTTTCCTTTTATTTCCCCCTTGGCACCTGCATCCTCATCTCTGCCATCATCTCTTTCATCCTCTGGCTCTTCAGGAGGTAATGGCAGTCGTCCAGTTTCCCACCACAAACCCACGCCATTTGCATTTCCGCGGTTTTCTGCTACCTTTGTCCTAAATAAATTCATTAAATTTTCGGGAGGTTACCATGTTTGAATTGTTTGAAAAGACTGTTTTGACGGGGCTGGGCATTCTCTCCCTTTCCCAGAAAAAGGCCGAGGAGTTGCTCAAGGAGGTGCAGGAACGATACAAGGTCAGCGAAGAAGAGGGCAAGGCATTCCTGGAAAAGATGCAGGGCATGGCCAAGGAAAGCAGGGAGCGGATTGCGGAAATTGCCGAGACGGAAGTGAAGCGGGTCATTGACAAGCTCGGCCTGGTTTCCCGCGACGAGTTCGACCATCTGCAGAAGCGGGTTGAGGCACTGGAAGGTCAGGGAAAGAAGAGTGAACAAGGCGAGACATGCTGAACCTCGTCCAGCTCAACCGCAATATCCGCAGCATCAGGCGTTACCGGCAGATCGGGAGTGTTCTGTTCAAGTACGGGTTTGACCAACTCCTGGAATACCTGAACCTGTCGCACTTTATTGCCCGAGGGAAGAGGATCTTTCGCCGGAGCGAGTTGAAGATCGCCCAGCTTTCCCCCGCAGAAAGGATGAGACTGGCGCTGGAAGAGCTCGGGCCATCATTTATAAAGCTTGGCCAACTCCTCTCGACCCGCCCGGATGTGCTCCCGCAAAGCTACATCACGGAATTCGCCAAACTCCAGGACATGGTCCCCTCTTTCTCATTTGAAGAGGTACGCAACCAGATCCGCGCCGAACTCGGCGGGGAAATCGAGGAGTTATTCTCTTGCGTTGAAACGGACCCGATTGCCGCCGCCTCCATTGCTCAGGTTCACCGAGCCCGCTTGGCCTCCGGCGAGGCGGTGGTAGTCAAGGTGCGCCGCCCCGCTATTGTCGAGCTTGTGGAAACGGATATCGACGTACTCATGGGATTGGCGCTCCTGGCGGAACGTCATCTGCCCGGGAGCGACATTTACGACCCTGTCGGCCTTGTCCGGGAGTTCGCACGAACGATCCGGCGAGAAATGGATTTTTCCCGCGAAGGGCACACCATTGAAAAAATAGCCGCGAATTTTGCCGGGGACAAAACCCTTTACTTTCCCAAGGTTTTCTGGGAAAAAACCTCCAAGGGAGCCCTGACCCTTGAGTTTATTGACGGTATCAAGGTTTCCGATCTTCCGGCCCTGGAGGTCGCAGGGCTCGATCGTGCCCTGATTGCCCGGCGCGGTGCGGATGCCTTCCTGAAAATGGTGTTGGTCCACGGTTTCTTTCACGGAGATCCTCACCCCGGCAATGTGTTCATCTTGCCGGAAAACATCATCTGTCTTCTCGATTACGGCATGGTCGGCCGGCTTGACGATCAGCTCAAGGCGTACCTGCTTGATCTCTTGCTCGCCATTACCGGAAGGGATGTAGATGAGGTGGTTTCACTATTGAGCTATTCCGGTGACCTGCCGGATCAACTCAACATGCGGGCGCTCAAGCGCGACCTCTCCGAATTTATCGATAGCTACTACGAGCTCCCCCTCCAGGAGATCGAAGTGGGGCGCATGCTTATGGAGTTCATTGAAATCATCACCACCTATCATGTAAAATTCCAGCCCGACCTGATGCTCCTGTCCAAGGCACTCATCACCGTCGAGGGGATGGGACGGGAACTGGACCCCCGCTTCGACATGATCGAGCACGTGCGACCATTCATGGAATCAGCCATCAAAGAGAGGATTTCGCCCCGGCAAATGGTTACGGATATCCGCGAACATTTCGTCGGCCTCGCCAACCTTATAAAAAATCTTCCGCAGGACCTCAAGGAACTGCTCAACCGGATCAATCGCAACAAATTCAAGATCGATCTGGAGCATCGGGGACTTGACCGGTTCATCCAGGAACTGGACAAATCCATAAACCGTCTCTCCTCAAGCCTCATCATTGCCGCACTCATTGTCGGCTCTTCGATCATCATGCAAACAGATAAGGGGCCTCTTCTGCTCGGATTTCCCGTTTTTGCCTTTCTCGGTTACACGATCGCCGGATTTATCGGTTTATGGTGGGTCATTGCAATTCTTCGCTCCGGCAGACTATAAGGCTATGCCCCGCCACCTCTCCACGTTTCCGCCCCCATCCCTTCTTACTCCTTGAAATAACGCCCGGTATCATATACATTTGCTGTCATGCACTTAAAAAATTGGACCCCACAACAAAGTGGTAACAACATCCTCCCCCTTGCTGAAATAAGGAAACGAAAACGCGAGGGGCTTATCATCGCCATCTCCCTCCTTTTGATCATCGTGCTGACCTGGGCAGAAATTCATGTCGCCAAATTAAGGGCAGCCGTCCCGATTGAGAGTAAAGTTTTTACCTTTGGTCTCATCAACATCATTATTCTCCTCATCATTCTGCTTGTTTATCTGGTTTTCCGAAACATTGCCAAACTTCTGATAGAGCGGAGACAAAATGCTATAGGTGCGAAGTTACGGACCAAGCTGGTTCTAGCTTTTGTCGGTCTTTCCCTCGTGCCAACCATGCTTCTCTTTTTTGTATCAGCCGGCTTCATCACAAACAGCATCCAGAACTGGTTTAGTAAGCAGGTCGAAACCTCTCTGGATGAATCCATGGAAGTCGCCCAGACCTATTACAAGAGCTCCGCCGCCAATGCCCTCTATTATGGGCAGCAGTTGAGCGAGTTCATCAAGGAACAGAAGCTTCTCAACGATGAAAATCTACCAGCGCTGAAAAAACTTATCCCTCAAAAACAGAAAGAATATAATCTGGGCGCGGTTGAAGTCTTTTCCTCCCAGCGCGAAGAACTGGTCAGGGCGGCAAATCCCAAATTGCCCCTCGGAGAATTCACTAACCCATCATCAGAAGATATCAACATCGGACTTCACGGCAAAGAACTCACCCGGGTAAATTCTGTAGGAAAAACCGACCTTATCCGAGGGATCGTGCCGATTTATTCAAATTGGAATCCCAAAGACGTGGTCGGGGTCGTCGTGGTCAACTATTATGTCCCCTATTCGCTGGTCAGCAAGATGAAGGAAATTTCCTCCTCCTACAACGAGTACAGGCAGCTCAAGATTCTCAAAAACCCGATAAAGACCTGGTATATTTTGACGCTGTTTCTCATCACCGTAGTAATCGTTTTCCTGGCAATCTGGTTTGGAGTTTATTTGGCAAAAAGCCTCACCATTCCCATCCAGGAACTGGCAGAAGCGACCCGGCAGGTCGCCGACGGGAATCTGGATATACATCTGGGCGAAACAGGAACCGATGAAATAGGAATATTGATCACATCATTCAACATAATGACCGAAGATTTGAAAAGTCACCAACTGGCCCTGAAAAGAACCCATGAAGAAATTATCAGGAGCAACCAGGAGCTCGATCAGCGGCGACGTTACATGGAAACGGTCCTGAAAAACGTCACTGCCGGGGTCATTTCTGCCAACAAGGAAGGGGCGCTGACAACCATAAACACCTCGGCAGAGCGGCTCCTGCATATCCATGCCGGCGAAGTGCTGGGGAAGAACTTCCGAGACGTTCTCCGCTCGCAGCACCTCGACATTGTCAAAGGAATGCTCCGCGACATGGTAATGGCTAAACAGGATACGATCAGCAAGCAGGTCACCATATCTCTAAAGGATGTAAACCTCACTCTACTTCTTAATCTCGCCGTCCTCAAGGATGAAAATGGCGAATTCATGGGAAACGTGGTAGTATTCGACGACCTGACCAAACTTATCAAAGCCCAGCGGATGTCAGCGTGG
>Ga0137380_10004157_pt1 | contig 12700 bp, 14 predicted proteins | sample SagtaG_17_FD_104809 | JGI IMG/M metagenome (GOLD analysis project Ga0137380, IMG submission 104809) | Vadose zone soil microbial communities from Sagehorn Ranch, Mendocino, California, USA - Sage2_L_100_16 metaG | ecosystem: Environmental > Terrestrial > Soil > Vadose zone | place: USA... | reverse complement strand
GGGCGCCCAACCCGGTCCCGCTACCATGCGTTACGAACGAGGCCCAAAACCGGCTTCAGAAGGCGGGATTTCCACTCACAAATGGCTTTGCTCGAAATCAATAATCTGCACGTCGCGCTCGAGGATGGAACCGAGATCGTCAAGGGCGTCGACCTTGCCGTGGACCAGAACGAGATCCACGCGATCATGGGGCCGAACGGCTCCGGGAAGAGCACGCTCGCGAACGTCCTGGCGGGGCGGCCGGGCTACGACGCGGTCGGCGGCTCCGCGCTGTACGAGGGGAAGGACCTTCTTCCGATGAAGCCGGAGAACCGCGCGCGCGAGGGCGTGTTCCTCGCGTTCCAGTATCCCGTGGAGATCCCGGGCGTCGGGAACGCGTACTTCCTGAAGTCCGCGCTGAACGCGATCCGGCGGCACCGGGGCGAGCCGGAGCTCGACGCGATGGAATTCATGGACATCGTGAACGACAAGGTGAAGCTGCTCGGCCTCGACGAGGCGTTCCTGTCCCGCTCCCTGAACGACGGGTTCTCGGGCGGGGAGAAGAAGCGGAACGAGATCTTCCAGATGGCGGTGCTCGAGCCGCGCCTCGCGATCCTCGACGAGACGGACTCCGGACTGGACATCGACGCGCTCAAGATCGTCGCGAACGGCGTGAACACGATGCGGTCGAAGGACCGCGCGATCGTCGTCGTGACGCACTACCAACGGATCCTGAACTACATCGTGCCGGACTTCGTCCACGTCCTCGTGGACGGGCGGATCGTGAAGTCCGGCGGCCGCGAGCTCGCGCTCGAGCTGGAGAAGACGGGATATCAGGGATTCGAGTCCCGGGCGGCGGTCCCGTCCCCGTGACGGAGGCGTTGGCGGTGGCGGCGGTGGATCCTCGGGCGCAGTACGTTGCGGACTTCGCGTCGCTCGACAAGGAGTTCTACGGCTCGGAGCCCGATTGGTTGCGTAGGCTCCGGGCGACCGCGCTCGCGCGGTTTCAGGAGGTCGGGTTCCCGACGTTGAAGGAGGAGATGTGGCGGCACACGAACGTCGCGCCGATCGCGAAGCAGCGCTTCGTTCCGGCGGTGCGTTCGGAGGGGGACGGGTTGTCCCCGGACCGTCTGCGCCCCGCGCGCTTCTCCCAGTTCGAGGGGAGCGAGCTCGTCTTCGTGAACGGGCGGTACGCCGCGCGCCTCTCCGCGCTGAAGGACGTGCCGCCCGGCGTCCGCGTCGGGAGCCTGGCGAAGATGCTCGCGTGGGACGCGAAGGGCGTGGAGCCGTACCTCGGGAAGTACGCGCGCGTCGACGCGAACCCGTTCGTCGCGCTGAACACCGCGTTCGTCCAGGATGGCGCGTTCGTCCACGTTCCCAAGGGCGTCGTCGTCGAGCACCCGATCCACCTCCTTTTCGTGTCCACGTACCACCCGACGCCCGCGGTCGCATACCCGAGGAACCTGATCGTCGTCGACGAGGGCGCGCACGCCACGGTCACGGAGAGCTACGTCGGCTTGGACGAGGGTGTGTACTTCACGAACCCGGTCACGGAGGCCGTCGTCGGCCCGTCCGCACACCTCGACCACTACAAGCTGCAGCGGGAGTCGGAGAAAGCGTTCCACGTCGGCGCGCTCCAAGTGCACCAGGAGCGGGCGAGCGTGGTCTCGGACAACTCCCTCTCCTTCGGCGGCGCGATCGTGCGGAACGACGTGAAGACGTGGTTCGCGGGCGAGGGCGCGGAGGTCGCGCTGTACGGGCTGTACGCGACGCACGGGACGCAGCACATGGACAGCCACACGCTGATCGACCACGCCGCGCCGGCGTGCACGAGCCGGGAGCTCTACAAGGGCATCTTGGACGGGCACTCCCGCGGCGTCTTCTACGGGAACATCGTCGTGCACAAGGACGCGCAGAAGACGAACGCGATGCAGACGAACAAGAACCTCCTCCTGTCGAAGGACGCGCTCGCGGACTCGATCCCGGGGCTGCAGATCCTCGCGAACGACGTGAAGTGCAAGCACGGCTCCACGACGGGGCAGCTCGACGAGGGCGCGATCTTCTACCTGCGCTCCCGCGGGATCGACCCGGAGGCCGCGCGCGCGATGCTCACGTACGCGTTCGTGCGGGAGGTCGTCGATCAGGTCAAGGTGGCGGCGATGCACGCGATCCTGAGCATCCAACTCGCCTCCCGTCTCCCGCACGCGGACGCGGTCAGGGAGGTCTTATGAAGCCGCCGCGCATTGGCGGCGGGAGGACCTGATGGCGGACCTGCGGGAGCTGTACCAAGAGGTGATCCTCGACCACAGCAGGAACCCGAGGAACTTCCGGAAGCTGGACCCGGCGGACCGCCACGCGGACGGGACGAACCCCCTGTGCGGCGACCGGATCACGTTGTACCTGAAGCTCGACGGCGGCACGATCGCCGCGGTGGGGTTCCAGGGGCAGGGATGCGCGATCTCGAAGTCGTCCGCGTCCATGATGACGGACGCGGTGAAGGGAAAGACGGAGGACGAGGCGCGCGCGCTGTTCGAGAGCTTCCACGACATGGTCACGGGGACGGGGAAGCCGGACGCGAAGGTCCTGGGGAAGCTCACCGTGTTCGCCGGGGTGTCCGAATTCCCGGCGCGGGTGAAGTGCGCGAGCCTCGCGTGGCACACGATGAAGGCGGCGCTCGACCAGTCCGACAAGGTCACGATGGAGTGAACGCCGCCAACTTTGGCGGCAATCCTCAAGAGCGCGCGCGGAATCCGAACGCCGTGCGCTATCCCGTCGCGAAGCTCTCCGACCTGCCGCCGGGGACGATGCGCGCGTTCGAGGTCGGGTCGCGGACGATCCTCGTCTTGAACCTCGACGGCGAACTGCACGCGCTGAACGGCATCTGCTCGCATGCGTACTCCGAGCTGGCGAAGGGGTTCTTCGCCGGGGACCTCGTGACGTGCGCCCTCCACCTGTCCCAGTTCGACGTGCGAACGGGCGAGCCAATCTCGCCGCCGGCGACGGAGGCGATCGCGAAGTACGCCTTGGCGGTGGACGAGGGCGTCATCCTCGTGGACATTCCGGACTAACCGCTGCGGAGTCCCGGCTAGCGCCCTCACGTCTCCTTGTGGGCGCGTCGATTCAGGCGGTCGATGGGAACCGCCGCCAAAACCGCTTAAGTAGCCTCTCGCTATGTCCCAGCGATAGCCATGGGCTCCAAGGCGAAGGCGGTGGCGAAACTCGACGTCAAGGACGACTTCCCCGTCCTTAAGCGGTCCGTCCGCGGGAAGCCGCTCGTGTACGTGGACAGCGCCGCGACGAGCCAGAAGCCCCAACAGGTCATCGACGCGATCACGGAGTACTACGGAAAGTACAACGCGAACGTGCACCGCGCCGTCTACGACCTGGGCGAGGAGGCGACGCGCGAGTACGAGGGCGCGCGCGAGAAGATCGCCGCCTTTATCGGCGCGAAGGACTCCCGGGAAGTCGTCTTCACGCGCGGCACGACGGAGTCCCTGAACGCCCTGGCGTACGCGTGGGGCATCAAGGGCCCGATCGTGAACGGCGACGAGATCGTGACGACGATCATGGAGCATCACTCGAACACGATCCCCTGGTACTTCGTGCAGGACATGAAGGGCGCGAGGCTGAAGTGGGTCGACATTCACGACGACGGCACGCTGAAGATGGAGCAGTACGACGACCTCGTCACGGACAAGACGAAGATCGTGACCGTGACGCACGTCTCGAACGTCCTCGGGACGATCAACCCGGTCAAGGAGATCGCGAAGATCGCCCACGAGCACGGCGCGATCTGCGTCGTCGACGGCGCGCAGTCCGCGCCCCACATGCCCGTGAACGTCGCGGACCTGGGCTGCGACTTCTACACGGTGAGCGGGCACAAGATGTGTGGGCCCACGGGAAGCGGCGTCCTCTGGGGGCGGTACGAGCTGCTCGAGAAGATGGAGCCGTTCCTCGGTGGCGGCGAGATGATCCGCGAGGTCCACAAGGGGTGGGCGAAGTGGAACGACGTCCCGTACAAGTTCGAGGCGGGGACGCCGAACATCGGGGGCGCGATCGGGCTGGGCGCTGCGGTCGACTACCTCACGAAGCTCGGCATGGAGAACGTGCGCCGCCACGAGGTCGAGGTCACGGAGTACGCGCTCGAGGAGATGCACCGCATGAAGGGCGTCGTCACGTACGGGCCGGACGACATGCGGGTGCGCGGCGGCGTCGTGTCCTTCAACGTCGGCGAGGTGCACGCGCACGACGTCGCCTCCGTGCTGAACGAGTTCGGCGTCTGCGTACGCTCCGGCCACCACTGCGCGCAGCCCCTCATGGAGCGCCTCGACGTCGCCGCCACGTCGCGCGCCTCGTTCTACGTGTACAACGACCTGGAGGACGTGGACCGCCTCGTGGAGGCGGTGAAGAAGGTCCAGGAGATCTTCGCGTAGGCCGCCGCCATTCAGCTATGCGGGAATCGCGCGGCCTTCCGTGAGTGCCTGGCGTACCATGCCAGGGGCGCTGGAGAAGACCCGAAACTCCTCGGGCGTGTAGCACAGGAAATCGACCGCATAGTCCAAGTCCCACTCAAGTCTCATCAGGTACGCGCGATCGACCGCGTTTTTGCGTTCGAAGGACTCACTCACCACGATGAGGTCGACGTCGCTATCGGGGCGCGCTTTGCCCGTTGCGCGCGATCCGAAGAGGACCATCTTCCGGATCGGGTAGCGTCTCGAGACCTTCCGCCGGAAGGCGCGGAGTTGCCGAATCAAACCATCTGACGACGAACCCATCGTACAATCCTCCTTGCCGCGTCCAGGTATGCTTCCGCGCGGGTGCGTGTGATTTTCGGACCGCCAACGTCCGGGTATCGAGCAGCGATATATGGGTAGGTTGCGAGGGCGGCTAGGTTGACGACGCGCGTTGGCGCCGAAACGAGTGTGGCCAGGCGGGGGAGGTCGTGCGTCTTGGTTATGTTTCCCCCTTGGTGCAGCTGAAGAGCCTTCAACGCGAACTCGGCCGCTTGTTGCGCGAAGAACGACGCTGCGTCGGCCCATCCGTCGTCCAGATTGCTCTGTGCAATTCGGAGGTAGCGTCGAGCCCTGCGGAGCCATTCATTAGGCCCCGCTGCGGGTGGATGCGCATGCGCCATCTTTGGTTCATGGGAGAATAGGTACTTAGGCATTGTCCGAGGGAGGCCGAATCACCGGCAGACGAACGCGTGAGATAGCACGCCATGCTCGTGCGCGGGTAGAATAGGACCTTCGTCGATGACGAGCACGCTTTGGAGAAGAGAGGCCGGGAGACCCGGGTCGATACGCCCCCTAGGCAGGCGGGGCAGACACTCATCATGATTCCGCGGCCGGTCTTCGCGGACCTGCAGGCGCACGCGCGGGAGACCTACCCGGAGGAGTGCTGCGGCTTCCTGATCGGTCGGAGGGAGGGGGACGCGCGGGTCGTCGAGATCTCCCGGCGGACGCCGAACGTCCATCCCGGCCAGCGCGAGACGCAGTACACGATCGACAACCGCGCGATTTTGGCGGTGGAACATGAGTTCCGCGGGGACACGCGCCTCGTCGGCCTCTACCATTCCCACCCGGACCACCCGGCCCGACCTTCCGCGTTCGACGCCGAGCGCGCGTGGCCCTGGTATGCGTACGTGATTTTGGCGGTGGTCCGCGGCGAGCCCGGGGACGCGACCGCGTGGACGTTCGACGAGGACCGCCGCGCATTCCGCACCGTCGCCCTCGAGACGGTCTGATCGAGCGCCCGGTTAGGCGAGCGCCTTCACCCAGGAGATTCGCCTCAGGCGGTTCGCGGACACGGCAGGGGGCGCTTTCGTCTTCTTCTCGACCTCGGACAGGAGATCGATTACCTTCAGGAGCCCGTCCTTCGTCGGCGCGCGCACGTCGACCCTCGCCTTCTCGAACTGCTGCCGGACGACGTTCATCGCCGTCTCCAAGCCGCCAAACTCCGCGCAGAAGTCCGTCATGATCTTGTCCGCGACAGACACGATCGGGTCTATGGACCGAATTGGCGGCGTCGGCTGCGCGAACCGCTCCACGGGTTCCTCGAGCGTCTCCATGACCCGCGTGCCCAGCGCGGCGAACAGCGCCTCCACGTTCTCCCCGGTCTTCGCGCTGCTCAGGAAACCGCGGGCGTCGTACTTCTGCTCCATGTAGCCGAGCACGTCCTTCGCGTAGCCCCGGTCCTTCTGGAGATCGACCTTGTTCCCTGCGACGACGATCGGGACCTTCCCGATGAGCCGCCAAACGATCGGGATCCAATAGTCCTCGAGGGACTTCCACGTCTCGTCCCGCGTGGCGTCGTACACGAGCAGGACGGCCTGCCCGCCCTTCACCGCGCTCTCCTGGACGCCGGCGTAGCCCTTCTGCCCGAGGATGTCCCAGATCGTCATGACCATCGGCATGCGCCCGCCCACCGGCCCGACCTCGAACTCCTTCTTCGTGACCTTCGTCCCCACAGTCATCAGGTAGTCGTCCGAGAACTGGTCCATGACGAACCGCCGGATCAGGGACGTCTTGCCGACGGACCCGTCCCCGAGGAGGACGACCTTCGCCTTGATCGCGGCCATGCGAACGAGGGCGGGATTCGGCCCGCCCCGTATTTCAACGTTCGTCCCCGGTTATCCCGACCCTCGACGAACCCGTCCCGTTGGGCAAAGGTCTTTTGCCGGTGGCGCTTCTGAGGCGCACAATGGTCCTCCGGAAGTGCCCGCAATGCGGCCAGTCCATCAAGCTGGAGAACATGCGGAAGCACTTCGCGAACGTCCACCCCGGGAAGGACCCGTCGAAGGCGATCTCCGAGGAGGAGGTCCGGCAGGTCCGCCGGAAATCGAAGCGGAAGTCCAACGCCTTATACACGCGCCGCCCGTTCCAGGCGGTCGTCGCGATCGCGCTCCTCGTCGTCGTGGGGTACGTCGGCTACCCGTACGTGTTCCCGCCGGCCCCTCCGGGCCCGTATGACTTCGTCGGGTCGTGCGGCGCCGAATCGTTCGCGGAACACTACCACCCGCTCCTCGTGATCAACTATCGCACGAGCCCTTCGAGTTCGTGGATCCAGGAGCATCTGCCTTACGACAGCACGCAGTCCGCTGCCATCGGATACATCCATCAGCCGACGTACACGAACCCGAGCCTGTACTGCCCGGGGAGCGGGATCCACGTGCTCCACACGCATGACGGGTCGGGGATCATCCACGTGGAGCTGCCTCTCATTCCGCCATCGCCGCCATCACTCGGGGATTTCTTCACGATCTGGGGCCAGCCGCTTTCTGGCGGCGCCGTCTGGAGCTACCCGGGCACGGTCACCGCGGAGATGTACAACCTCGACGCGCATCGGTCCACGGACTACTCCGGGAACCCGCGGTCGATCCCGCTCTACGGGACGACGAGCCAGTACGGGATCCCCTCCGGGCTGATCTTCGGCGGGACTTATGGAAACGGTGCCTCAGCGGGCCAATTCTCCGGCGAAATCATCTGGCTCAATGTGACGGCGTGAAGGGCGGATACGGGCCGTCGCCCACCCCTCGGGTGACCAGTCTCCGCTCACTCGTTGCCGGTCCGACCATCTCTTCTGACCAACCTTGGCGGGTTCGATGTTCGACGTGATCATCCATGACGGGCTCGCGAAAGTCCTGCAGCAAGACGTCCTCCGCGAGGCGGGCGTCCGCACGAAACCGCGGTAGGGCCCCTTTCAAATAGGGTCGGCAGGATGAGGGCCGCGATGGGGGAGGACGATGTCCGGAAGGAGATCCAGGAACTCCGGGACCAGATGGAGGCCCTCTCCGGCGCGCTCGACCGGATCGCGAAGCCGTACGGGCAGCTGTTCGAGTACCTCGAGCGGTTCCAGGGGATCGCGAAGTCCTATTTTCGTGTCCTCGATTTGTATCAGAAGTACGGCTCCGTGTCCCCGGAGATCGTCATCCCCGGGCTCAAGGACCCCATCTCCAAGGAGATCGTGAAGGCGTTGTTCGAGAAGGGCGACCGGAACATCTCCCAGATCACGGAGGCGGTGAAGGCCCGCCGCGGGACCGCATCCCGGCGGATCGTGCGGGACCGCCTCGAGGCGCTGGAGCGGGACGGGGTGGTCGTCGCCTCCGGCCAGGGAAAGGTCCGGACGTTCTCCGTTTCGCAGGCGGTCGTGGAGAAGTGGTCACAGGTGCTCGGTCTGGCTAAATCCCAGGAACAACGTACGGAGGAGCGAGGCGAACCATGACCGGCGAAGAGAAAGAACGGCGCGGGCCAAGTCCGGACGACTTCAAGCAGATCCTCACCCTCTTCTCGGAAAAGGTCCCCGCGCTCCTGAACAACCTGGCGGAGGTCCTGTACGGCAAGGAGCAGTCCGTGAAATACGGGCAGGCGGTGGCGGGGTTCTACAAGACCCTCAAGGACAGCGGGATGACGGACGAGCAGGCGTATGAGCTGACGAAGCAGTACATGTCCGCGATGAACATCCCCGGGATGATCGGCCAAGCGATCGGCAAGGGCCGCGGGGGCGGGTTCGGGTTCAAGTTCAAGAAGGGCGAGGCGAAGGATGGGGACGGAGACGACGAAGCCCACGAAGAGTGACCTGACGCTGCCCGTCGCGCTCGCAGCTACGGTCCCGCGGATCGTGCTGAGCCTCGGCTTCGTGTTCCTCCGGCTGAAGAGGAAGCGCCGGGCGGGTGTCCGTGCGTTCCGGCGCGCGCTCGTGCGCGCCGGGATGGGCCGGGACGCGGCGAACCGGCTGGCCGCGGACTACGAGGCGATCGGGCGATTGCGGAGCTACTTTCCGGGGAAGACCTTCCGCCTTCCGTTCCGGTTCTGAAGGACCCTATCCGGTCCCGAGCGATGGAGCGGCGGAGGACAGGATGCGCGGGGAGGGGGATTTGAACCCCCGAGCGCTTACGCGCACAGGATTAGCAATCCTGCGCCTTACCGAGCTGGGCCATCCCCGCTCGGGCGCGACCGATGCGATGACCTCGGATAAATGTTGTTGCAGTTAGCCGATGGAATAATACGGAGGGCGGTACATCGGCGGCTGGGGTGGAGGCGATCGTCAAGCTCACGTTTCACGGAGGGGTCGCGCAGATTGGCGGCAACAAGATCCTCCTCGAGGACCGCGACGCCCGCCTGTGGCTCGACATGGGGCAGCCGTTCTCGTACGGGAAGGACTTCTTCGTCGACCCGTACCTGAACGCGCGCAGCCGGTTCGGGCTCCGCGATCACTTCGCGCTCGATCTGATGCCGAAGATCCCCGGCCTCTACGCGCAGGAGGAGCTCGCGCCGACGGACCTCCCGTGGGAGGCGCCGCAGTTCTCCGGCGTCGCGATCACGCACATCCACTTCGACCACATCAACCACCTCCGGTTCGTGGACCCGACGATCCCCGTGTTCCTCGGCGAGGGCACGCGGATCATGCTCGACTCCTGGATGACGACGTCCGGCCGCTCGATGGACCTCGGCGGGCACGCCTGGAAGGGCTTCCGCACCGGGCAGAGCGTGGCGGTGGACGGCGTCGAGGTCGAGCCCGTGCACGTGGACCACTCCGCGCCGGCGGCGTACGGGTTCCTGATCCACACCGCCAAAGGGACGATCGCGTACACGGGGGATCTCCGCCGCCACGGGCCGCACGCGCAGATGACGGACGACTTCGTCGCCGCCGCCAAGAAGGCGAGACCGATCGCGTTGATCACCGAAGGGACCCGGGTCGCGCCGTCGGAAAGCCGCCAGCAGTACACGGAACAGGAGGTCAAGACGAAGGCGGCGGAGGCGGTGCGCGCCGCCAAGGAGAAGCTCGTCCTCCTCACGTTCTATCCTCGCGATGTGGACCGGATCAAGACGTTCCACGCCGTGGCGGCGGAGACGGGACGTCACCTCGTGCTGAGCGCGAAGACCGCGCACCTCCTATGGTCTATGCAAAAGGACACGCGGATCGCCGTGCCGGACGTGCTCCGCGACCCGAACGTCCTCATCTACTTCCGCCAGATGTCGAAGGAGGACGTGTGGGAGAAGGAGCTCAAGTCGAAGATCGCCTCGAAGGCCGTGGACGCGACGTACGTGAACAAGCACCAGCCCGACCTCATCCTGCAGCTCGACTTCTATCAGCTCACGGAGCTCGTGGACCTGAAGCCCGTTGCGCACAGCCCGTTTATCCAGTCGAAGAGCGAGCCGTTCGACGAGGAGGACATCACGGGGGACATCCTCAGCAACTGGTTGCGGCGATTCGGCCTGCAGTACGTACAGATCCACGCGAGCGGGCACTGCAGCCAGGCGGAAGTCCGAGACATGGTCCGGGCGATCGACCCGAAGGTCGTGATTCCCGTGCACACGGAATACCCGGCGCTGTTCGAGGCGTTCGGGCCGAAGGTCGTGCAACCGACGTACCGCGGGACGATTGACTTGTAATGAACGAGTTGGGTCGAGGGGGGTGGTAGGAGGATGGGGCCCCAGAAACATGAACAGGTGAACGAACTTCTCGAGGCCCTGTCCACGAAATATCGCGAACAGGAGGAACGTCAGTTTCCGGACGTGGACCTCCCACAAGAATACGACGATCTATATGCCGAGTGGGTCGAGATGGACGGCTTCGTAGCAGGCCTAGCCATGCGAGCCTTAGCGGGTGAGCGCCTCCTTCTGTCACAAGTCACGCCGATTGGGTACGACAAACTTAGGCCACGACTTGACCGATTGCGCCGGGAATTCCCCGAGTTAGCTCCCTCTATTCTGGAGACGTTCCGGCTTGTCGACGGGATTTTGGCCTTGCTGAAATCCATCATCGAGTTGCAAGAAACGGAATTCGCGGAATAGCATGGGGATTGCCATTCGCACTACTGCGTCTCAATGACCTTTCGTCCGACCGTCAGGTACCCCGTGTGCCCGAGCGCGGCGAACGCGGGTCGTACCCCCTGCTCCCGAACCTCGAGTTCCCGCTCCAACACCTCGACCGTCCGGACCTCGATGAACGGCAGCTTCCGCATCGCGAGGACGGTCTCCTTGACCTGCTCCATGTTCGGGGAGTATGTCGCGAGATGTCCGCACGGACTCAGCGCCTCGTACGCGGTCTTTACGGCGTTCCACGGATCGAGGAAGTCGAGGACGACGGCGTCCGCTGGCCCCTCGATTCTTTCGCGCACGTCTTGGCGGCGGAACTCGACGCGGCCCTCGAGCCCCGCACGCCGCACGTTCTCGCGCGCCACCGCCAGGAAATCCTCGCGAACGTCGCAGGAGACGACCCGGCCGCTCTCGCCCACCGCCCGCGCGAGCGCGATCGTGAGCGCACCGCTCCCCGAGCCCGCCTCCACGACCGTGTCCCCCGGCTTCACGTCCGCGTAGAACAGGAGGAGCGCGACGTCTTTGGCGGTGATGATCTGCGCCTTCCGCTCGAGCGTCTCCGCGAGATCCCGGGCGGAAGGCCGAAGCACGTAGAACGATTCGCCGCCAATCGCGAGCACGCCGCCAAGGGCGGAGCGGACGTTGTCCGCCTTCAGCACGCCGAGGCCGGGGACGGAGAGCGTCTCGGCATCCAGCTCCAGGAGGCGCTTCCGTCCCTGGCGGTCGAGCAAGACCACGCGGTCCATCGCGCGCCGAACGCGGGAATCTCGCTTAAGGGTTCCTCACGGGACGACCCAGGAGACCGGGTTCGGGGTGTTCGAGTACACCCAGTATCCGGAGCCCTGCGATAGCGTGTCCGTGTCCGCCATCCGCGTGAGGTAGTACGGCCCGAGGTTCGCGTATCCCTCGACCGCGGTGATCGACGGCACAGCGGTCTTCAGGTTCGTGACCGTGTACGGCTGGGACCGCCAGCTCGGGAAGCCGACGTAGTTCCAACCTGGCTGGAGCGTGATCGTGAGCCCGGACGGAATGATTCCCGCCACCGTAAACGAGTGCGAGACCGTGACGAATGCCCAGTACGCGTTCGCCGGATCGACGGACGTGAGGTCGTTGTATCCCTTGACCGCAATCCAGGCCTTCCACGGGTCCGCAATGTCGGAGGCCACGTACGTGCGCACGCGGCTCACGGACACGGTCTGGAACGTCTTCGCGATCGAGGCGTCCGCCTGGACCACGGGCACGGACAGGAGTTGCCATCCGACCGTCAGGCCGCGCGTGAACTTCCCGCCGATCGCGACCGAGGGCGCCTCGTTGTTCGCGTCGTCCACGGACCGGATCCGGTACAGGTAGACGTTCGCGTCCCCGTCGCAGGCGGTCGCGTCCGTCCACGTGTACGTGGCGGTGTTCGCCGCCGCGATTTCCGTCATCTGCACGTAAGCGCCGCCGAGGCCGGTCTGCCGGAACACACGGTACCTCGTTGTGCCGCCAGGAATGCTCTCGTCGCCCGCCTTGTTCCACGTGACGATGACGTCCGTGTGCAGGCCCGGCGACAGCTCGACCCTCACGAGGACCGGTGCGACTGGCGGCGTGGAATCGACGTTGCCGCGCAACGTGCACTCCTGGAAGGAGCCGGTCGGGCCCCAGTTGCCGATCTCGTCCTGTCCCCGAACGTAAATCCAGTGGCACTCGTTGTCGTTCCATCCGAGGCCGCTCACGTCGATGATCTTGTACACCGCCAGAGTCGGGCTCACGCCGAAGGGCTGAGCCTCCGCGCTCATCGGGATCCCAGTCCCGGGCGGGCCCGCGCTATTGAGGAAGTACTCTGCGGCCGTGATGTTGTGCTTGCCCGTCGTGAGGTCGTTGAGGTTCGCGGTCAGCCGGAACGAGCTCGTCTTGTTCACGGG
>Ga0137380_10004156_pt1 | contig 12701 bp, 9 predicted proteins | sample SagtaG_17_FD_104809 | JGI IMG/M metagenome (GOLD analysis project Ga0137380, IMG submission 104809) | Vadose zone soil microbial communities from Sagehorn Ranch, Mendocino, California, USA - Sage2_L_100_16 metaG | ecosystem: Environmental > Terrestrial > Soil > Vadose zone | place: USA... | reverse complement strand
GGGGCGAAGCTGCTCTGCTGGACGCGCCAGGTTGTCGGTGGAAAGCAGCCATAGCGTGACAACCTCGACACCTGCCTCGTCACACCACTGGAGCAACTCGAATACCCGGTCGCCGCCCTTGCGGTATCCGCCGCTGACATCCCGCATGCCAGCTGCGCGAGCCCACCGGCGATTGCCGTCCAGGATTACCCCGACATGGCGCGGCACTGGCTTCCCGTTGAGTGCCGCCTCGAGTCTTCGTGTGTAGATCCGGTACACGAGGTTGCGAAGTCTCATGCGGCACCTTTCGTCAGCGACACCTCATTAGCACCGTATCCAACGTCACGGCTGGCCACCGACACCCTGACGGAGCTGTTATGCGGATGTGAGCCCGCCTATGCGCTTATTCAGCCCGCCGCGTCGACCATGACCGCGGCGGGCTGAATATCCGCTTCAGGCGATCGTCTTGGTGATCGCCTCGTTGAGGCCGGGGAACGAGGCGAGATACTCACGCCGCTCCCGAGTTAGCCGCTCGACCATGGCGTCGTAAGTGTCCATACGCCCTTGCCGCTGGTACAACAGGCGTGGCTGGAGTATCTCGACGTCGTCGACTCCGGGGACCGAGGCGGCGACCTCGTATCCAAAGCTGGGGTCGTCGGTCCATACGATTGTGTCCTCGACAATGCCCTGAACGATCGCTGACGAGTGCGGGATCCTGACCTTCTTTGAACCCGCGTGCTCTTCGCCGCCGCCAACTCGGCCGGTATTCAAGACGAACACTTTCAGCTCGTGGCCGTCGAGTAGTTCGAGCATCCGGTTACCCATGTCCGCCATGTCACGCGGGAAGAAGGGGTTGGTTCCAGGAATCCGGAGGAACTTACCCTCCTCGTCCTTGCCACCCGCGGACGTGCCCGTGGTCTCGCCGAGCATGAAATAAGCAGCGGCCTGTGCGCGGTCAAGCCGCGCCACGCCGGGGACGATGTTCTCGTTGCGGTTGAGAATGAGCAGGAACTCGGCGGGTGCGACCATCTGCGGCGGCCATGGGTCCACGTAGGAGAACGGCCAGGTGGTGCGGCCGTTCTTGGTGTAGGACGTGTCGAAGAAGTTGACCTTCCCCGCTGGGCTGACCGACACGTTCTCCAGGTAGGCATCCGGCATGATCGTGGCATGGTAAATGGCAGGCTCGTCCGTTGGATTGAGCCCGAACGTCTTGGCGAAGCAGCCGTTCTCCGTCGCGTAGACCTTGCCTCCGGGCATTAGCGCCACGAAGTCGTCCTGCACTGGCTTGCTGCCGAGCTGCGTGGTGAACGTCGTTGTGGTCTTACCGGTGCCGGAAAGCCCAACGATGAGGACGGTCTTGTTCTTGCCGTCCACCGGGATGACCTTGCAACCAGCGTGCAGCGCCAAGCCGCGGCGATTGTAGACGATGTTGTTCCACATGCGCAGCCCGCCCTTTTTGGACTCACCGAAGTAGTCGGTGTTGTGCACACGGGTGATGTTGTCGCGAAGGTCTACCGCGATGAGCCGGTCATTCGGAAAGCCGGGAGCTGTGAGGTTCGGTGTGTAGATGACCGTGGTGTCCGGTTCCCAGGTGGCCGGTTCATAGTCATCGTCCACCGGGTAGTAGAGCTGCTGCTGCATGCCGGCCACGTTGGCGTTGGAGGACTCAATGATCAAGCGAGCGCGGGTGCGGAATGCGGGATCCGATCCGATGTAACCATCGATCACTACCATATCGCGCCCTGCTATATAGGCGTCCTGCGCCGCGGCCACGCGATCGTAGTGCGCGCGGGTAATTGTCTGGTTGGTGATGTTGCTTGAGTCGTCCACGATGTAGGTCGAGCGCGCGCTGCGAGAATCGACCCGCGTCTTTACTACCACATTGCCGAACTCGGTTATCTGGCTGTTCGGCATTTGCTCGGTCAGTTCCCGCAACCGCTTCGGCGACGGACTCCACTCGACGGATTTCGCCTTTACCTCGTACGCCACAATCGCTCCTTCTCGTTCACCGCGCCTTCGGCGCTCTACGCTTGGGCGCGCCGACGGCGCGCCCACCACTCCAGCGCGCCTCTGGCACGGCTGGGCGCATGCGCGCACCCGGCGTTCGCTCGGGCGGGATTTAGCGAGTGTACCGTGTTCAGCACAGGTATGAATTACCCGAGGTGGTCGAGGATAAGCGAACCGCGTTGCGGTGAGACAAAACGCGGTGCCGCGCACCCGGAATCGACCGCAGCGCGCGCACGGCGAAGTTTTGGTATAGACCTTTGGCGTAAACCTTTTTGTGAGCACGAGCGGGGCGAAAGCGGGAACGGCAACGGGCGCGGGCAGGCGGTGCCGCGAGCGGAAGGGCAGCAGCCGGCTCAGGCGCCGGGGCCCTCCGCGCGCACCTGCTCTACCCGCCGCAGCGCGTCACGCAGCTCGGAAAGCCAGGAGTCGGTGTTCTTGCCGACAAGACGGACACACCAGGCAAGCGCATCACTGCGGCTGCGGGCGACTCCCGCGTCGACAAGGGTGTCGAGGACCCGCCGTTCGGCCTGGCGCAGCCGCGTCATCACCGGGATCGACAGCGTGGTGAACATCGCCTTCTTTCCTGCGCATCTCACGCCCCACGACACCTTGCGGCCAAACCGATGCTCGGCCTCACGCGCGATTTCGATTCTGCGCTCACGCGTATCCTCGCGGAAGCGACGGGCGCGGCCCTCCGCCGCAGCGGACCGCTCGGCGTCCGAAGCGTCCGCCGGGACGTCAGGGTCGGCGATCGTGCCGACGACCGCGACCTCCTCGCGGTCAAGCACGATGTCGAGGGCGGTGAACCACTCGCTGGGCAGCCGGCCGGTGAACCAGGCATGCATCTCCTGCTCCGCTGCCGCCCGCGCATCTGATTTTTCTGTAGACATGTAATTATAATTACAGTGACCCAAATAACCGTCAAGGCTTCAGATTGCCGTCAAGGACTTCAGACAGCCGTCAAGGACCAGTGTGGTTCCGTGATCATCAATGACTCGGCAGCGCTTTGCCGTGATCGCGGTAAGTTTTGTACGGATACCGGACAAAAGTTACCGGGATCATGAAAGACGGCGGTGTCAGCCGGTGACCGAGGCCGCTACCTGTGTGTGAACCCGCACCACGCCGGCGAACCCGGCGCCGAACTCGACAGGAACGATTTCCACCTGCTGGCCCGGCTCCGGCGCCTGAATCATCTCGCCGTTGCCCAGGTAGATGGCGACATGGGAGATGTAGTTGGGCGCCGTGGGGTCGGTACGCCAGAACAGCAGGTCACCGGGCCGCGCTTGGCTGAAAGAGATCAGCGGGCCGGTGCGGGCCTGATCGGCTGCCACCCGGGGCATCGCGATCCCCGCCCGTGCGAACGACCACTGAACGAGTCCCGAACAGTCGAACGACGCCGGCCCGGCGGCTCCCCACACATAGGGCAGGCCGCGCCTGCTCATCGCCGCGTTGATCACCGCGGCGAGCTGAGCACTGCTCAGCGCGTTGCCAACCGACGGACCGCCAGCGATCCCTGAGGCGGTCACGGCGCCGTAGCCACGGATCACGGTGACCCGGTAGACAAGCGCCTGAACCGTTGTCCGCCGCGGTACGAACCGCTTGACCTGACGCACGACTGAGGTCGGGTCAGCCTTTGGCGCGCTGATCAATATCGCGTTCCCAGCAGGAATGCCGAGCGATGTGGCCGTCCGGTGTGACACGACGGCGTCGATCCCGCTGATGCCGACCGTCGCGAAGCCGCCGACCGGCAGATCCGCGCTGGCGCGCCCGGCCACGTGCACGTTGCCGCCGAGCGGCAGGCGATCTTGCTTGCCCATGTCATAAGAAACCGCGACGCCCCCGGCCGCAACGTTTTGCCACAGCCGGTCGGACGACGCAGTCGGTCGGGCGGCAAACGAGCGGAACGACGACGGATTCACGCCGATCATCGCCACATACGTGCCATTCACCTGGATCCGCGCGGCGTCCAGCGACGTAGCGGCGGCCACACCGGGCAACCGGCGCACGGCGGCCATGGACCCTGACGGCAGCGAGCGCTGAGCCACCACGATGACGTCAGCCTCGTACCGATGCCGCAGCGGTGCGACGACCGGCACCGCCGCAGCATCGAGCGGCGGGGCTACTGGTACCGAAGCAAGTCCAGAACGGCTGCCGCTACCCGTCGGAGCTGCGGCGGGAGCGCGACCAGGTGGCGGGGTGACAGCGGAGGCTGTGCGCACCAATGCCGGAGACGCGCCAGCCGCGAGGCCGAGGACGAGCACCGTTGCGCCGCCGATCAGAAGCGTGCGACCCGAAGAGAGCCACCGTCCCGGCCGCTCGCTCACGGGCGCTCCTATCCGCTCGGTTCGTTGTTTCGACGCGCTCCCCGGGCCGCCGGTTCCCACGGCCATGGGGTCCATTCAACGACAGACCCACCCCAAGGGTCCATGCCGAACCAGCAGAAACTTTGCCTCGGCGAGCGGGCAGGAAAGTCGGCGAGCGGGCAGGAAAGCGGACGCTGCGCCGCTAGGAGGCCTCGGCGCGAAGCACGGAGCGAAGCTCCTCCGGCGTGATCACGGGTGCCCGGCAGGTGAAATCTCGGCAGACATAGGCCGCCGGTGCGCCGCCCACCAGACCACGGCCAGCGAGCAGCGGAATGCGCGCCTCGCCGTCGGGCGGTCCGACGGCGATCACCGCACCGGGTGGCGCGGCCGACAGGGCGGTCCTGTGCAAAGCCGCCGTGCGGGCATCGCCCGGGTCGCCCACAATTGCGATCTCGGCTGGGCCGGACAAGTAAGCCTCTGCAGCCGCCATCCCCCACCCCGCGGCACGGGGGAAACGGCTGGCCAGCGCCGGCACCAGGCCGAGCGCCGTTTGCGCCGCCTCCTTGTGCCGCTGCGATCCGGTCAGGGCGCCGTAGCTGAGCAGAGCCTGTGCGACGGCGAACCAGCCGGAGGGGGTTGCATTGTCCGCTGGGTCCTGTGGCCGGTAGAGCAGGCGTTCTGCGTCGTCGGCGGTGTCGTAGAACCCGCCGCTGCCGTCGCCGAACCGGGCGAGTGCCGAGTCAAGCAACGCGCCAGCAAGCCGCACCCAGCGCGCTTCACCGGTGACAGCAGAAAGTGCGAGGAAGCCCTCGGCCGTGCACGCGTAGTCCTCGAGAACACCGGCGCTCAGGCCCGCGACCCCATCTCGCGACGTCCGTGCAAGCCGGGCGGCGCCTTCGCGGCCCGGCTGCCGCGAAGTTGGGTCCAGATGCAGTTCGGCGAGCAGCCGGGCTGCCCCTTCTGCAGCAGTCACGAACTCCGGCCGGTCGAGTAGGAGACCGTTCTCCGCAAGTGCCGCGACAGCGAGCCCATTCCAGGCAGCCACCACCTTGTCGTCTCGTCCAGGGGGCACCCGAGCGGACCGTGCGGAAAACAGAGCGGAGCGGATTGCGCGCAGCCGTTCGGACTGTGCTAGTGCAGCGGGCCGACCCCCCGGATCCCCACCGAGGTCTTCGTCGCGGCGATACTGCAACACCGACCTGCCGTGTTCGAACGTGCCCTCAGCCGTCACCCCGAACACCTGCGCGGCGAACTCGGCGTCGTCAGGCCCGAGCGCGTCGGCGAGCTGGTCCGGTGTCCAGACGTAGAACCGGCCCTCTTCGCCCTCGCTGTCGGCGTCGAACGCGGACGCGAAACCGCCCTCGCTGGTACGCAGTTCGCGGATCATCCAGTCGCAGGTCTCGGCTGCGACGCGGCGGGCAAGTTCGGAACCGGTGTGGCGCCACAGATGCGCGTAGACACGAGCGAGCAGCGCGTTGTCGTAGAGCATCTTCTCAAAGTGCGGCACCACCCATGCGCCGTCCACGCTGTAGCGGGCGAACCCACCGCCAAGCTGGTCGTAAATGCCGCCACGGGCCATCGCCTCGGCGGTGGTCCGTGCCATGTGCAAAGCGGCGGGTGTCGCTGCCCGTTCGTGGTGGCGCAGCAGGAACTCAAGCACCATCGAGGGCGGAAACTTTGGTGCGTCGCCGAACCCGCCGCGAGCCTGGTCGAAGTCGCGCTCGAGCGCCGCGGCCCCCGCAGACAGCGCGGCGGAAAGCTGGCCGCCGAACGGCGAAGCGTCCTGCGGTGCGGCGTCCGCGGGTGCGGCGCCAGACGCAGGTGTGGCGAACGGAGGTGTGGCGGTATTGTTCAGCGGCGCCGCGGCGCGCTGCGCGAGCGCGGCGGCGATCTGGTGGCCCTGACCGGTGATCCGGTCCCGTTCCTCACGCCAGGTGCGGGCGACCGCGCTGACAAGCCGCTGAAAGTGCTCGCGCGGGAAGTAGGTGCCGCAAAAGAATGGCTCACCCGCAGCGGTCATGAAGACAGTCATCGGCCAGCCGCCCTGGCCGGTCATCGCCTGCGTCGCGGTCATGTACACGGCGTCGATGTCCGGCCGTTCTTCCCTGTCCACCTTGATGGAGACAAGGTTCTCGTTCATCAGCCGCGCGGTCGCCCGGTCCTCGAAGGACTCGTGCGCCATGACGTGACACCAGTGGCAGGCGGAGTAGCCCACGGACAGCAGCACCGGCACATCGCGGCGCCTTGCCTGCTCGAAGGCCTCCGGGCACCATGGCCACCAGTCCACCGGGTTGCCCGCGTGCTGCAGCAGATACGGACTCGTCGCACTAGTCAGCCGGTTCACCCTGTCCACGCTATCGCCGGGTCCGCTGGCGGGGCGCGCCTGGCAGGCATGCAGGATGGGTAGCGACGCCAAGACGACGTAATGAGGATGCGACCAGTCATGCAGATGCGCACGCTAGGTAAAACCGGAATCAAGGTCACCCCCTACTGTCTCGGGGCGATGATGTTCGGGGCGTGGGGCAACAGGGATCACGGGGAATCGGTCCGGATCATTCACGCGGCGCTAGAGGGCGGGATCAACTTCATCGACACCGCGGACGTCTACTCGGGCGGTGAGTCAGAGGAGATCGTCGGTCAGGCGCTGCAGGGCCGCCGTGACCAGGTGGTGCTCGCCACCAAGGTGCACGCGTCGATGGGTTCGGACCCGAACATGGCAGGCAACTCGCGGCGTTGGATCGTCCGGGAGGTCGAGGCCAGCCTGCGCAGGCTCCGCACCGACTACATCGATCTGTACCAGATACACAGGCCGGATCCGGCCACCGACATCGACGAGACCCTCTCCGCGCTGGCCGATCTTGTGCACGTCGGCAAGGTCCGCGCGATTGGCTCATCGACATTCCCGGCAGATCAGATAGCCGAGGCTCAATGGGTGGCGGAGCGCCGCGGCCACGTGCCCTTCCGGTGTGAGCAGCCGCCCTACTCGATCCTGGTCCGCGGGATCGAAGCCGCGGTGCTTCCAGCATGCGCGCGCTATGGCATGGGCGCGATCGTCTGGAGCCCGCTCGCGGGCGGCTGGCTCACAGGCAAGTACCGCAAGGACGCCGACATCGACATGGGCGGCGGGCGAGCCGCCCGGCTGCCCAAGCGGTTCGATCCGACGATCCCTGGCAACCAGGCCAAGCTCGCCGCGGTCGAAGAACTCGTCAAGATCGCTGCGGACGCGGGCTGCGCGCTTAACCACCTGGCGCTTGGGTTCGTCATGACCCACCCCGCTGTGACGTCGGCGATCATCGGACCACGCACGATGGAGCAGCTCACCGACTTGCTTGCCGGCGCGGCCCAGACGCTGGATGACGACGTCCTGGACCGGATTGACCAGATCGTCCCGCCTGGCACCAACGTCAATCCCGCTGACGCCGGCTACGAGCCGCCCGCACTCGTCGACCCCGCCCTGCGCCGCCGCCCGCTCCAGGAGCGCCGGGCGGTGTGACATCGCCGTGGGACCTCAGCCCAGCCGTTCGCGGACCGCGCGGAAAGCGCGGCCTAGCGCGACGAAGTCATTCGGGTCGATCACATCCACGAACAGATCACGGACCGCAGATACATGATCGACGGCGGCACGGGACAGCGCGGCGAAGCCCTCGGGGGTGAGTTCGGCATAGACACCGCGCTTGTCTGACGGGCATTCTGTGCGGCTGACCAGGCCCTTGGACTCCATCCGCGCAACCGTGTGGGTCAGTCGGCTGCGTGACTGGATCGCCGAGGCAGCGAGTTCGGCCATGCGCAGCCGGCGCTGCGGCGCCTCGGACAACCGCACCAAGATCTCGTACTCGGCGAGCGAGAGGCCATGCCTTTCCTTGAGGTCACGCTCGAGCGCCTCGGCCAACCTGGCGCTGCCTTCGATGTACGCACGCCAGTGGTGTTGCTGGACCGTGGAAAGCCAGCGCGAGTCGGTCATGTGCAACAGTATATGTAATGATTGAAGATTCAATGATCGCTAGGTGGCACTACCCGGGGCTGGGTGCTGGCGCCGGGACGCTAGATCCCAGGACCAAGCCGGGTGCCGGCGCCAGGACCAAGCCGGGTGCCGGCGCCAGGACCGGCGCCGGGACGCCGGGCGCCAGGCTCGGGGCAGGGTACCCGACGCCAGGCTCGGGCGGCGTGCCGGCGCCGGGATGCTCAATGCACGGGCCGGGGATGCTGGCGAAACCGGATTCGAGGAATGATTGAAGTTTCAATTGCGTTAGAGAGACATGCGTTAGAGAGACAATTGACTGGCGCAAAGGCGCAGACTCTAGGAGGCGCACATGCCTGCCGTTACCGCAGACCCGCTGACTTTGCCGCGGATTCCAAGGCTCGCCGAGCAGGAGACTTCGTGGCGGCACGTCGCCCGGGTCATCACCGCGCAGCGCCACCTCGAGGGCGAGGGGTTTGTGGTGCGGCGCCCGTTCCCGGGTGTGGACCTGTCGCTTGCCGATCCGTTTGTGCTGCTCGACCACATGGGTGCGGTCGAATACGCGCCAGGCGAGGCGAAGGGCACGTCGTGGCATCCGCACCGCGGCTTCGAGACCGTCACATACATCATTGATGGCGCCTTCCAGCACCAGGACACCACCGGAGGCGGCGGCCTCATCTCAGATGGCGCCACTCAGTGGATGACCGCAGGCGCCGGGATTCAGCACATCGAGCAGCCGCCGCCGGACCTGGTCGCGAAAGGCGGGCTGTTCCACGGCACCCAGCTTTGGGTCAACTTGCCGCGCCGCGAGAAGTGGGTACCACCGCGCTACCAGGACATCAACGCCCGTGACGTGGCCCTATTGTCAAGCGGCGACGGCGCGTCGCTGGTCCGGGTCATTGCGGGCTCGCTCGCAGGACATGACGGTCCGGGGATCACCTACACGCCGATCACCTACCTGCACGCCACGGTGGCGCCGGGCGCGCGGCTGGACCTCCCATGGCCCCGCGACTTCAATGCGCTGGTCTACGTCCTGTCCGGGCGGGGGACCGTTGGCCCGGAGGCGAAGCCGCTGGAAGAAGGACAGCTCGCCGTTTTCGGCGAGGGTGAGGCGCTTACCGTCAAGGCGGCCGGCACCCAGCCGCTGGCTTCTGCGCAAGGCTGGGAGATCCTGCTGCTCGGCGGCTTGCCGATCCGCGAGCCGATCGCGCGGTACGGGCCATTCGTGATGAACACGCGCGCGGAGATCATCCAGGCGGTGGAAGACTTCCAGGCCGGGCGGATGGGCACCGTGCCCGCGACCAGGGTCCCGCACCAGGGCAGCGCGGACGAACCCCTCGCCCGCTGATGGCGAGGAGCGCACGCGACAGCCTGCGGCCGGCGTAACCTTCAGGCTGTGGTATTTGACCTCGACCGCGTGGCGGCGCTTGCCGGACGCCCAGTGGCCGCACTGACCCGCCGCGACGTCGCCCGCGGGCTCCTCAGCGTGCCGTCAGCCGTCGCCCTCACCGTGCTACCTAGCCTGCGGAGGCAGCTTTTCGCGGCGGGCAACCCGCTCTCCGCCGCGTTCTGGGAATCGGCGCAAACGGCCATCGGCAGCATCGCAGCAGGCACTGCGACCATTGGAGATGTCCGCGAGTGGCTTGAGTCCACCGGTACCGAGCCGACCACACTCATCGACATGCACGTATGGGCCGAGGAGGCGGAGCGCAGCCCACTTCAGACTGAGATGCACGGCCTGCTCGTGACGTATCTAGAGGACCGGCTTGCCGCTGGCGAGATCGGGCCGGATCGGCTGGCAGCCGGTGATGCCACGGCGCGGCGAGCGTATGTCGCCCTCCAGGAGCGGTGGATGACATCGCCGCTTCCAGACGGGAGGGTGCCGATGGACGTGCTGCTAGACGAGCAGGACGAAAAGTTCCTCGCGGAATGGGATGAGGCAGAGGCCGAGGCTCTCGATGAGCTGCGCGCGGTTCTAGAATCGGTCGGCGAGCGCCCGCTTCCCCGGCATGAGCTGCATAAGGTGTGCATGCTCATACGCTCTGCGCTCGCCAGCCCAGGCTGGCCGGGAGACCTCCTCACCGCCTGCGGCGGTGTGGACCCGCAGGATCTGCCTGCCGACGATTCCGAGCTGTGGCTCACGCTCGCGGCCGGCGTCGTCTCCCCAGTAGGCGACCTGCCGGATATGGGCGCGCTCGCTGACACAGACGATGTCGCACTGGACGAAGACTCCCAGGCGATCGTCGCCCTGTGCTCTATTCAGCACTACGACTGGCTCGCGGCGATCTCTGCGCTGGCCAGGGGCGGACCCGGAACCCCGGCAGCCGAGGATGACCTCGCCGGCTATGTGACCGAGTATGAGACGGACAATGACGACGGCACGACCGGGGACGCCAACCTCGGTGGCGCGGCCGGAGAATCCGACGACGGGGACTTCGGCGACGGGGACAGTGCCGGCCTGGATGACGTTGGGCTCCCGGATTTCGCCGAGGACTTCGACGAGTTCGAAACACGTCAAGCAGCGGCGGGACTGTTCATCCACGTCACGGCGCTTTGGCAGGTCCTCGGGGCGATTGATGACGACGAGCGGCTTACCCCTCTCGGCTGGTGGGGTCTGCCTGAAGCGCTGCAGCGCGCGTGGGCACCGGGTACGTGAGCATTGTCTTTGAGCTGGTAGCCGCGACGCCCCAGGCCAGGTCAGCCGGGTGCCGATCCCGGCTCGCGCCCGGACTCCGGCTCTGGTCCGGATTCGGGCCCTACCAACGGCTCGCCCGCGTCGAGCCGCTGGTAGGCGGGGGTGAGCACCTCCACTAGGCTCTTGCGGCGCACGGTGACCTGCGGTGGCTCGATAGTACGCAACAGCATGTCAGGCGCGCCCGCCGGCGTGGGTGCGGAGGCCGAGGGAAGCGCCCGCAGCCGGGCCGAACTCATCCCAGGCGACCAGAACGAAGCCAGGCATTCGGCCAACGTGGGCGCGTGCACATCAAGGACGGGCGCCCGCTGCGCCGCCTCGCCCCCGGCGATCCGGCGCAGCGCTTCAAGCAACTCCTCGCGTTCCCTGCCCCGCCAGGCGAGCATGAGGAACGGGTCGTCGTCAAACGCCTCAGCCAGCACGTAACACGTCGCCGCCAGGTGCTTGCACGGCACCTCCCAGTCGGGGCACGAGCAGGACATCTCAAGGTCGTGGACTGACCGGGGAAACAGCGGCGTGCCGCAGCCCGCAAAGACCTCTTCGATCTCCGCGGGCATCTCACCAGCGAGCAGCTTGGCACGGAACAGCGCCTGGCCCGCCAGCGCATGCTCCACGTGGCGCCACTGTGCCACGGTGAGCGGCAGCACCTGGATGCGCACGCGGTAAGGCCGTGGGCGCGAGCCCTGCACCTGCGCGGTCACCACACCGGTCGTCAGCGCGAACTCCAGGATCTGGCCTCGGCGCGCATAGTTGCGGCCGCGGGCAAGCCGACTGCGCATGCCGAACGACTCAAGCACCCCGATGAACCGGCGCGACCACCACCGCTCGCCGATCACGCCGCGTCTGCTGCGTGCCTTGATACCGCCGTCGACCTCACGTGGCCGAGAGGGCTCGTACCACCGGGACGGCTCGTACCTGCGGCTCATGAGGCTACACCGGACCAGGTGAACCCCTCGGACCCCCCGGCGTCTCGCGGCCGCCGTTTGGTAATCATTCGGAAACCGCCTCAGGCGAGAGCGTCATTAGCTCGCGCAGTTGATCGACCGACAGCTCGGTCAGCCAGCCTTCGCCAGTGCCCACGATCCGGTCCGCGAGCGCCTTCTTCTCCTCGATCATCGAGTCGATACGTTCCTCGAGCGTGCCTACGCAAATGAACTTGCGAACCTGCACGTCCTTGCGCTGTCCGATGCGGAACGCCCGGTCCGTCGCCTGATCCTCGACCGCCGGGTTCCACCAGCGATCAACGTGGATGACGTGGCTGGCCGCGGTCAGGTTCAGGCCGGTGCCACCTGCCTTCAGCGACAGCAGGAACACCGCGGGCTCGCCGGACTCCTGGAAGGAGGCGACCATCGCGTCCCGTCGCTTCTTCGGCACACCGCCGTGCAGGAAGGGCACCTCGCAGCCGAGCCGGGCGGCCAGATAAGGCTGCAGCATGGCGCCGAACTCCGCGTACTGGGTGAAGCACAGTGCTTTGTCGCCGGCCGAGATGACCTCGTCGCAGATCTCCTCCAGCCGAGCCAGCTTGCCGGAGCGGCCGGGCAGGCGCGACCCGTCACCGAGCAGGTGTGCGGGGTGGTTGCAGACCTGCTTGAGCTTCGCCATCGTGGCCAGCACGAGGCCGCGGCGCTCGATCCCCGGCTCGGCCGCCTCGATCCTGGCCAGCATGTCAGCCACGGTCGCCTGGTAAAGGCTGGCCTGCTCCTGCGTGAGGTTGCACCAGACCTTCATCTCCAGCTTGTCCGGCAGATCGGAGATGATCGCC
>Ga0137380_10004146_pt1 | contig 12717 bp, 10 predicted proteins | sample SagtaG_17_FD_104809 | JGI IMG/M metagenome (GOLD analysis project Ga0137380, IMG submission 104809) | Vadose zone soil microbial communities from Sagehorn Ranch, Mendocino, California, USA - Sage2_L_100_16 metaG | ecosystem: Environmental > Terrestrial > Soil > Vadose zone | place: USA... | reverse complement strand
TCAGTCCAGTCTCCTCCGCGAAGCCAAGACCGCCGTGCGTCTCGATCGCGGCGTCCACTGCCTTGATGGCAAGATCGGCGCCGAGAAACTTGGCCATGTTCGCGTAGGTGCCCACTTCGGCTGGGTTGAGGTCATTGTCGAACGCCCAGGCGGCGCGGTAGGTCATCAGCTTGACGGCCTCGAGCCAAATCTTGACCTCGGCAAGGGGATGCGAGATCGCCTGGTAGGCGCCGATCGGGGTGTTTTTGAAGACGCGCCGCTCTTTCGCGTAATCGACTGCTTTCCGCAGTGCGGCTTCTGAGATGCCGGTACAAATAGCAGCGGCGAGGATGCGCTCGGGGTTGAGCGAATTGAACATGGCGAAAGTTCCGTTGTCCTCCTGGCCGATGAGCTGGTCCGCCGGCACTTCGACGTTGTCGAAGAACAGTTGGAATTGCGTGAGCTCGTCGCTCAGCCCGATGTCGATTGGCGTCTTTTCGAGCCCCTTCGACTTCGTATCTACGAGGAAGAGCGACAGACCATGCGATTTTGGCTTGCTTTGCGCCTCCAGCTCGTCGAGCGTGGTAGTGCGGGCGACCACAAGCATGTAATCGGCGATGTCGGCGCCTGAGATGAACATCTTCTGGCCGTTCAGAACATAGTTGTCGCCGTCGCGTCTCGCGTGCGTAGTGATGCGAAAGGTGTTCGTCCCCGCGTCTGGCTCGGTAATCGCGAAGCATAGCTTGAGGGAGCCGTCGGCTATGCCGGGCAGGAAGCGCTGTTTGATCTGGTCGGACCCGTTCTTGAGGATGCAGGCGCTGTCCATGGCGGTGACGAGGAGGAGGCCGGGCGAGAAGCCGTTGGCGCAGACTTCCTCGAAACCGATCGTGAGGGCGAGGAGGCCGGCGCCGTTGCCGCCGTACTCCTCGGGCACGAGGCAGCCGAGGAGCCCGACATCTGCGAACCCCTGCCACAGCTCTTCGGGAAAGCGCTTTTCGCGCCGTGCCAGCTCGCGAAACTCAGCACGCCGGGGTTCCAGCCGTTGGAGCATAGTCCGCACGGAGGTGCGTACGAGGTTGTGCTCGTCGCTTAGCGCGAAGTTCGTAACGTTTGCGGTCTGTGTAGTCATAGTCGTTCCCCCTTATCTTCCCTTGAACTCCGGAGTCCGCTTCTCCTTGAAGGCCTTCGGGCCTTCGCGGGCGTCCTCGCTCATGAACACGGCTTGGCCGATCTGCCTCTCGATCTCGAGGGCCTGGGCTTCCGGCAGGCCCTCCGTCTCCTGGACCGAGCGTTTGACGGCCTGAACGGCCAGCGGGCCGTTCGCCGCAATGCGTGCGGCTATCTCTCGGGCCACGGCGAGCGCCTGGCCATCGGCTACGACGCGGCCGATGAGGCCGATACGCAGCGCCTCGGTTGCGGGAAAGTGATCCCCGGTAAGCAGAATCTCCATCGCGTTCGTGTATGGGATCTGCCTGCGCAGGCGGACGGTTGATCCGCCCATCGGAAAGAGTCCCCAACGGACCTCTGATATGCCGAAGGTGGCGCTTTCGCCCGCGACCCGAATGTCTGTCGCCTGAAGGACCTCCGTGCCGCCCGCGATACACGCGCCCTCGATAGCGGCGATGAGAGGCTTCTTCAACTGATAATTCCTGAGCAGCCCTTTGAAGATGACGTTGTAGTCCTGACGGATCCTCTCTTCAAACTCGTTTTCCGGCGGCAGCCCCTTGATGGACCGGCTCACGAGCTGGTCGAGGTCGGCTCCTGCGCAGAAGGCGCCGTCCGCACCGGTGAGAATGGCGACGCGGATATCGGAGTCACTGTCGATTAAGTCCCAGGCGTCCGCCATCCGACAAAGCATCTCGGGGTTGAGCGCGTTCTTGACCTCTGGGCGGTTCATAACGAGCGTGACGACGTATCCGTCACGCTCCACGAGCAGGGTGTCTTTCACCGAGGGTCCCGATTCCGTGGTCACGGCTTCTCGCTGCCTACTACCCACATCGCGAAGTACTGGGAGCCGCCGCCGTAGGCGTGGCCCAAGGCAACTTTTGCGTCATTAATTTGGTGCTCGCCGGCCTGTCCGCGTACCTGCATCGCGGCTTCGGCGAAGCGGAGCATGCCGGAAGCGCCGATCGGGTTGCTGGAGAGGACGCCGCCGGAAGGGTTGATCGGCATCTCGCCCGCGAATGCGGTTACGCCATCGTCGACGAGCTTCCAGCCTTCGTTCTGTGAGGCGAAGCCGAGGTTCTCCAGCCACATCGGTTCGTACCAGCTGAAGGGGACGTAGATTTCGGCGACGTCGATGTCCTTGCGCGGGTTGGTTATCCCGGCCTCACGGTAGACATCGGCCGCGCAGTCGCGTCCCGCTTGCGGGTTCACCTGGTCTCGGCCGTAGGCCATTACGGGCTCGCTGCGCATCGCCGTGCCGAGCACCCACGCGGGCGGCTTCGGCGCGCGCCCGGCGTTCGCCTCGTTCGTGAGCACCATTGCACAGGCGCCGTCCGAGGAAGGACACGCCTCGAGGTAGCGGATCGGGTCCCAGAGCATCGGTGAGGCCGCGACCATCTCGAGGTTGATCCCTTCCATATGAAGGTGTGCGTACGGATTTCTAAGAGCATTTAGCCGGTCCTTGACGGCGACCTCCATACCGACGTGGGCGGGCGCGCCCGAGCGACGGATGTATGCCCGAACGTGCGGAGCGAAATAGCCGCCCGCGCCAGCCACGATGGGCGGCGCAAACGGCAAGCGAGACGACAGCGCCCACATCGTGTCGCTCTCGGACTGCTTTTCGAAGGCGAGGGTGAGTACCCGTTCATGGACTCCAGAATGGATTAGGTGAGTTGCGACGACCGCCGTGGAGCCGCCGACGCTGCCCGCGGTGTGGACGCGTATGATCGGCTTTCCGACGGCGCCGAGCGCGTCTGCCAGGTACAGCTCCGGCATCATCACGCCCTCGAACATGTCGGGAGCTTTGCCGATGACCATGGCTTCGATGTCGCGCCATGTCATTTCCGCGTCCTCCAGAGCCCGCGTCGCCGCCTCCCGAACCAGGCCGGCGATGGAAACGTCCCCGCGTCGGGCGCCGTGCTTCGTCTGACCGATCCCGGTTACTGCGCACCACTCAGCCATCGCGAGCCTCCAGTACGCAGACGAGATTCTGCTGGAGGCATGGCCCGGACGATGCATGGGCGACCGCACGACTTGCCGAGCCATCCATGATGCGCGATGCGGCTTCGCCGATGCGGATCAGGCCGGTGGCCATGATGGGGTTCGCGCAGAGGGGGCCGCCGGACGGATTGAAGGCAGTGCCGTTGTCCAAGCCGATGGCGCGCCGCAAGATGAGCTCTTCGTGGGAGAACTGGGCGTGCAGTTCGGCGACGTCGACTGGGCCTTGGTTGGCTCCGGCGTTTCGGGCGGCGAGCGCGGCGGACGGCGAGCTGGTAAGATCGCGAGCGCCAAGGGAATGGGAATCGATGCGATGGTCGATTCCGGCGATCCAGGCAGGGCGCTCGCTGATCCTTCTCGCGAGATCGGCTGTGGCGAGGACAACGGCGGCGGCGCCGTCAGACACCGGCGGGCAGTCGTGTTCGCGCAGGGGGGAGACGGTATAGGGCGCCGATAGCAGCTGTTCGACGCTCGTCTCGCTTGTGCGCTGAGCAGATGAGTTGCTCATCGCGGACTTATGACTGCGCGCGACGATATTGGCGAGGTCGCTCTCCGAGTAACCGTCAGATTCGAGGAGCGCCCGCGCTTGGAGCGCGGCGATGCTCACCGGGTCGGGCCAGAGAGGCGCGACATAGTAAGGATCGTGTTGGAGAGTGAGGATCTCGTTGGTGTCGCCGATGGACGACTTGCCGAAGGCGTAGACGAGGGCAGAGTCGATGTCGCTGACCTGGAGGCGGACCCACGCCTCGTAGAGCGCCCAGGCGCCGTCCATCTCGACGTGCGATTCGATGATGGGAGGCCAGGCGCCGACGGCGTCGAGCGCGCTCACGAATGAGAACGGGGCGCCCGCCAGATAATCGCAGCTGCCGGAGACGGTGAAACCGATCTCCTTCTTCGGGATCCCTGAGCGCTCGACGGCCTCGTTCATTACGGGGAGAAGCAACTCTACCTCGTTGCGAAGAGGGTCTGGGGCGAAGCTGGTCGACTGGGCGAAGGAGACGACGGCTACGTCTCGCACTACATTCTGTCCTTGTAGGCGTCGTACGGGGCGTCCGGCTCGCCGGTTGGGCGAAAGTGTTTGATGCTCTGGAGCGTCGGGCCGCGTTCCTCGGGGGGTACCCAGACGGCCTCGACGCGCATACCCATGCGGACCTCGTCGACGGGTACTTCTTGAACGAGGTGGAAGAGAGTGATATCGGCGCCGTCGAGGAGGACCGAGGCGCAGACGTAAGGTACCTCGACGGCGGCGCCGGCGAAGGGGATGTTGACGATGCAGAAGGTCGTGACGGTACCCTGGTCTGCGAGCTCCACCTCGTCTCGAGTGGCGATGCCGCAGGTGGGGCATGAGCCGCGCGGAGGCACGTATACCTTCTCGCATTCAGGGCAGCGCTGGCCGAAGATCTTGCCGTTCGCGATCTGGCGAAGGAAGCGGGACTGCGCCTCGCCGGCGGTCATGGTGTAGTCGAGCCGGATAGGCGTCCGGATCTTGCGGACAGGCTCGGTCCGGGGCTCGGTCAAGCTGGATCCTCAGGTTCGAAGCACTCGATGTCCTGGATTTCGCCAACGGTCTCGGCGCGCCAGCGGACTCTGACGCGCATTCCGGTGCGCATCCTAGAAGGGTTGCCGGCGTCGACGGCGTGAAGCATTGCGGTATCCGCGCCGTCCAGCCGAACGAGAGCCCAGGCGAAGGGCTGGTCGAGGGGGTGCTTGGGCCGTGGCTGATAAACCCACGCCCACGTAGTGACTACGCCCGATTGGCCAACCTCGACGAAATCGCCGGTGGGTTCGCTGGTGACGGGGTCGTACTCAACGGCGGGGACGATCACGCGGCCGTCGGAGCCGCGGACGCCCTCGATGCGTCGCTCTCGAAGGGCGGTCAGGAAGCGGCCGATGATGGGCCCGACGCTGCGGGTATAGGGGTATTCGAGGATGTGGTTGGCGGAGAGGACTTCCGGGCTGGCTTCTGGCATCGAGGGTTTGTTTTGGCAGAAATGGCGGGTAGTTTGCCTTGCTGGTCAGGACAGGTATAATCCAACAAACGTTTGTTTGTCAAGCATTTGAAGCGTTTGACCCGCGGAATGAATCGCTGGTAATGTTGCCATCGCTCGCCGCCCAATAGATGGCGAGCGTCGAGGAGGAGCTGATGCCCGAGCCCGTCATCATCGAAGCCGTAAGGACGCCCATCGGAAAGAGAAACGGCCGCCTGGCGGGGCTCCATCCGGCCGAGATATTGGCAGCCGTCCAGACGGAAGTGATCAAGCGCGCGGGGATCGAGCCGGCCGAGGTGGAGCAGATCGTCGGCGGGTGCGTCACGCAGGCGGGCGAGCAGGCGGCGAACGTGACGCGGAATGCTTGGCTCTCGACCGGCCTTCCCTATACGGTGGCGGCCACGACGATTGACTCGCAGTGCGGTTCTTCGCAGCAGGCGAACCACATGGTCGCCGGGCTTATCGCCGCGGGCGCCATCGATATCGGGATCGCCTGCGGCGTGGAGGCGATGAGCCGGGTGGGGCTGGGGGCGAATGTCTTCAACGGGCCGGGCCTTCCCTACACGGCGGACTGGCCGTGGGACCAGGCCTCGAGCCAGTTCGAGGCGGCGGAAAGAATCGCACGCAACCGGGGGACCACGCGGGAGGAGGTGGACGCGTTCGGGCTCGTTTCTCAGCAGAAGGCGGCGCGTGCTTGGGCTGAGGGGCGCTTCGAGCGCGAGGTATCGCCGATCGAGGCGCCGATCCTCGGAGAAGACGGCACACCGACGGGCGACACAACGGTCGTTACGACTGATCAGGGAGTGCGCGACACGAATATGGAGTCGCTTGCGCATCTCAAGCCGGTGTTGCCCGATGGGATTCATACCGCGGGGAATTCTTCCCAAATTTCGGACGGGGCGGCTGCGGTTCTCTGGATGTCCGAAGAGAAGGCGCGATCCATAGGGCTTCGGCCCCGGGCGCGCATCATCGCGCAGGTGCTCGTCGGCTCCGATCCGTACTTCCTCCTGGACGGGCCGATTGCGGCGACGGAGCGGGTGCTGAGGAAAGCCGGCATGACGATGGCAGACATTGATCTGTTCGAGGTGAACGAGGCCTTCGCCTCGGTAGTGTTGTCGTGGGCGAAGGTACACGAGCCGGACATGGACAGGGTGAACGTGAACGGCGGCGCGATTGCTCTCGGCCATCCGGTCGGGGCCACGGGGAGCCGTCTGATTACGACGGCGCTGCACGAGCTGGAGCGCTCCGGCAAGGGGACGGCGCTGGTCTCGATGTGCTGCGGCGGGGCCCTGGCCACGGGGACTGTCCTCCAGCGGCTGTGATGCTCGAGGGGAAGGTCGCGATCGTCACCGGCGCCGGCCGAGGTCTCGGGCGGGCGGAGGCGCTGGAGCTGGGGCGGCTGGGCGCGGCAGTCGTGGTCAATGACCTCGGAGGCGCAGCGGACGGCTCCGGCGCGGACGCGAGCCCGGCGCAGCGGGTCGCGGGGGAGATCGCGGCAGCCGGCGGGAAGGCGATCGCCAATCGCGGCGATGTCGCGGACTGGGGGCAGGCGAAGGGGCTGATCGATCAGGCGGTCGAGACGTTCGGCGGGCTAGACATTCTTGTGAACAACGCGGGATTCCTGCGGGACAAGATGGTGTTCAACATGGACGAGGACGACTGGGACTCGGTCATCCGGGTGCATCTGAAGGGCCACTTCAGCACGTCGCGATGGGCGACGAGCTACTGGCGGGACAGGTCGAAGGAGGAGGGCGGTCCCGTTTACGCGCGGATCATCAATACCGCCTCCGAGGCCTTTCTCGTCGGCTCGCCCGCGCAGCCGAATTACGCTGCGGCGAAGGGTGGGATCACCGCGATGACGCTGTCGATCGCCCAGTCGTGCGCGCGGTACGGCGTTCGCGCCAACGTCATCTGCCCTCGAGCGCGAACGCGGATGACTGAGGTCCTAGGGAGCATGTACGCGAAGCCGGAGGAGGGGTTCGACGTCTTCGCGCCCGAGAACGTCGCGCCTCTTGTGGGCTTCCTCGCGTCCCCAGCCGCCGAGCAGATATCGGCGCAGGTATTCATCGTCTACGGCGGCACCGTCTCTCTTCTCGCCGGGCCGCATCGCGAGAAGGACTTCCAGGCAGAGGGCCGCTGGAGGGCGGAGGGACTGGCGAATACGCTCTGCGGGCACTTCGAGGGCCGACAGCCTTTGGCGGGCTATGTGATGCCTTACCAGTAGGAAGAACACATGACAGAAGCGAAGATCAACGGGATCAATGTTCGATGCGAAGACAGCGGCAGTGGCGCGGCCGTCTTTCTGACGCACGGCTACGCAGCGACGGGGCGGATGTGGGAACCGCAGCGAAAGGCGTTGAACGACGCCGGATATCGCCTGATTACGTGGGACATGCGCGGACACGGAGGCACGGATAGTCCGGATGACCCGGCGCAGTATTCGGAGGCGCTGACCGTGCGGGATATGATGACGCTCCTCGATATGCTTGGAGTCGAGCGGGCCGTTGTCGGCGGCCTCTCACTCGGCGGGTATATGTCGCTAGCGTTCTACCTTGCTCATCCTGAACGGGTGCGCGCGCTGGTGCTTTGCGATACAGGACCGGGATACCGCAACCCGGAGGGCCGGGCGGTCTGGAACCGGCGGGCGGAGAAGCAGGCGCTCAACTTCGAGCAGAACGGGTTGGAGGCGGCAAGCCAAAGCGCAGAGGTGCGCGCCACATTGAAGGACCATCGCTCGGCGATGGGGCTGGCTCACTCGGGACGCGGCATGCTGGCCCAGTTTGACTCGAGGGTGATCGACTCGCTCGCGGAGATTCGGGTGCCAGGATTGATCATCATCGGCGAGAAGGACGAGCCGTTCATGGCGGGGAGCCAGTATATGGGAAACAAGATTCCTCACTCGCGCCTGGAGATCATCCCCGATGCCGGCCACGCCTCGAATATGGACCAGCCGGAAGCGTTCAACCGGGTGCTTCTGGAGTTTCTGGTCTCGTTGCCCGAGTAGGCGACCACCGGTAGCCCCTACGCCCGGACTTCTATTACCCACTTTACGCCTGTCGTCGGCCCGTCCTCGGTAAGAAGAGTGCCTTCGACATCGACGAGGCGGCGGTCGTCCTCTTGCCGGACATTGGCGACCGCGGCATCAACTGTGAGCGTGCGCCCAACGTAGTTCGAGGCACGCATGGCGATCTCGAGGCGGCGGAGGAAGGCGTCGTTGCCGAACCAATCAGTTGCGCAGCGGCCGCCGAAGGCCTGCAGGAACATCGTGTTGAAGAAGATGCCCTCGGCGCCGTTTTCGCGGGCAAACTGCTCGTCGTGGTGAAAAGGGTAGTAGTCGCGCGTGCCGGCGACGGCCTGTATAGCCCGGCGGAGGGTTAGCGGCAAGCTGAGCGCGGGCAGTGTCTCGACGCGCGAGGTAGCGGGCGCTTCGGGCTGCCGCGACGCGCCGCCAGTGGTGCGACCGCTGGTAGCCGCAGCGGTGTCAGCCAGCGGCGGCCGGTATATGAACAGCGTGAAGCTGTGCCTGCCGGCGGCCTCGTTGTGCTGGTTGCGGAATGTGTCGAGGGTGGTCACGAAGTGGCCGCTGCCAAGACGGGTCGTCTTCTCTTCGCCGATGGAGGCTATCTGGTTCGTGACCGTGAGGATGTCCCCGTAGCGGATGGGCAGCAGATATTCCTGCGTCGCGTTCACTGCCAGCGTGGTTGTGCAGCCGGGGAGACTGAGGCGCGCGATCATGCTCTCGTGGCGGACTTCTTCCGGCCAGACGGGCTGCATTCCCCAGGTGAAGAGCATCGCCGGCGGCGCGAACGGAGCTTCGAGCCATGTTGATCGCGCGTAGTCCTCGTCGAAGTAGATCGGGTTGGGGTCTTCCACCATCTCGCACCAGAAGCGGGCCATCGCATGGTTGACGGCGTAGGGCGCGGGCCGGGCCGGGCTCTCTTTGCCGACGAGGGCTGTCTGTTCGTCCATTAGTTGCGGCATCGCGCTTAGGTGTTAGGGATTGAATTTTGGTCGGTGTTGTTGCCTGCGTCCGAGTCTGTATAATCGGCGGTACCGGTCGCTCTCGCAAGTGTCGCCCGGATGAGGGGGTGAGGGTTTGTCCATTCTCAGGGGGCTTGATGTAATCGAGGTGTCGGGCCAGGGCTCCGCCGCGATGGCGGCTAAGCACATGGCCGATTTTGGGGCGAGCGTCACGATGCTTGAGCCGCCTGAAGGATCGCCGCTGCGCAAGGCGCCTCCGTATTACGAGACGGACGGCGAGCGTCGGAGCGCGACATGGGAGTGGCTTTCGCGAGGGAAAACGGCAGTCCGGTCGACCCCTGAAGCAGCACGGGAGGCGTGCGCAAGCGCGGACGTCGTGTTCGTCGAGAGCGAGATGGCGCTTGCCGTGCTTAGGCTTAAGCCGGCGGAGCTTCGCGGCAATTTTGAGGGCGGCACCACGTGCGTGCTGATCACGCCTTTCGCTACAGACGGGCCGTATGCGGACTACGCGGCCAGTGATCTTGGGATCACGGCGCTGGGCGGCTGGATGAGCGTGCTCGGAGAACCGTCACGTGAGCCGCTGCGCCCCGGGGGCGAGATGATACCGCGCATCAGCGGGCTGTTTGCGCTTGTCGCCGCGCTGACCGGGCTGCGGCATATCCGGCAAGGCGGCGCGCCGCAGTACATCGAGGTGTCGCAGCAGGCGGTGGCGGCCTCGATGTTGATCGCGCCGTGGTTGGTGAAGAGCATGCTCGGCTTCCCATATGAACGGCGCGGCAATCCGTGGCCGATGGGGCCGATGGAGTGCGCCGACGGGTACGTGGGCATCCCGCCGCTAACGCCGACGCACTGGGAGATGATGTGCCAGCTCATGGGGATCGGGGAGATCTTCGAGGACCCGCAGGCGCACGACTACGGATGGCGGACTGCGCATGCAGAGGAACTGAAGGCGCGGGTGCAGCCGTGGCTATCGGAGCGGACACGACGGGAAGTCTTTGAGGAGGCCCAGGCCTTTCGGCTGCCGGCAGCGCCCTTTCAGACGGCGGCCGACCGCGTGCAGTGTCCGCAACTCGAGGCAAGAGGGTTCTGGAAAGAGGCGGAGATCGACGGGCGCACGGTGAAGGTGCCGCGGGTCAGCTATTCGATTCAGGGTTCGGAGCCGATTGAGCGAGAGCGGTTGCGGGAAGGCGGTTCGATGGAGGAGGCCGTGAGGGCGACCGCCGGTAGCCCTTACAGGAATGGGGCGAGGGGTGGTGATGGGGCGCGCCCTTCGTCGAAGCCGTTCGAGGGGATTCGTGTGCTGGACATGACGTGGTTCTGGTCAGGGCCGTACGCGACTGTCATGCTGGCAGCGCTGGGGGCGGACGTCATCAAGATCGAGTCGGCGCAGCGGCCGGACCCCTACCGCTACATCTGGGCGCTGACGGCGCGAGAGAGCTGGTGGGAGTGGAGCCCGCTCTGGGTGGACACGAACTGCGGCAAACGCAGCATGGCGCTCGATTTATCCTCGCCGGAAGGGAAGGAGATATTCGAGCGAATGGTTGCGGGGGCGGACGTCGTCATCAGTAACTACGCCAATCGCGTGATGCCGAACCTCGGGCTAACCAGAGAGCACCTGCTGAGCATTAACCCCAACCTTATCGCGGTCACGATGCCGGGCTACGGCCCGGGCGGACCTTGGGAGGAGTACGTCGGCTACGGGGTGGCGTTCGAGCAGCTGGTGTGCGCATCGATGACGGGATACGAAGGCGAAGCGCCGCAGATGATGGGCGGCTTCTGCGACCCGATCGTGAGCCTGCACACTATGACGGCGATCTCGCTCGCTCTGCAGCAGCGGGAGGCGACAGGCCGCGGGATGGCGGTAGAAGTGCCGCAGTGCGAGACGCTGGACAGTATCTTCGCACCGGAGCACATCGCGGTGCAGCACGGCGCGCCGGTGCCGACTCGGCACGGCAACAAGCACCCTTGGATGGCGCCCCACAACGCTTATCAGACGGCGGGCAACGATCAGTGGATCACGATTGCCGTCGCTTCCGACGAAGAGTTTTCAGCGCTTGCGAACGGCCTTGGCAGGCCGGAGCTCACCTCCGACGACCGGTTCGCCGGCAGCGAGGCACGCAAGAGAAACGAAGCAGCGCTTGACGCCGCGATTGCGGAAGTGGTGAAGGAGCGCGATGGCCCAGAGCTCGAGCGCGAACTTCAGGCGCGGGGGGTCAAGGCGTGCCGGGTCGTGAAGGCTTATCTGCTTCCGGAAGACGAGGGCCTGCAGCATATGGGCTTCTTTAAGGAGATGACGCGCCCGATCACCGGCACGCACTGGCAGAAGCAGTGGCCTTTCCGCTTCTCTGGGATAGACGCTTCCCACCGGCGGCCCGCTCCAATCATGGGGGAGCATACACACGAGGTGATACAAGAGCTGCTCGGCCTTTCGGACGAAGAACTGGAGCGCCTCGAGGCCAGCGGCGTAATCGGCGGATCGATCAAGGCATTCGCATAGGGGCGGCTGGTGGACTTCACGTATCCGCAGGAGGTAGAGGAGTTCCGGACGGAGTTCGGGAAATATCTGGATTCGGTCGTTTCGGCAGACCTGCTGGATGAGATCTCGACGAACGGCGCCGAGACGGCGGGGCGGCTGACGAAGGCTTTCTGGAGGAGGCTAGGAGCCGACGGCTATTTCGGCCTCGGATGGCCGAAGGAGTACGGCGGTGGGGGTAAGTCCGTCCTGTACCTGCACGCCTTCAACTACGTGATGATGTACCGGCGACTTCCTGTGCCGATCGTAACGCTGAACACCGTGGCGCCCGCTTTGATGCGCGTGGGAAGTGAAGAACAGAAGAGGGAGTATCTGCCGCGCATCCTTCGGGGCGAGATCGAGTTTGCCATCGGGTATAGCGAGCCGGGAGCGGGAACGGACCTCGCCTCGCTGGAGACGCGGGCGGTTCGGGACGGCGACACTTATGTTGTGAACGGCCAGAAGGTCTTCACTTCGGGCGCGCATCATTCTGACTACGTCTGGCTCGCCGTCCGCACAGACCCTGAGGCGCCGAAGCACCGGGGGATTTCGCTTCTCATCGTCCCGCTGGACTCGGAGGGGATCGAGGTGAGGCCGTTCCCAACGATGGGCGGCTACCGGACGAACATCACGTTTTACGACAACGTCCGGGTGCCGATCTCCGCGCTTGTCGGCGAGGAGAACCGGGGGTGGATGTATATCACCACGCAGCTTGACTTTGAGCGCATTGCGATCAGTCCGATCCCCGGCATCGAGCGCGTCTTCGACTCCGTGACGTCGTTCTTACGAGAGAACGGGAACGGTTCTGGCGATTGGATGCCTTCCGCGGTCGCCCGCTGGGCGGCCGACATCAACGCGCTCAAGGTGATGGACCTGAAGATGGCGAGCATGGTGGCGAACGGCGAGGTGCCCTATTACGAAGCTTCCCTTCTAAAGGTGCTCTCGACCGAATTCCAGACCCGCTTTTACAACGAGGCGCTCCAGACGCTGGGTCAGCCGGGCCTGATCAAACGCGGGTCCCCAGGGGAGGTTCTGCAAGGCGACGTCGAGCGGGCGCTAAAGTCGTCGCTGGTGCTCCTGTTTGGCGGCGGGTCG
>Ga0137380_10004140_pt1 | contig 12727 bp, 12 predicted proteins | sample SagtaG_17_FD_104809 | JGI IMG/M metagenome (GOLD analysis project Ga0137380, IMG submission 104809) | Vadose zone soil microbial communities from Sagehorn Ranch, Mendocino, California, USA - Sage2_L_100_16 metaG | ecosystem: Environmental > Terrestrial > Soil > Vadose zone | place: USA... | reverse complement strand
TTCTCGGCATTGATTTCTATGGCGTGATAGAAGCGATCCAGATCTTTGAGGAAAGCGTCGCGGCTGAAGTGGCGGCTGGTGAGCGAGTCAATGACCTTTTCAATCTCAGCAGCGATGATGTTGCGGCGGGTGAATTCAGGGTTGTTGAAGACGCGACGGAAGATACGCTCGGTAAGCAGATGCTGGATGAGCATGGTCTCAACCGCCGAGTCCGAGAGGTTGGGATTGATGGCCTGGCGGCAGAGCAGGACGAAGCCCTCAAAGCTGGCGACGAATTTCTTATTGGTCTTGCGCTCTTTTTCAATGATCCCTTTGACGGCGGCGGCAATCTCCGGAATGCGGCTGGAAAATTCTGCTATGGCGGCTTCCCATTCTTCATGCTGCGGCTCACGGTATTTGAAAAACTCCTTGAGCAGATCGACCAGATTGTCCGGGTCGGTTATGTCCTCATTCAGGCCCTGGCGCATGCCCTTCTGGTAAAGAATGGCCTTCTCCGGGCTCTGAAAGATGATGTTGTTGCGGGGATATCCCTGTTCGAGCTTTTTCTTGATTTCCTTTTCAAGCTGGTCTTTGAGGTCTTTGGCTTCCCAGAAACCGTGCTTGAGGGTGAAGGAGTCCAGGACGGCGCCATCGACGATGATGGATTTGCTTTTTGGCGCGGGGAGGCGGAATTCCTGTACCAATTTCCATTTGAATTGACGGGCGCAGGTATCGAGAAGCGAAGCAAAGGCCTGCCGGACAGCGGTTTCATGGCTGATGTTGAGCTGTCCGAACTGGTTTAAGGCGTTGTAATAGTCCTTAACCTTGGCGTGCGAGGGTTTGAGGGATAGTTCCATGAGGCCGGTTTTAGCTGGAGTCTAGCACAGCGGATGGCAGCTTATTGCATTGCTAAGTTGAAGTTCCGAGGTGGTTAAGAGGCTTTTGGGGTGGTTTTAAGGCGCGCTTCGCTCTCTTTAGCGCGCTCCGCCTTCGGCTGCGCGCGGGCCGCAGGCGCGAGGAAAGGGGCTTTTTCCAGGATTTCTTTTCACGGCCCTGAAGGGCCGTTCTTCCACCAAGCACAGCCGAAGGCTGTGCCACACGGGGCTGAGTGCGCGAAGGCCGCCACCCCGGGGCCTGCGGCGCAAGGAAAGAATTTCCAGGACCTCTTTTCACGGCCCTAAAGGGCCGTTCTTCCACCAAAAGGCGCGAACCTCGAAGATCGGCAGTTTTGGCGCAGAAAACTCTTGCTTTCGTGCTTCATTCGTGCTATAAAGTAAGCTGCTGGAGCGACCGAACGATCCACCTGCGAGCCCTCCAGGGCCGGCCCAAACGGCAAGCCTACAACGGTCGGCGACACCCGCGCCTTGATTTACCTACTGCGACGGGATTTCTCTAAATTTTGCGAGGGCAAAGCCATGCAGGGCAAAGAGTCTCTCATTTCCAAAGAACAGGTCCTCAGCACCATACAGCGGCTGGCCACAGACCTGGGGCGGGCGCCCACACGGGAAGAGCTGGAGCAGAGAGGCGGGATTTCTGTGGGAGTGGTGAGGAGACATTTTACGAGGCATCGGTGGGCGGTGAGAGCGGCGGGGCTGGAGCCTGCGCCGACCGGCCCACCACGGATAATCCAGAACCAAGACCTGCTGGAGGACTGGGGACGGGTGGCACGAGAGCTGAAAGGAATGCCCACACGGCCAGAATACAAGTTGGCAGGAAGGTATGCGCACCGGTGCATGATTGGCCGGTTCCAACGCTGGGGACTGATGCCGGCGGCCTTTATGGAAGCAGAAGCCAAGGGCGCACTGTGCGGCGAATGGAAAGACGTGGTGGAGATGATTGGAAGCGGGCCAGAGCTAGCACGGTCGCGGTGGGCGTGGAGGACCATGGCAGCGGCGCGAAAAAGCGCCCGAGCGCCGAGCGTGCTGATGGGGCCGTTGAAGCCGGGACTGCCGCCTCCACTGGCAGGAATGAAGTGCGTGACGGCGACGATGCTTACGGTGCTGGTGGCGAGCACGGTACTGGGAGGCGGATTTTTAAGAAGGGTGCTGCCGGACCGTCCGCTGCTGGGAGAGCCGATGCATACGGAAAGGCTGACGCACGAACCGGTGAACGAGATGGGAGTGAGTATGCTGTTTGCGATGATGGCGCGAGACCTGGGATTCATTATTGAGTCAGTGCAGGCGCCGTTTCCGGATTGCCGGGCAAAGATGGAAGTGTTGCCAGGAAAATGGCAGGACGTGAGGATTGAATTTGAAAAAAATAGCCGGTCATTCGCGGAGCATGGGCACGATCCGAAGGGATGCGACATGATTGTGTGCTGGCGGCACAATTGGAAAGGATGTCCGAAGGAGATGATGGTGCTGGAACTGAGGAAAGCAATTCGGATGAGGAGACAAGGATCGCCGTAATCGCCGGGATCGCACGTCATCGCCGGAATCGGAAAGGCAACGGCTTACCGCGGATTAGAAATTAAGTTCTTTTTACCGCAAAGGACGCAAAGGGCGCGAAGGAACACGGAAGCAAGATCGGGAAATCGGGTAATCGCCGTGATCGGAAAGGCAAAATCTTTACCGCGGATCAACACGGATGAACGCGGATCAGGAAACCGGAGAACCTTTACCACAAAGGACACGAAGAATCGCCGTGATCGGGGGAAGGCACAAACGGAATCGCCGGGCGAGGCCGACTTGCGCGCCGAGCCCGCCGCATTAGGAGCAGCGAACGTTTATATGAAGGAAATCTCTCAAGCGGTGTGGAGCGTAGCGACAGAATAGAAGAAAAACCCCTCCGGCCACTGTCGGCAGGAGGGGTGCGTTTGGTTAGAGTCAGAAAGCTTGTTACTGTTGCGGCGGCTTCTGGGCCGGTGGCTCAGTGGTGGTCGGCTGAGAAGCAGGCTGGGTTGCCGGAGCGGACTGCGTTGCCGGCTGGTTGGCCGGGGTCGCGGTGACGCCGCTGCTGGAAGCCGGGGCCGAACTGTTGTTCGAAGCGTTCAGGTCAGCCAGTCCGTTCTTGAGCAGGCTGATCTCAACTTTGCCGCCCTTCTGGCGATGGATCTTGCCGTCTTCCGCCTGGATGGGAGCGTTGCCCATGCCAACCGTGTAGATGCGGTAGAGTGGAATCTCAGCGTTCAGGACCAAGTAACGGACGACCATTTGCGCCATTTCACGCGAGTTCTCAATAGCGGCGTTGCCGTTGCCAGGCGAGTAGCCCTGCACTTCAACAATGTAGCCCTTCTGGTTCTTCAGCGAAGTGGCCATCTGGTCAAGCGCGTCTTTTGCGTTCTTGCTCAGGGCACCCTGTCCGGGGCGGAAGCGGATTTCAGCCTGCGTGATGGGCTGATACTGGTCAATCTTGCTGACCGTGTCTTCCACCGTGGCAATGCGCGTGTGCGCTTGCTGCGCCGTCTGCTGGGCCTGGTTGGCGCGATTGCCCGCGTCCAGCGCGTGCGTATCGGCTTCGTTGGCCTTGCTCATGGCGTTGCGGATGCCTTCGGTCGCCCGCGCGTCGACGTCAGCGATCATCTTGGCGTTCTTCGCGGTGAGTTCATCCAGCTCATTCACACGGCCGCGGATCGGATCAAGCTGGCGGTTGACATACTTCTTGCGGGCAAACGGATTGAGATGGCCCCAAAAGCCCTCTTTGCGCTGATAGGTCAACGGATCTTTGCCGGTTGCGGACTGATCGTTGCTGCTCTGCGCCTGTTGCGCCTGCGGTTGGTCTGATGGTGTGGTGCTCTGTTGATTTTGCTGTGCCACTGCGGGGACTGCCATGGCGGCGGCAAGCGATAGCGACAATAGATAATTCTTCATTGGGAAAAACTCCTCCGAACCGGGGGTCGTTCGAGCATCGGGGGGGCCACGCTTTCTTGACAGGGTTTCAGCAAACCCCCCGAGTGCGCATAACGCTACGCTTCTTACTGTTGCATTGCGATTGCCAAACTCATGATTCAAAAGCCACGAAATATGCCCTTTATTTTCAGTGTTTTACGGTATACACCTTAGTCTTGGCTAGAACCGGGCTAAGGCCGACCGGGTAAATATTGCCCGGAACCGGCGGGCCAAAATGCATGGTATAAAGCCGGCCAGACGGTTTAAGGCCGGCTCCCGCCAGCTCCTTCTTTAACCGATCCTCCAACCGCAGTACAATTACACCCCATTTCAAACTCTTCTCAAGGATAACGCCATGCCGGGATTCTGTACCAACTGCGGAGCGCCGCTGGCCGGCGCATTTTGTGGCCGATGCGGACTGCGCGCTCAATCAGCGGCTCCTGCACCTCAGACGCAACCTCCTTCCGCAGCACCTCAGCCTGAACCGACGGTGACATCAAGCCAGCCTGCCGCAGCAATGCCTCAGCCGACCGTCGCGGCTCAGCCCGCTGCCCCCACGCCTCATCCTGTGGCGACTCCAACTGCACAGCCAGTCACTGCCGCTCAGCCGAGTCCGCCTGCCGCGCGACCGCCAAAGTCTTCCGGCGGCGGCAAGGCTTTTCTGATCGTCGGCGGAATTGTACTGGTGCTGGTATTGGCAGCGTTTGGCGCTGTCCTTTATGGCGTCCACTGGGTCAAAGGCAAAGTATCTACTATTACCGGCGGATCGTTTGGCTCTGAAGTCGGGCATGGCAACATGTGCAAGCTGCTCTCCACCGCGGAGCTGCAACAGGTCCTAGGCGTAACGGTGGAACGCAGCGCTGAGGTCATGGACGGAAACGATCCCGGCTGCGCCTATTACACCAACGCGGCGGCCTTTGCTGAATTGCAAAAGCTCTCCCTCGCCCAGGCAAAGCGAGACTCAGAAAGAGCGTCCCAGTATCCCGACGTCAAAAATTCGAAGGGTGACAATCCTCTGGAGCTGCTGAAGCACACTCAGGAGTTGGAGGGCATTGTGAAAGGCTTTGGCCTCAGCGCGCCCGATCCCAGCGGCAAGGTCTTCGCCTTCAGCGCCGACCGCCGGTTTGGCAGCGAAAACTGGGGACCGTTGCGCACAACCCTCTCGGTTGTTCCCGGCTTTGATGAGATCAATGGGGTGGGCGATCACGCCATGATCGGCTCTTTCGGCCACGCCTTCTATATGCTCAAAGGCGATAGCATGTTCAAGCTGGAAACCACATATGTGCCGGAAGCCCGCGTGCGCGGCTCGGAGATCGCGAACAAAATAATTTCACATTTGTGAGCGATAAACCCGCGTGGCATTCGATTCACAGTTTTTCCAGTGATGGAACTACAAACTCGCTGAGATATTGCTCCAGCTTGTCGCGGTTTTTCTGGCGATAACCGTCATAATCGCGTGCAATATCATTGTCCGCGGCGTTCAACAAGACGTATGGCTCAATCATCTTTGCCTGGTATAGCTTGAGCAGCAAAACCAGATTGGGGTCTTTTGGCGCGGAAGACGCTTTCTTCTGCTTCTTCTCGGATTCGTTTACTTCTGTCCACACCGTGGCGGCCATCGTAAGCGCCTCCGCCTCCTCCGCTAGGCTATGGCGGTATTGTTTTTCCGCAGGAAATTGCTTTTTGAATTCGTCGCCGCGCCACTTCACCTTGGTTAGTCCGTAGCTGAGCCATAAAGTAGAAGTTTCCTCCGGCGCTTTCGGGTCCATTGTGATCGTTATGTTCTTCTCGCCTGTCTGGCTTACATTATTCGGCGTATCTATGTGGACGCGTTTCAGTTGCAGCTTGTTGGCGGTTGCCCAGGCTTGCAGCGCTCGCCAGGTGATGGGATTGTATGGCTCGGCGACTACTCCTTGAATGAACCGCTTTCGAGATTTCTCGACCTCTCCGTTCTTCAGCAGCATGTCTCCGTAATAGCGGTGGGCCGTTTCCTTGTTGGGATCCAGATCAATGGCCTTCTGGTACCACTCGCCGGCCCTGATCCAGTCCTTTGCCGCAAAGTAGCTATCGCCGATGAACAGCACCGCTCCATAGTTTTTAGGATCATATTCCAGGACTTTGGTGTAGTTCTTGATCGCTTCCTCAAAATCATGCCGGGCGAACGCTGCTTCGGCGGCGCGCATGGCCTGATCGGCGGCAGTGTTCTCGTGTTTCACCACCCCATCTTCCGGCAGCATTTGCAGGAGATTTTGCAGAAGCGGCGCCGTGTTCCCCAGCTTTTTGGCTTTCAGCAGCACCTGCCGCGCGCGAACGCGTTCTTTGGTCGCCGCATTCTCATCATCGAGCGTTGTGGCTTCCGCCACCAGGCACACGCCCAGACCCAGCAGAACGTCGCGGTCCTCTGGACTCTTTAGCGTTAGTTCTTCAAACAGCGGCAAGGCTTCAAGATGCTTATCTTGTTTGAATAGTTCAAAAGCACGCTGCCGGGTCGTGGTCTCGCCTCCGGTCTGCGCAGACAGCCTTACTGAATTGGTGGCGATACCAACAATACACAACAAGAGAACGGACAAATGAAGAATGCGGCGCATGTTCTTCCCTCTCAAATCCAACGCTAAGGGAACGATCATAGAACGAAAATCTTGCGCGTCAACCAGGATTCGGCTCCCCGGCGGGAGAGATTCCGCCGGTTCAATTCCGCAGGTTGATGTCTCCTGCCGTCAGGTGGACATGCAGCCTGTACTTGCCCGGCCCTTTCCATTTGAATGACCGGAACAGCCCTCCGGTGGCGGCCTTGAAAACGGGCGCGTGTAAGTCTCCGGCGGTCACGGACGCGTCCACCTCATCCCAATCACTGGAGCTGCCGACAGAGATATTCAGGTTTCCCGCATTGGCCTCAATATCTTTGTCGCCTTTGATTCCCGCCACGCTCATGTCTCCCGCGGTCAGCCGTATGCGCAGGTCAGTAAGCGCCGGGACCTCAATGGTGGCGTGGAAGTTATTGTGTGGCGTGTTCTCCACCCGCAGGTCAGCCGACTTGCCATTCGTTGTCAGCTTCACGCGCGCTCTGCTGGCCTCATTCCAGCGCACGTGGATACGGTTGTCCGCGCTCGCCCGGATCTCGTAATCGCCTGACTCCAATGTGATTTCCACCTTGCCGCCGGAAACAAAATCTTTCTCCGCCGGACTGCCCGTGCTCTGCGCGAACAAAGCCGGCGCGCCAGGACTCAACGGCTTTATCGACAGCACAGCCAGAAATACAGCCGCCGTGATCGCGAGCTTCATCATCCTGCCCTCCTGGTACACACTGCTACACGTCTTGTGATACGCATTGGCAGAGCGTCCGGTTCCGGCGATTTTGTTCCGGCGGTGACAAAAACCGTGAAACCAGGCGGGCCCATTGCGCCTGAACTTCAGTCATTCTTCAAGTGGTCGATCACGCTCTTCATCAGGTCAGGAAGGTTGCGGTCCCACTGGTTCCAGTCATGGCCGCCATGAGGGATATGAAATTCATAAGCGAACTGGCGTTGCTGCAGCAGCGCGGCGAACTTCTTGTTGGTTGCCAGAAGACCTTCCTGATCGCCACAGGTAAGAAAAAGATATGGGACCTGCGCCGGATTAGCAGAGCGAACGAGAACAAACGGATCGCTAGCGCGGCGGCCCTGGCTTCCCCAGGGACCAAAAATGGAGCTGTGCTGACGGTATTGGCCGACGCGTTTGATTGAGAACGGGCGGCTCGGAACATCTAGCGCGGGGCTGAGGCCGCCGGCGAAAACGAACAGATCAGGATGCTTGAGGGCGAGCACGACTGCGCCGAAGCCTCCCATGGAGACTCCGGCAATGGCGCGGTTCGGGCGGCCGGACGCGACAGGGAGCTTTTGCTCCACGTCGGCAATCAGGTCATGCACAATGTAATCTTCATAGCGGTCTTGCGGACGATCGGCAGAATTTGTGTAATAAGAACTGTTGCCTTCCGGCATCACCAGAACCATGCCCTGCTCGGCATAGCGGGCAACGTCAGAGTAGTTTGACCAGTCGCGAAAGCCGCCTCCGCCGCCGTGGAGCAGGTACAGCACAGGGAGTTTCTGGCCAGGAGCCATTCTTGCCGGAAGCACGGCGCGGTACTGCATGTCGCGATTGAGAGACGCAGAGTGAAACGTCACGTCGATCATTTTTACGCCGGAAGTGAGGCGGGGATGGTCTGGAGGTGGCGGTTGTTCATTCCTGCCGCAGGAAATGAAGGTCACGGCAGCGAGCAACAATGCCGCCTTGCTTACGCGGCGAGTCGTGAATTGTGCATGCCATTTCATCTTCGTTGACTGGTAGTCTGTCCAAAGGGAGATACGACATGGCATCATACTGAAAACAAAGTCATATTTCCCGCGAGTGAATTATGTCTGACAATTCTGTGTTGTTTGAAGTTCGTGACAATGTTGCCCATGTCACGCTTAACCGTCCGCAGGCCGGCAATGTCCTGGACCTGGAGATGGCCAAAGAGCTTGCCGCCGTGGCGCTGGAATGCGAAAGCAACAGCAGCGTTCGCGCGGTCCTGCTGAGCGGGGCCGGCAAGAGTTTCTGCGCCGGTGGCGACGTGAAGGTCTTTGCCGCGCAACAGCAGCTCTCACGATATCTGCGCGAGATCACTTCATACCTTCATCTTGCGGTGTCGCGTTTCGCGCGTCTCGACGCCCCGGTGATTGCGGCTGTACACGGCTCGGCCGCGGGTGGAGGCTTCAGCCTGGCGATTTCCTGCGACCTGGTGCTCGCCGCCGAATCCGCCACCTTCCTGATGGCCTACTCCAAAATCGGCATGGCGCCGGACGGAGGGTCAACATACTTTCTGCCGCGACTTGTAGGACTGAAGCGCGCGATGGAGCTTACGCTGACCAATCGCGTGCTATCCGCCGCCGAAGCCCGCGACTGGGGGATCGTCACGGAGGTTGTCGCGCCGGAACTCTTGGCCGCGCGGGCCGAAGAATTCGCACGATCTCTGGCCCAGGGCCCGACAGGCGCTTTCGGTTCAGCTAAGCGCCTCCTACATGGCGGATGGAACCAGACGCTGGAAACACAGATGGAGCTGGAGAGCCGGGCCATCGCCAAAGCCGGCGGCGCCGCCGATGGGCAGGAAGGAATCAGGGCATTTGTGGAGAAGCGGAAAGCCAAGTTTGCAGGAAAGTAATCAATTTTCACCGCGGAGGCGCGGAGATGCGGAGCAATTGCCAAAATCGCCGAAATTGAAATCAGACCTTTAAAAACATAGAAGGGGAAGGAAGCTGGCAAGGCCTCCGATCACCCGATCTCCCGATCACGCGCGATCACCCGATCTAGATTTCTCCGCGTCTCCGCGGCGAGAAACTATTGCACTTTGCTTCCTGTCGTCTCCAGCTTCGCCTTCACCATCTTGTAAAACGACCATACGTTGTCGGCTTCGCCTGAGGTCAGGCGGCGATGGATTTTCATCGACGGGAAAAGTTTGTTGCCCGCAACATTCAAGGTGAGCGTGGCGAACTGCTTTCCGGGATAGGTTTCAATGCTCCACTCGCCGCCAAAGCGCCGCCGCACCACCTCGCCAAAATAACAGCCCCACATCTTGCACATCTCGGTGAGATCGTGACTGCTGGGGCCGCCGGGCGGCAGGTCGAGCGCAAGCTGGGCCAGAATGCCTTCCAGTTCCATCAGCGAGTTCTCACTGTAGTCCAGGCTGGCGTTGAATTCCCGCGCGATAATGACGGCCTTTTGCGCATAGGCATCGGTCATGGCGCTGACTGATTCGTGGGATTCCATCGGGTTAAGTTTAGCAGGAGGGATGCTCTGTGGCTGTCTCACTCGCAAGGCGTCATTCGCAAAATCCGGCGCGCCTGGTTGCTTTTTTTGTCTCATCGACCAGCCAATCTGCAACCAATTGATTCCGAGATTGCCGGCATTGCGCGATCCAAAATCAACATATTAAGAGCAAATGACCTGGGCCAACCGCTCATCTAGTCCCAACAGTGAACATCCGTGCCATTAAACTTGATGACAGCAATGGGGCCGACAACCTGATTTCACAATTGTCTGAAATTCCAGGCATTCCGGCTTGGGCTTCTGGACTTTGAGCGTTATCGGCTTATTCGATGACTTCTGCATAAAGCGGTCTGCAGTGCGCTTGACGGCGCTTTTCCGAGATCTTATGCGAAAACTCCTGCTGGATTTTGGTACTGATTGTTCTAAGGATTTTCCGCCGGGAAATCCGGAGGTCAACACTGTCGCATTTTTATCTACGGCGGGAATTTTCAGGATTTTAGAATCCGCGTATCTCACTGAAAATAATTGGTCGGGGAGAGAGGATTTGAACCTCCGACCCCCTGGTCCCGAACCAGATACCAATGCCTATTGAAAGCTATTGAAATTTGAGATTCTTAACTGATTGATATTGAACCTGTTGCAGGCCGTTCGTGGAAAGATGTTGCTATCTATTGAAATTGTAGGCTTTCACTGTCACATTTTTGCCTACACCACGGGATTGCCACCTTATATATGGGGATATATGAGGAACCCGCATCCGGCTTAGTTTGCTTTCTGAAGATATATCCCTAGTGCGGTCGGAGGCTTTAATCTTGTCGCTTATTAACCATTCGGGTTCAGCGCGGATGAATTTTTTGACTATACGGGCAGCACGCGGACGAGTTGGCCCTAATGCCTGGGTTTGAGAGTGTCGCCTCACTGAAGCTGTTTTAGGGTTTTGCCACGGACTTTGAGCCGTTCCGGGATGCGCCAACGCAATGGCCATTTAGATTGCTCAGGCAACGCCGCTGGTACCACGTGCTGGGGGCGAAGATGAGCAGACTGGGGCATTGCGCGCCACGGATTCAGGTCCACGAGTAAGCGGCCCCCATCTTCATCTCGCTACTTCCTGAGATTATCTAGTTTCTGATCAACTTCCTTGAGAATATCCTCCCTAAACTTTTTCATCGCTGGACTTTGTATCAATTCCACGGGCAATTGATCGAATCGTTGAGCGATCGTTCGGTGGAAATCACTCTTGTCATTGTCCAAAGCAGAGACGCGCTTGTCTACGTCTTGCAAAAAAGGCCCTATTCTGCTCATGGTATAACGATAGGATTGATCCGCGGCAAAAAGAGTCGTCGGGATATAGCCGTAATCGGTCTTACTCCCGCACGGTTTACCGGGCGGATAAAACTCAATCTTGTCCTCGGTTGGAACAACGCATAAGATAAATTCATATCCGGATGCTCCCACAATACCAACAACTGGGGAACGTTTTGTGGCGGCCACCGGGTCCCGCTTATCCGGCAATGGCTCCTTCCAATCTACAGGCAGCGTTACATTGTGTTTATCCGGTTCGATTGATTTCTGTGCAGCTACCGTACCTAGTATGCTGGCTGTGATGACTAACAACTGAAGACCCATCCTGCGAATCTGCATGCATCCTCCTTCGTTGCTAGTTTATTTGATCAACGACGCTATTAAGCTGCGAAAATGATCACCTGACAAATGTCGTTCACAATGAGATCGAACCAATGCGAACGACTTCGAATCGATTAAGTAAAGTTCTGCGGCAAAGCAAAAGTTTCGGCTTTGTCCAAATGGCTGTGTCAGCAAATGGAGAATCTCTAACCGCCGCTCTTTAGCGGCTGTCTACGCTCACCGACAATCTCCTATTTTTTAAAAGCGGCAATCTTGTTGTTAACTTCTTCCAAGATGTCTTGCTTCAGCTTCTTGATCGGGTCACTTTGCACCAGTTCAGCCGGAAGGCTGTCAAATCGCTTGCTTAATGATTCATTTACGCTTTTCTGAAAAACATCCACTTTGTCCGATAGCGCTGAGACTCGCTTATCCATGTTCTCCAAAAATGGCCCGATTTGACTCATAGTAAACCGGTAAGATGCTTCTGTTGCAAACAGTGTTGTGGGAATAGCACCGTACCCAGTATCACCTGAAGGCGGGGTGCACTGTTTCACATCACTTTTTGAAATCAGAGCGATGCTGGTGCCATTAATATTCTTGCCTACACAGAGATAAAATTGATATCCCGCCGCTTGGGGATTTTCCAGTAGTGGATACCGTTTCGTTGCGGTCACTCCATCATCCGAATCCTTTGGAGCAATTTTCCAATTTTGGGTTAAAGGGGTTTTCGTTTGTTCGTCGTCGGTCACTTGCGCGGACGAACCTATAGGCGCCGCAGAAAAAGGTTGCACGGTAGACGCAATTTGGCGGACGGGCGAATCTCGCTCTTCAGACACGGTTTGTGCGACAGATCTTGCCTGTTTGGTGGCAGTTTGTCCGGCGGCAATAGTTTGCCCGACTGCGGCTGTAATCGAGATCGACAGCAACAAGCATGTGGCCTTAGTTCTATACATGAATATCCTCCTCATTGATCTGGTGCACTTTGGCACCAAAGCTAGAACCCATCAACCAGAAGACTGAATTTCATCGTCAGCCGGCTATGGATCTCAGCGTGCATCTGAAGATCCAGACATTAGGCCGCGATTGGGAAACTCCTAGATGGTCATTTTGGTGGTTGTGCCTTCAAAGCCTCCGCGATCTTATCGTCTACATCTTTCAGTAACTCTTGGCGAAGCCTTTTTATCGAATCGCTTTCTGAAAGTTCCTTTGGCATTGCATCGAACCGCTTGTTTATGGTGTCGCGCACGTCTTTTGTGAATTCCACCACGCCGCTTTGAAAGGACTTGGTTGCCGTCTCGGCTGCGGCCCGAAGGGTGTCGAGCTTAGTATTAATTTCCTTCATGGTCTCAAGCTGCTTGCGTAAGTATACAAACTGAACATCCTCTCTCGACATGTAAGGAGTTCCGTCAACGCACACCCGATGACCGGTGTGAAAATCTACTCCTGAATCGGAATCAAAGCATCCATGGGACGAATCAGCAGAATCAGGCATAAAGGTTTGTGCCTGAGTTAGCACG
>Ga0137380_10004138_pt1 | contig 12733 bp, 10 predicted proteins | sample SagtaG_17_FD_104809 | JGI IMG/M metagenome (GOLD analysis project Ga0137380, IMG submission 104809) | Vadose zone soil microbial communities from Sagehorn Ranch, Mendocino, California, USA - Sage2_L_100_16 metaG | ecosystem: Environmental > Terrestrial > Soil > Vadose zone | place: USA... | reverse complement strand
CATGTTTTTGATGGGACAGAACCCAGCCGTCGGCGCGCCCAATTCGCGGCTCCAGCGAAAAGCGCTGTCGAAACTGAAATGGCTGGTCGTGCGAGACATGGTGGAAATCGAGTCGGCGAATTTCTGGCGCGAATCACCGGAGATCGAGCGCGGAGAATTAATGCCCGAGGATATCGAGACAGAAGTTTTCTTTTTCCCAGCCGCCGGTCATGCCGAAAAGGAAGGGGCATTCACCAACACGCAGCGGCTTTTGCAATGGCGCGAGAAGGCCGTTGATCCGCCCGGGGATTGTCGCTCCGACGCGTGGTTCGTTCATCAACTTGCATTGCGCTTGAAGGCGAAAGCAAAAGCATCGGACGACCCGATCGACGAACCATTGCGCGCGCTCGACTGGTGGTATCCCGAGGACGAACTCGGCGAGCCGAAAATGGAGGCGGTGCTCGCGGAGATTAACGGCTGGAAGACAGCAATTCAGCCTAACGAGTCCGGCGTTCTCTTCGAGCAAGATCGGCAAGGCCAACCTCATCACGGCCCGCAGGTGAATGGTTTCGCCGAATTGAAAGCCGACGGGTCCACTGCATGCGGCTGCTGGATTTATTCCGGCGTTTTTGGCCGCGATGGCGTGAACAAGGCAAACTCACGCAAACCCAAAGGCTATCTCGGCCACGGTTGGGGTTTCAGTTGGCCCAGCGATCGCCGGATCATTTACAATCGTGCCAGTGCGCGACCGGACGGCAGTCCTTGGAGCGAACGGAAAAAATTGGTCTGGTGGGACTCGGAAAAATGGACGGGTATAGACGTTCCGGGCTTCGTAAAGGGAAAAGCTCCGGAGTACCAACCGGATGAAGCCGCAGAAGGCTTGGATGCCATTCCCGGTGATGCGCCATTTATTCTGCACGAAGATGGACTGGGCTGGCTTTATGTTCCGAAAGGTTTGCAGGACGGGCCGTTGCCGACTCATTATGAGCCGCTCGAGTCCCCTGTCTCAAACGAACTTTATTCGCACGACACCAATCCGCCCGTGAACTGGTTTACACGTGGCGAAAATCGCTTTGCGCCGCCGGGCGATACAAGGTTTCCATTTGTGCTGACCACTTATCGGCTGACCGAACACCATACCGCCGGCGGCATGTCGCGCTTTCTCAGTCATCTCGCGGAATTGCAGCCGGAAATGTTCGCCGAGATTTCGCCGGAGTTGGCCACTCAGCTTAAGATCGACAATGGCGATTACATCTGCGTCGTTACTTTGCGCGGGGCAATCGAAGCGCGCGCTCTCGTCAGTCGCCGGATTCGGCCGTTGCGCATCAATGGCAAGGAAGTGCACCAAGTCGCGTTGCCTTACCATTACGGGACAGCCGGAGTAGTGCGCGGTGGCGCGGCCAATGATCTTCTCACCGTCTCCGGCGAACCGAACGTCACCATCATGGAAGCCAAGGCGCTCACCTGCAACGTCGTGCCCGGGCGTCTGCCGCGTGGACGCGCCTTCGGCGACTTCCTCGAGAAATACGCGCCGCAAGCAGGACTGTCGCCTATTCATCCCGAACAACCGCCGCTGGGCGCGCGCAAAGGCCGAGAAAAGATCCACGGTCACGCGCAGGAAGGAAAAACATGAGCGCGAATTTCTGGAGAGCGCACGCGTCCCGCGTGCTGGCGAGCGCGTCCTCGCGATCGCGGATTTTCTCTGTGCATTTCTATTCGCGGCTGCTTGCGAAATCCAAAGCAAAGATTGTTTCGGCGCGACGCCGGAACCAACACGCGAGACGCGTGCGCTACCCAATCCGCGTCATCCGCGCATGAAATAATGATCGGCGAGGGAACACAAAGCACGAACCAGCGCCGGCACAATTACGTGCAGGAAAATGTCGAGGTCGGCTTCTTCACCGATCCGACAGTGTGCATCGGTTGCAAAGCGTGCGAAGTCGCGTGCAAAGAATGGAACGAAGTGCCCGACGACGGCTTTACTTGGTCCGGGAATTCTTACGATAACACCGGACGGCTCGGCGCATCGACTTGGCGGCACGTCTTGTTTCTCGAACAGGACCGACCAAAGGGACAGCAAGTTGTCGGTTCGTTGGGCAATGGAGAAGATCCATTTCGCTGGGTTTTCCTTTCGGACGTTTGCAAGCACTGCGAGGAAGCAGGCTGCCTCGAAGCGTGTCCAACCGGTTCAATCGTGAGGACTGAAGTCGGCTCTGTTTTTGTGCAGAACGACGTGTGCAACGGCTGCGGATATTGCATCGTGTCGTGCCCTTTTGGCGTAATCGATCGCCGGCCGGAACCGCTGCCCGACGCCGGCGGCGCGTTTAAATGCACGTTCTGTTATGATCGACAAAAAAGCGGGTTGGTGCCCGCGTGCGCAAAAGTTTGTCCAACCGAATCGATTGTCTTTGGGCGGCTTGACGATTTGCGTGCGCGCGCGTCACAACGCGTGCAGCAGCTCAAACAAAACGGATACGACGACGCACAAGTCTACGATCCTCTGGAGACTTCAGTTCGCGGAATTCACGCGTTCTTTCTGATTCTCGGCGAACCAGAAGCGTACGGGCTTCCTCCAAAGCCACAGGTCCCGACGATTTATTTGAAATCCGCATGGACCTCCGCCATCGCGACCGCAATCGGTGCGCTCATCATAATACTGTGCGCTTTCGCATTTCTATGAGCGAACAAACAGGAAGATTGGGTAGCGTACGCGTCTCGCGTGTCGGTGAGCGCGCCCTCGCGACCGCGAACTCCCCTTGTGAATTCTCACCGCTCTTAGTCGAACGCATGAGGCCGAAACCAGCACGCGTGACGCCTGCGCTACCCAGATAGCCGTATGACTAACGAACAGCGCCTTGAACAACTCCGCGAGCAGGCGTGGGACAAGGGAATTGTCGTTGGCCGCGGCGTTGACGTCGCTGGCGGCCCGATCGCGCGCAGGCCCGGTTATTACGGCGAACCAGTCGTTAAACCGCCCGTGTGGACGTGGGAAATTCCGGTTTATTTTTTCATTGGCGGACTTTCTGGAATGGCCGCGGTCATCGCGTTGGCCGGTTTAATTTTTCACCGGAACGACCTTGCGCGCGCAGCAATGTGGCTCGCAGCGATTGGTGCAGTCTTTGCACCGGTTCTCCTTACAGCGGACCTCGGCCGCCCGCGTCTCTTTCTGAATATGCTGCGCGTTTTCAAATACAGATCGCCGATGTCGGTCGGGGCGTGGATCGTTTCTATTTTCGGCGCGTGCGCAATTCCGGGATTAATCGCGCTGGAGCTTCATGCCCTGCATGTTTTCAGCAGCGGGGTCGATCAGTTTCTCAAAATCCTCGCGGGCCTTCTCATTGCCGGCTCTGCGTTCTGGGGAATTCTGCTCGCCACTTACACCGGCGTGCTTCTCGGCGCGACCGCAATTCCTGCGTGGTTTTTGCATCGCGTGCTTTTGCCGATTCATTTCGGCGTTACGGGTTTGGGATCAGCAGCCGCGTTGCTTGAATTGCTTGGCCATCGAATCGCGCCGCTTGGCGCGCTTGGATTTCTCGCTGCCGGAATCCAGACAGCGCTTTGGATTTGGCTTGAGATTGACAAGCATGGCGCGGCCGATCGGGCGTTGCGGGAAGGCAGTTCGGGCTGGCTCATTCGAGCAGGCGAAATTTTCAGCGGCCCTCTCGCGCTCTTCTTGCGCCTGACCAATTTGGTTCCGCTTGCTGGAATTTCATTTTTACTTGGCGCATTGATTAACCGCTTCGGCTGGATTTCGGCGGGAAAAGTTTGCGCGCTCGATCCGGGAGCCGTCTTCGCCTCACAGCGCTGATGCTGTAGCCACGGGCGCTGACCGTGGCGGGTACTAGCATGGCTACCTCCAAGGCGGCCGAGGTCCGCGCCCTCGGTTACAACGAGTCCAAAATCACGCGCTCAATGTGCGAGTAGATGTTGAACGAGGGCGGACGCAAAAATCCGATCAGGGTTTGATTGCTCTGCCGCGCAAAATCGACAGCCAGCGTGGAAGGCGCTGAGACCGCAGCAACGACGGGGATCCCGGCGGCGAGCGCTTTCTGCACAATTTCGAACGACGCGCGGCCGCTCACCAGTAGAACATGTCGATTTAGCGGAAGTAATTTGTCGAGGAACGCGCGGCCAATCGCCTTGTCCACGGCGTTGTGGCGACCAATATCTTCGCGAACAATTTTCAATTCACCGTTCAAGTCAAAAATTCCCGCGGCATGAATTCCGCCGGTGCGCGCGAAATCGCTCTGCGCCTTTCGCAATTTTGTCGGAAGCGAAAGCAACGTCTCGATATCGATCCGAACATTTGCCGATTCAATCGCCGGAAAATTTTGCCGTATCTCGTCGATGCTCGTCTTGCCGCACAATCCGCAGCTGCTCGAAATCGTCCCAAACCGTTGCGCCGAGTTCAGTTTCAATTTGGCGCCGTCAGCAAGATCGACAATCACTCTGTTGTCACCATCTGCCGAAATTTCTGCCATCTCGCTTCGATCGTGCACGATCGCTTCGGAAACCAGAAAACCAGCGGCGAGTTCGTCGTCGTGTCCCGGTGTGCGCATCGTCGTCGCCAGAACTTTGCGGCCGATGCGAATTTCGAGTGGTTCTTCAATAGTGAGATCATCGGGCAAGTACTCCAGCTCGCCGCTGCCTTTTCTGCGAATAATTTTTTGCGATCCGATCCCGCTTTCTTTCATGTGAAACGAAGCTTCTCAATGTTATCATGAGCGCGGTGGAAATCTGCCATCTTTACATTTCCATCGGCCATAATTTTGTCGGCCATCACGGGCGGAAACCGGACACGCATCCCATGATCGAAGTTCCGCTGATCGAATGTGTGGCTGGGCATGGGATTCGCGGTGATCGTTACGTCGATTTTAAAGACGATTACAAGGGCCAGATCACATTTTTTTCGCTGGACGTTTTCGATGAGCTTCGCGCTGCACTGAGTGTACACGATTGTTCGCCGGCTGCGGCGCGGCGCAATGTGATTACCCGCGATGTCGATCTTAACGGATTGATCGCGCAGGAGTTCGAAGTTCAGGGTGTGCTTTTTTACGGAGTACAGGAATGCAGCCCGTGCTACTGGATGGATCGTGTCATTGCTCCGGGCGCGCAGCAATTCCTGAAAGGCCGCGGCGGTCTGCGCGCGAAAATTCTCAGCGACGGCCAGCTGCAATCCACCGCGCGCATTCTCGAACAGACCGGATGAACATCAGCGCCGGCTTGCTCGCTGGCGGCGAGTCACGCCGCATGGGCAAAGACAAGCCGACAATCGTTTTTCATGGAAAACTGCTCTGGCAGATTCAACTCGATCTCCTGCGCAAACTATACCCAGCGGAAATTTTTCTTTCGGCAAGAACTGATCCAGGCTGGCGGCCTCGCGACGTGCAGTTTGTGAGGGACGTTTCCCCCTCGCGCGGTCCCCTCAGTGGACTGACCGCGTCGCTGGATCGGATACGCACGAGTCATCTGCTCGCGCTCGCCATCGACATGCCGTTCATGACTCAGAAATACCTGAAGTTTCTTTGCCATCAGATTAAGCCGGGTTGCGGTGTTCTTCCAAAGATCGGCAGTCGCGCCGAACCGCTGGCGGCAATTTATCCGCGGGAGGCGAGTCCCGAATTTCGCCGCGCGCTGGCCGGAGCCGATTTTTCGTTGCAAACACTGACCAGCCGATTGATTGACGCTGGCAAACTTCGACCAATAGCTGTTTTAGACGAAGAGAAAAAATTCTTCGTAAATCTGAACGAACCCGCTGACGTGCAATCAGGATAGGATTTGCTTGAGTGCCGCGCGCGCTGCGTGATAACCGCACATGCCGTGGACGCCGCCGCCCGGCGGAGTTGATGCTGAGCACAAATAGACGCCGGGCAACGGTGTGCGGTACGGCGTGGGACTGAGAATTGGACGCGCGATCAATTGCGCAAAGTTCGTTGCGCCGCCGCTAATATCGCCACCGGCCAAATTCGAATTCGATTTTTCCAGATCGACAGCGTTCAACGCGTGCCGGGCAAGGATACAATCGCGAAAACCGGGCGCAAACCGCTCAATTTGAGCTTCCATGCGTGCGGACACGTCGACCTTGCAACCGAACGGCACGTGACAGTAAGCCCAGAGCGTGTGCTGTCCTCGCGGAGCGCGTGTTTCGTCGAAAAGACTTTGTTGCGCGACGAGCACAAACGGGCGCTCGGGTATTTCGCCGCGCGCGACTTGGCGTTCCACGTGGGCGATTTCATCGAGCGTACCGCCGAGATGAATTGTGCCGGCGCACTTGCATGCTTCTGCTCGCCAGGGAAGCGGCGCGCTCAACGCATAATCAGTTTTGAAGATTCCGGGAGCGTGCCGGAAATTTTCTAGGCCTCGCCGGTAACGCGCGGGCAATTTGCTGCCGGCGATACGGACGAATTGCCAGGGTGACACGTCCAGCAAAACCGCGCGCGACTTTGGTAAATCGTCGAGATTTTCGACGCAATGGTTGATCTCGATCTTGCCGCCGAGTTCGGCGAGATGATCAGCCAGCGCGTTCGCGATCGTCTGCGAGCCGCCGCTTGGAATTGGCCAGCCCACAGCGTGTCCCGCTGTGCCGAGGACGAGCGCAAACGCCGACGACACCGGCGCCTCCAGTGGCAAAAACGAATGCGCAGCGATTCCGGTAAACAACGCGCGTGCAGGCTCACGTTTGAATAAGCTCTTGGCCAGCAAAGTTGATGGACAGAGCCCGGGAATTCCAAATCGGGCGAGAGCAATCGGATGCCGCGGCAAATGCAGCATCGGTTGTAGAAATTCAGTCGCCAATTTTTCCCAATCGCGCGCGAGCGGTTTCATCAGCCGCCGGTAGGCGCGCGCATCGGCGCTTAACGAATCCGCCGTAAGATCGACATCGCGATGCAGACATGCGGCAGTCCCGTCGTCGAGTGGATGAGCCAGCGGAATTTCCGGTTGAATCCAGGTCAGCCCGAATCGTTCGAGCGGAAGCGTTTTGAAAAACGGCGAACCAGCTGCGAGCGGATGCACCGCCGAACAAACGTCATGCACAAATCCTGGCAGCGTAAGCTCCGCCGAGCGCGCGCCCCCGCCGATCGTGGAGTTGGCTTCGAGGACGAGAACCGAATATGCCGCGCGCGCCAGCGTGATCGCGGCGGCGAGACCGTTTGGTCCCGATCCAGCGACGACTGCATCGTATTCAATCGACATGTTGAAGAGGTTCGGAAAGGCAGGCCGATTGTGCGGTCGATCTGCGATTGTCTTCAGTGACGCAAAGCTCAGTTATGAAACGCCTCAGCATCATGTTGCTTCAGTTGCTCGTGAGCGCAGCCGGTCTCTGGTATGTATTTCACGACCCGCAAAAGCGAGTACAGATCGCAGACGCCCTGCGGCAAGCCGACCGAAGCTGGGTGGCAGCGGGTTGGCTTTGCTATAGCGCAGTCGAAGCGCTCGCGACCGTGCGCTGGCAAATGCTGCTGCGCATTCAAGGAATCATGCTGAGCTGGCTGCGCGCTCTCGCCATCGTGATGATCGGTCTGTTCTTCAAAATGTTTCTGCCCAGTCTCGTCGGCGGCGATGCGGTGCGGCTTTATTTTGTGCGAACGTCCGCCAAAGACACGCTTATCGCGCGGACGGTTTTAGTTGTCGCGAACAAATCCGGCAGACAACCGATCGACCGCGGCATCTTCGAGTGGCTTAAGGTTTGCCAACATTTCTCGTGCTTGGGCATCATCCCATCCGCGCAATTCTGCGCACAATTGCAACAGCCACGCTAATCCATAGGGACGCTCGAAACTGGCGCGACCTTTTCCGCGAATGTAAGCCGCTTCCTGTTTCAAGTTTTCGGCGGTAAGACTGCTGCCTATCGCGTCGCGAGCCGCTGCAGCAAACGGCGCATCAGGAAACGTCCGCAGCAGTCTCACCAGCAGCCAATGTCCGTGCACCGATGAATGCCAGTCGTAACAGCCGTAAAACGCAGGCGTGAGCCTTCGCGGAGGCGCGACATCTTCGTCGCTGTTCAGCACATGACTGATCTTGTTCGGGTACTCTTTCTCGACGCACGCCAGTGCGAGCTTTGCAAACCGTTCCGCCGCTTTCTCGTGAAATCCTGGCGCAGCATCTTTCGGTTCCGCCGCTGCGCTTATTAACCGGATGAGAATCAGCACAGATACGAAAGGTTTCATCATCATCGCCGCTAAAACGTAGCAGCCAGCCTTAAGATTTAGGTTTCTCTCTCGATCTCAGGATTCGGTCCGCAAGCTGCTGGATTGGACGTTCCAGGTTGGCCGTTGGACCTTCGCCCTGCTCAATCCGTACATTTCACCTACCGCGCTGCCCCGGGCTTAGCCACTCCGTCAGCTTGTGCGACATCGGCATCAAGCTTTTGCGTGCTTTCCTTCGCCTGCTTGTCGAGTTCACGAAACACAGCTTCCTGCGCTGCCGTTAGCCGGTCGTACGATAAATCAATCTCCGCTCCCAGATATGCGAGATGATCCCGCAGCCTGGTCCCATGGAGCAGGTCGCCTTCGCTCGATTTGATCGCCATCGCTGCAGCACTGTCGATATCCCGATTGAGAGCGGCGAGTGCGCTGGCCGCCTGCGTGTCCGTCACACTTTGTGTAGACACGGCCTTCTGCAGCTTATCGCGTGCGGCCAGAGCCTGGTTGATTTCCTTGTTCAGTGCGTCGAGATCGGCGTGAATCTGTAGACGTAATGCTAAACGCGCTGCCAGATCCTGTTGCGTAGCATGCAATCGGGGATCGAGGGCGACCGTAAAGCTCTGTTGGGTTTTCTGTCCGCCATAATCGAGCACGACCGAATATGTGCCGGGCACAACAACCGGACCCTGGACCGAATCTTCAAGGCCGCCTGCCGCGATGGGAGCATGATAGCCGGTTACCTCCGTGGCATACGGATAACGCAGGTCCCACTGGAGCGCGTTCATCCCGGGCTCGATCGCAGCGAGCTTCGCTTCCTTTTCTCGGATCTGCTGATCTGTGGGCTCCCCGCTGTGGTCCACTTCAGGCGCGGGCTTTCCCAGATGCGTGCCGGTCAGCCCTTCGGTCTCTTGTTCTTTTTCCTTTTTTTCGTTTTCTGTTGCGAGATGCAGAGGAAAGCTGCGAATCATCTTTCCCTGTCCATCGGTGAATTGGAGGGTTGCCGGAGTCTTGCCATCGTAGTTCTGAGGAATGTGGAAGAATACAGTTGCACCGAACGGCGGGTTATAGCCGGCATCGGGCGGGCGTCTTTCTTCGGGCTCGGGAAGACCGTAATCGTGAGTCAGCCACGCTTTTTGGGGAGCGAACAGGAAACTGGCGTTCGATTGCACGGCGGGGTTCTTGGTCAACTGCTCGAGAAGCGTCAGATTATCAAGCACCCAAAATGAGCGTCCGTGAGTGGCCGCAACCACCTGGCCCTGGCGTGTGTTGATTGCGATGTCGCGGACCTGAGCCACAGGCAGGTTCAGGGTGAGCGGCTGCCAGTGCGCGCCCTCGTCCAGGCTGAAATACACAGTGCTGCGAGTGGCTAGCAACAGCAGCTTGGATTCGGCGGGGTCCTGCCGAATATCGAAGACAAATTCGTCTGCCGGCAAGCCCTCTGTGATCGTAGTCCAATGCTTACCGAGATCGGTCGTCTTAAAGACATACGGTTTGAAATCGTCCCACATGTACCGTCGGGCGGTGAGGTACGCGGTTTGTTTGTCGGTGTGGGAAGGCTCAATGCAATTGATCGAGGACTCGGGCAGCCCCGGTGGGGTTACCTTCTGCCAGCTCTTCCCGCCATCCGTGGTCACGTGGACGAGACCATCGTCGGATCCCGCCCAAATAAGATTGGCATCGAGAGACGAAACCGCGAGCGCTGAAACAAGCGGATAAACTTCCGCTCCGGACTGGTCGAGATCGATGGGACCACCGCTCGGTATTTCGGTGTTCGGCTGATTGCGAGTGAGATCGGGAGAAATTTGATTCCATGTCGCGCCGTAATCGTCGCTTCTGAATACACATTGGGCCGTAGTGAACAGTTGTTTTGGGTTCGCCGGCGAAAAGAGAATGGGACGCGTCCACCCAAATCGGTATTTGAGTTCGCCTGACGATAAGCCCTCCTGATAATGCGGCCATGGGCTAACGCTTCGGAATTCGCCAGTGCGCTGATCGTGCTTAACGAAGATGGTGTAGTAGCCGCTGCCATAGGTAATTTTGGGATCTCCGGGTTGCGGCACGGCGTAGGTGCTTTCGCCATAGGCGACCTCGTGCCAGGCGCCGAACGGAATCAATCCGCCGCTATGGGCGCTCGGCCCTTCGTAGGAGCCTTCGTCCTGCTGCGCCCCGTAGATGTGATAGGGAAACTGGTCGTCAATATTGACATGATAGAATTGAGCAGTGGGTTGATTGTGCTCGGTAGTCCAAGTCTTACCGGCATCTCTCGAGATAGTCGCACCGCCGTCGTTGCCCTCGAGCAAAATTCGAGTGTCATCCGGGTTGATCCACACCACGTGATTGTCGCCGTGCGGGGTGCGCAGTTTCTTGAATGATTTGCCACCGTCATGCGAGACCCATAGCGCGTCCACCTGAGGCGCGTAGACCGTGTTGGGATCCTTGGGGTCCGTATAAATCGTCATGTAGTAAAAGGCGCGTTGGCGCAGCTTCATTTCATCGTTGACACGTTTCCACGTGGCACCGGCGTCCTCCGAGCGGAACACGCCGCCCTCTTTTGCCTGAATGATTGCGTAAACAATATCCGATTTGCTGGGCGCGATGGACAAGCCGATGCGTCCGAGAATTCCCTGCGGCAACCCAGGGTTGGCAGTGATATTGGTCCAGTGCGCACCTCCGTCAGTCGTCTTGTAAATGCCGCTGCCTGGACCGCCGCTCGAAAGCCCCCACGGCATGCGGATCGCTTGCCACGTCGCAGCGTACATCAAACCCGGATTACCCGGATCCATCACCAGACAGATCGCCCCGGTGTTGTTGTCCACGAACAAAATTTTCTTCCACGATCTGCCGCCATCCGTGGACTTGAAAATGCCGCGGTTAGGATCGGGAGCGAACACATGCCCCATGGAAGCAACGTACACAGTGTTGGGATCCCTGGGATCGACGAGGATTGCGCTGGTCGAGTGCGTATCGCGCAGGCCGGCATACTGCCACGTTTGGCCGGCATCGGTGGATTTGTAAACGCCGTCGCCCGGAATAACGGTGTTGCGGATGTCCGCTTCGCCGGTGCCGACGTAAAGAATCTCTGGATCGGATGGCGCCACCGCTATCGCGCCGATGCTGGAGCTGGGCCCCGGCAGCTTGCCATCAGTGATGTTTTCCCATTCGGCACCGTCGGTGCTCTTCCAAACGCCGCCGCCCACTGTACCGGCGTAAAAAAGATTGTTGTTTCCCGGAACGCCGGTCACGGTGACCACTCGCCCGCCGATGTACGGGCCGACACACCGCCATTTGAGCTTGCTCATCAGTGTCTGTGCAGCAACGGGTTCTGCACCTTCGGATCCTGCGAGCGTGAAAAGCAGCGCGCTTACACCGAGAATAGGAAACGTGCGAACATTCATAGCAAAGATACCTCTCATAACTCGATTCTCCTGGCCAATTTCTTTTAAATCTTGCGCATGGGACTATATAGCGCGGTTTCTACTGAAATTGGAGAGAAGCTCTTCAACGATTTCGTGAGATACTGCCGCGCTGACGGCGGCTACGCCGCACTCGCCGATGTCGTGACGAAACAGCAGCGCGACGAAATGGAAAGCTTCGCGCTGGCCGAGACATTCAAATATTTCTATCTGCTCTTCGCGCCGCCGGACACGTTGGATTTCGACAAGATCGTTTTTAATACCGAAGCGCATCCGCTTAGGCGCGCCTGGTAAGCTCAGCAGCGTCCACCTCCGCACGGAGGAATTTTCCTTTGGGGTAGCAGCAGCTACGACTCTTTATTTTGCGCTTGAATCCCGCAGTGTGGTCAAATAAACCGCAAAGCTGCCAAGCCAATGTCCGCCTGCTTGATGCCACTCCGGCTCGGACTTTCCTCTGGAAAAATCGACAATATTGCCTGAGATTGCTAACCCGAGGTTTTTAGTTTTGCCAGAAGACACTTCCACTACAGTTTTGACCGAAGGCGATGGAGCGAATGCCCCCGCCGCTACGAGTCCGGCTTCCACTGCTACTCTGGCCGCTGGTGCCAGTCCGGCTCCGGACCGGGCCGATCTGCGCCCAGAGAACATTCAAGACGCGGTGATCCGGCTCGCGGGAAACTCGCAGGACGGGATCCAAACTGCCGGCGCTTTCCTCGCGCGACTGGCTGGACGCAGCGAGCACGACGTGATGACGTACATGACTATTCCGGCCACCATTTCCGGTGGTCCGTCTATTTTTCAGGTGCGCATCGGTTCCGGCGAAGTGTTATCGGCCGGTGATGAAGCTGATTTCCTAGTCGCGTTTTATCAACACAGTTATCAGGACCACATCGGCTTCCTCAGGGAAGGCGGCGTGTTGCTTTACGATTCCGACAATGTTGAGCCAAACCTCGACGACAAACGTTTCGTTTATGTCGGCGTGCCGATCACCGGCCTTACGATCGAAGCGCTCGGCGGCACCGCCAAGGACAAGGGCAAAAACATTTTCGTCCTCGGCCTGATCGCGAAAATTTTTAATCTCGACGCCGAGAAGCTGAAGAAACTGATCACCGAAAAATTCGCCGGCAAAAACGAGAGCGTGGTGAACACGGCATTGATGGCATTCCAGGCGGGCTATGCGTATCCGGTCGGCAATGT
>Ga0137380_10004133_pt1 | contig 12744 bp, 12 predicted proteins | sample SagtaG_17_FD_104809 | JGI IMG/M metagenome (GOLD analysis project Ga0137380, IMG submission 104809) | Vadose zone soil microbial communities from Sagehorn Ranch, Mendocino, California, USA - Sage2_L_100_16 metaG | ecosystem: Environmental > Terrestrial > Soil > Vadose zone | place: USA... | reverse complement strand
GCCTCTTCTCCTGGATCAAGGACGAGATCAAAGGCTGGCTGCTGGGCCTGGTCATGGCGACTCTCCTGGCCGAAATTGTCTACGCCCTGATACGGACTTCGCCACAGTATTGGTGGATCATCTGCTGGCTCATCTTTATGGGCCTGTTTGTCTTTTTTGCGCAGATCGCACCCGTGGTACTGTTCCCGCTGTTTTACAAATTCGCCCCTCTGCAAAATGACGAGCTCAAGGCCCGCCTCATGCGCCTGGGTGAGCGCTCCGGCACGCGCGTACGCGGCGTGTATGAATGGAAGCTCTCAGAGAAGAGCAAGAAAGCCAATGCCGCCCTGACCGGACTGGGAAACACCCGCCGCATCATTCTCGCCGACACGCTTCTGCAGAACTATAGCAATGACGAAATTGAAGCCGTGCTGGCCCATGAACTAGGCCACCACGTGCATGGCCACATGATAAAGATGATCGCGGTGCAGGCAGTCGTTACCCTGGCCGGTTTCTGGGCCGCGAATGAAGTGCTGCGTTACGCCATCGACGAACAGCAGATGTTCCAGCACCTCGCCGACTTTTCCAACCTGCCGCTGCTTGCGCTGGTGGCCAGCGGACTCTCGCTGCTACTCATGCCTGCCCTCAACGCTTATTCGCGCTTTACTGAGCGCCAGGCCGATCTTTACTGCTGGAAGTGCGTCGCCGACGTCACGCCCTACATCACGGCCATGGAAAAGCTCGCGCGGCAGAACCTGAGTGAAAGTCATCCTTCGCGCCTGGTGGAACTGCTGTTCCATTCCCATCCGCCGATTTCCAAGCGCATCGCCGCGGCTGAAGCCTGGGCCAAAAGCCATCGGCCCAGCCTGGCCACCTGAGCAAGTCGCCGCTGATCGCGCAGATAAGCGCAGATCGGGAGAGCTGGGCAAAGTTTTCAATAAGGGTCCTATCAGCCGTCTCAATCAGCGTTCATCAGCGTAAATCTGCGGCAAGATTTTCTTGCTACGTGCCCGCCGCCCTCACCATCTCTTCCACCCTGCGCAGGTCTTCTTCCGTATCCACGCCCACTGTATTGAAAGGCGTCTCCGCCACGTAAATGTCGATGCCGTTATCTAAAAATCGTAGTTGCTCCAGCCGCTCCGCCGCTTCCAGCTTCGATTCCGGCAAATTACAAAAGCGCTCCAGCGCCGCGCGCCGATAAGCGTAAAAGCCCAGATGCTTGAAATAGCCGATGCCGCCGGTCTTGTCGCGATCAAATGGAATCGTTGATCGCGAAAAATACAGCGCGCGGCCATTCAGGTCCGTTACCACTTTTACGGCGTTGGGATTGTCGACGTCCTGCGGCGGGCACGGCGTTTTGATCGTGGAAACCATGACCTTAGGGTCTTTCATTGGCCCGAGCAGCGCGTCCAGGTGCTCAGGTCGCGCCAGCGGCTCATCGCCCTGGATATTTACGTAGACGTCCGCAGAAATCCGCTGGGCCACTTCATACACGCGGTCGGTGCCGCTGCGATGCTTGTCGGAGGTCATCTGCGCCTTCCATCCGCGCGCCTGCGCAAGCTGCAAGACCTCTTCAGAATCCGTGGCGATGATCACGTCGCGCAACAGCGGAGATTTTTTCGCTGCTTCATATACGCGCGCGATCATCTGCTGCCCGGCGATCTCGCGCAGCACTTTGCGCGGCAACCGCGTGGAGGCCAGACGCGCGGGAATGATGGCGATGGCGGAAAAGGGGACTGTCATCCGCAGACACTCCAGCAGCCCACCCGAGGATGTTTCCACTCATTATTCAGTTTTGATCTGTCATCCTGAGCGATGCCGAGCGAGATACGAGTGAGGCAGAGTCGAAGGACCCCGAGGAAGCATCCTTTATCATGCTGTTTCAGGGAGTTCTCACGAGAAACTGTAGCGACATTCCTCCAGCCCCGCCAGGGGCGAAAGAGCCTAGCCCAGCGCGGAAGCGGGGTCCCCAGTACGCGCGGTTTTCGCGTGCTGGGGTGGGGAAGCGCTGGGTAGAGGTTAAGAGGCGAGCGAGCCCCGGAGAGGCGACACAAAAAAAGGATGCAACTCGACACGTTCTCCTACCTCTTCCTCAACTGCTGCAGCTTCTGCGACTTCTCCTCCACGCTCTTCACCAGCTTGCCCTTCATCTCCTTCAGCTTGCCGGCCACGGTGGTGTTGCTCAACCCGATGATCTGTGCTGCCAGGATTCCCGCGTTCGTCGCGCCCGGCTTGCCAATCGCTGTGGTGGCCACGGGGATGCCTGCTGGCATTTGTACGATGGCCAGCAGTGAATCCATGCCATTCAGCGGTGTTGAAGGAATAGGCACGCCGATCACCGGCAGCGTCGTTTCGGCAGCAATCACGCCTGCCAGGTGCGCTGCTCCGCCTGCTCCGGCGATGATGACCTTGATGCCGCGTCCGGCCGCGTTACGCGCATACTCTGAGGTCCGCGCCGGCGACCGGTGCGCCGACGTGACGTCAATCTCATACGCAATACCAAAGTCGTCCAGCGCCTTGGCTGCTTCATTCATGATCTCAAGGTCGGAATCCGACCCCATAACAATCGATACAAGAGGGCTCTCTGCCATTTCGGTTTTTTCCTGTGAAGTTATTTCGGCGCTTTCAGTGCTCGCGCCCCAATATCTTTGCGGTAGTACATTTCCTCAAAGCTGATCAGCCGCGCCGCTTCGTAAGCGCGGCCAATCGCATCTTCCAGGCGCGGTGCGCGCGCCGTAACGCCCAGTACTCGTCCTCCGCTGGTATAAAACACGCCGTCACGCTTGCTGGTTCCGGCATGAAAGACCTTTACGTTAGCCAGGCTGCCCGCGCGGTCCAACCCTGAAATCTGTTTGCCCGTCATGAAGCTTCCCGGGTAGCCGCCCGATGCAATCACCACGCAGCACGAAGCGTCGCGCGACCATTTGAAATCGCCGTCGCTCACGCGGCCCTCCACGGACGCTTCAATCGCGTCGAGCAAATCGCTATCCAGCCGCATCAGCACGGCCTGTGTTTCCGGATCGCCGAAGCGGCAGTTGAACTCCAGCACCATGGGACCGCGCGCGGTCATCATCAGCCCGCAATACAAAATGCCGCGATACTCCGCGCCCTCTGACTTCATGCCGGCAATCACCGGCCGCGCAATGTGATTCAGTAGCCAGTCGGTCATACCCTCGTCAAGCAGGGAATCAGTTGAGTAGGCTCCCATGCCGCCGGTATTGGCTCCTTTATCGCCATCGCCAATCCGTTTGTGGTCTTGCGAGGGCACCAGCGCGGCCACACGCTCGCCATCGCTCAGCACCAGGAAGGAGACCTCTTCGCCCTCCAGAAATTCTTCCAGCACCACATGGCTTACCGGCGTCCCCAGCAATTTGCCGTTGAACATTTCCACGCCCGCCGTGGCGGCCTCTTCTTTGGTGGGTGCAATCACCACGCCTTTGCCGGCGGCCAGCCCGTCGGCCTTTACCACCACCGGCGTGGAGAAAAGTCCCATTGACTTGCGCAGCTCGTCTTCAGTTGTGCAGACGGCATAGTGCGCCGTGGGGACCTGGTGCCGCTGCATGAACTCCTTGGCAAAGCTCTTGCTAGTTTCCAATTGCGCGGCCGGTTGCGTGGGACCAAAGATCCTTAGCCCGCGGCGCGTGAACTCGTCCACCACGCCCAATGACAGGGCGATTTCCGGACCCACCACCGTCAAGTCCGGCTGGATCTGGTGCGCGGCTGCCAGCAAGCTGGAAAGGCTCTTGGGGTCGCCGGGCAGGCACGTGGCTTCCTCACAGATGCCGCCATTCCCCGGCAGGCAATACACTTGCGACACACGCGGCGACTGGCGCAGCTTCCACACTAGCGCATGCTCCCTGCCTCCCCCGCCAATTACCAGGACCTTCATAAGTAAAAGTTGTACCAGAAATGCTCAAAAAGCCAGACCAGTGAGGATATAGCATTCCGCGCTTGGCCGTCAGCCTCTGTCAAACGATTCAGCCCCTGGGTGTCCATCATCTCCAGCTCTGGCCAGGTCATGTTTCAGACTGGATCATATCTCTGGCTAGATCAGTGTCATCAGTGTTTATCAGTGGTAAGGTAGAAATTCCTCCTGCGCGTATTACACTTGACGATTATGGCCGAAACTACCTGTCCCGATTGCGCCATTGAGATGGACCAGATTGAACGGACCACCTTCACTGGCCGCGATATGCGCGAATATCAGTGCCCGAAATGCGGCCGCAAGCAGATCGTCGATTGCGGTAAGGCGCTTTGGCAGATTCTCTCAGAGGCAAATGAAGAATCAGACAAATAAAGAATTAGAAACAATAAAAGATGCAGGCGATGTGCGCATTGCCAATGCGTCCAATATTTCCCACGACCTGACGACCTGTCCTAAAACTTTCTGATTCGCGTTCTTTCGCCTTGATTCGCGGCTAAACTTCTTTCGCAGCCACACCCTGATCTGCGTTATCTGCGCCAATCTGCGGCGAGAAATTGTTTATCCGGCCATCGCGGGTGCTGGCTTGTTCGCTAACAATTGTCTCAGCACATATTGCAGGATTCCGCCGTGCTCGTAATACAGGATCTCCTGCGGCGTGTCGATGCGCACCAGCGCGCTGAATTCGCTCACGGTTCCATCAGGGCAGATCGCTTTCACCTGAACCTGTTTCCCGCCGGCGAACTTGCTTGCCAGCAGCGCAGGCAGGCCGACGATCTCATACACTTCATCGCCTTGCAGCCCCAGCGATTCTGCATTCTCTTCCGCCAGGAATTGCACCGGCAGAATGCCCATGCCCACAAGGTTAGATCGGTGTATACGCTCGTAGCTTTCGGCGATCACCGCGCGGATGCCCAGCAGCAGCGGCCCTTTCGCCGCCCAGTCACGCGACGATCCTGATCCGTACTCCTTGCCCGCCAGCACAATGAGCGGAACGCCGTCGGCAATGTATTTCACTGAAGCGTCAAAGATGGACATGATCTGTCCGCTAGGAAAATGCTTGGTGATGCCGCCTTCTGATCCCGGCGCAAGCTGGTTGCGCAGGCGGACATTGGCAAAAGTGCCTCGCACCATTACCTCATGATTGCCGCGGCGCGAGCCGTATGAGTTGAAATCGCTGGGCGGCACGCCATGTTCCTGCAAGTACTTCCCCGCCGGACTGTTGGCTTTGATCGATCCCGCGGGCGAGATGTGGTCGGTCGTCACGCTATTGCCGAGCTTCGCCAGCACCCGCGCGCCCTTGATCTCTTTCACCGCCGCCGGACGCGCCGGCATGTCGTCAAAATATGGCGCGCGCTTGATGTAAGTCGAGTCGCGGTCCCAGACGTAGGTTTCGCCTTCGGGCACCGGCAGCTTCTTCCATTCCTGGTCGCCATCAAAAATGGTTTTGTAATTCGAGGTGAACATGCCGGAATTGATGGACTGGCTCACTGCATCCTGCACTTCTTTTTGCGTCGGCCAGATATCGCGCAGATAAACAGGCTTGCCGTCATTGCCGGTGCCCAAAGGATCGCTAGTGAGATCAAGGTCGATCCGCCCAGTCAGCGCGTATGCCACCACCAGCGGCGGAGACATCAGGTAGTTTGCGCGCACTTCAGAATTAATACGGCCTTCAAAGTTGCGGTTGCCGGAAAGAACGGAGACGGCCACCAACTGCTTTTCCGTGATCGCGTAGGAAACGTCCTGCGGCAGCGGGCCGGAGTTGCCGATGCACGTGGTGCAGCCATAGCCCACCACGTGGAAGCCGAGCTGCTCCAGGTAGGGAATCAAGCCGGCGTTGCGGTAGTACTCGGTCACCACGCGCGAGCCCGGGGCAAGAGAAGTCTTCACCCACGGCTTGCGCTTCAGCCCTTTTTCTATGGCCTTTTTCGCCAGCAGCCCCGCGGCCATCATCACGGACGGATTGGACGTGTTGGTGCAGCTTGTAATGGCCGCGATCACCACAGAACCATCGTGCAGATATTCAAAAACATTTTCCCCAACCTCTTTATGTGCGGCCGGAGCGTTCGGATCTTCCGCCAGGGCCACCGGCGTTCCGCCTTCACCTTCAAACCGTTCCACCTGCTGCGGAGCAACCTTACGCCCAGGCTGCGCCGGACGCGGCCCAATCAATGTTGGCAGCGCCTGTTCGAATGATTCCTTTGTCTTCGAAAGCAGAACGCGGTCCTGCGGACGCCTTGGCCCGGCAACACTCGGCTCTACGGTGCTCAAATCCAGCTCGACAACCTGCGAATATTCCGCGTCCTGCGTCTGCGCGGTATGGAACAGTCCCTGCTCTTTGCAATAGCTTTCCACCAGCGAAATTTGTTCGGGTGTGCGCCCAGTGGTTCGCAGATATGCCAGCGTTGTCTCGTCCACAGGGAAAATGCCGCAGGTTGCGCCATATTCCGGCGCCATATTGGCAATGGTGGCGCGATCGGCCAGCGGCAATGACGGCAAGCCGGGGCCAAAGAATTCCACGAACTTTCCCACCACGCCGGTCTTGCGCAGCATCTCCGTTACTGTGAGCACCAGATCCGTTGCGGTAGAGCCCTCGCGCAACTGGCCCGTCAGCTTGAATCCAACCACCTGCGGCAGCAGCATGGAAACAGGCTGCCCCAGCATGGCCGCTTCGGCTTCAATGCCGCCCACGCCCCAGCCCAGCACACCCAGGCCGTTGATCATCGTAGTATGAGAGTCTGTTCCTACCAGCGTGTCCGGATAAGCCATGGTCACTCCATCGCGCTTCTCAGAAAAAACCACGCGCGCCAGATATTCCAGGTTCACCTGATGGACGATTCCCATGTCCGGCGGCACGACCTTGAAATTCCTGAAGGCTGATTGTCCCCAGCGCAGGAATGCGTAGCGCTCTTTATTGCGCTCAAATTCCAGCTGCGCGTTTACGGCAAATGCTCCCACCGTGGCAAACTCGTCCACCTGCACGGAGTGGTCAATCACCAGCTCAGCCGGCTGGAGCGGATTGATCAGCCTGGGGTCGCCGCCCATCTTCTTCATGGCATCGCGCATCGCTCCCAGGTCCACCACCGCTGGGACGCCGGTAAAATCCTGCATCAAGACCCGGGCCGGGGTGAATGCGATCTCTTTGTCGGGCACGGCCTGCGGCTTCCATCCGGCAAGAAAGCGCACGTCGTCCGCGGTCACGCTGCGGCCGTTTTCGGTACGCAAAAGATTTTCCAGAAGAATTTTCAGCGAGAAGGGAAGGCGTTGCGCGGAGCAATCATGCTTTTCCAGAGCGTCAAGGCGGTAGATTTCGTATTCCTGATTACCGGCGCGCAACTTGGAGCGGCTGCCGAAACTATTCATGAGTTCACCTTCTTAATTGGATTCATTTGCGCCCGTGAACGTTCCACAATCTCGCGGCATCAGGCCGGCTAGAACTCGCCGCCAATCATCCGGAAGATCAGCAGAAGATTCAGGCCCAAGATGACGGCCGTGACCAGGTACGCCATGTAGTTGGTGCGCGGGCTGTTCACCAGGTCAGACATCACGGCCTTGGAGCGGGTCAGAATAACCAGGGGGACCAGGGCAAATGGAATCGCGAAGCTAAGCACAACCTGTGATAGTAACAAAATTTTGAGCGCGTCGAGCCGCAGGGCAATCACCACCAGCGCCGGAATGATGGTCAGAAGCCGCCGCAGAAAGACGCTGAACTTGATGTCCAGGAATCCCTCAATGATTACCTGGCCGGCCATCGTGCCCACCGTCGACGAAGACAGTCCGGAAAAAAGCAGCGCCAGGGCAAACGCCGTGCCTGAAACCGCAGGCAGCAAGGGATGAAGCGTGAGGTGCGCCTCATCAAAGGTGAAGTCGGCCTTGTTCTTGAAAAAGACGGCGGCTGCCATCACGATCATGGCTGAGTTGATGAGCCAGGCTCCGTTCATCGCCGCCAGCACGTCCCAAAGCTCATAGCGCAGGTGCCGCATCGTCAGCAGCCACTTCTCCGGATGGTCACTCGCGGCGTCTTCTTTCACGCGATGCTGCACCAGCGCGGAGTGCAGGTAAATCACGTGCGGCATTACCGTTGCGCCCAGCATGCTCACAGCCACATAAATGCTCTGCGAGTTGATTTTCGGCACCAGTACGCCTTTGGCAACGGCTCCCCAGTCCGGACGCACCATGAACATCTCAAAGGCATAGCAGCCGGCAATGGCAAAGACGAACACCATGATCAGCTGCTCCAGCCGCCGGAACCCGTACAACTCCACCGCCAGCATCAGAAAGACGACCCCAGCAGTGATCAGCGCGGCAGGAAACATCGGGATGTGAAGCAAAAGGTAAAAGCCAAGCGCTGCGCCCAGGAACTCCGCCAGGTCGGTGGCCAGTGCGGCCAATTCCGCCGCCACCCACAATCCAAAATTGACCTTGGGAGAGAAATGTGCACGGCAGTTTTGCGGCAGGGTCTTGCCGGTGGCGATCCCCAGTTTGGCTGACAGATACTGGATCAGGATGGCCATCGCATTCGACCACAGCAGCACCCAAAGCAGGGTGTAGCCGAAGCGCGCGCCGCCCTCAAAGTTGCTGGCAAAATTCCCGGGATCGATATAGGCCACGCTGGCCACAAACGCCGGCCCGAAATAAAGCCACATCTCCCCGCGTTTCAGCGTGGGGAGCAGCTTGAACCGGAATTTTCTGGGCTTGTCTGAAATACCGGAGGACGACATAAAAGCACTCCAGTATAAGGGATTGCAGCAAATTGCATCTTGTAGGGAAAGTTGCAGAGAAGGCCGGCTCTTCTCAGTCAAGCAGGTGAAATGAATGCCTGAAAATCACAGCAAGGAGCGCGGCATTTATCACTGCGGTCATGCTGGCCGCGATAAGTAGTCCTTTGGCCGTGCGTGGCTTCCCTTTTCTTCGCAGCAGACGCCAGATGGAGACCACGTAGCCCACTTGAACCACGCCGATCGCGCCGATCAAGACGTAATAGGCAGGAAGCATATGTACGTCGGCCACCAGCAGCAACCAGCCTATGCCGAGTTGCGCAATGTTCAGAAGCCAGCAGATCGCCATTCCGGCCGCAATGCTTCCTCTACCGTCATTCATAATCTTAGTTGTCGTTCAAGCGCGGGGAAGTCGCAGGCTGCTCAATTCTTTGTCCATGCCTTCATCCGCGGCCACCAGCGTCGCACGTTTCTGCAGTAATTGTCGTATTCGGCGCCGAACTTGTCGCGTAGCGCCGGCTCCTCATAGAGCAGGACAAACAGATGGAATCCCAGGATGACGAGCACGCCATACTTCAGCACCTGGAGGCTGCCGAAGAGCAGTCCCTGGCCGAAGACCAGCGACGACACGGCCACGTACATGGGATTACGCACGTAGCGATACAGCCCGCCGATCACCAAGTGCCTGGGCGGCGCAACTGGCGCTGGAGTTCCCAGCCCCTCCACGGCGAAGCGGTAGAAAGAGTCGATCAGCACAGGAAAGCCAACGCAGATCAGCAGCGCGCCAAGCGCGCGAAAGGCCATGAAGCCCAGCAGCGGCGGCGCTATATGCCACCGGCAGATCCAGTAGGGAAAAAGGACAGCGATGCTCCCCGGCGCAATCACCAGAAAAACAGCCGACCCAAGAATGGCCGCAGGGCGTTTCACATATCAAGAACATACCACTGGCCGGCGGGTGAGCAATTGGCAAACCCCAAATCCTTTGAAGCCACATAAACGGTCTATTCCCGGCGCGCCTCTGGCAGGACAAGAAGCTCAGGCGCTTTTACGGTCTCTCAACAACAGCTCAACCCGGCCTTCAACCTGACGCAATGTATAACGGCGGGCGCAATTGCTGCACAGCCAGAAGTTTTCCAGGGTAGCGGTTTTTTTGCCCTGCGTTTTGGTGTGAAAGCCGAAGAACCTTCCACCATCCATGCGCATCAGCGTCTTGCCGCACTCCGGGTTGGCACACTTCGAGATCATTGAGTCAGTGGCAAACTGCATATTGTTGGACGTAGATTGCCCGGGTCATGTCGCCTGCAATTCGCGAGCACCTGAATATGGTTGGCAGCACTCCTCGCAGGGTGCTGTAAACTTCTCTATTAAATCCAGTTTGAAAGATAACGGAATCCAACGTGGCTGAAACCGTATTGCAAACCCACGCCCTGCGCCGGACATTTGGCCCATTGGTGGCTGTGGAAAACCTTGATCTCGCCGTAGAGAAGCAGCAGTTCTATGGTTTTCTGGGACCCAACGGAGCAGGCAAGTCCACCACCATCAAAATGCTCACGGGTCTCCTTCGTCCCACCAGCGGTGACGTTAAGATTCTTGGCCACAATCTGGCTACAGAGAGCGTGGAGATCAAGCGGCGTATCGGCGTGGTGCCGGAAGGGCTGGCGCTGTTTGAGCGGCTCACCGGCGCTCAGCTCCTGAACTTTGTTGGACGCATGTACGGTCTCGATCGCGTACGGGCCGCTGAGCGCAGCGCCGAACTGCTGGAGTTCATGGACCTGAAAGATTCCGCCGACAAGCTGGTGGCCGACTACTCGCACGGTATGAAGAAAAAGACGGCGCTCGCCGCCGCCGTAATTCACGGCCCGGAAATCCTTTTTCTCGACGAGCCGTTTGAGGGCGTGGACGCCATCGCCGCTACCACGCTCAAGCGCCTGTTGCAGCGTTTCATCTCCCACGGCGGCACCGTGTTCCTTACCTCGCATGTGCTGGAGGTCGTGGAGCGCCTGTGCACGCACATCGGCATCATCCAGAACGGCCGCCTCGTCGCTTCCGGTTCACTGGAAGAGTTACGGACGGGCGTGAAGGTCGCGGGGCACGATCATTCTCCGCTCACGCTGGAGGAAATCTTTCTTCAGGTGGTGGGCGGCGCCAAGCAGGATGCGGAGGTGCTCTCCTGGCTCTAGCCGATTCCAAGAGTCACTTCGTCCTCTTGCTGCTGTTGCGTTGGAGGCTTTTTGTTAATTCATTGCGCCGTCCCAATCGCGGTGCGGAGCTGGGATTGCAGGTGCTCTGGTTCATTCTCGGAAGCTTGCTCGTCCTGCTGCTCTGCGCCGCCTTCTTCGGCGCCACGTTCGCAATGTTCCAGACTGAACGCGCTGACTTTCTTGACCTGCTGCTGCTGGGGCTGTTTCTTATCTGGCAGCTTGCGCCCATCCTGCTTGAAGGCTATTCCCCCGGACTGAATTTTCGCGAAGTAGCACGCTACCCGATCTCCTTCCGGGTTTACTTACTGCTGAACCTCGCTTACGGGCTTTCAGATCCTGCGGCCATTGCCTGCCTGTTCTGGCTGTTCAGCATATGGCTTGCGGTGCTCATGGCCCGGCCTGATCTGGCCCTTGCAGCGGCCATCGCCTTCGTGCTGTTCGCACTGTTCAATTTGTTCTGCAACCGCATCGTGGTTGGTTTGTTTGAGCGTTTCCAAAGCACCCGCAAAGGCCGGGAGCGCATGGTGCTGCTCATGCTTCTGCTGCTTCTGCTGCCTCAGCTCTTGCAGTTTGCCACCGGCGCCTGGGCCCGGGGAGGTGCGTTCCATCTCCCACCCTGGCTCATTGACGCCATCAGCATAGTCCGCGCGTACTTTCCTCCGGGCCTGGCTACCCGCGCATTTCTCTACGCCTGGCCCGCCGCGTTCAGCCCCTTTGCGGGATTGCTCCTGTGCGCAGTCCTCTTCCTTCTCCTTTTGCTGCGCCAGCTCCGCGCTGTCTTCCAGGGTGAGATCTATGCGGAGACTTACAAAGTCCAGCGCGAATTGAAAGTGCGCCCGGGCCTGAAGATGCCTGTGCTCGACGAGGTCACCTCCGCCATCGTGGAAAAAGAGTTACGCTATGTCCGCCAGAATTCGCGCTTGCTGCTGCAACTGATTTATCCGCCAATTATTTTTCTCCTGCTGGCTTTTTATGGACCGGGCCGCAGAATGTCATTTGCCGGAAATCCCGCCGGACTTCTGATCGGGCTCGCCAGTTTCTTACTGCTGTCGCTGCCCAACATGGCATACAACGTGTTTGGCCTGGATAAGGAAGGATTTGGGCGATGGCTTCTTTCTCCAATGCCGCTGCGAAAGGTTTTTCTGGCCAAGAACATCACTCATGGCGGCATTCTTGCGCTTCTTTATTTCGTAGTCACGCTGGCGCTAGTGGCTGTCGCGCCCGTTTCTCTGCTGCAGATAGCAACGGTAACTGTCGGCTTCTTCGCCGTGCTCGTTATCCAATTGGCGGCGGGCAACCTGGTTTCAGTGCACTGGCCCAAACGCATTGACCTTACGCAGATGGCCTCGCGCATGGCTTCCACCGCCGCAGGCTTTACCTCACTTCTGGTAATACTCCCTTTGGGGGCCCTTTGGGGCGCAGTGGGTTTTGCCGCTTGGTACTGGCAGCTTCCCTGGTTGCCGCTGGCGCTGGGACTGGCCATTCTGGCCGGCGGACTCAAGCTTTATTCCTACCTACTGGATCGAGCGGCTGCTTACACTTACGCGCATATTGAGGAGATTGCAGGCAACCTTGGCGCGTGATGTCGAAAGCTCACAATCCCTTAGGAAAAATTACGAGTCTCTGCTGCCCGGAGCCGGGCATCTTCTTTGTTTTCAATACATACAGTGGTACTAGAGTTGCCTTAATCAACCCTGTTGGAAATGGCTAATTTTTCGAAGGGAGGTTAAAGCCGTGGTACCGGAACAATCAAGAAAACAGCCCAGCCAGATTTCTTTTCGCAGCGGGGAACTTGTGCCCGTTTCCGGCATCTGGCGGCCTGACCACGGACAATATTCTCATTCGGAAGAAATATGGCTCCGTGGGCAGACACCGTTCCCTCCCTGCCCCCGGTGCGGCCTGGTTGCACGATTCATCCTGATGG
>Ga0137380_10004130_pt1 | contig 12750 bp, 11 predicted proteins | sample SagtaG_17_FD_104809 | JGI IMG/M metagenome (GOLD analysis project Ga0137380, IMG submission 104809) | Vadose zone soil microbial communities from Sagehorn Ranch, Mendocino, California, USA - Sage2_L_100_16 metaG | ecosystem: Environmental > Terrestrial > Soil > Vadose zone | place: USA... | reverse complement strand
CACCACCCGGGCCCCGGCCTCGCCCAGCATGGCGCCGCTGAGCATCTCGCCGGAAAGCGATAGCGCTTCCTCTTTGGTTTTTGCGATCACTACGCCTTTGCCCGCGGCTAGGCCATCGGCCTTGATCACGATCGGCAGATGGAAGTGCGCCAGCGCCGCCGTAACCTGATTAATGGAGGCGCAAACCGCATAGTGTGCGGTGGGAATGTGGTGGCGTTGCAGGAATTCCTTGGCAAAGCTCTTGCTGGATTCCAGGCGCGCGGCCGCCTGCGTTGGCCCAAAAATTCGCCAACCGCGACGGGTGAACTCGTCCACGATGCCGAGCGACAGGGGAAGCTCGGGACCGACAACCGTCAGGCCGGGCTGGATGCGGCTGGCGGCTTTCAGCAGCGAGTCCAGGCTGTTGATGTCAGCGGAAACGCATTCGGCTTGAGCACAGATGCCCCCGTTTCCGGGCGCGCAATAGAGCTCAGAAACTCGCGGCGATTGCCGCAGCTTCCACACCAGAGCATGTTCGCGCCCGCCGCTGCCAATGACCAGGACTTTCATAGGAACAAAAAGCTAGAGTAGGTGCGGCTAAGAACCGTGTCAACGCTGGAGCGTGGATGCTTCCTGAGTGCATCCGTATAATCTAAGGTTACCCGGCTCCTTCGGCATGAGTACACCCCCGCCAGCGGAAGTTTCCACTGCCCGTCCCAGCATAAGGGTCAAGCTGCTGCCCTCCTTTCGCCGCGGCGAGATGTGGTATTACTTCGGCCCCGCCTTTGTCGCCAGTGTCGCCTACATTGATCCCGGAAATTTTGCCACCAACATTCAGGGAGGCACCGAATTTGGCTACACCCTGCTCTGGGTGCTGCTGTGGTCGAACGCGATGGCCATCCTTATCCAATACCTGTCGGCCAAACTAGGCATCGCTACAGGCCGCACCCTGCCGCAGAATTGCCGCCAGCATTTTTCCCGGCCAATGAATTTTGGTCTATGGGTTGCCGCCGAATTGGCAGCGCTGGCCACTGACCTGGCTGAATTTTTGGGCGCAGCGCTGGGTTTTTACCTGCTATTCCATATCAATCTCTTTGTCGCGGCGCTGCTCACCACGGTATGCGTCTTTCTGATCCTGGCGCTGGAACTCTACGGATTCAGGCGCCTGGAGCAGGTCATCATCGCTTTTGTGTTTGGCATCGCCGCCTGTTATGCCGTCGAAATTTTTATGGCGGCGCCGGAGTGGAAGAAGGTGGCCTATCACATCGCGGTGCCGCAAATCAGCTCCGCGAGCATTTACGTTGCTGTGGGGATGCTGGGAGCGACCGTAATGCCCCATGTGGTCTACCTGCATTCCGCGTTGGTACAAGCGCGCGTCCGCCAGGATGAATTCCGCTGTCCCACGGGCAAATGGCTGCAGCGGCTGCGCCATGTGCGTTACGAGCTAGTGGACGTGCTGGCGGCCATGAATGGCGCCTGGCTCATCAATTCCGCCATGATCGTGATGGCGGCGGCGGTATTCTTCCGCAGCGGACGCACCGTAGCCTCGATCGAACAGGCGCATGAGACTTTGCGACCGCTGCTGGGCCAATTCTCCGCGACCGTGTTCGCGCTGGCGCTGTTGCTATCGGGCCTCTCCTCGTCCACCGTCGGCACTATGGCTGGCCAGGTGATCATCGAGGGCTTTCTGGACATCAAGTTCAGCATCTTTTTGCGGCGCCTCATCACCATTGTGCCGGCGCTGGTGGTGATCGGGCTCAAGCTCGATCCCCTCAAAATCCTGGTACTGTCGCAGGTGGCGCTGAGCTTTGCTTTGCCCTTTGCCCTGGTGCCGTTGATCATGCTCACCCGTCGGGAAAAAATCATGGGAGACCTGACCAACTCGCGCACCACCAATGCGCTGGCATATCTGGCCGCCACAATCATCATCGCTCTGAATGGGCTGCTTCTTTATCAAAGCTTCGGGGGCACGTTTTAGGCCCCCGCAGTCAGGGATACAACTGGCGTAGAGTTCGCGAAGGATGCAAAATAGAAGGTTCCATTCCGCGCCGGGAGAAATCTAATGGGGCATATGAATAGTTTTGGCAGCCGCTCGGTGCTTGGTGTCGGCAGCCGCGAATACGTCATCTACCGCATTGATGCACTCGACAAGCAGGGCATCTCGACTACTCATTTGCCTTACTCGCTTCGTATTCTGCTGGAAAACCTGCTGCGCACCGAGGATGGGCGCTCGGTGAAAGCGGAAGAAATCCGCTCACTGGCCGCGTGGAATGGAAGCAGCATTCCCAGCGCCGAAATCGCCTTCACTCCCAGTCGTGTTCTGCTGCAGGATTTTACCGGTGTGCCGGCGGTGGTGGATCTGGCCGCCATGCGCGACGCCATGGCCCGGCTGGGCGGCGATCCCAGAGCCATCAATCCCATACAGCCTGCGGAATTGGTCATTGACCATTCCGTGCAAGTAGACCAGTTTGGCACTCCGACGTCATTTCAGGTGAATGCGGACATGGAATTCCAGCGCAACCGTGAGCGTTACGCCTTCCTGCGCTGGGGCCAGACCGCATTCAAGAACCTGGCCATCGTGCCGCCCGATACCGGAATTGTTCATCAGGTGAATCTCGAATATTTGGCGCGAGCGGTCTTTGTCTCGCCAAACGGCGGCAAGCCGCTCGTCTATCCGGACACGCTAGTGGGCACCGACTCGCATACCACCATGATTAACGGATTGGGTGTACTCGGCTGGGGGGTAGGTGGAATTGAAGCCGAGGCCGCCATGCTGGGACAGCCGGTTTCCATGCTCATCCCGCAAGTGGTGGGGGTGAAGCTGACGGGAGAGCTGCGCGAGGCTTCCACCGCCACTGACCTGGTACTAACTATTACCGAAATGCTGCGCAGCCGGGGAGTAGTGGGCAAGTTTGTGGAATACTTTGGCCCCGGATTGTCATCGCTGCCCTTGGCCGATCGCGCCACCATCGCCAACATGTCCCCTGAATATGGCGCCACCTGCGGTATCTTCCCGATCGATCAGGAAACGCTGCGCTACTTGCGGCTCACTGGGCGCAAGCAGGAGCACATCGCCCTGGTGGAGGCCTATTGTCGCGAGCAAGGGCTTTTCCATACACGCGAAACTGCGGAGGCCCAGTACTCCGACCTGCTGGAATTGGATTTGAGCACGGTGGAGCCCAGCATTGCCGGGCCCAAGCGTCCGCAAGATCGAGTGCCGCTGTCGCAAGCTGCGGCTTCGTTCAATCAGGCGCTGCCTACGTTATTGAAGCCAGGCACGAAGAAGCCGGAGAAACCGCTGATGCGCTGGGAAGGTGAAGGCGGCAATCCTACCACCACCGTTGAAGAAGATACCGAAGGCCCAGCCGCGGTAAAAGAAACTCCCATTGACGTCCGTCATGAGCTGCGCCACGGCAGCGTGGTGATTGCCGCCATCACCAGTTGCACCAACACCTCCAATCCTGCGGTCATGATTGCGGCCGGTCTGCTGGCCAAGAAAGCAGTCGAGCGCGGGCTTTCCATGCCGCCCTGGGTCAAGACCTCGCTCGCCCCAGGTTCCAAAGTTGTAAGTGAATATCTAAACCGGGCCGGCCTGACCCCCTACCTGGAGAAGCTGGGCTTCAATCTCGTGGGCTACGGATGCACGACTTGCATTGGGAATTCGGGACCGCTTCCGGCGGAGGTATCCGATACCATCAACGAGCAGGACCTGGCAGTGGCCTCGGTGCTTTCCGGCAACCGCAACTTCGAAGGCCGGATTAACTCGGAGGTGCGCGCCAATTATCTGATGTCTCCGCCGCTGGTGATCGCGTTCGGCCTGGCCGGACACATCGCCTGCGATCTGCATAAGGAGCCTCTCGGTTACGACCGCAAGCGCAAGCCTGTTTACCTGCGCGATATCTGGCCATCGCAGAAGGAAGTGGACGAAACCATGCGCCAGGCGATTGATGCCGCCATGTTCCACAAGACTTATTCGGAAGTTTACGACGGCGATGAGCGCTGGCGATCGCTGGCTGTGCCCAAAGGGGAGACTTTCGCCTGGGACGCGAACTCAACCTACATTAAGAGACCGCCCTTTTTTGAGGGCATGAAGCTGGAGGCGCCGCCGGTAGAAGACATCCGGGGAGCGCGGGTGCTGGCGCGGCTGGGAAACAGCATTACCACGGACCACATTTCTCCCGCCGGCACCATCAAGAAAGACAGCCCTGCCGGCAAATATCTCTTGCAGCGCGGCGTCGAGGTCAAAGATTTCAACTCCTACGGTTCGCGCCGCGGCCACGATGAGGTGATGGTGCGCGGCACGTTTGCCAACGTGCGCCTGCGCAACGGCCTGGTTCCCGACAGTGAAGGCCCATGCACCCGTCATTTTCCAGATGGCGAGACCATGACGATTTTCGAGGCATCGCAAAAATACCGCGCTGAGGGTGTGCCTTTGATTGTGCTCGCCGGGAAGGAATATGGTTCCGGATCATCGCGCGATTGGGCGGCCAAGGGGCCGCGACTTCTCGGGGTCCGGGCGGTGATTGCGGAAAGCTACGAGCGCATCCATCGCTCCAATCTGGTGGGCATGGGGATCCTGCCACTGCAATTCAAGCCAGAGGAAGACGCCGATTCGCTGGCTTTGAGCGGCCAGGAAATTTTTGAAATCAGCGGACTGAAAGACGCCTTGAACAAATTCGAGGCGGGCCGGCAAGTATGCGTCCGTGCTCATAGTCCTGAAGGCCAGGTAACCGAATTCCAGGCAACCGTGCGCATTGATACTCCGCAGGAAGCCCTCTACTACCGCAATGGCGGAATTCTGCACTACGTGCTGCGGCAATTGCTTGCCGGCAAGCGCAAGCCCGAAGTGGTGGGGGCAGGTATGAAGACGGTAGCCGACGTAGCTACGGGCAGCACGGTTACGTAAATACCAACATAATTTTGATGCGTTATCGGCTTTCCGATCATCTTCGTTTCCGTTCCAGCTGGCTGTAAAGATCCCTTAGAAGGTTTTGCAATTCATCTACCATGCGGTCCAGTTGCGGGGCCGCAGCTTCCGGAACCGGCCGCTCATTCGGCCTCGCTAAGGGCGGCGGAAGTAAGGGCCTGCGTCAAGGGGCCGCGGCGGCGGTTGTCGTTCTGTGGCAGAAGGTGGCGTGGCATAAAGAATGTATTGGCAAGAAGGGTTGGAATCACTGCGCTTCCAATTACGGTGGCCACGAGATGCTAATATTGGGTTTGGTCGATTACGCCATGATTCAGCCCGAAAAGGGCGGAAATGGTACCAAAGGTCAATCCGGTGGACATCATCAGGGTGTAGTACAGTCCCTCCTCACGTCCGTAATTAAATGTCTTCACCGTCGGAAAGAGCGCCAGGAATTTGGAAATGCTTTTGGCAAAAAACAGCACTGCAAAAATAATCGGAGCGGCCGCCAAAGCGGGTAAGGACACAAAAGAGCCGGCTCGAATGAAGTAAAAAGGGGTAAGCAATCCAAACGTGAGCGTGCGCAAGCGACGCACCAGAATGTGGTCTTTCCCGATTGTGCCCGCGAGCAACATGCCAATAACATATGCGGGAAGCACCGGCTCGCTGCCCGCCCAGGTCGCCAAGGCTCCCAAGGCGAATAACACAAACAGGAGGTATTTGGCCTCAATTTCGGAGACGCGGCCGCCATATCGCCGGAAAAAACTGGAGGTCAAAAAAGGCAGAGCGACAAACACTGCCACACTGACGACCGTAAAAACGAGCGTGCGGACCGTGAATGGAGAAAAAATGAGACCGAGCGCAATCACTGTTCCCAGATCGTTAATGAAACACGCGGCCAGGATGGCTTTGCCGAAATCGGTGACGTTGAACCCCACCTCGAGCATGACCGCATAGACGACCGCCACCGAAGTCGTAGAAAGCGCCACCCCGGCGAGCCAACTGGATCGCGCGCTCCAGTGCAGAACGTAATGGGCGACCGCCGTGCACCCCGCGAATGGCGCCAAAAAACCAACCAGGCCGACAACGGTTGCTTCCTTCCATTTCGCCCGGAAGATCACAGGATCGAGTTCCGCGCCTGCCAGAAATGTAAGAACGATGGCTCCCGTTCCCGCTAGAAAGCTGATCCATCCGGTCCGGGCCGCCAATCCCGCGCCGAGTCCAATGGCCACGACGATGAACTGGGCCACGGTTCCGACCACAATTTCAGTCAACGCGGTCGAAATCCTGGACCAGATTGCCAGCAGCGTGGCCACCAGCGCCAGCCCAAGCCAGAGCGCAGCCAGACCCCACACATTTTCCATAGTGAAACTCGATTTTGCTTCTATGGTTTGGGATTTTGCCGGGCACATGACTCCGCGACAAGATCCATCCTGTCAGGAGTCATCATCTGTCCCGGCTCTGGGACAGCGGTTTCGGTGAACTCCTTCACCGTTGCCAGGTAGTTTTATGGAAGCTAGCTAAAAAGTCAATCGAAACTCCAGCGACTCAGCCACGGACCAGGAACAGCATTCCAGCAATAATCAGCACTGCTTCAACGATCATAACGAACACTCGCTCGGACAACCGGTCAACGATGCGCTTCCCGGCCCAGGAGCCGGCGATCATGAGCGTCCCGAGAGCAAGTCCGATCATGACTGCCGACGCCGAAAGAACCGAAGCCTGCCGGTATGCGACTAGTTTTGTAACGTGCATGACGACCGTCGCCAGTGCCTCCGTGCCGATATAGGCCGCCTTAACCAGTCCATATCCCAGAAAGAAAGGGGCCATGATGGGCCCGACACTACCAAGAAGGGCGGATAGGAAGCTGGCTCCGGCGCCGATTGCGACAAAGCTTTTAAGCGGCAGACGACGAGCAGGCGCCGGACGAAGGTGACGCCAGATCACAATTAGGAGGAGAAAAGCTCCTAGTAAGCGGGTTAAAGCCTTCAGCGGCGCAGTCGCAAATAAAAAACCGCCCAGTAGCGCCGAGGGAACCGCGCCCACCGCGAACCAGGCAACGACCGCCATATTGAGTTCCCGCCGATTGAACCAAACACGGCTTCCATTTCCGATGAGTTGAGCGACGGTGAGGATTGGCACGGCATCACGCACTCCGAAGACCAGGACCAAAAAGGGCAGAAGTACGGCGGCCCCGCCGAAACCAGAGACCGCGGCCACCGTAGCCGAAAGAAATGCGACAATACCGAGCAGCGCCGCTTTGGCAAAGCCAGGGAAAAACAGCATTCGAGATCCCGCACGTCGTCTCTCACCTTAGCAGGACGCAGTATTCTGAGGATCGGTCGGAGACATGACTCCGTGACAAAACGATCCTGTCAGGAGTCATCATCCCGGCAAGGGAGCGGTTGCGGTGAACTCCTTCACCGTTGAGGACAACTGTGAAGCAGCGCGATATGAAGTTTTAGATTCCTACCGCTTCGTAATCTCCGCCCACGGTGTCAGAGGGCCGGATACCTCCATGCACTCTATAGGGCCCGCGCGCTGCGAAGCGCCGGTTGCGCAGTTGGCGTCCCAGATAAACCGCCCCAGCGATGACGCCGCCGGTGAGCGCCACTCCCGCCAGGGTCTTGCCGGGATTGAGCGCGATCGGTTCAGCTACGCGGCTGGCAGCCAGGGCAAGCGTTCCGCGGACTCCCAGGGCATCGCGAAAATCCTGCTTCGCCTTTCTGCCGCCGCGGTCCAGCGCACGATGCGCGTAAAGCATGGCGTAGGTCAGCGGCATGGAACTGTTCTCGCCGCCATTAACGATGGCGTGCTCCACATCGCGCTCTTCCTGCCGCTCCAGCAATTCGTCCAACGCTTTCTCAACCACGTCGGGCTGCGTCCATTTACAACGGAAGGCCACTCGCCCGGATTTATCAATGATGAAAGTGGGATTGGGCAATCGGCTGTAACGGCGATGGATGTTGCCGCGCACGTCGTCCACAATGATGGGCAGATCAACTTCTTCCTCCGAGCGCAGCAATTCGGCAGCGCGGACTTTCTCCTCCATGGAAGAGTGCGCCGGCAGCTCGTCTCCGGGATGAGCTTCGCGCACGTACACGAACAGGAACTGGACATCGTCCGGGTCATACTCCTGCTGCAGATCGTTGATGCCACTTAGGGAGCCCGCAGTCATGGGACAAGTCGCCGAGCCAAAGGTGAGCACCACGTTTTTCTCGCCTTCAAAGTCGCTTAGCCGCACTTTATCTCCATCCAGGGTGCGCGCCTCAAAATCCGGGGCGCGCTCACCCGCCTCGGGGCCACCGAAGCTTTCTGTTTCCAGGTCTTTTTCCAGCATGTCCTTCGTAAAAGCCTCGTAGTTGTACTTGCCAAATCCAAACATGAGGGACTCCTTTGCCGGACCTCAGTGGTCAGCGGCGGAAAAATTGCAATTCCTTAGGATGCCGTCTGCGACTGCGGGCGTTTCCCGCTTAAATTTCTCTCAGTATTAACACAGTCTCTCACTAAGAGATCCTGCGCTATCTGCTGCGGCCTCGAACCCCCGCAACCGGCTCAACTTGACAGGCTGCGGTGCTCAAACTAGAAATAAAAGGATTTGTTCAAGGCGAGGAGGAGCACTGTATGGGGAAAGTCGCACGTGAAGTGGTGGAAAAGGCGGGCATCAACGTGGACGAGCTGCTGAAAAAGCTGGTTCGCGCCGCCGCCGCCGAGTTCACCACGTTTTACTACTACACCATCCTGCGGGTAAACGCGATCGGCTTTGACGGCGAAGGCTTAAAGGAAATTATCGAAGACGCGCGCATTGAAGACCGCAACCATTTTGAGGCGCTCACGCCGCGCATTTATGAACTTGGCGGCAGCCTGCCGCGCGATATCCGCGATTTTGCCAAAGATTCCGCTTGTCCAGACGCTTATCTGCCCAAAAATCCGAAAGACATAAAGGAAATGCTGCACGTGCTGGTGGAAGCGGAGCGCTGCGCCATCCGCGTGTACACCGATATTTGTCAGATAACCTTTGGCAAGGATCCCCGCACCTACGATCTTTCGCTTGGCATCCTGCATGAGGAAATCGAGCACGAAGCCTGGTTCTCCGAATATCTGGGCGAAGGGCCATCGGGACACTTCCGTCGCGGCGTGCCTGGCGAATCGCCGTATGCGGGCAAGTTCCTGGTGGTCCCAAAATAGCCACGGAGAGAGTGGGCAATTCAACGCCGGGCGCTGACGGCGTGCGCTGGGTATTCGCCGCCGGCTTGGACGACATTCCCGAGGGCACGGTGCGAAGCGCAACCGTGGACGGTATGCGGCTGGCGCTGGTGAAACGGGAAGGAGAAGTGTACGCGCTCGATGCGGTCTGTCCCCACCAGCAGGGCCCCCTTGACCAGGGCGAGCTGTGGCGCGGAGCGGTGGAATGTCCCTGGCACCGATTTCGCTATGACCCGGTAACCGGCGCCAACATCTATCCTGCAAATGTTTATCCCGACGACGCGCCGGAACTCAAGCGCCGCGACCTTCGTCCCGCGCAAGTTTTTCCAGTCGAGGTGCGTGGAGGCAAAATTTTTGTGGGTCTGCCGGCGGAAGCTCCGGCAGTTCGGAAATAATGGCGCCATGAGGTTGCCCCGGTGAGATGGCCAACTAGAATCAGCGGTTTTTAATCAAAAATTTTCGATGGAAGATTAATGGCAATGCTTAAGGTCGGCGAAACCGCTCCTGATTTCGAACTTCCTGCGGTGCTGGGCGAGCGCCGGCAAAAGTTCAAGCTCTCCGATCATCAAGGCCGCAAGAATGTGGTGCTGGCGTTCTATGCCGTGGATTGGAGTCCGACTTGAACCCAGCAAATGCCGGCTTACAACGCGGACCTGGAAAAGTTCGCCGGCTACGATGCCCAGGTCGTGGGCATCAGCGTGGATTCCACCTTCAGTCACATTGCCTGGCAGAAATACGATATCGGGATGCTGAACTACCCGCTATGCAGCGATTTCTATCCCCATGGCGCGGTTGCGAAACAATACGGGATCTTTCGCGCCGGGCCGCCGCTTCCCGGCATCAGCGAGCGCGCGATTTTTATCGTGGACAAGAAAGGCAAGATCGCCTTCGCCAGGATATATCCGCTGGACCAGGCGCCCGACAATCGGGAATGTTTTGAAGTCCTGGAGAAGATCGGATAGGAAACAGCCTCACCTGACTACCGTACGATCGCCGCCACCATAACTTCGAAAATTTTCCGCAAGTCGGCGGAGCTATAGGCGGCGGCGTAACCCATCCGCTCTCCCATCAACTGATCGCGCAGCAATCCCTCAAACATTCCCATCAGGGCAGAGCGCACTGCTTGCGGATGCAACTCGGGCCGCAACTCGCCAGCCGAGCGCATTTCCAGCAGCACCGCGTCAATGGACTGCACAAAGCCCAGGAACCCGCGGGTGAGCATCACCAGGTTCCCTTCTTTGCGCACCCGGCGTCCTTCTAGCAGCATAAGTTCCTTCAGCTCCCGGTCTTTTTCCAATGCTTTCAAAGTCAGGTCAAGCAGGGCGCCAAGTTTTTCCGCGGGCGAATCCAAGTCCTGAATAGCGCGGAAGATGTAGCTCAGTTCCCCCCACCCGCCGTCAAAGATCGCCTCCAAGAGTCCCTCTTTGCTGCCGAAATGTTTCATCAACTGGGATTCGCTGGTGCCGGCGGCGCGGGCGATGGCAACCGTGCTGGTGTTTTCATAGCCTCGCGTGGCAAACAAATGTTTGGCGGCCTGCAGCATGCGATCTCGTGAAGAGACAGCGGGGACCGGCACTTCCGGGCCCGACTCTGATGGCATGGCCTTATTACTACTATCGGGAGGAGGTCTGAGCAACTGATTACAACGAATTGCGGTGACGGAGGGCTTAGCACTAATAGAGAAGCCACAGCGCGACTGGAGGCCTATCAACGATGCTGCCAATAAAAGTCAGCAAAATCGCCGCCGATTTCGCCGCTAAACGCGCGCTAAATTATCTCTGCACTGCCGCCTTCTTTTGGGGCCGTGCATTGGGCGTGGACTGTATCCGCGTATCGCCGGCTTCGCGTTTCATCTGATCAATCATGCTGAAAAGCTGGGTGCGATCCACCACCTCGACGAAGGGCTGACCGGTGGTGCGGTTGCTCACCACGTAAAGCGTGGGCGTGTGCTCAATGCCCACCCGTTGTCCGAGATTGAAGTCCGCTTTTACCTTGGCCGTGAGCTGCCCATTGGGATCTACCACAAACGGCAACTCGGTCTGATGCTCATTGGCAAATTTTTCCGCAAAGCCGTGCAGGTTCTCGGGCGTGATCTCCGGCTGATGCTGGAACACAAAAGTTCGGAAATCCTCCCCCAGCTTTTTGGATTTGGCGTCGAAATAGCGCGCCAGCACGGCGGCATCGAACGACCAGTTATGTTTGGGCAGTGGGAAGTCATGGCGGACGAGCGGAATCTTGTACGTGCGCGCGGCTTCCTCCACCAGGGGAGCGGCGCGGGCGCAGTCGGGGCACTGCAGGTCTTCAAATATCACCAGCGCCACCTTCGCGCCCTTGGGCGGGCGCAATGCCGAGGTATCCGCTGGCAGCGCCGGCAATGCCGCCAGCAATAACCATATCAAGCCTGACCAGATTCGTTTCTTCATTGCCGCGTTCTCCACTTAAACTCCAGTCTACCTGAAGCTGGAAGCCGACACGAAGCCTGTGCAACCTGTCTCTGGCCCCTTAGTAATGGAATCGGTACCGGAGCTGCGCCGATATCATGCGCGGGTCGCCAAAATGCGAGCCGCCAAAGCTGTTGCTCAGATCGATGAAATAGCGTTTGTTGGTCAAGTTGGTTGCCGAAAGCTTGACCGACCAGGCTTCGCCAAAATCTTTTCCAACGGCCAAATCAACCGTCCGATAGCTGGGCAGGTGCTCCGGTCCGTCACCATTCAGGAAGCCGGAACCGTAGGTGAAGTTGCCGGAGACCCAGCTATGCCAGCCCACATCGGAGCGAAATCCAATGCTAAGCGTGTCGCGCTGATCGTGATCGAGAAAGAAGGAACCTTCTTCGGGAGGGCTGAAGTCGGTGAGTCCTGCCGTGATGGCTCCCATGCCTTCGATCGTCTGGTGCGAATACGCCAGGTGAAAATCCGCGCGTTGAAACAGGCGCGGCACTCGCACCGTGCTCTCAAATCCGCGAATGCGAACGCTCTCGATGGTGAGAGGAAAGAAAATGTTGGAGTTGCCGATAGCGTCGTGGTCGAAAAAGTTATGAGCGCCGGTGCGGAAATAGTCGAAGTCGGCCGCCCAACCGCCCACCGGAATGGTGACTCCGATATTGTGCTGCTCATCGCGCTCCCCGCGCAGCGGAATGAATCCAAATCCTTGTCCGGCGGCAAACTCGAGCAATGGTCCCGATAAAGTTGAGAGCGGCGGCGCCTGATAGAAGCGGCTGTAAGCGCCGCGGAGCACCCAATGCAGGCCCGGAAGTTGTATGGCTGCGCCCAGCCGCGGGCTGGCGGCGGTTTCCGTTAGCCCGCCGGAAAAGCGGGTGAGGCGGATTCCCAGGTTAAATGTCAGCCAGGAGGTGGGCTTGTACTGATCTTCCAGGAACGCAGCTTCCAGATCGCCCGCAATCTTTTGTCGCTGTCGCAGCGCTGCTCCGGAGCCATCATTGGCGACTATTCCGAAAAACGTGTTGTCATGCTGTCCGAAACCATAGAAGCCCGCTTTGGCGTTGTGCTTGCCGTGGACCAGAGCCAGCGAGATTTGACCTTCGGCATAGCTGGAGGCGCGGTTATCGGTTGCGCTGGGGACATCCACCGGCCCTCCCTCAAAAGCCGCGCGGTTAAAGTGGAAAAAGGGAGATACCGCCAGCACCATGTTGCTGCCGATGTTGT
>Ga0137380_10004128_pt1 | contig 12753 bp, 13 predicted proteins | sample SagtaG_17_FD_104809 | JGI IMG/M metagenome (GOLD analysis project Ga0137380, IMG submission 104809) | Vadose zone soil microbial communities from Sagehorn Ranch, Mendocino, California, USA - Sage2_L_100_16 metaG | ecosystem: Environmental > Terrestrial > Soil > Vadose zone | place: USA... | reverse complement strand
TTCTCGCCGTTTTCATGTTCATCATACGTCATTGATATATCTTTCATGAAGCTGTAAAAGCTGACTTTATTCCCGCAACTGATGCGCTTCGCTCTACCCCCTCGTGTTCTCAAAGATATCCGCAAGCACCCCGTGATGTCAGAAAGTAAATATGCTGCGAAAGAAAGAGTGGTCGTTTGTCGCGTTGCTTGTGTTTTTCAGGTAAACTTTCCTTTGGATAGCTCTATCTCAGTCCCTGTTATGCACAACTTCCCCTTGTTGTTCTCTGTAGTCCGTCCTCTGGAAGTATTGACAGCAGAGTGATAGTAGACCAATAGATCTGGTTATTTGACCAGAAGCCGACGTGACCAAAGAGGCGAGGATAGCTCGACTCAATGGCAAGCATATGAAAGGAGAAAAGGACGAAAAGAAGATTCAATGGCTGGCGACGGTTGTTAGCTGTATCGTTGTTGCCTCTAGCCTTACTGGTTATGCTCACAGTTAGCCAGGTACATCCAGGTTTGGCACAGGCGCAAATTAGTAGCGGCGGCGGCGGCGGTGGCGCTAGCTGTCCCGGTTGTTCTATCGTAGTTGCAAGTTCAGGTCGACTACTCGCACGGACGACGGTACTGATCTCCGCTACGGCCATTTGCACCGTCCCTGCAGGTTTAACCTTCCAGAACGGTTTCGGAGATGTGGGGATCACTCAGGCGTCCGGTCGACAGATCGTTCAAGGCTTCGGGAATTTCAACCTGACGACCTGCGACGGGACGGCACAATCCTTCCAAGTGGCAGTGACTCTATTTCCCCCCTCGGCACCGTTTCATGGCGGCCCTGCTACCGCCACCGGCGCACTCATCGTGAACTTCCTCGATGCCTTCGGCAACTCCGTGCAAGCACAAGTGTTTACCGGTCCTCAAGTTATCCGCATCACGGGGTAGTTCAGACCCGAGAGACGCTCTTCAGGCAGGCGACCGGATGCCACGTCCTGGCGTTGGCATCCACATCTGGTCTGATCTGGCTTCTCGGCCCTGTTCTGCCGCCACCGGAGCATGCTGGATAAGCTCTGTAGCTCTCTTCCGTGATAGGCGAGGAACTCGGCGGTGAAGGCCACCGAGTTCTTTGTAGTTTCAGTACACGAGACCTGCTTGAGAACACTAGGTGGGGGTTAGGACAAATGGAAAGGTTTGAAACGTCAGAGCCTGTCGTAGACCTTCCCCAAAGCCCCTTTGAGTTCCTCCTTGAGCCGGCGGTTCTCTGCCTCTAGTTCTTTGATCCGACGGTCTTTGGCGAGGATCACCAGGTCTTTGCTGGCATCCGTTTTGCCTGTCGGACGAACTGCACGTTCACGTACCCTCTGTTCCAGTTCCTGCTGCCGGAGAACCTCGATCCGCTCTCGGAACTGCGGCTGGCTGTACAGATACGCTTTGCTGACGCCTGTCGCCTTCGCTACCGTGTTGAAATTGATCGCCTTGTGTTCTCGCAGCAGGCGGGTGATCGCTTCATCGACTCGCTGGCGTTTTTCCTCTTTGCGTTGCTGAGCATGGGCGACAAGACCAGCCGTGTTGCGTTCCCAGGTTTTTTCACTCATCCGGTTTTCTCCCTGGCTGCTCCTCGTTGCGCTTGCTGTTGTTCCCATTCCTCCGGGGTGTACTCGTGCTCGTACTTCTCACTTTTCGCTACGATCTGCCCCTGCTTGAGCATGGCAATGGCTGGTCGGACCCGTTCATCGAGATTTTTCTGATTGACTTCGATCCAGTAGGTATTGTTGGCTTGTTTGCCAATCTCGATGCGTTCAAGGATTTGCTGCTCGTAGGTTTCCAGTGCCGCGAGGTCCTCTGGTGTGAGGACATACGCAGGGCAATGAAAACAGGGAAGTTCAGTAAACTTGCAGATCAGCTTGAGTGTTTTGAGGCAGTTTCCTAATGGCAACTTGAGGTTTGCCTTGTAGTCTCGCACCCGCTCCGGATCAAATAACTGTGGCTCAGTGAGGACTGTGAGTATCTTCTTACCTGGCACATATTCTGGCTTTCCTTCGGTAAACTGGACTATGCCATGCTGGACGACCTTTTCCCATTGCGTACGCATGGTTTCATCCAAAATCCTTGCATAGATGAAGAGGTTGGACGCCCATCCTCAAGAGATATGGTAGTGCAGGCCGCGCGCAAAGTAGAACGCGGCAGCGCAGGTTTGCCCGTTGGCGTGCAGGTAGTGGCGCGGCCATGGCGAGAGCACGTAGCCCTGGCGGTGATGCGCGCAATCGAAGACGCGGTATGTATGCGCGATGATTATCCCGTGGTGGCAGAGGTAACAAAGTAGGTCTTTGCAAAAATGATGCAAGAGATGCCCAATCGCTTCAAGAAGAGCCTCTTTTATGGAAGACCAAGCGTATTTCTGACAGACGAAATCAGCGCAGCAATGAGCGGGAGGGTGAGAGGTAAGAGTACTGGCAAGACCACTGTTGCTATTAAACGGCCCAACCCGTTAATCTTTAGGGGCCATGTAGGAAAGGTATCGCGCACTAAATCATAGCGTTGTTGCAGTGCTGCCAGTCGGCGTGTCTCAGCAACTACCGAACGTGTATCGTTCTGGGTTGACAACATGGAGACCGTGAGAGCCTGTTGAAACTCATCAACCATCGGCTGTAATGCCTCATCACGGGCTTTTACCATCACTCGATACAACACTTATACATACAGCATACATTAAGGGTAAATACGTGACAATCAAACTGACTCTAAACCAATAAGGTACAGGACTGGAAATCCGGGATTCGATCAGCAACAACCGATAGCAGACATAGAAGACAAGAATGACCAGGGTTGCCGCTGTCCACCAGCCCCTATCCGTCCAGGTGACTAATTGCCGCACAAAGTTCTCATACGTCTCTGGTCCTGTCTGATGTCTCCGATGCTCACCAATCACCCCATTGGTACTCAATGTATTGAAGAGGCTAGCAATTGAGCCGGGAACGAGCAAGTAGATCAGGAAGAGGAGAGGGAAGACAACGAAGGTCAGCAGTAGGGCACCCAACGTATTGCTAAGAGTCCAGAAACGCACCTTGCTGATCCACAAAAGCCACCCAGATAGAAAGACTCCTGCTGGAAACAGCATCACTCCAGCGATAATCCAGAAATCATTCAGGCGTAACTTGTCTTTGAGCATCATGAGCAAAGGATCATGCTGATAGAACTGTTGAGCTGACAGGGTTGCGCTACTAGCCGAACTTTCAGCGCCTTTTTGTTGATTTATCAAGCCAGCGTCCATACTCCCGCTCTCGAAAAGCTTACGTTTTTGTCAGTCGCTGCTTATTATTACATGGACTATTATATTCTATGTTGTGCTTAGCGAAAAGAGATGGGACGTATTGATGTATTATAGTGCCGCAAGTTGAATAAAAGCAGTAACACATTAGTTAACAAGGACAAATGGGCAAACCTTTACAAATAGGGCCGCCCAAAAGTCTCATTTGATCCAAACGCCAGTCTGTTACAAGTGATGCAAGTGCGACAATTGCAACAAGTGCAACAAGTGCAACAAACTTGCTAATTCTCTTGCATACATTGATGGTGCTACCGGGTCCCGGTAGCACCATCCGTTGGAGAAGCGACTTCCGGCGGGGCTTCACGACCTGCGACAATGCGTCCCAGGCGCGGTTTGGCCACCGCGACATAGTCACTCGTCTTCAAAACCATTGAACGATCCAAACGCGCCGCGTTGAAATAGATCTCGTCGTTTTCGAGCAGCAAGGGATCGACGACCAGTTCCAACTCCGGGTTGAAGGAGAATGGCAGGATCGTGCCTGTTACACTCCCCGCGAGCCGTTCGGCAATGTCCGATGAGGCAAAAGCGACGTAGGTGCCCCGCATCAGCGCCTTGACTGCTTGCAAATCCACCCTTGCATCGAAGGGAGCATCAAAAAACTGCCATGCATGCAGTTGTGACACTTTGGATCTTCATGTGTCCGGATCTATTGATTAATTGACAGGGATATTTCCGCCAACATATATAACTAATTGCTTATGTAACATAAAACAAGCTTGATAGCTAATTCCTAGACCTATTGCGCTCTTTCGTGTTACCCTTTTAAAAGGAAAAGAAAGTAGACAATGGGGTCTATATTGGTTTCCAATGGCCTCATACAAAAGGAAGGAACAGCGGCATGAGCGGTCAAGATACTCCTACTGAATTTAGCTATATGCATAATGGGAGTAATGGTAATGGAAACGGAAAGCATCATAGTCATGGCAATGGCAGACATTCAGAAAATAGTAAGGTCCGCTATGCTGAAGAGTTGGAGGATAGCTGGAAGGGCAATCTTCGCTGGAAAGGGATAATTCGCCCGTACAATGCTGCGGATGTCATCCGCTTGCGCGGTTCCGTCCAGATTGAATATACGCTAGCCCGGCTTGGAGCCGAGCGGTTATGGAATCTGTTACAGAGCGAATCCCATGTTGCTGCTCTTGGTGCTCTCACCGGAAACCAGGCTGTCCAACAAGTAAAAGCCGGCTTAAAAGCCATTTATCTCAGTGGCTGGCAGGTGGCTGCCGATGCTAATATCAGTGGACAGATGTATCCTGACCAGAGTCTCTACCCCGCAAATAGTGTGCCTCACGTGGTACGCCGCATCAACCAGGCACTGCAACGCGCCGACCAGATTCAGACCGCGGAAGGTCATGGTAAAACCTACTGGTTTGCTCCCATTGTGGCCGACGCGGAGGCTGGCTTCGGCGGGCCGCTGAACGTCTTCGAGCTTATGAAGTCGATGATTGAAGCCGGTGCCGCCGGTGTCCATTTTGAAGATCAACTGTCCTCCGAGAAGAAATGCGGGCATATGGGCGGGAAAGTGCTTATCCCAACGCAGTCGGCCATCAAACACCTTGTCTCGGCACGTTTAGCGGCTGATGTCATGGGCGTTCCAACGCTGGTTATTGCGCGCACTGATGCTAACGGCGCTCACCTCATCACCAGTGATATTGACCCGGTTGACCATAAATTCCTGACAGCAGAGCGAACGCCAGAAGGCTTCTACAGAATACACGGCGGTCTGAACGCGGCCATCGCCAGAGGGCTTTCTTACGCGTCATACTGCGACCTCATCTGGTGTGAAACTTCTGAGCCGAATCTGCACGAGGCAAAACGATTTGCCGACGCCATCCATGAACGCTTCCCCGGGAAGCTGTTGGCGTACAACTGCTCACCCTCGTTCAACTGGAAGAAAAAACTAGATTCAGAAACCATCGCGAATTTCCAGAAAGAACTGGCGAACATGGGCTATAAATTCCAATTCGTTACCCTTGCAGGATTCCACGCTTTGAACTATAGTATGTTTGAGCTGGCGCGAGGGTACCGCGATCACGGCATGGCGGCATATTCAAAATTGCAAGAGGCCGAGTTCGAGATGGAGAAGGAAGGGTACACGGCCACCAAGCATCAGCGCGAAGTAGGTACAGGCTACTTCGACGAGGTGGCCCAGGTAGTCTCTGGCGGTAAGTCCTCAACAGTTGCGCTCGTGGGTTCGACCGAAGCAGAACAATTTCATTAAAATACTATACAGGTCAACTGCAATATTGCGGAGGTTGAAGAGCCTCCGCAATATTGCAGTTGACCTGTGTACCTGACTTGCCGAAAGGAATAGATTGTCAATGACGAATATACTGCCAACGACGAAACAGCCTGGGTATCCAGAAGGGATAGAGATCAGAGGCCCAATCACTCCTGAATTTGCCGAGATATTAACCCCGGAAGCTATGGCTTTTGTCGCTACATTAGTACGGGCATTTACAGGCAGGCGCGAAGAACTCTTGCAAAAGAGGATACAGCGCCAGGCCGAGATTGACGCGGGCAAGATGCCTGATTTCCTTCCTGAAACTGAACATGTTCGTGAGGGTTCATGGACGATCGACCCCATTCCTCGTGACCTGCAGGACCGGCGTGTGGAGATTACCGGCCCTGCTGAACGAAAAATGATCATTAACGCGCTGAACTCCGGCGCAAAAGTCTTTATGGCGGACTTTGAAGATTCGCTTTCACCTACGTGGGAAGGCACCATTCAGGGCCAGATCAACCTGCGCGATGCCGTCAACCGGACGATCACTTATACCGCTCCTGAGGGCAAGCAGTACGCGCTGCAGGAGAAGACCGCGACACTGCTTGTGCGCCCTCGCGGCTGGCATTTGCCAGAGAAGCATGTGTTCATCGACGGGAAACAGGTCTCCGGGGGGCTGTTCGATTTTGGGCTGTACTTCTTCCACAACGTCAAATCACTGTTAAGGAGAGGGACTGGTCCGTACTTCTACCTGCCCAAGCTCGAGAATCACCTGGAGGCCCGGCTCTGGAACGATGTCTTTTTGCTGGCTCAAAAGGAACTGGGTATTCCCAGTGGAACCATCAAAGCAACCGTGCTTATCGAGACGATCCTGGCGACGTTTGAGATGGACGAAATACTGTTTGAACTGCGGGAGCATTCGTCCGGCTTGAACTGTGGGCGCTGGGACTATATCTTTAGCGCGATCAAGAAGTTCCGCAACGTTCCCAGCTTTATTCTGCCTGACCGCGCACAGGTGACCATGACGACGCACTTTATGCGCTCGTATTCCTTGCTCGCCATCAAGACCTGTCACCGGCGCAATGCCCACGCCGTTGGAGGGATGGCTGCACAGATCCCTATTAAGAACGATCCGGTGGCAAACGAGGAGGCGATGGCACGTGTGCAGGCGGATAAAAAGCGCGAGGCGACGGATGGGCACGATGGCACGTGGGTGGCCCATCCTGGCCTGGTGGCCGTGGCTTTGGAAGAGTTCGACAAGGTCATGCCCGGCCCGAACCAGATATATAAGAAACGCGAAGATGTGCATGTGACGGCGGCTGACTTGCTGGCTGTGCCCGAAGGTACGATTACCGAGGCCGGACTGCGCACGAATATCAACGTCAGCTTGCAATATATGGAGTCCTGGTTCAGGGGTTCTGGTTGCGTGCCTATCAATAACCTGATGGAGGATGCCGCCACTGTCGAGATTTCCCGGTCACAAATCTGGCAATGGATTCGCCACCCTCGGGGCATTCTCGTAGATGGCAGAAAAGTGACGGTTGAGTTGTTCCGCCAGATGATGGCCGAGGAGCTTGGGAAGATCAAAGAGATGGTTGGCGAGCAAGAATACCCTTCGCGTAAGTTTGCAGAAGCCGCTCAACTGCTGGATAAGATTATTACAAGCGAGGAGTTTGTTGAATTTTTAACGCTGCCCGCATACGGATACCTGGATTAGTCGGATCGGCGACCACAAGAGAGGGCGGCCCCTTCTTGTCCCCCTGAGCCGCAGCGAAGGGCCTGTCTGGATGGGCGTCGAGATGCTTCGCTGAGTTTACACTGAGCGTAGCGAATGTGCTCAGCATGACAGGGTGAGTTCCGTTGTCCCTCTGAGGGTTCTCTTGTCACCCTGAGCCGCAGCGAAGGGCCTGTCTGGGTGGGCGTCGAGATGCTTCGCTGCGCTCAGCATGACCGTGCCGTCCTCCTGCCGCGCCCTCGCCCCTACAGCATTTGATGGGCTTTACTTAGCTTGATGGATATTGGCTGACCCTTGCGGTCGGTCCCCCAGGGAATCGTTTACAAATCCTACAAATTCCGGCTTTTCGTATTGATGACGTTCGTGATGCGTTCTACAAAACTCGTCAACGGCATGGCACCGAGATTCTCGTTCGTGCGCAGGCGGACAGAGACGGCATGTTCGGCAACTTCTTTGTCACCGACAACCAGCATATACGGTATTTTCTGTTCCTGCGCGTCACGGACCTTGGCATTCATGCGCTCTTTGCGCGTATCAACCTCGACGCGCACCCCGCTGGACCTGAGTTGAGCCGCGACCCCTTGAGCATAGGCTACGTGCCGGTCAGAGATGGGGATGAGCATCACCTGAACGGGTGCCAACCAGGCAGGGAAGGCGCCGCCATTGTGCTCAAGCAAGATGGCAATCAAGCGCTCCATTGAGCCGCCGTTGGCTCGATGGATCATTACCGGCCTGTGGAGTTGCCCATCCTCGCCGACATACGATAAATCGAAGCGTTCAGGCAGGTTGTAATCGACCTGGGCCGTGCCAAGTTGCCACTGGCGACCAGGAGCATCGCGGAAGAGGAAGTCAAGTTTCGGACCATAGAATCCCGCCTCCCCTTTTTTGATGCTATAGGGAATACCGAGCTTCTCAACGGCGCGCATTATCACTGCTTGAGCCTTCTCCCATGCCTCGTCACTGCCGATATACTTGGAGCTGGCGGAATCCCGCAAACCCAGGCGGGCAGCAAAGTCATCAAGCTGGAGGGCCTGGAAGACAAAAAGGGCTAGCTTGATAACGTTGATATACTCTTCCTCAACCTCTTCGGGCGTGACGAAGATGTGCGAGTCATCCACCGTAAAGTCGCGCGTGCGCAAGAGGCCGTTGAGTGCGCCGCTCTGTTCATAGCGATAGACCGTGCCAAACTCGGCCAGGCGCAGCGGCAGGTCACGATAGGATCGCATCTCACTCTTATAGATGTGGATGTGGTGCGGGCAATTCATCGGTTTCAGGATGTATGCTTCCGCATCTATACCATCAGGTCCATCATCCTCTGCTTCGAGAGCATGTTCAAAGGATGGGGCAGCGCAGCTATCATGAGAATGCGTCCAATGATCGCGTTCTTCTGCGTCAGAGCGAGGTTCGACCATGGGCGGGAAGATGCTCTCGCGGTATTTGTACCAATGCCCGCTCGTTTTATACAGTTCGATCTTGCCGATATGCGGCGTAATCACTGGCAGGTAGCCGCGCTCTAGCTGTTCCTGGCGCAGGAAGCGTTCAAGGGTGTCACGCAGGATAGCCCCTTTGGGAAGCCAGAGCGGCAACCCGGATCCGACCTCGGGCGAAAACGTGAAGAGGCCAAGCTCACGTCCCAATTTACGATGATTGTTGGATTCTTGAGGTACCATTGCTGCTGACATTGTAATACGCTCCTTCCCCTCAAAAAACCTGTTCCTGTAAGCCCTTGGCCTACCTCTACATTACAGTTCCCGGCTTTTGGTTTTGACGATGTTTGTGACGTGTTCAACGTAACTGCTCAAGGGTGTGGCGCCGAGGTTTTCGTTGGTGCGCAGGCGCACGGCCACGGCGTTTTCGGCGGCTTCTTTGTCGCCAACGACGAGCATGTAGGGGATCTTCTGCAGCTGGGCGTCACGGACTTTGGCGTTCATACGCTCGCTGCGTGCATCCACTTCAACGCGTATACCTGCCGCCTTAAGGGTCTCCATCACCTGGTTGGCGTACTCGATGTGACGATCGGCAATAGGGATGACCATTGCCTGCACCGGAGAGAGCCAGACCGGGAAGGCGCCAGCGAAATGCTCGATGATCATTGCCATAAAGCGCTCCGTTGAGCCGGTGACGGCGCGGTGAATGATGATCGGGCGATGCGCCTGCCCATCTTCGCCGATGTACTCAAGGCCGAAGTTTTCCGGCTGTACAAAGTCGAGTTGGATAGTGGAGCATTGCCACTCGCGACCAAGGGCATCGCGCACCATGAAATCCACCTTTGGGCCGTAGAATGCCGCTTCGCCGATGACCGCCTTGTACTCTATGCCTTTGGCATCGACGGCCGCACGCAGGGCACTCTCGGCCTTTTCCCAGTTTTCGTCGCTACCGACGTAATGCTCTTTATTCTGCGGATCACGCAGCGACAGAGCGATCCAGTAGTCTTCCAGCCCATAGGTATTGAAGACCTCGAGCGTCAGGTTAAACGAGCGATCAAACTCTTCCTGAATCTGGTCCGGGCGCATAAAAACGTGTGCATCGTCCTGCGTCAGGCTGCGGACGCGCGCCAGGCCCGTGAGCGTTCCAGCCTTTTCATAGCGATAGAGCGTGGCGAATTCGGCGTAGCGCACCGGCAATTCGCGATAGCTGTGCATCTGCGCTTTGTAGAGCGTGATATGGTGCGGGCAGTTCATGGGCTTCAGGACATAGGCGTCGTCCTCTGAGGACTCCTGCTCGCCCTGCATCACCGGGAACATATTCTCGCGGTAGGTGAACCAGTGCTTGGACGTTTTATAAAGACGTACCTTACCCAGGTGGGCCGTCCAGACATGCTGGTAGCCGTAGCGCTCCTGGGTCTCGCGGACGTAGCTCTCCATCTGGTAGCGCAGCGTCTCGCCACGGGGCAGGAACATGGGCACGCCCGCGGGTAACTCATCGCTCAAGACAAAGAGCTTGAGCTCGCGCCCCAGCTTTCGGTGGTCACGCTTCAACGCCTCTTCCAGGCGCCACAGGTACTGGTCCAGTTCCTCCTGCGTGAACCATGCCGTGCCATAGAGGCGTTGTAGCATGGGACGGTTTTCGTCACCGCGCCAGTAAGCGCCTGCCACGCGCATCAGCTTGAACGGGCCGATCTCTCCCGTATTGTTCACGTGCGGGCCGCGGCACAGGTCAAGGAAATTGTGCTGCTGGTAGATACCTACCTCCGCGTCGGGCAAGTTTTCGATAATTTCAACTTTATAGATCTGGCCCTTATTGCGAAAGTACTCTAAGGCTTTCTCGCGCGGCCACCGGTCGCGGATATAGGGGTATTTTCCGGCAACAATGCGCGCCATGCGCTGCTCGATATCAGGCAAATCCTCGGGAGTGAGCGTACGCGGGAGATCGAAATCGTAGTAAAAGCCATCTTCAATGGCTGGTCCGATCGCAAAGCGTGCATCGGGAAAAATCTCCTGGACCGCCTCCGCCATCACATGCGCCGCGGAGTGCCGCATACGTTGAATCGGCGAATAACTAACCGATTCCTCAAGTTCTACTTCTACCGACATAGACGAATCCTCCATAAGACAAGACAATAAAAAAACCTTTCCATCCCACAATGGGACGAAAAGGTAATAACACTCTTCGTGGTTCCACCCAGTTTCCGCGTTTCCTCACCTGTAGGGGCCCAATTCATTGTGCCCACTTATAACGCGCTTTGACAACCTGTAACGGGGTCGAGGCGTACACATTACTGGCTCTGTGCAGGCTAGTGAGGGGTATCCTTTTCTTGCGAGTAGGAGCACTTTCAGCCGTCGGTGCTTCCTCTCTGGTTACTCCTGGGAAGGGACATGTCTCACATGTGTGCCATCTCTATTGGTTATAGGTAAGATACCATATCAGGGGGAAAAAGTAAAGTGTTTAACTGAGGTCTAATCATTCACATATTTCAGTACGCCACTGATATCGTGGCGGCAGAGCACGCCGGAACCGGTCAATTGTTCCAGGGCAAGTGTCGCGGCGGCAATTTCCTTGCGGCCAGGTTTTTTCTTATTTGGTGGAATAAACTTTTGTGCCACTTCTTGAGGAGTGAAGACTGTGAGCGAGTTGGTATGCTGTTGCAGATACTGGGTAATCGCCTCTGAATACCAGGCAACAAGGTCGGCGGGGAGTGCTACTCGCGGAGTTGAGACGATCAACACCGGACAAGGGGCAAGTTGTAACACCCGCCTTGAGGTGCTGCCCACAAAAAAACGCCGTATTTTCTGGCGCGGAGAATTGCCACGGCTGCCCACCACAATGAAATTGACCTGCAGCTCTTTTGCTGCTTTCGCAATCTCTTCGGCGGGAATGCCAATACGAATGATGACCTCGATTTGCTCTGGAGCAACACCGTCTTTTTGCAGTTCTGTACGCGCTTTGTGCAGGTCGTCTTCCGCCTGGCTGCGCTGTTCAGAGGTGATTGACATGGGGAGGAGGTGTCCAACGTACATACCAAGGGAGGGGGAGGTCATATAGGGGACGGGAATAACGCCGAGTAGCACTACATGTAGCTGTGGCGAAGCCTGCTCCATAAGCGCGCTGACCGCGTGGAGTGCAAGTTGTGTGGGAGCCGAGATATTCATATCGATGCCCAGCAAAATGCGTTTATTCATCGTCATTCCCGGTCGGTATATTCAACTGGTTACGCGGTGCTGGCCACTACAAGGTATGTGTATTTTCATGAGAATACCCTCATGCTGTATATACGTAGTATACACCATCCCCATTTCAAAGGCAAATACGGCGTTTCCGGCACCTCTTCCCCGCTCCCTTGATAGCCATCACCGCGCTTCTGCACTCGATGGATGCAAGAAAAGTCGTTCTCGACTCGCGCATCAGACATGCGAAAGCGAGAACGACCTTTCGCCTCAAATCTTCCAGTGCTGTCGTACGTCTGATGCGCGAGACTGCTAGAGCCGTGAAACCCTGGTAATCTGTCGTGCAGTACTATCGATTGTCAGGTGTAGCGACGTAGAAAAGGTACTGCGCACTGTACTCCACGATTTCCTGTTTTTGACCTTGCACCTGATCGCAGCCGGCTAGAGTAGCCTTACCACCGTCTGTAAACAGCCGTTGAATGTAGGTGACCTTGCTAAACAGACCATTGCCTGTGTTCGATTTGGCAGGGAGCAATAACCAGTCAACGCCATCGGGGTCTGGAGCGACAACATGTTTCGCATTCGCAGCATCACCCACGACGATGCTGCCGTCCATGGCTTGCCAGCTGGGTCCCTTGAAGTGAATAGCCACGAGGTCGCCTTCATCCCTGTCACCCGTGAAGAGGATCGCGTGCGGTGTCGCCTTTGCAAAATCAACAAATGGGCAGTCGTACATTTGAACCCCCTTGCCGTATGCTTGCAAGAGCAGAATATTTCCATCCGGCACTTTCAAGTCGTCGGGGATATCCTGGGGTTCAGTGGGAGCATTGTAAGCGTTCTCAGGCATGGTTTCCCTCCTTTGCTCTGAGTAGTATTGGCTATCACTA
>Ga0137380_10004121_pt1 | contig 12769 bp, 14 predicted proteins | sample SagtaG_17_FD_104809 | JGI IMG/M metagenome (GOLD analysis project Ga0137380, IMG submission 104809) | Vadose zone soil microbial communities from Sagehorn Ranch, Mendocino, California, USA - Sage2_L_100_16 metaG | ecosystem: Environmental > Terrestrial > Soil > Vadose zone | place: USA... | reverse complement strand
CACCCTGTCCCTCTCCCGCAAGGGGAGAGGGAACCCAAGAACGGCCTCTTCATACAAATGCAAACTGCTGTAAATCAAACCACAAGAGATTCGGACACGTGGAGCCGGAAACTCTGTAGCGTGCGCCATGCGCACGAAAAGAAGCGAGCAGCAGGGCGGACGTGCGCATAGCGCACGCTACCCAGACTAAAAGCTGATGCAGCAGACACCTACGTTGAGGATCGTAGGAGATTACTCGGCGCGGCAGATCACGGTCGGGGTCAACCCGCGCATGCTGGTCTGACCGCAGAGCGCCAGGCTCGTGGCCATTTCCTCCCGTAGCAGCTCTAAGGTCCGAGCCACTCCAGCCGCGCCATCAACGACTAAACCCCAGAGCGCCGTCCGGCCGACCGCCACGACTTTCGCCCCTAGCGCCACTGCTTTAATGATATCGGTGCCGCGTGAGAATCCACCGTCGATCACGATTTCTGCCCGGCCATCGACCGCCGCCACAATCTCGGGCAGCACGTCAATGGTGGCCTGCGTGTGATCCAGTTGACGCCCGCCATGGTTGGACACCCACACAATCTGTACTCCCGCCTCGACCGCCAGCCGCGCATCTTCCGCAGTCAGAATCCCCTTGAGCCCCAGGGGCACTGAGAGGATCTCGCGCAGCCAGGCGACGTCGTCCCAGGTCAACCGGGCTGAATAGGCCATGTCTGGCGGTGGAGGATTCGGCGCACTGGCTCTGGCTGTACGCGGATCATAGAGCTGCCGCAAGTCGCGCTCGCGCCGCCCGTAGACTGCCAAGTCCACAGTGAGACAGACGGCATGGTAGCCTGCAGCCTCTACTCGCGCGAGCAAGTCTTGGACCCAGGAGCGCGGGCCGAAATGGTAGAGTTGAAACAGCAAGGGACCACTGGCCGCTTGCGCGACTTCTTCCACCGGCCAGCCGGTGACACCACTGACCACCGCCAGGGTCCGGCTCGGCCCAGCACCCCGCGCCATTTCACAATCTCCTTGGGGATGGAACACGACCAGCCCGCCCATGGGCGCAATGGCCACAGGCATGGGCAACTCCAGACCGAGAAACGTGGTACTGAGATCGACCTGGCGCACATCGACCAGCACACGCTGGCGGATGGCCAGCCGCCGGATCGCCTGGCGATTGCGGCGCAAGGTGGTTTCCGTTTCCGCTCCGCCGGCGGCATACCCCCACGGTCCAGGCGGCAGCAACCGTTTGGCCGCGCGTCTGATTTCGGGCAAGGTCATGAAGCGGTCTGACATGCGAGCGTCCTCTCTTTTCCACGCCAACCCTAAAGGTTCAACGTTTAAGGTTCAACGTTTAAGGTTCAGACGCTAGACCCTAGACTCTAGACGCTAGACTCTAAAGGTTCCTAGAGTCCCCTCTCTACCAAGGTCCAGGCGGCGATTGCAAGCTGTTGGCATCTGTCACGGCGAGTGAGTGCGGCGGGCGAGCTCGCAATGCCGTCGAGCCCCCGCTTGTATACGCCTTGAGCAATCGCGGCCAGCCGGAACAGCGAGAGCACAATATAGAAATTCCAATTGGCGATTTCTCCTCGGCCCGCCTGCACGCAATAGCGGGCCATATACTCTTCCTCGGAGGGAATCCCATAGCTGGCATAATCCAGATGGGTGATATCACCCCGCTCCGGATCTGCAACATGGTAGGGCAGACAATTATAGGCCACGTCCGCCAGTGGTGCGCCTAACGTGCTCAACTCCCAATCAATCACGGCCAGGACGCGTGGCTCGGTCGGGTGGAAAATGAGATTCTCCAGCCGGTAGTCGCCATGGGCGATGGTGGTCGCGTTATCATCCGGCAGATGCTCTGGCAGCCAGGCCATGAGCTTGTCCATCTCTGGCAGGTTGTCGGTCTTGCTGGCCTCATACTGCTGGGACCAGCGGTGGACCTGACGGGTCAGGTACCCACCGACCCGTCCAAATCCCTCAAGCCCCACCGTCCGGTAATCCACTTTATGAAGCGTGGCCAGCACGGCGATCATCGCCTCGTAGATCGCGCGCCGCTCCGCCGGCGCCATCTCCGGCAGGGAATGGGCGCGCAGCACACGCCCTTCGACGAAGTCCATGATGTAGAAAGGAGTGCCAATGACGGACGGGTCCTCACACAAGATCCACGCTCTCGCCACGGGCACATCCGTGGGCCACAGCGCCGAGATGACGCGGAATTCTCGGTCTACCGCGTGCGCCGAGGGAAGCAGCTTGCCTGGCGGCTTTTTGCGCAGCACGGAGCGCTGCCCAGCCCCATCGGTCAAGATGAAAGTCGGGTTGGACATGCCGCCCTGGACTTGGGCGACCGTCAGCGGCGCGGTGAAGCCTTCGACATGCTCGCGCAGGTAACGTTCCAGCCTCGCCTCGTCGAAGCGGTGCTGGTCGAGCACAGGCACGGCCTCCGTCGTCAGGGACACGGCTGCGTCTGTGGCCATCAGGGTCCTCCCCTTTGTAGCTCGTTGTTCGGCGCAGTTTGGCTTTTCTGGTTGTCTGTGTTCAAGCACTCCCTGCTGCAATGTGCAAGAGCAGAGACAGGGTGGGTGGCTAGAGGACCTGGGTGGCACGCTGGCGGCCGAGTTTGACGACACGCAGCGTGCCATCTATCAGCTCCAACACTGTGCAGGAACAATGGTCGGGTGCAAAGCAGACCATGCGGTCGTCGCCTGTGGCCAGGCCCACGGCCGCATTGATCGCCACGAAATGAGTGATAACAACTGTCGTAGTCTTGAGTGTTTGCAAGCAGGCAACCACCCTATCCCGCCACTTTTGATAGGCTGGGGGCAGGTCGCTCCAGCGACCCTGTAGGGCCTGCCGCAGCCAGGCCGCGCGCACCTGGAGATCCGCAACCGGCGAGGGGATCTCTCCCACGTCTGGCTCGACCTGGGCCTGCAACCCCCAGAGCGCCTCGAACGGCGCCGCCGTTTCACGGGCGCGCTTGAGCGGGCTCGTCACCAGCGGCAACGGGCCGAGTGGCCCTAGCTCCTGGGCAATGGCCTGTGCCTGCGCCCGCCCGACCTCGTCCAGCCCGGGGTCTTGTGCCTCGGCAAACCCGGCGCTCGCACGGCCATGGCGAATCAGATAGAGCTTGACGGGATGCGCCACCGCTCTGTCCCTATTCTTGATCAGATCCTCCCTGTTGCTACCGGGGCGTCGGAATGAGCTGCGTCGCCGTGAGCTTGGCGACCAGCCGCCCCTGATCGTCCGAGACTCGCACATCGATAACCAGAGTCGTACGCCCTCGATGCACGATTTCAGCCTCCGCCGTCAGGGTGCCCCGATTTGTGTTACGGATCAAGTTGATTGACAGTTGCAGTGTCAGCGGAAACAGTTCAGGACGCAACTCTGCCGTCGGATTCGTCTCCCACATGGCCGCTGCTGTCGCTGTCTCGTCTGCAAGCGCGATGATGGCACCGGCATGGAAGAGCCCCGTGAGCTGGGTCAGCGTTGGCTTGAACGCGAGCTGCGCACGGGCGCGCCCCTCTCCTGCGGAAAGGAACCGCGTGCCGTGACTCTCGATCATCGTGCCGCGACCCCACTCATTAAGCTTCTGCGTGAACTCCTCTGGTGTCATTGCCGATCTCCTGCATTAACAGGGTACAGGAAACCCCTGCGTTCACCCTTCGACGAGCTCAGGGCGAACGGGTTGGGTCTGGAAGTCAGTGCTCCTTTCCCGCTCGTGCTGAGCCTGTTGAAGCACGAGAACCCCTTTTTCAGCACCCTGTTAAGGAATGTGTACGACCTCGAGCTTGATGCCGTCCGGATCGGCGAAGAACACGGCATAGTAGCCAGGGACGTAGTCGTACTCGCGTGGTGGATCGAGAATCCGGGCCCCGTGCGTCTCAAGTTCCTTGGCCAGCTCATCGATCTGCGCCCGGCTTTCGCCTCTGAAAGCGATCTCGCAGATGCCGACCCGGTCCTTGTGAAACGTGTCGGATGCGAAGCGGGCGTCGGCCTGCTTGATCCAGAAGCTGCCGGACTCGGCGGACCAGCCCCTGGTGCTACCGAAGTCATGGACACCTGCCGAGTAGCCCACTCTGGGCATGAGCCAGTCATAAAAGCGGCACGCGCGCTCGTAGTCGTTGACGTTGATGATAGTGTGGTCGATTCTTCCTGCCATAGTTCCTCCCTTCTCGGGTTATGAAAGTGGATGCTCATCCGGCCGGCACACGTCGCACGGCTGGTAGCCCATCTCTTCGGCACGGGTGCGCGAAGAGATGAGCGCCCGGTCGCCAGCGGGTTGGTCCTTCAGCGTAGAGCAGCCCGGCAGGCAGAACCAGCGGTCATGCCGCCAGCCGACGTACATGCGTTCTTTGGAAATGGAGAGACCTTTCGCAGTCTCTACCACTGGAATCCCTTCAACCGTAAGGATCTGCTTTTTGATGCCGATCAGATTGCCGGCATAGCCGGTGAGACTGCCGTCACTGCCGATGACGCGGTGACAGGGGATGCGGATCGGCACGGGGTTATACCGCAGGGCCTGAGCCACTGCCCGCACAGCCTTGGGCTGGCCGATCACCTCGGCGATACCCTGATAGGTCACCACCGTGCCATACGGTACCTCAGCGGTGGCACGTAGAACCTCACGCTGAAAGTCGCTGCGCATCAAAGCGTCGTCCACAATCCACCCCAGGTCGCGCCCCTTGCCGCTCAGGTAGTCCTCGAGCTTGCGGATCAGCTCAGCGATCTCTTGCCCGCCGCTCTCGACCGCGAAGGCTTTCTGCACCTGCGCGCTCGGCGAGGCGGGTTCCTCAGGCCTGACGAACTCGACCAGGGCCACCCCTTTGTCAGTCTTGCCGATACGGATGTCCCCGACCGGCGAGTGCCACACGTCCAGCAGCAGACGAGGTCGTACCTGACCGGCAAGCTGTGCATCGAGCGCACGCCGGGCTTTCTGCAGCCCCTGGTCATAGCTATCAGAGATAGACAAAGAGTGAAGCTGCGCGCGCAGGCGGCGGTACTGTTCCAGCAGCGCCACGCACGAGCGGCACGCGGCTAGATGAGCGCGGACCTGCCGGCTCAGCTCCGGAGCCGTTTCTCCCAGCGCCTCGGCGATGAGGTCATTTTCTGTGAAACCACAGGGGAGTCGATGAATGCCAGTGTTTCGCATAGCCTTACACCTCTTTCGCGTCAGAGTCGGAGTGTTCGAGGGAGAGGCGTAGCTTACGCAACGCCTGGTAGACATGGGCCCGAGCGCTCTCCAGGGAGCACCCCAGGTTGGTGGCGATAGTGTGGTAGTCCAGCCCTTCGAACTGGCGCTGGATCAATGCCGCCCGTTGATGAAACGGGAGCGCCTCAATAGTAGTAAGCAAGGTTCGTGCGGTCTCGCGTGAGATCATAGTGCCCTCCATATCCGTACCGGCCTCAGCGAGAAACTCTCCATCCAGGCTGTATCCCTGTTCTTCGTCAACCAGCACCCGGCCACGGCGCTGGCGGTCGCGCGCATAGTTTTTGGACAGGTTGATGGCAATCCGCATGAGCCAGGCGTGCAGATCAGCGTCCGCTGGCAAGGCCGCATAGGCACGCTGGGCGCGCAGAAACGTGTCCTGAAACAGATCCTGCGCATCGTGCGAGTTTCGCGTAAAGCGCAGGAGGTAGCCGTACACGGCTTTCTGGTGCAGGGTGACTACCTGCGTAAAAGAAAGCCGTTCGTCCTGTCGCCGTGCCGCACTCACTGCCATCGCCTTATAAAGACACTAGAGCCTGGGATTTGTGAAAATTGGAGGGGCGGACGTATACGGTTTTTGCCGCGAGGTAGTGCGAGGTTGCACCACCCCAGCCCGGTCAGTATATTCCTTCACTGTGACTAAAGTTTTCACCACAGTGTGCACGGTCATCCTTACTGCTTGGGCGCTGGCCACAGCCCTCGCGCCATTACCGCCCATGAACGGGACGGAGTTTTTTCCTCTGGCTCTGCACAACTCCTGGACCCACCTGGTCACGTTCTCTGGCGGAGATTACCTCTACTACATGACTGAGACGGTCATCAAAGACAATCTGTCGCTCTTGGAAGAGAAGTCCTACGTAGTGGCAGAAAAATACGAGCCTCTTACTACCACAGCGCCGGAGGCCAAGAGCACCGTCGCCTACTTCCGCAAAGGCGGTTTCTTGTACCGCTATCCCTGGCTTGATTCCGAAGGAAGCCGGGTCTGGGACACCCAGCTTGGCGAAGGAGCCGAGCAGATCCTGCCGAGTCCGTACCTGGGTGACACAACCTGGCAGCTTGGTCTCCAGACCAACGCCTGGCCCCTTGATGGCGGGCAGCATGTGACTGCCTCGGCCAAGGCCTGGATTGATCCGGTCGAGGTCTGGGTACCCGCCGGGGTCTTCCGTAACTGCCTGCGGGTCGAAACCCTCATGGCCAACCAGTTCGTCGATCCCAAACACAAGACCGTCAGCTATCAGCTTTACCACGTAGAGTGGTATGCCCCAGGGGTGGGATTGGTCAGAGCGATCAGCAGTGAGGGTGAAGGCACGCCGATCAAAAGCATAACCGAGTTGGTCTGGTACAACGTCAAGTAGTAGGGGCATGTGCCCCTACTCTCTCAGCTCCCGCCTGCCGGCCAGAAGCCGCTGGGTCGCGGTCATTATCTCTAACGTCGCGTACAGATACATCACTGGAGCGGCCCACTGCGACCAGAGCCCAGCCAAGGCAGCAAAAAAAATCGCCTCGCCTCGTTCGACCAGACCTGGCGAGTAAACAATAACCTTCTCGCGTTGCTGCTCACTGGCCGCGCCCACGGTGAGGAACACGCACAGGTTCACGTACCACGTCGCCGCCAGCACCAGGGCTGGGACGTGTAAATGAGGATACGGCAGGGCGATACCGAGGAGCACGGCGGCCTCGACGATGCGGTCGCACACTAGGTCGAGCACGCCACCCCACGGCGTCGAGCCCTTCCCCAGACGCGCCACCCGGCCGTCAACCGCATCAGCAAGCCCGGAAAGAGCGAGGCACAACAGAGCTACGATTGGGCGACCACTGTAAAAGACCAGCCCAGCAGCGATGCCGCTGAATAGGGCGAAGTAGGTGAGGGAGTTGGCGTTGATACCAAAACGGAGCAGCGCCCGAGCTAGGGCAGTGAGCAGCGAATCCAGCCAGCCCGGCCGGCTGGCGTAGGTGTCTAGCATGTGAAAAATCTCTTGTGCCTTAGGCTTTGTCGTAGCAACTTTAGTCGCTCGTTAAACGGTGGTAGAGGCGACTGAAATCGCCACTACGAACCTGCCCATCGCTCTGTTCCTTGACTCCATAGCAGCTTTTAAGCTACGGAGGGACACGCGACCGGAGGGGAGACCGTATGTATCCCAAGGCGATCGAACTCTACTTCGCGCCCAAAGACGTGGGTGAGGTATTAGCGTTGCTGCGACAGCACAGTGAGCATGCCAAGCTGCTGGCCGGTGGACAGAGCTTGATGCCGCTCATGAAGCTGCGCCTGGTCGAGCCGCGTACGGTGATCGACCTGAACCGCGTGAGCGGCCTGAGCGAGATTCGTGAGGACGGCGGGACCCTGCACCTTGGCGCCATGGTTCGGCACGCAGACGTAGCCGCGCACCCGCTCATCCAACGGTCCTACGGGCTACTTGCCGATGCCGCGCACAGCATCGGCGACCCCCAGGTGCGCAACCGTGGCACGTTCGCCGGTAGCCTGGTCCACGCCGACCCGGCTGCGGATTATCCACCGGCGGTGATGGCTCTGGATGGGCGCCTCCTCCTGGCCAAGGCAGACGGCAGCACGCGTGTCCTGCGTATCGATGACTTCTTGCTTGGTCCGTTGACCAGCGCGGTCGCAGAAGACGAATTGGTCACCAGGGTCGAGATCCCGACCCCGCCGCCCCGCTCAGGTGGCGCCTACGCCAAACACAGCCAGGTGGCTGGTGACTTCGCCATCATCAGTGTAACTGCCCAAGTCACGCTCGATACCGCCGGCAAGTGCCAGCAGGCGGCGATTGTCATTGGTGGGGTGATGCCTAAGCCGGGCCGGGCAGTGCGCGCTGCTGGGATGTTGCGCGGGACGCTGCTGGATGACGCCACGCTTATCCGCGCCGGAGAAACTGCGGCCGCAGAGGTGGAAACCCACACCGACGTGCGGGCTTCAGCCGAGTACCGACAGCAACTCATTCGCACCACCGTCCCTGCGATGCTGCGCCAAGCCGCAGCACGGGCAGGAAAGGCACAACCATGAAGCGCGACATCTGCATTACCATTAACGGCGAACCGTACGAGGCCACAGTCGATCACCGTCTGTTGCTGGTGGACTTCATCCGCGAGATCGCCGGGCTCACCGGTACCCACGTCGGCTGCTCGGTCGAGGGACGCTGTGGCGCGTGCACAGTCATCCTCGACGGCAAGGCGGTGAAATCGTGCCTGCTTCTGGCCGTGCAGGCTGACGGTGCGCAGATGATGACTGTCGAAGGCCTGGCGCGTGGAGACAAGCTCCACCCCATTCAGGCAGGGTTCTGGGAGAAACACGGCTTGCAATGCGGGTTCTGCACGCCCGGCCTGTTGATGACGCTGTATGAGTTTCTCAAGGCGCCAAAGAGTTCGGATGAAGAGATCCGCGCGGCGATGTCCGGGGTGATCTGTCGCTGTACTGGCTATGTCCACATTGTCGAGGCGGTAAAACATGCCATCGCTACGGTGGAAGCGATGACCCCGGAAGAGCGAAGGGAATGGTTTCCGTTGTGACAGTGATGAGTGATGAGTAACGAGTAATGAGTGATGAGTAATGAGCGAACACACGAAGCCTTCTTCATGCTGACTCCTGACTCCTGACTCTTGGCTCCTGAATTCTTTACTCTTCACTCCTGAAAGGGCCACAAGGTATGTCTACGCTCTCAAACCCCTGGGTGGGTCAGTCGCTCAAGCGCAAAGAAGATCGTCGTCTGCTCATTGGCGACGGACAGTACCTGCCTGATCTCGTGCTGCCACGCATGGTGATCATGGGCCTGGTCCGCAGCATCCACGCCCATGCCAAGATCACCCGTATTGATACCGCCCAGGCTGCGGCGCTGCCCGGAGTGCTGGCGGTTGTCACTGGCGATGAGTTTGCGGGCTGGGACCCGATCCTGTCGGACCTGAGCACTCCCAATCTGCCGGGCGAGACCAAGCGGCCGGTCTACTGGCCGCTGTCACGCGGCGAGGTAAAGTATGTCGGCGATCCGCTCGTGGCGGTGGTCGCGCGCGACAAGTACACGCTCGAAGATGCCCTGGAGCTGGTCGATATCGACTACGACCCCCTGCCCGTCGTCCTCGACCCCGAGTACGCCCTGCGGCCCGACGCCCCGCGCCTTTATCCCGAGTGGGGAGACAACATCCTCTATCATCAACATATCACTGCTGGAGACGCAGATGCCGCTTTCGCCCAGGCAGACCTGGTCCTCAGCGAACGCTTTCGTTGCCACCGCACTGGCGGCCAGCCGATGGAGACGCGCGGCTGTCTGGCCACGTACAACCCGGCCGAGGGCCTGACTCTGTGGCTCACTACCCAGCGGCCGCACATCCAACGCCACCTGTTGGCCGAGTATCTCAAAATTCCGCATGACAAGCTCCGCGTGATCATGCCCAAGGACATGGGCGGCGCGTTTGGTACCAAGGCCCCGCTGTACCGCGAGGAGATCATCGCCTGTCACCTGGCCATGAAGTTGCGGCGACCGGTGAAGTGGGTCGAGACCCGCCAGGAGAGCCTGATGAATGTGGGCCAGGGGCGGGACCAAATCCACCAGATCGAACTCGCCCTCAAGAAGGACGGCACCATCCTAGGCGTGCGCGACAAGATCCTGGCCGACTGTGGCGACGCCCGCACTGCTATCTACGTTGGTTTCGCCATGCCGTTCCTCGGTGCCATGTACCTGATCAACGGCTACGATGTGCCGGTGGTGGATATCGATCTCACCTGCGTGGTAACTAACAAGGCCTGCATCACGCCGAACCGGGCCTTTGGTTCGTTCGCCGGTCGCTTTGCCATGGATCGGGCGGTAGAATTAGCCGCCCGCGCGCTGGAGATGGACCCCGTGGAGATTCGCCTCAAGAACGCGATCAAGACCTTCCCGCATGTCACGCCAGTGGGTGTGAACGTGGACTCCGGCGATTTTCCCGGCGCGTTTGCCAAGGCATGTGCCGCGCTTGATTACGAGCGCTTCCGCACTGAACAAGCCGAAGCGTGGAAACAGGGGCGCTATCTCGGCGTGGGTTTCAGCATGGGCGTGGAGATCTCCGGTGTGCCCTCGGAGGTCCTGGTGCCGATGGAGCGACAGCCGGGTTTTGGCGTGGCCACGGTACAGTTTGACGCCCACGGCAAGGTGCAGGTCGCAGAAGGTGACTCCCCGCACGGGCAAGGGCACGAGACCACGATCGCTCAGGCGGTGGCCGGTGAGTTGGGTCTCTCACCCGAAGACGTATACGTAACGTATGGTGATACCCACTCCGGCCCTTTTGCCGCCGGCACGATCGGCTCGCGCGGGGCCTCGTACACGCTGAGCGCGGCGGTGCTGGCAGCACGGGCGCTGCGGCCAAAGATGTGCCGGATTGCTGCCCACCTGCTCCAGGTGTCAGCAGACGAAGGGGACTTCGAGTTCCGCGACGGCTCTGTCATCTGGACAAAAGATCCTGCCAAACGCGTCTCCATCAAGCAGATCGCTGAGGTGGCCCTACTCTCTCCCACCGGCCTGCCGCTGGGCATGGAAGCGGGGCTAGAGCACACCTCGCACTTCGAGGCGCAGACCGCAGGCATGCACAGTTGTAATGTACACGCTGCGCTGGTTGAGGTGTTTCCTGATACCGGCGCGTTCAAGATCCTGCGCTACGTGGCGGTGGATGACGCTGGTGTGCCGATCAACCCGATGGTAGTGCGCGGGCAGGTGCACGGCGGGGTGGCGATGGGCATCGGCAACACCTGCACTGAAGAGTTCTTATACGATGAGAACGGCCAGCAGCTTACTACGACGCTCATGGACTATCACATCCCGTCGGCCCTGGATTTACCACACATTGAGATGATCGAGCACAACGTACCCTCCCCCTACACTCCGCTGGGCTCGAAGGGCAAGGGTGAGGGCACGCCGGGCATGGTGCCCGCGGCTCTGGCCAACGCGGTCGAGGACGCGCTCAGGCCATTCGACGTACGGATCACGTCGCTGCCGCTCACGGCCGAGCGCATCTGGCGGCTGATTCAACAGGCAAAAAAGTGAATCGATAGCTAATTTGCGTCGGCGCATACTGCGCCCCTACTTGGCCTTTTCTTTCATCACCGGGAATAGGTTTCGCTGCGGCGCGTGCGCCCGCTTCCAGACCATGACGTTGCGGGCGTACTCGATGACCAGCGTCCCGTCTTGTTTGAAACCGCGGGTGTGGACCTTGATAATGCCCCACTGCGGCCTCGACTTCGACTCCCGCTTCTCTAACACCTCGGACTCGGAATAGAGTGTATCGCCAGCGAAGACCGGGTTTGGCAGGGTGATATTGTCCCAACCCAGGTTGACGCCATTCTCGCTCACGTCCGCCACGCCCAACCCCGCCACAATGGCCAGCGTCAGCAGACTGTTGACCAGGCATTGCCCGAATTCAGTCTGTTTGCCGTACTCGGTGTTAAAATGGATCTGGTTGGTATTGTTGGTGAGCAGGGTGAACCAGGTATTATCGACCTCGGTCACCGTCCGTCCCAGACGGCAGCGGTAGATGTCGCCCACCTCGAAGTCCTCGAAGAACCGGCCTTCCCAGCCTGATTTTACGGGCATATGCGTTCCCTCCTGGGTGGTTTTTGCGGGGTACTGTACCACAAAGAATGAAGAAGGAAGAGTGCAGAAGGACAAGTTTGCCACCTCCTCGCTTGTCCCTCTCCTTGATCCTTTCCCCGCGCTCCGTTAAAGAATCACCAGACGATCTTACCAACATGGACTTGGCGCTCTACTCTTTTTCCGGTTGACTGAACCTATGATGGAATTTCTCAGTTCCTACCTGGAACATTTCACCATACTGGGCCTGTTTTTCGCCCTGCTGCTGGCAGGTTTAGGGATACCCATCCCCGAGGACCTGATCCTGATCACCGCTGGCGTGTTAGCCTACCAAGGGGTCATTCATCTGGGCTGGGCAATCCCGATTCTCTATATCGGGGTTCTCAGCGGCGACCTGCTCACTTACAGTTTTGGCCGTCGTTTCGGCGACATCATCCTGCGTCACCCACGCGTGCGGCGTTTCATCTCCCTGGCACGGCAACAGCGCATTGAGCGCTACTTCGCCCGCTATGGCAACCGCACCGTTTTCCTGGTCCGTCACCTCGCGGTCCTGCGCGCGCCGACGTACTTGATCGCCGGCGCGATGAAGATGCCGGGCTGGCAGTTTCTGCTCTGGGACAGTTTGGCCGCTCTGGTCAGTATCCCGCTTATGGTCGGCCTGGGATATTTTTTCGCTGACCACATCGAACTGTTGTACCACGACCTGCGCCGGGTCGAGCACTGGCTGGGCGCGCTCGTGATCCTGGCCATCACCAGCTACCTCCTGGTACGCTACCGCGACACCTGGGGGGTGCCCCGTCAAGATCCGCTCTCCAACGAGTCGCCGGAGCAAGAATGCAAAAAGGTCGTGAACGATGAAGGACCGTAGGGGCGCATCGCGCACAGGCCAGCGGCCTGTGCCACCAAAGGACGAGAGTCCTGGAAATGGGAGTGCTTCTTTCAGCCACAGGCGTTAGCGTTCCTCCGGCCATAGGTCGCGCAGCGCGAGACCCCCCTTGCTCTACTGCGGTGTTGGGTCATCTGCGGCGGT
>Ga0137380_10004120_pt1 | contig 12771 bp, 14 predicted proteins | sample SagtaG_17_FD_104809 | JGI IMG/M metagenome (GOLD analysis project Ga0137380, IMG submission 104809) | Vadose zone soil microbial communities from Sagehorn Ranch, Mendocino, California, USA - Sage2_L_100_16 metaG | ecosystem: Environmental > Terrestrial > Soil > Vadose zone | place: USA... | reverse complement strand
AATATTGCGAAGATTGCTGTTGGGGGTGCTCACACAGTGGCTCTCCGCCGTGATGGAACTGTCGTGTCGTGGGGGGGGTGGTTTCCGTTACCGCAGGATATAGCTGACGTAATCGACATTGATGCAAAAGCGCAAGTCAGCCTGGCGCTCAAGCGAGACGGAACGGTAGTCGCGTCGGGAATAACCAACGTGCCCGTCGGCTTATCCAATGTAGTCGCCATCGCCGCCGGAGGGGAGCATTGTCTGGTGCTTAAGTCCGACGGCACGGTTGTGAGTTGGGGGTCCAGTCGCCATGGACTAACCAACGTTCCACCAGACCTGTCGAATGTCATCGGCATCGCTGCGGGCGCGCTGAGCAGCTATGCCATACGAAACGATGGAACAATTGTTGGCTGGGGTACTTCCGCGGAGGTGCCGCCGGGATTGAGCAACGTTCTGGCAATCAGCGTCGGTGGCGAGCACAAGCTGGCCTTGGTCAAAGCGGCCGTTTCACCGACGCTGCAAAACACTACCGGCCAATTCGTGAATGGAGAGTTTCAGGTTCAGGTGACAGGCGTGCCCTTTCAGAATTTTGTGCTCGAAGTGTCCCCGGACCTTGAGCAGTGGTATTTTGTGATGACCAATATGCTGGCGACGGGCACATTTACATTTACAGACTCGCAATCGACCAACTTTCCCAAACGCTTTTACAGAGTTTTGATGCAATAGCACAAGCGGCACTTCGCGCCGAAATCGACCAGATCAGTCCCGGTCACCCTCGAGTCCGAGGGCTGCGGAACTTCGCCGCCGACAACCTCCAAGGAGCGATGGTGGTCGGCGTCCGTACACCTGAATCTGGGTCTAAATCTCATCGAGTTACTCTGAAACCTGTCATTCTGATCCACGATTTGGCGAAGTTTTACCCACGGTCATTGCTCGCCGATTTGACTGAGATTTGGGGCTGTTGGAAGCAGTGTTCTTGACACGGAAATGAGCGCCTCCAAGTGGTGCAGGTTTACAGGTGGAGGCGCTTCCGAGACGTGCCTCCCTACTTGGGCGCAGTGCGGCTAGTTGCTTGACAATTATCGTCTCTGAAACTCCCCGATGCAGTAACCAGGCGAAAGCTCAATCACCGCTCACCACTCGGCCTCGCTGCCTCTTCACCTCCTGTTTTAACAAAAATTTTACACAGGTCAGACCGCTCCATAACAATTTGCTCGCAGCGTTGTCGTAACCTATGGTTATGAAAACATATGTTGAGTCGCCATGGAGACGGCTCGCTTCTAATCGAACACCCATCAATCTTCTGTTGATCCTCATGGCCGGACTAGCTCTTCGAGCCGCCGGAGCGGATCCAGCCGGTGAGCCATCCTCAGCAGAAAACTCGGTGCCCCTGATCAAGGTAGATAAAGCCATCTCCGCCGCGCCGGGCGTACGCGTGCGGAATATCGAGGTTTTTGCCCTGGTGGGTCCCGATCAGATCACCAAGCGTGATTACCTGACGCTCTCGGAGGCCATACGTTTATTCCTTTCATGCTTTTTGAATTGGTACAGATAGTAATTTGCTTTTTTGTCACGGCACGGTTCACGGAGAACTGCTTTTGCGTCAGGGTCATATCGGCGATTCTATTTCCATCGCTTTGCAGCACAGTCGTGAATGCGCGGCGTTGTTCACAGTTTGAGTATCTTGAATCCATTTTGCGGAGCCAACTCCGCCTATTTATCAAAACGCGACAATTCTTTATCAAAACGCGAGACAAGCGGTACCGCATCCCTTTCAAGCCAATCGCGGCACGGTCATGGTGGGCACCTCACACGATACGCCGCTCTTCGCCGTCGATGCCCTTTGCCACTGGTGGCGCCAGGAAGGGCGTAAGCGTTACGCCGAGGCACCGGACTACTCATTTTTGGCCGACAGTGGCGGCAGCAACAGCGCGCGTTGTCGGCTTTGGAAATATGCGCTGCAAGAAAAACTGGTTGATCCCTACTAACTGGCGGTGACCGTCTGCCACTACCCTACGGGCGCCTCCAAGTGGAATCCCGTCGAGCACCGCCTCTTTAGCGAGATCAGCAAGCACTGGGCTGGCCAGCCGCTGATGGACTATTCCACGATTGTGCGCCTGATTGCGCAAACCCGAGAGTGGTTTAGTAGTCAAATGTGCCTTGAATACGAAATACTACCCCACCAATGCGAAAGTCTCTGCTGAGCAGATGCGCGAGTTGGACCTTCTCAAACACCCGATCTTGCCCGTGTGGAACTACACATTGCTTCCGAGGATAAATCGGAATTAATTTTTGCACAGGCCCTAAGCTTTTCCATTAGAGAATAATTCGTACCCGGATCTTCCGCAGAGTATGTCTCAAATAACTTGGGGCCCAATGCAACGCTTTTGCGACGTCCTCTGCTTAGATGTAGAAAGCAACGATGTCAGCTATCAAAGCCCCGGTGCAGCCCCACTGCATTTTTGGCTCTGGGATCATCTCCCAGCATTTGAGCACAAGACCCTCTGCCGTTTCCTTGTCACCTTCCTGAAGTGTCTTACAGTAGTAGATGATATTGCCAATGGCGTCGTAATCAAGATACTGTACATAATCATCTTCGATCCAGGTGAGACGATGCAGATCGTCATACGAAAAGCGGAGGTTCATGCTGTGCGTACGCCGGTTTAATGGAACCCAGCGCACATTCTGGCGATTACCGAGGGACAGCCATTCTTCACGCGCCAGCTTCATGAGATAAGCCTACGCCTTGAAACTGAAATTCGTTGAACCAGCAGCGACTGCCACAACTTCACAAGACAGTCACTTACCCACATCTTCTGCTCGAAAGCTCAGCGGCTTTTTCGTCATCGTAGCTTGTCTGCCCACCCACATGACCGCCACGGTATTAGTAGCTTTTATCCCTGATCTGTCAGGGAGAAATGCCACTAGTGTGTTCGAACCGGTGGCCCACGTATTGGGGAGCTTCCGGGTGTTGAGGATGATGATGGGTGAACTTGAACCTGATAGATTTCCCAGTGCGTCTTGGGTCCGAACCTCTATAAACAGAGGTTCTGTTGCGGTTTGGAGGAATTCAGGTCCTGCCAACCGCTCCAGTGGCGGTTCAAGAGGGCGTACCACTACCGATTGAAGTTCCACGGTTGAAACTTGGTTTGACCGAATCTCGTTCGGAGGTCTGGGCTCGGGTATAACCTGGGCTAGCCTCGGAGCGTCAGGAGCTACATGCTGCGACCGTGTCGCTTGACAACCGACGGTCAAAACTGCCGCAGCAAGTGCACTTCCCATCGCGGCAGGCCGGCACATGTTAACGAGAGAATTCGATGTCATCCACATATACTTCTCCTTGAGAGGGACTCGACAAACGAAACCGAATCGTGTCGATATTGTTTAACGTGACCCCAGCGTTGTTCATGATAAAGGAATGTAAAGGAATGCGAATGGTCGTCATCACATTCTGGAAAGATCCGGAATGATTGTACGGCTTGGGAATAGAACCAAAACGTGCTGCATACGTGGCCTTGGTTTTTCCCCCGCCAACTAATTCCACCTCAAAATCCTGGCTGCCACTCGCTGGATTCACACCAGAGTTTGATTGTGCGACCCTGAAGGAGAGCACCTCGAAGGAGGAAGCGTCACGTTTGCCAGCCGGGACGGTGTACGTCAGTTGAGCGCTCCCGCTCGACCATCCGACCTGAATCGCTTGCGATTGGTGAACCGAAGGCCCACTGACCGAAACTACCGTAGCTCCGCCTGAAGCGACGGCGCCAACTCCGTTCCCATCTTCCATCTTGGAGTGGGACTTCTCATGCCGCATGGCGTAAATTTTTCGGCCTGCTATGGAAGGGAATTTCAGCTTTCCCCGCAGCATATCTTCATAAACGATTTCGTTATTCAGATGAATTCTTGTAAAGGCGAGAAGGTATGCCTCTCCCAGGCGTTGTTGGTCGGCAGCAGGAATGTAGTCATCCCGAGGAAAGGCACCGTCATCGCCGTCTGCAGCCCAGATGGTATTGAAGAAATTGTGACTGGCGCCGTAAACGTCGATTCCACTTTTTGTTGTGCTATCAGGCGCCGCCAATCCGCTCCCTGCGCGATCGTAAATGCGTATTCCGCTCAGGTCAGAGACGTCGCCATCAGCAGCGGGCAGGATCACAAGATAGGGAACATCGGGAAGAACGTACGATTGAACATCTACAGGAGCGATGGAAGAGACCGACCCGATCGTAAACATGGTATTTCTCATGTACGCTCCTACGGATGCCTCGCCACCTCGAGAGTGGCCGGACACCGAAATCTTGGTCATATCAACATGGCTTGCGAATCGACCGGTGAAGAAATCAGGATAGGTTCCAAATGTGGCCGTATTGTTCATATGAGACCACAGTTCCAGATGTTTCAAGATGAGGTCGCTCCGCTCGGCAGTCAATTGAGGCACACACCCCGTGAGGTCGTAGGCATCTATCGAGACGGCGATAATACCATGGCTGGCAAGCCTGTCGAGCAGCCCCATGTATCCCATGTGATTCTGTTCCCGATCCGGGCAACCGGTGTGTTGAGTGTCATATGGCCCCCCCGGTGGATTGCAATCGAAGCCAGGTGCGTTACACGAGCTGTGATTGCCGTGTTCGATAACAAAAAGCGGGTGTTGCCCTAAGGCGACCGGAGTGCCGACGCCGGAGACGGCAGCAGGATACCGGACAACAGCCCGAAGATCCACCGCAGTCCTGCTTCCTATCGCTGCAAAGAAGTCATCTTGGCTGTAACTATCTTGACCGATCGGGTAAGGCCCGAATTCGTAGGGATCTTTGGCAACCACAAAACCTATCTGGTCGGCTCCGTCCAAAAAATCAATCGCACTATCATACTGCCCATCAGTGGCGTACGTACTCGGCGAGGTAGCCACGGTACTTCCAAAATCCACAACCACGTCGTAGTTGCCAGGCGTCAGGGGCGGGTTCCAGATAATCACGTCGGTGCCGTTTATACAGCCTGCCTTAACAGGATGGATTTCAATCCCGCCGGATTGATCCACCAGATTGATCGCTCCACCCATGGTGGGGTCCCACCCAATGACATTTCGGTGATTAACGACGTAGTAGGCAGCATAGGTACCGCCAGGATGACCGATCGGGACATAGGTAGGGTCAACTGCGCCCCAAACTGGGTCAGCAGTGTCAGCGAAAGAATCAGCAAACTCAAAGTACGGCGAACCGGAGAGTGGTCTTCCTGCGATATCCATCGTCGGCCCGCCAACCGGATATCGGAGAAAGAGAATGAAGCCCGATTCTGCGGCGTAGGAGATAATGTCCCTTGCGCCCACTTGACGTACGTCCGTTGGCTGCCGAGGAATATGATGGGCAACGATGTCGTAGACCCCTCGTCGCTGGTTCACTCGATCCCACACTTTTACTGTGAAGCCTCCGTTACTGTCGGCTCGCACCGTTTCTGGGGCAGCCGCCGAGCTGACGCCAGTAACATCATTGATTGAATCACCAATTACCCATCTCCTCTGATTCGGCACCATGGAGATCTCCAGCAGCTCTCCCGGATCAAATTGCCGCCCGCTCACATAAACGTCTGCGTCTCCGACAAGCTGGCTGTTTAACAGGCAGGCAGCCTTGTCCGACGCAAATACGAGCGGACTTTTTCGCTTTGCCAAAGGAAGTTTCAAGATAGATTCAGCCGTTGAGACTTTAAGCTTTAAGGGAGGTGTCCGTCCCGATGGATCATTCTCTACCGCGTGAACGGATACGACGAGTGCTTTTCCCTGAAGTGCGCCATCCGCGTCTTCAAACCTACGAAAGCTGTTAGTAAGAGTATTCTCTTTCAAAGAACAACCTACGACTCCGGACTGATACCATAAGACGAATGCTGGAACATTTCCGTCCCGATCGGACGTTGAGCGGGCAAAGCTAATCGCTGCGTCGAGAGACTGCTGGACTCGGTCGTCGAACCCGAGACGAAATTCAAACATACTGTTGGGACGTAAGTGGCTGGCGCCCACATGCAAGGAAGAGCCTATCTCAAGGGACGTTATAGGTCGCCCTCCAGCATCAACAGCGAAAACACCGATCTTCTCACAAGAAGGCGTGCACTGCTGTTCCCAAGAGTGTTTTGCCGTTTTACAACTCGTCATGAAAAATAGCAGTTCAATGAGCAACAGCTTGTTAATGAAAGACATAGTTCTCCTTTTAATTGACAGGAAATCCTTTCGACGCTGCGCGGTTCAGGGAGAATTGCTTTTGCGTCACGCTAATACGCGCGACTCCTTGGCTATGGAGCTCAGTCGTGAATCCTTGGGGTTGTTTGATGAGCATGGTTATAGAATCTTAGATGTGCTTTGCCGAGGCAACTCCTTACATTTATCAAAACGCGACAATTCTTTATCAAGACGCGACATAAGCGCGACCAAACGCGCGAACTCCTGCGGTGCGTAACCAAAGTATCGTTTGAAGTCGCGACAAAAGTTTGACTCGCAGGTGTAGCTCAAGGAGGCAGCTACTTGTTTGTTGGAAAGGCCCTCGGCGAGGAGCGGCGGTGCGAAGCTCATGCGCTCGCGCGTGATCCACGTTTGGGGGGTCGTGCGGAATTGCTCGCCGAAACGCCGCTCCAGAGTGCGCACGACCAACCCGACATGGACCGCCAAAGCCTTTACACGAAAACCCTTTTGCCTGATAACAACCCGAAGGTCGTCCCCTCTGGGAAGATGTGCGCTCACATCATAAATACGTTTGAAACATGCTCGATCTATCAAAAATATGCGAGGTATGGCACCACCATTTTCCAACTCACGGGAACTTCCTCAGACTTGTCCTTGGTTAGGCGGCTCGTCCGGCGCGCGTCTGCGCCTTTGATCAAGAGCCATAACCCTGCCCGAGCTGATTGAATTTGCGACAGCGTACCTGAAGGTCGATTACATTTTCTGGTGCACCCAGGAACCGTTTTATTCAGAGAAATTGATAGCGTTTCTCCAGGCGCAGCGCTGAGGCCAAGAATTCAATGCGGTTGGGTGGCTAGGAAGGCACTGCACTGTTCCTATCGGTACGGGCAGCAGCTCACACTACTTGACTTGATGTCAGCTATGGATTTACTAGTGGTTATGCAAAGCAATCTACTGCACACACTGTCAGTCAAGAACCTCAAACAGGCTATCGCAATCCGGGAACGGATCGACGCTTTACAGCGGGAGCTTGACCGAATCACAGGCGCGCAACGGGCACCCGTAAGAAACGGCGCACCTCGCCGGAGGAAGCGCAGGATGAGTGCCGCAGCCAAAGCAAGAATCCTTTGACGCTCCTTCGCTTCGATCAGTCGGTCTCGGCCCGCAAGTCAGGGCCTAATCAGGATGTGTCCATGTTAAGCAGTATTCATTGCAACTTCATGTCGCGAGCTGACAGGCTGACAGGCTGACAGGCTGACAACGCTTATGACCGAAGAGGAGGTGGAGGCAGGATGTCTGGATAATCTGGCGACGAGTTGGCGGATCCACCCATCGCCTCATTTCCCGCGGGGTCATCGTAAAATGTGGACGGAGCGCTTCGATAATAGAGGAATTTGCGCCCAATAAACTCAACGCCTTTCGGCTTTCGTTCAGAATCAAGAATGTAGTCCTTGTATTTATCAAAGACGTAATCCCGTAATCTGCTTTTTTCCTGAAAATGGAGAGTCCTGTCATAAATCCACCATTCGGCGATCCTCATAAAAGACTCCGCTTGCTGAGTTACATCGGAACCAACTATCAGTGCCAGGGGGGCCTCAACTTGAAACGAAAAACCCGACAACTTCTGTTCGGAGCAACAGCGACCGTCAATCTCCGCGACCATTAGCAGTTGTCGATCCATTGGTTACCTCATGCATTAATCGCATGGTCACACAATGCGTGCAGGTGTGTGTGCCGTGCGGCCGTGAACCCTTCAGTTGATGCTATTGAAAGCAGATGGGGATGATTGTGAAGTTTATTCGGAAGCTGGCTTCATTTCGGCCTGGGAGCGCGTCAGTTCGTTACTTCGGGAACCTGGCCAAAGCTTATGCAGCCAGTGGACTACCCCTGCCAAGCGCGATTGAAGAATCCGTTTTGCTCCGAGCGAATGACTTTTTGTTAGATCCCAATGTCAGCGACGTCAATATGGCACTGGCCTTTCAGATTGTCCTGCCTGAGAGCATGGCGCAACGCAACCTTCTGCGCGCGCCTCGACGCCGACAGAACAGCGTTGATCGAAGCGATGAAGCCAGCTTGCTCGACTGCAAATACGAATTGGACTGCGCAAGAGATCCAACTGCTGGGCACAGGGCCGGACCGCGAGATCGCGCGGCGCATCGGACGCACGACTTCGGCTGTCCAAACCAAGCGGTTGATTCTCCGAATCCCCAGTTGGCGGTCCAGCAATGTCAGAGTGCGTGAGCCGATGCACTTGTCCTTCTCATGTTGAAGCTACAGGCGCAGCTTACCATTACTTCATTTACCTCAATCCCGAATCCCGAGGGCTATACCTCACTTTTGAGGAAGCGTTGATTCCATGCCAAGCGATTGTTGTTGCACCTGACGAATGTAATGCTTGGATTGATGTCGCACATTTGTTGAGGTTGGCAGACATCAAAAAGAGGCCGGAATCGTGGGTGATCCAGAGACCAAGATCTTAGGCGGGACCGAGGTAGAAGGATTAGTAGTCGCTATGCCTGTATCATAGCTTGACTTGTCCCATCCTTCCGATTACTCGATGAGCCATGCACAACAATCCATTGGCCGAATTGTCCCTTGAACAACTCAGAGAAACCATCACGATCCGGGAAAAGATCGAAGATCTGGAGAAGGAGTTGCATAGCATCGTCGGTAGGCCGCCCTCCACTACGAAGGCACCGGCTCGCCGGAAGAAGAGAAGGTTCAGTGCGGCGGCCAGAGCGAAACTCTCAGTCGCGATGAAGACCCGCTGGGCAACGAGGAAAGGGGAACAGCGGGTGACCAAACCCGCAGCGGCCACAGCAAAAGGGGGATCGTCGGACGCTCCATTGAAGGAGCGGATCGTCGGAACCCTGAAGGCGGCTGGAAAGTCCGGAGCGACAGTCAAGGACCTGGCGGCGAAGCTCGGAAAAAGTTACGGCAATGTCAGCGTTTGGTTCCACACTACCGGGAAAGGTATTAAGGAAATCAAGAAGGTCGAACCCGGCAGGTTTGCTTGGGGGGCATGAGAGGATGCTGCTGCTCCCGCCGCTGGAGTTACAGCCGTTGGAGCTTCCCTTGCTATGAGCCGCCATCTAAATAGCCAGCGCGACCTCAGCCACACCGAGTTGGGCGGGTGCTTACTCTCGCGGTGTACATCGGCTTCCAATTCTGTTAGCACCCGAACCCGTCAGCGCGATAACGACTGTCTGCGCGTGTCAGCGGCCATGGCGCTGACAGTATGCCCGATCAAGGCGAGGTCGGCCCTAGCCAGACCGACCCCACGCAGTAGCTTGGGTCTGAAGAATTTCTGTAAACCCAGGCGATACCAAACGGATTCAACTGGTGTCGTAATCGAGCCTCTGTCAGCGTGTCTGCGCATTTCACGCAGACATTGATTACAGATTCCACCAACTTAACCCGTCCGATCCGTCCGAAGCGTCCGATCCGTCCGGTCTTTCGCTTTCCGGCGGGAATCGGACGGTAACAAACCACGCTCAGAAGTGGTTGAGGGACTTCACGTCGCAACGAACTGCCCGGCTTTAATAACAGCGCGGGTTTGAGCAGGCGCCTGGGTTACTTCGAGGCACTAAGGGCACAACGGTTCGCGTGACGATTGCTCCTTTTGGAGAAGATGAGTCGCACGATATTGGTGAGACTGGTGCAGGAGTCAAATGCACCCAAACCTAAACCTGTCATTGTGGCTGGGAGGGTAATACTGGGCAGCAAAACACAGGACTCGAACGCATGCTGTCCAATGCTCTGGAAATTTTGCGGCAGCGTCAGACTTGCGAGCCCCCGGCAACCCGAGAAGGCGTAATCTCCCAATGTAAAGAGGCCCAGAACCTTTACGATCACCCGGCCAATCAACTCGTTGCCGGGATGCAAATCCAGCACATCGATCAACTGACCGAGAGCATCGAGAAGATCGAGAAGGTCGTGTTAGCATCGGCGCAGGAGCTGCCGTTTTACTCCAAGCTGACGAGCCTGCCGGGGGTGGGAAAGATTCTGGGGATGACCATCACGATGGAGGTTGGAGACATCAAACGCTTTTCCGATGCCGGGCACTTTGCCAGTTATTGCCGAACGGTGGAAGCTCAGCGCACTTCCAACAGCAAGAAGAAGGGAGAGAACAACTCCAAATGCGGGAACAGATATTTGGCCTGGGCATTTGTCGAAGCCGCCAATTTTGCGCGCCGCTCCGATCTACAGTGCCGCAAGTGGCACTATCGCAAAGCGGCCAAGACCCTCAACGTTGTTGCAACCAAGGCGCTCGCATGCAAATTGGCAAAGGCGGCTTGGTATCTGATGACTGAGGGAGTCGATTACGACACCCAACGGATGTTTGGGCAACCAACGACAACAAAATGATACTTTAAAGTTTTGGAGCGCGGCCGTCAGCCAGGACAATTGTTGGACGCAAAGCCCTCCGCACTGATTGGAGGCGGCCGCACTCCGCTCACTTAGCATCGTAGTGAACTGTTTGAAGAAAAGTTTTGCAGGCGATTCGACCGTGCCGTGAGTCAAGATGATGTTGGACGCGGCAGCTAGCGACAGGGCCGGCGAACCAAAGCTCCTACAAACTGAATGAACGCGGACCGGTACTGAACGTTTTCTAGTCCCGCAGCAGCGGGATGGGCGCTCAGGTTAATCGCAAGAAAGACCAAGACAAAGACGGGGAAGCTTATAGGTAAAAAAAGAGAGAGCTTTCCCGATCCAGCGCTAGCAGGCCGCTGAAAAACGACCTCTTTTACGGTTCGCCCTTCCGAGTTTGGAATTTCCCGAATTCAGACCAAACTCCTCCTGATTGTTTTCGGCGGATTTTTTTCACTTTTCCGCCGCTTTTTCCATCTTTTCTTCGCTCTGAAGACACCAATCCCTACTGCGCCCCCAACGGGGCGCCTCTTAGGTAGGCGCAGCCAGGCCCAGCTTGGCCATTCGAAGCAGGTTGTAGCTACTCGCTACCAAGTAAACCCAGGCTTGCGTCCGTTCCACCCCGCGATAGCGGCTACGCCGCATTCCTCCCACTGTCTTCATCCATCCAAATATCTCTTCGACTCGCTTGCGGAGCCTTTGACTTACTTCATAGCCACTACTGCGCGTCGTGCGCCCATCCAAACCCTCAACCGCTATCTGTTCCTTGCACGCCACGTGCGGAGCGATTTCTCGCTCGCGACATCCAGCCACAAACTTCTTTTGATGATACGCTTTGTCCCCACCTACCGTCGTTACCTTCGCCTCGTGTAATTCCCGGTGCTCGTCCACCTGCGCCAACGCTACAGTGGGCTCATCTTCGGCAATTGGATTGTGCACTGTGATCGCCGCGCACAGCCCATTGCGATTTTCCATCAGCACCTGCGCCCCAAAGCACAGCTTGCTCTCTTTACCCGCAGCCTTCCGATACAGCACGCTCTCCGCGTCGCTCGTGCTCTGGTGCGTCGCATTACTCCGTTTCTCTCCGCGGAAATTCACCGTCGGATTGCCCGGATCATCATCCTTGGCCGATTGGATCTTCTTCTCATCCGTTCCGTCTTTTCGCACGAAGCTCTTCATACTCGCCCACGCTTCGATCAGCGTACCGTCGGCAGTGAAGTGTTGATGACTACTCCAGCCTTCTTCGCGCGACAAATCATACACCTCGGCAAAGAATCTGGAGCCGTTTGCCACGCATTAGCCCACTTCGCAGCCCAATCGAGGCACTGCTCCGCATAAAAATGCACTTGGGATAATGTGCCTTATTTAGAGAGCTGGATAACGCGCATGCCCGTCGCCATTTTGTTGAAGTGGCTCCCAACTTCCCCACCGAATGCCGTCACGTTCTGGAGAGACTGCGCCGACGTTTATCGCCACGACGCCTACTGCAAAGAACACGACTTATCCGCACAGGCTCGACTGGCTTTCCATCAAGCCAACAGCGGCCCGGTCATGGACCAACTTCGTGATTGGATGAGCCAGCGACTGGACCAGAAACAGGTCGAACCCAACTCGGGATTGGGCAAGGCGATTCGTTGTATGCTCAATCACTGGGAGGCCCTGACCCTGTTCCTGCGCCAGCCCGGCGCGCCCTTAGACAATAATTTTTGCGAGCGCGCTCTAAAGCTGGCGATCCTTCATCGGAAAAATTCAATGTTTTTTCAGGACTCAACGCGGAGCCCAGGTCGGCGACTTGTTCATGAGTCTGATCCACTCCTGCCGGCTTAACGGAGTCGCTCCCTTCGACTATCGACATGGATCGCCATCGCGTGGCAAGGTGCTCGTGATGCCTGCAAAGCCGGCCAAATCGCAAATGCCCGTATGGCAGATGTAGAGCAGGCGCCTGCTGTGACCCAGAACGAGAAGAAAGCGATGATCTGCGTGGAGAATGTCACCCGCCATTACGGTCCGGTGGTGGCGGTGGACCGCGTTTCCTTCACGATTGGCCGCGGTGAGGCCATTGGGTTTCTTGGCCCAAACGGCGCGGGCAAGAGCACAGTGCTGAAGATGATTTCCACCTGGCTGCCGTTGACCGCAGGTCGCATTCAAGTGGCCGGGCGCGACGTGGAACTTGAACCTTTGGCTGTCCGTCGCGCCTTGGGGTATCTCCCGGAGCACAACGCCCTTTATGAGAACATGCGGGTGGACCGGTTTCTCCTCTT
>Ga0137380_10004109_pt1 | contig 12781 bp, 8 predicted proteins | sample SagtaG_17_FD_104809 | JGI IMG/M metagenome (GOLD analysis project Ga0137380, IMG submission 104809) | Vadose zone soil microbial communities from Sagehorn Ranch, Mendocino, California, USA - Sage2_L_100_16 metaG | ecosystem: Environmental > Terrestrial > Soil > Vadose zone | place: USA... | reverse complement strand
GCGCGAAAATTTTTCAGGGCTTGCTGGCGCTCGTGATACCACCGTCGATGCTGGTAAAGACTCCAGGCCCCGGGCAGGCGCAGTCTGGCCTCGGCAAGCGTGAAGTGGTGGAGCACGCGCATCATCGCCAGCCGCTCCAACATCACCAGCACGTCCCGATTCTTTTTGCCTCGCCGATTCCAACGCTCCACGCCCGCCGGCTCGCACTCCTTTAGAATGTTCCCAATCGCCGCCAGAATCCGTTTTTTGCTGTGCGCCCAGTTGATGGTAAGGAAAACGCCGGTGTACCTGGAGTAGCCAAATTTCATCGGCAAGCCGGCATTCGGCTTGTGCAGTTCGAAGTAGCCTATCCCATCCGCCCACCTTCCGATCCGGACGACGTCCGCATTGGTATTGGCCTCGAAGATTTTACACAGGCGCTGCCGCTCCGCGTCCGGCAGGCAAAGCCACGGTACGTTGTAATCTCTCAGGAGCGGGCGGAGCGAGTTCGCCACCCAGCGGTTCCAAGCCGTGCGCCTCTGCTTCCTGCTCCATTTACGAACGGAATAGAATTCTTCCAACGCAATGAAATCGCCGAAAACCGAGAGTGCCCTCATCCATGCCGCCTCAGCCTCGCTAAACCTGGCGTTATATCGCGGCCGCTTGCCCGGGCGACTGTCCCTGGCCGTTGGCGGTTTCTTTGCCTTGCCCGCCAGCCACGCCTGCGCCTCCAGAACCACTCGCTCCGCTTGGCCCGATTCACGCCGAATTTCCCAAAGCAAGGCCGGAACCAGCTCGCCCGCAGCCAAACCGGAAAAATCCGAATCCTCCCGCTTCAAAAGCATGATCGTGCCCGGCTCTTTTTGCCGCGAGGCTTCCCAGTAGGCTTGCCCAGGCTTTTGGTTCTCACGATGCGGCCGAGGGTTGGGATCGGGTTCGGTGTTGCTCGCGTAGAACGGACATGGGAAAAAGCCCATGAGCGTTAGCTCACGTGCTATTTGTAAATGCTGTGGTCTCCGATATCCAAGCGGGGGTGTAAACGTCCAGCTCAACCAGATTGCCAGCATCGGCTTCCGAAACGGCTTGTTTAAAGGATTCAGGAATATCGGACTGGCCTTGCAATGGACCGTGCCAGGCAAACAGCACGGAAAAAAGCTCTTTCAGCTTTTGGTCAATCAGGTTGATGTATGGAATAACATCTTTAGCTTTGTCAGGCTGCTTTCCGACGGACATAAATGCCAAAGCCACCGATTCTCCTATGGATAACAAGCCGCACAAATGTTCGCGATGTTGGCGCAAATCACTTTCCGTCAAGTTACTATTCTCATAGACATTTAGCTTGAAAAGGGCCTGCTCCTTTTCGATGTCTGAAAGCCATTGTTGAAACGCGCCAGTGCAGATGGTGAACTGATCCGTCGTCGGTCGCTGCCAAAGAGTGGGCCCTGGTTGAGCACACCCCCGTTTTGGAAAATAGAATGGCGGATTTTGAGTCAGAACCGGATCATCCATAAATCGTTGCCAACATTTTTTGTAATCTAAAATGACAACACATCCACAAACTTGTCAACGACCGCTGTCCCCGACATCGGGGACAGGGTGCTCTAAAATGACTACAAGTCCACAAACCTGTCAACTCGTCATTCTTAATTGTTTGCAGGACAATCGCTTACGAAACGGCCGGTAGTATCATTTCGGAGGCGTGAGCAATTCATCGACCGCCCAGATGTCCCAGCAGATCGCGGCAGCAATTGCCGACGTGACTTTGTGCCCGCCGTGAACCCGGCAGAAGTTCCGTGCACGATTTTGACTTCACCTTGGACCTGCCCGTAGAGGCCGTAAACCAGCATCTCGATTCGCGTGGCCGCGGCGTGGCTCACGGGAAATGGAAATGCGCGGCGGCGGCGAAAGCGTAGCCCGGATCGGGACGCCGACGCAGCCTGGCCGGCGGGCGGACCATCCGATTGCTGGCAGGGGGCGGTGTCCTCACCGCGCCGCGACGCGGACGCAGCATGGCCTGCGGCGGGACGGGCGGCTTCGGCGGCAACGGATGACCGCTGCTGTACGAAGACGGCAGAAGCGCGTCAAGATGCGGACGGCGTTCCCAGATCAGCCCGGCCAGCCAGTGCCGCGCGAACGCCCAAAGATAGTCACGCCCCTGGACCCCCCTGGCGCGGATCTTCCGGCGGAAGCGCGGATTGTGGGCATAGATCGTATTGGCGCGCGCGGTCAGTTCGCGAACCCAGCGGCGCGGCAACGGCTGGCCCAGCCAGAGGCCGGCCTCTTCGCAAACCCCCTCCGCGACGGCGCGCGGCACGATAGGTGTATCCAATTCAATCCGCGGTACGCGCCGCCAAGCTGGGCGGTGAAACGCAGTCGGCATTTTCATGGTGCTCCCTCAACAATTTTGATTTCTTCCTCCGTCAGGCCGTACAGGTCATAGACCAGCCGGTCGATTTGTGCGTCGGTGGCGGCGATTTGGCGTCCGAGGGAGGTTTTCTCCGGCGGCGTTCTGGCGGTGGAGAGTCGCTGGTGCACTTCCAGCATTTGCTCGACGAGGTTCACCATCTGGTCGTGACGGGCTTTATCCGCGGTCGGGACTGGCAGTTGCTGGAGGTACGTGCCTTTGATTTTCGGAAACGTCTCTTTGAAATCAGAAAACTTGTTCTGCCAGTAGAAGCCGATGGCTTTGCTGTTCAAAACTCCGAGAAGAAATCTCTCGTCAATGCCTTCGACGGTCGCCTTAATCATGAACACGGTGTTTAGGCAACAAAGCCCCGTGTCATCAAACGCCGCAAACGGTTTCGCCCCAATTTGCCTCACGATGACCTTGTTCTTGGCAAACTGGATCTCCTCATCCCAGCAGCCGCCTTGCTGTGCGACTCGGTCAAAGAGGCAATAGAGATTGGCGAACTGAGTAACGTAGCGATCAACATTTCTGCCGGTCAAACATGGCTTGTAGCCGGCCTTCAAACTTCGTGGCTTGTCAGTTTCCACCACATCGCCGGGGAACTTGGTTCGGTCACGCAGCTGCATCCCAAAATTCACCCGCGCCAAATCTCCGAGAAGTTTAGAGCGCTCCAAAAATTTAGCTTCCAGCTTGGCAAAGCCGGCGAACTTAGGCGGACGGAAAATCATTCCTGGCGTGTTTTGAAAAACGGACTGCGCAACAGACAGCCGCTCTTTAATCACTAGTTGATTTTTTCCGGCTTCCGCTTCGACGAAGTCGATTTCATTCTCCTCACACATTCTGGCATTGGCCGATTTTTGAAATGTGAAGATCGCGTTGTCCACACTTGCCTCGGCAAAAACCCCATCAGGCACAGTGATCAATTGTCGAATACGGACATTGTCGAGCACCAACTTCCGCAGCTGGGTCGTGTAGTTGTTCGTGGTGAACGGCGCCGGTGTAATGAAACTAATCAGGCCGCTGTTCCGAACGAGGCGAAGCGATTGCTCGATGAACAGGTGATAGATGTCCACCTTGTATTGGGCCCCTTTGAATTTCCGGTGGTAGTAGTCGAGTTCCGCCTTAGCGACGTTTTGGGGTTGCAGCAAGTTGTACGGCGGATTCCCAATCACCGCGTCAAAGCCGCCTTCCCATTCGGGTTCAATCGGTCCCGGGGACGGCACGGCCTTTTCGCCTTTCTTTTTCTTGTAGCTGTAACTCCCGTGCAGCGGCACGCCGGGCATGGTGTGGTCCAACGGCGAAGCCGCAGCTTCACGCAGCTCGCCCGCGGAAATCTTTCGCCGGAAGATTTCCGGGAATTCTTTGTGCCAGTCGAAGACGTTCACGCGGTAGCGTTCCTCCTCGTCGAGCAGGGCCAGTTGTTGCTGCTGGTAAAAGTCCGGGCCGATCAGCGAGTTGCCGCACTTGATGTTGTCGCCCAGGTCGGGCAGGGCGCGTTCCTGAAACATGCGCAGCACCGGTTGAAGACTTTGCTGGGTTTCGCCTTCCAGCACCTTGAGCAGGAGCGAAAGTTTCGTCGTCTCCACCGCCTGCGTGTCGATGTCCACGCCGTAAATATTATTCAGCAGGATGTGTTTGCGCTCGGCGATGGTCAGTTTCCAACCGCTGGAAGTCTGCACAAGCTCGGGCCGGCTGCCTTTCGCCCACTTGGCCGGCTCGTTCTTCATGTAGTAGTCGAGATGCCATTGGAGCAGGCACTCGTAAGCGCCCAAGAGAAACGAACCGCTCCCGCAAGCGGGATCGAGGATTTTCAATTTGGCCGCCTGCCGCGGAGTTTTGCCTTCCAGCAGTTTCCCAACCGTCTGCTGGACGATGTATTCGACAATGTATGTCGGCGTGTAATAAACGCCGCCGGCTTTTTTGACCTCCGGCTTTTCCTCGACGACGGCGCGATGTCCTTCCGTCAGCCGGATGATTTTGCCGAGAAATTGCTCATAGACCTGGCCGAGAATGTCGGCCGGCAGCTCGGAAAAAACGTAGGGACAATCGGGGTAGTAAAGGCTTTTGAGAATGCCGCGCAGCAGGTTGTCGTCCAGGTGCAGGCCCAGCGTCAGTTCGTCGGGCGCTTCGTGGCGTCCCTTCTCCGCTTTGAAGTGGAAAAGGCCGGAGTTGTAACGGTCGTCGGCTTGCTCGAACTGTTGGGCCAGCCGCGGGTAAATTCGGTCGCCGTTGGCCAGGGCCTGGAGGCGCCCGTAATCTTCAATGCCCCGGCCCTCGCAGATGCGGAGGAAGATGATGCGGTCAATGATGCGCTGCACCGCGAAGTTGAGTTCGCGCTGGCTGAGCTTCGGATTGCGCAAGGCGAGGTTGCGGGCCAGCTCGGCGCGCCAGCCTTCGATGGTCTTGAGGAATTCCTCGTCAACATCGGCCGTGCCGCGCTTGGCCTTGTTGGCTTCGGCAAATTTGTCGAACGCGCCTTTGAGAACGGCGTCGCGGGAGAATACGCCGGCAATCTCGTCCCAGCGCGTGGCGTATTCGGTGTAGGGGATGTAGAGAATGCGAGCCACCGCGGCGTTGTGGCGCTGGTCGGGTTTGACCCGGCCATCATAGACCGCGAATTCCTCGAAGTCGCTCAGGACGTTCAGAGGCAACTTCAACGTGAAGGCGTATCGGCGAAGTTGGAAGGCGGGGGTGGCATCGTGTTTGATGTCCACGGCTGGCCGCTTGGCTTCCAGAAAAAACTTTCGCGCGCCACCGATGCGGAAGCAGTAATCAGGGGCCTTGGTCGCTTCCCCGACCTTGATGGCGTCCTCGTGGACAACGTCTTTATAGGCTTCGGCGTAGCCGGCGGTGTTTTCCACGTCCCAGCCGAGCGCCTTGAAAAAAGGATCCAGGAATTCGCGCCGGACCTGGGTTTCGTTGTAGTGGCCGGAGCGGTACGCGTCCCGGTTGCGCTCGAAGCGCTCAACGAGTTCGAGGATTTCCTTTGGTGCGGCCACAACGATCAAACAGTTGCCGATGGTTTTAGTGGATTGAGGAGAATACTTCAACTCTCACCGGAACCCGAAAGCGTGCTTCAGCGAGATAAGGGAGCGGCCTCTGGCGAGTGTGAAAGCGCGCCATTGTGATTCCAGAATAGCCCGGCAGCACCGCTTTTCCTGGCGTGGGACCTGCGGTTGGCTGTCTATCTTTCAGTCGCGGGACAAAAAGGCGCGCTGCAGTTGATGGTTCTCGCTACGAGCACACAGAGGGATACGATGGATAACACGGAGAACGGCTGGAAAACTATGAACACGAGAGTAAACGGGGCGCAAGCCTCCTCCGCTCACGCCAGTCCCTTCCAGCGGCGCACTCCCCACTCGGCCACGAAGCAGAGCAGCGCAAAGAGAAACACGGCCGGCTGGTGCCAAAAGGGGGTCGTCCAGGCCTCCGTGATCGGCACGTTTCGGTGCGGCAGGCTGGCGGCGAATTCGTCCAATTTGTTCACCGCGATGATTTCGCCGCCGGTCCGTTTCGCGATGGTCTCGAGCAGGGCGCGATTGGGTTTCAAGGAGCGGAACTCTTCGGCGGATGGATTCGAAGTCCAGCCGACCTCGTCCCGGCCCACTTCGACCCCCGCCGCGTCGGTGACGATCGCCTCCGCCAGATAACCGCCCGTTTCGCGCGGCACATAAGTGGCCTGATAAAGACCCGCCTCGCTCAAGGCCGGCTCGGCGGTGATGCGAATAGAGTTGGTGGCCGCGGCTGTGCTCGCCGGCATCGCCGGCGCGTTCGTCAGGGCCGCAGCCGCCTCCTGACCCACGAAACGGACGTTCACGGTCACCGTCGCGTTGTCGAGCGGCTGAAAGCTTTTGTCGCGCCCGCGGACCTGCAAAAGCATCGCCTGGTTCGGGTCGCCACGCTTGGGCGCGGCTTGAATGTCGATGCGGTTTGGCACGTCGGCCACCAGCCAGCGGATCATCTGCCGCCAGGCTTTGTCGAGGTCGCGATGGGCTTCAGCGTCGCGCAGACCCCAATGCCAGAAATCGCCCAGCGTCAACGCCGCCGCCCGCCCGTTGCCGAACCGCTGCACAACCAGGGCGGGCATGTTCGTGGCCCGGCCATCGGTCACCGTGGCGATGACGCTCGCGCCCGGCTTGATGCCGCGGACCTGATTCATCACGAGAAACGGAGGCATGCCGCCGAGCCGGCTTTGTTCATCGGCTTCATTGTTGCGCAACCGCGCCCACGGCTGCAGCCAGCCTTCCCGCGTGAGCGAGAGCCGCAATTCGCCCGGAGGCTGGGTTTGCGGAACCTGGTCGAGATACACCGGCAACATGTCGCCGATGGGGGTGTGCTCAAATTTTCCCTGGTGGAACGACTCCGCCCCGCCCAGCATCAGGAAACCGCCCCCGCGTTCAGCGACGAACTTGTGCAAAAGCGCCATCTGGTCCGGGCTAAAAAACTCCGCTTCCACGTCATCGAGCACCACGGCGTAATAAGCGTAGAGTTCCTCAGCCGTCTTGGGAAAACCACCGCGCAACTCAAACTCGTCCCGGGTATTGAGCCGGACTGTCACCGGCTGGTCGTACCGTTCCACCTCCTCCTTCAACGGGTCGTCGAACCCGCGAAAGAGCGGATTGCTCGTTTCGCCGCGGCGTCCGCGGAAGCCGAATTTGGGTTCGCGTTTGGCGACGCGGATCAAGCCGGCCAGCTCGATCTGGTCATCCTCGGCCACGGCGCGACTCAGAAACTTGTACTCCCAATTCGGACGCCCGCCGACGTAGAGCACGCGGTACGGACCCTGCCCGCGATCGACCGACAACACCCGGATGTTATTGGCCAGCGTGGCCTCCGACGAAGTTTCGGGCCGGGCGAATTGGCCGAGTTCACCGCTGGCCGAGACGCGTAGGCGATAAAACACCACCCCGCTCTTGGCGGGCCGGATTTGAAAGCGAAACGGCATCGTCTCCCCTTCGCGGGGCGCTTTGAGGCTCTGCTCCGCGACCATTTTTTCGGGCAAAACCGCCGCCCCCGGAGCGGATGCCGCCGAAACTGCGTTTGAAATCGCGGGGCGCGCCGCGCTCTTTCCGGAAAGGGAGGTGGCGGCGGCTCGATTGTCGGCGAGCCGGTTGGTCGTGCCGCGCGACGGGGCGGGGATTTCAAACAATTGCGCGACGACTTTTTCCCCCGCATAACCGACGGCCATCACGTCGGCCTGGATGGAAACCGGCGCATCTTCGAATGAAGTCTGGCTGACGTTCACGTTATTGATGGCGATGTCCTTGATCGGTTGATCGGTTCCGCTGACCACAGGATAGACTGGCGGCAGACCGGCCAGGTCGGGGACGCCGTCAGGGATGTCCGTGGCGTTGCCGTCGGTCATCAGCAAAACGCCGGCGAGCGGCTGGCTTTGGTAACGTTCGGCGATCGCGCGCAGGGCCGCGCCGATGGAGGAAGCGCGCCCGTCGAACAGCAACTCGCTAAAATCCTTGGTCGATTGCAGCCGCGAATCGAACACGTAACGGCGGACCTGAAAATTCTCGTCGAGTTGGTTCTGCCAGCCGTCGCTGCGGATAAGCGTGGCGCGGAGCAGTTCGCCGCGGCTGCGCGACTGGCCGCGGTCTTTGATCGTCATGCCCTGGCTGTTGTCGGCCACGATGGCGAAGAAGTTTGCGCCCGGCCGCGCCCGTTGCCCGCTCCAGAGCGGCTCCAGCAAACAGGCCGCCAGCGCGAGGATGCCGACGAGTTTAAGGCCGAAGCAGGCTGCGCGCACCACGCCCGTAGCCGGGGCGCGCCGATAGCCCCAGAACAAAAGCAGCAACGCCCCGCCCAGCGCCGCCGCTGCCGGCAGCAGCCAGTCGCGCCCGGAGATGAACAACGTCGCCAGGAACATCGCCGGCACTCTGACACGAAACGGGCGCGCGGGCGAACGGATTCTGTCGCCGGGCAACGACTCCGACCGGCGCCGTGGCATCGCCGAGACTTGCTTTCCGCGCGGCGGCGCACCACTTTGATAACAGGCACCGAGCCTCAATCATCATGCGTGTCCTATGAAAACGAAAAGAGCCATCGAGCTTGCCGTCCTGATGTCCGCGGCGGTTGCCTTCAGCTATTGGCTGGGCTACGAGCAGGGCAGCAATTCTGCGAGCCTTAGACTGAGTGCGGTTGGTTCGCCGAGGGGGTTTGTGCGGCTGGCTCCCCACGGCCGAAACTACTTGTCAGACCGTTTCAGCATAACTGGCGCCGTCACCGTTCCGAAGGAACTCAAACACTAGCCTCGCGACCGTCCCGGTCGCACCCGTCGGCGTCTCGCCGACGGAATCCGATTGCCGTATTCTTCCCCCTCCGGTGCATCCGTTCCGCACAACGCTAATGTTTGGGACGACTTTCCACGGGCTTTTTCCTTGTGCCATGAGTCGGGTGAAGTTTAGCTTCCCCAAAGTGTCGCCCTTCCACAAGGAAAGGGAAAACCAGGAATCTGGCTGTCCCGGGCGATTGGGCTTGTCTTTGAAACGAATGCAATTCCACTCACGTAGTCGCCGCGCGGTCGCGGTTCTGCTGTCGGTCGCCGCCCTCGCAGCGCCACCGATGAACATGCGTGCCGCCTCCAAAACCGAGGCAGCGACCGTGCAGCCCCCGCCCAGCCGAACCGGCCTGGATATCGTTGAGAATTCGGTCGTGAAGGTGTTTTCCACGGTCCGTTACCCCGACCCCTACAAACCCTGGGCCAAGCGAGCCCCGAGCGAGTTGACCGGCAGCGGAGTCGTCATCGAAGGCAAACGCATCCTCTCCAACGCCCATGTCGTCCTTTACGCCAACCAGGTGCAGGTGCAAGCCAACCAGGCGGGGGACAAAATCGCCGCAACCGTCGAGGCGATCGCGCCGGGCATCGACCTGGCCGTGCTCAAGCTCGATGATGAAACGTTCTTCGACTCGCATGCCCCGTTGCCGCGCGCCAATGCGCTGCCGGAAGTCAAAGAGGTGGTCATGGCGTATGGTTATCCCGAAGGCGGCGCCAGCCTTTCGATTACCAAAGGCATCGTTTCCCGGATCGAGTTCGCCTCCTACAATTATCCGGTTTCCGGCCTGTGGATTCAGATTGACGCCGCCATCAACCCCGGCAACAGCGGCGGCCCGGCCGTGGTCGGCGACAAAATGATCGGCCTCGCGTTCAGCCACCTCGGCGGCGCGGACAACATCGGTTACATCATTCCTTGCGAAGAGATCGAGCTGTTTCTCCAGGACATCGCCGACGGCCATTATGATGGCAAACCCGGGATGTTCGATGGACTCCAAACGCTCGAGAACCCCGCCCTCCGCTCGTTTCTCAAACTCGAAAAGGCGGTCGAGGGGATGGTCGTCAACAAACCCGACCGGATCGACGCGGCCTATCCGTTGAAAGAATGGGACGTCATTACCAAAATCGGCGACACGCCCGTGGACGACCAGGGCATGATCAAGCTGGGCGCCAACCTGCGCGTCCGGTTCACCTATTTGGTTCAGAAAATCGCCAAACGCGGCAGGGTCCCCTTGACCGTCGTGCGCGCGGGCAAAGAGCTTCAAATTGAGCTTCCCGTGCCGGCCAAACGTCCCTTGGTCATCCCCGCTTTGGAGGGGGCTTATCCTTCTTATCTGGTGTACGGGCCGCTCGTATTCTCGGAAGCCTCGACCGAGCTGGTCGGAAGCCTGGGGAGAGGCGATGTCGGCGCCAGTTGGATGCGCAGGCTTAGCGTGGTGGGCAGCCCATTGGTCAAGCGCGTCGGCGACAGGCCGGTTTTTGAGGGTGAGGCTCTGGTCGTCGTCTCCTCCCCGTTCTTTCCGCACAAGCTTGCCAAAGGCTATGACAACCCGATCATGCAAGTGGTCAAAACCGTCAACGACATCCCCATTAAGAACCTGGGCCATTTGGTGGAGGTGCTGCGCGACTGCCGCGACGAATTCATCACCTTCAAGTTCGACAGCCGCGCGGCCGAGACGCCGGTTTTTCCGCGCCGGGCCATGCTCGCCGCCACCGACGAAATCCTCACCGACAACGACGTCCGCAGCCAAGGATCCCCCGACATCCTCGCCATTTGGAACGCCAAACCATCCCGGTGAAGTCGTTTCTGGCGAAGGTTTGTCCGCGGATGTCCGCCGTGCAGGGCGATCCCGGCGCGGGACCAAGCGCCTCGTACCGATGCTATTCCCGGGCCAGTTCAAGGCTTCGGCGGAGGATCATCGGTGCGCGACTCGCCACCTTCCTTGTCCGTCAGAAATACCGAGGCGCGGCGCTGGGCCTCGGCGATCTGCCCGCTGCTCATCATTCGTTCCAGCGAGCCGCGTAAGTTGGCCGCGTCCTGGAAACGGAACGCGGTTCGGCTCGCCGAAAGCAATGGGAGTGTTCTCGACTGCCCTTCGCCTTCCACCCCGATTTGAGCACGGTCGTCTCGGATGCTGAGGCACTTGATTCGAATTTGGCCGACGGGAGTCCTGAGCATAGCGCTTTCACCAGTTGCCAGCGTGAAACCGTTTATCAAGGCAAGACGCCCGTGGGGTGATCGTGAAATTCCTTGCAGGGTAAGGCAGTCGGCTGGTTTCGCGTGGGCGATGGCGATATTAGCCCACTTGTGAGCTTCCATATAATCCAGTGCCACGCCCTGGCCGTTCGCATAACGCGCCGCCAGTTGATATTGCGCCTGGGCATCGCCTTGCTCGGCAGCCTTGCGGAACCACTCGACCGCCTCCGCATAGTCCTGCGAAACCCCTTGACCGTTCGCATAGCACACCCCGAGGCTGGCTTGCGCCGCGGCATCGCCTTTTTCAGCCGCTTTGCGGAACCATTTGACGGCTTCCGTAAAGTCCTGCGCCGCGCCTTCCCCGCGGACATAAATGGCCCCGAGGCTGGTTTGCGCCGCAGCTTCTCCGTGCCTGGCGCGCACCTGCAATTGCTTGAATCCATTCGTGACCGCGATCTGAGCCGGAGCTTGCTTAGTTACGGCGGGCACCTTCGCCGGCGCCGACCCGGTCGCGGACCGATCCCCCGGCTCCCGGACAACCAGGCACACCGCAGCCAAGGCAAGGCATTGCCACACCAACTTCGGGCATTTTTTCATTGGCCAAACCACGTTCTTCAGAAGCGGCCAGCACGGTGGCGAGCACCGCGGGCAGGCCGATTCGGAGCAATCCCCGTGCCCGATCTCGCTGTGCACGGGCGCCGATCACCGGCGGCCACAACGAATGCGCGCTCCGCGCGTTAGCAAGTTCCTTCGCCGCTTGACAGTTGCGCCATGCTTCTCGACCCTGGCATTCCGCGACCATGAAAGCCGGCTTCACCCTCAAATCGCTGGCGCTGTGGTTTGTTGTCGTGCTCGTGTTGTACGGGGTTGTGTTTTACAGCATCGAATACCTCAACCAGCGCAAAGGTCCGTGGGAAGTCAATTTCATGAGCGACGCGCAAGGCAATCCCGCCATTGTCGCTTACCAACCCAAGCTGGACATCTCATCGGTGGAAATCATTTTTCCCGGCGAAACGATCCCCCAAACCAATCTGTCGCAACGGGTCATCTTCGACCGGCCGCTGCGTCAGGTTCCCTTCGGCAGCGTGATCTACGCCGATTTGCGAACCCTCCCCGGCGTGGTAACTTTTGATTTGTTTGGTCACGAAATCGAACTCCTGCCGCGCGCGCTCATCGTCAACAAGCGGGAAATCCCCTGGAAGTCGGAAATGGCGATCGAACTGTCGATCACCAACAAGCCTGCCATTCCGCCCAGGCCGCCGAAGGAAGCCGCCCGTTGAACCAGGCGGCCCGGGCGGCCGGGCCGAATAGGGCCGCCGGCCAATTCGCCGACTGTGGCCACGAAACGGCTGGTTCGGTTCGCGGGAAAACTGTTTCGCCGCGGCAGGACGGGGACCGCCTCGGCGTCCACTCCCTGCGCAGCGCCCCTTGCCCAGACTGGGTTTTGAGTTACACTGAGGGTGATCCTTGCCCGGCTTGCGCGCCCGCTCCGGCAGATTGTTGACGCAATGCGCAAGCGGGCAGCCAGCCAAAAACGAATATGCACACGCCGATAATCGGAGAGACGATGCGCCAACGTTCGAAGTGCGAGCGGTGGCGCTCCGCCAGTTTGTTGATCGCGATTTTGATTTCCGGGCTCCCGGTCCGATCCCAGGACAAGCCTGGCGCGACTCCAAACCGAGACCTTAAACCGCCCGCGCACTGGAGCGAATCCTCCAGTCGCCATCGGATCGCCGAGCAGCGCGCGAACAGCTTCGACGCGGGCGATTTCTATCTCGCGCCGGCGGGAAGGCGTCCGTTGCGCCGGGTCGCCGGTTCGATCGTGGTGCGGCTTGCGGAGCAAACGAAGAAAGCCGATGTTCTCAATCAACTCACCACCGCGGGCGGGCCGCTGGCGGGATACAGCTTGGATTTCGAG
>Ga0137380_10004103_pt1 | contig 12784 bp, 9 predicted proteins | sample SagtaG_17_FD_104809 | JGI IMG/M metagenome (GOLD analysis project Ga0137380, IMG submission 104809) | Vadose zone soil microbial communities from Sagehorn Ranch, Mendocino, California, USA - Sage2_L_100_16 metaG | ecosystem: Environmental > Terrestrial > Soil > Vadose zone | place: USA... | reverse complement strand
CATCGCGCTCGCAGCGGCGCTCGCCTTACTCGTTTACTTCATCTACGCAAGTCGCGGCGTACGACTCGCTCCGCGTTGGCGGGTCGGATTGATCGCCCTGAGGTGCGCGCTTGTAGCGGTGATTCTCTTCTGCGCCATGAGACCGGTGATCGTCGTGCCAACGGTCATCCCGCAGTCGAGTTACGTCGCGGTAATGATGGATGACTCATCGAGCATGAAGCTTCCCGATGACGGCGGCCGCACGCGACTCGACGCGTTGAAACAATTGATGTCAGCCAATAGCGCCTTTTACTTGGCGCTTGCGGACAAGTTCAAGCTTCGGCCTTACAAGTTCGCATCGACGGCCGAGAGAGTGCAGAACGCAGCCGATCTTTCAGCAGACGGCGACGAGACGAATCTGGCTTCGACGCTCGACCAGGCCTCGCGCGAGTCAGCGGGCTTGCCGATGTCTGGAATCATCCTGATCAGCGACGGCGCGAATAACTCCGGCGCCAGCGACGACGAGCGCTCCGCGAGCCTCGCAACTACGCTCGCCAACCTTCGCTCACGGGGCTTACCGGTCTTCGTCATCGGAGTTGGCCCCGACCGCCTTGAGGGTGACGTCGAAGTGGTTCGCGCGACCGCGCCTCGACGCGCACTGTCAGGGTCGCCGGTCACCTGCGAGTTGCTGGTAAGAGCGAACGGCTCCCGCAAGAGCGTCACCATTGACCTCAACGAAGACAATCACCTCCTGCGCTCGCAGGAAGTCGCGGTGCAAGGCGACGCCACGACCGTCGCTCGTGTGACTTTCACTCCATCGTCGCCGGGCGTCCATCGCTACACCCTGACCGCCAAGCCTGCGGCCGATGATCCTGTGCCGGACAATAACTCACAGGAGCTTGCTATCGAGGTCGTCGATTGGAAGCCGAAGATTCTTCATATCGAAGGCGAACCGCGTTGGGAATACGCCAAGCTGCGCGAGTCGGTCGCCGAAGAGAAGAACATTATTCTCGTGTCGGTGCTGCGGTCAGCCGATGGCAAATTCTATCGCCAGGGAGTCGAGAATGCGGACGAGCTTGTGAACGGATTCTCGAAATCGGAAGAAGAGCTGTTCAGATACGATGCGTTGATTCTCGGCAGCATGGAAGCAACCTTCTTCACGTTTGATCAGTTAAAAGCTGTCGAGCAATTCGTGTCGCGTCGCGGAGGAACGCTCCTGGCACTCGGTGGATCCAAGTCGTTCAACATGGGCGGCTACGGGAACACGCCGTTGGCTGATCTGTTGCCCATCTATCTCAACGGTCCGCCTGAGATGCCGGGCGAGAATCAGGCTTTCAAAGCCGCCCCTGCCGATCGGGGCCGCGATCATCCGGCTGCGCGATTGGTTGACCAACCGGACGCGAACGGAAAGGCTTGGGAACAGATGCCCGCGGTCACGCTGCCCGATCTCATTACCGATACCAAACCGGGCGCGTCGGTGATCCTCGAAGCTCGGAGCATAAAAGAAAAGAATCGAGTTGCGCCGTTGCTCGTTGAAGAAAGATATGGCCGAGGCAAGTCGATGGCGCTGCTCGCTTCGGACACCTGGCGTTGGCGCATGATGCTCGAGTTCAAGGACAAATCCTATGAGACTTTCTGGCGTAACCTGATGCGCTACACGGTCGAATCGACGCCGCGTCCGGTTGAAGCCTCGACCGAACGAAGCTTCTACGGAACCAACGAGCAGGTTCGGATCCGCGCCGAAGTCGCCGATGAGAAATTCATCAAGATCAGCGACGCTGCGGTATCGGCGCACATTACAACGCCCTCGGGGCGAGGCGTCGATGTTCCGTTGAAGCAGACAATTGAGGGCGGCTTCGAAGGTTATGCAAGCTCGTTTCATCCCGAAGAAGACGGATTGTATCGTGTGGAGGTGACCGCTCGGCGAGCGGGCTCGAAGAGCGCAACGCTTGCGCCGGCACAAACGAGTTTCATAGTCGGGCCGCTCAACCGGGAGGCGCGCAACGCCGCGCAAAACCGAGAGTTGCTCAAGCGAATCGCAAGCGAGACAGGCGGGGGTTATTACACCGGCGCTCAGACCGACAAATTGCTTGACGATCTGATTCACAACGAGAGCGCAAGCTCGAACCGAGTGCCCTATGACCTTTGGGATATGCCGATAAACTTTCTTCTGGTGGTCGGGCTTGCGGCAGGTGAGTGGTTCATCCGCAAGCGCAAAGGGCTTGCTTAGAAACGTTCAGTTGGTAGCGCATATGAAATCATTCACCGCCGAGACGCAGAGAACGCACAGCTTGCGCAGAGCTGGGCGCGCAGGCGTCTCGCCTGCTTCGGCTTCTGGGGAACAACGGGCAGGCGAGACGCCTGCGCTCCCATCATGCAGAGATTTTGCTCTCCGGCTACTTGGCGTTCTCTGCGCCTCTGCTGTGATGGGTTCATGCTCCTGCGCGCTGAGCGCTGATCGTCAAACCGCGCAACAGCCAAGCACGTCCGCAACTGCGCAATCGGCTCGGGAAACCAGAACTCAGCGCGCGGTCGATCCGAACAAGTTTGCATTGATAGTCGCCGGGGTCGGCGGCGAAGACACTTACAAGAAAAAGTTCACCGCCCAGGCGCTCCAGCTTTACGACGTGCTCACGAATCAACTCGGCTTCTCAGATAAGAATGTATCGCTGCTTACTGAGGTAGCAGCGATGGGCGCGGAAGACGGCTCGCACAACTCCGATGCGCCGCGGTCAAAGCGCTCGACCGCCGAGGAAGTCCGTAATGCGTTTGCGTCGATCAAGTCCGCCGCAAACGCGGACAGCGTGGTGCTGATCGTATTAATCGGGCATGGGTCGTTCGACAATCAGCAAGCGAAGTTCAATCTAGTCGGGCCCGATTTGAGTGCAAAAGATTACGCCGGGTTTCTAAGCTCACTGCCAAGCAAACGAGTGGTGTTTGTGAACTGCTCGAGCTCATCAGGCGAGTTCATCAAGCCCCTCTCAGCCGCAGGCCGAATCGTGATCACCGCGACTCGAAGCGGCAACGAGCAGAACGCGACGGTGTTCGCCGATCACTTCATAGCGGGTTTGACCGACGGCGCGGCAGACGCCGACAAGAACGGGCGGGTCTCGGTGCTCGAAGCTTTCAATTACGCAACCAAGCTGACGGCTGACTTCTACAAGGAGAAGAATCGGCTCGCGACCGAGCACGCGCTCATCGACGACAACGGGGATGGCGTTGGCCACGAAGAAGCGACTGGCGGCGACGGCAACCTGGCGAAGATTGTCTACCTCGACTCGAAGCAAATCGAAGAAGCGGCTGGCGACGTCGAGATCGGAAGACTGATCAAGGAACGCCAACGGCTCGAGGAAGAAATCGAGAAGCTGAAGGCTCGCAAGAGCGAGATGAAGCAAGAGGATTACGACGCCGAGCTTGAACGCTTGCTGGTCGAGCTGGCAAAGGTGAATCAAGAAATCAAGGCGAAGCAGAAAAAGTAGAAGCCCTGTACGGGCGGCCCTCAGTGGCCGCCCCTCGGTAGGTTGAACTATGCCGATATCACCAGACTTCCCGTATTCACGACGCTACAACAGCCTTCGACTGCTGGGTTTCGACTACAGCTCTTCTTCTGCTCTCTACTTTGTTACCGTCGATACCGATTCTTCCCGGCCCGTTTTCGCAGACATCAAGCTTGCAAAAGCCACTCTGATGGCTCTCCTGCACGGCAAGACTGAGGCGAGGATTCGTTTGCAAGCGTACACGTTGATGCCGGACCACTTTCACGTGCTAGCCGGTGTTAGGGAACAAGGCAAGAACCTATCTGCCGCGCTCGGAGCGTTCAAGAGCTACACTACCCAACTGTATTGGAAGCGCAGCCGCGAGATCGTCGAGGAGCAGAAAGTGGCGCTTCCCGGTGCTTCGGTTCATAAGAGCAGTCACGCTGAGGCTGCGCCGCTTTTGTCGGCACTAGTTGAATGGCGAGCGGCGCTGAGGCCAGAGGCGGTCCAGTTAAAGAACTGGCCCAAAGCTCATCCGGAGCAGTTCTTGGGCAAGCACCTTTGGCATACCAAATTCAACGACCACATAATTAGAAACGATGCTGATCTAAGAGAGACGATAGAATACATCGTTATGAATCCTGTGAAACGAGGATACGTGTCGAAGCCGCAGTTTTACCCGTTTACTGGGTTTGGGATCGAGACGAGCGGCGGCATGACTTAGGCCTATGTTAGCGCGCGGAAACGAAAGGAGGGGCGGCCACGGAGGGCCGCCCATACAGGCTATGAAACGGCTCGCTCTTGTAACACTTATTTTCTTGTTCGGCTGCTCTTTCAACTCGAGAGCGGCGCAGGAAATTTCTTCCGCGCGCGGGCGAGACCTGCTCAAACACGGCAGCTATAAAGAAGCGATATCTGTCTTCACTGCGCTTTTGGAGAAGGCCGCAAACGACGCCGGCGCGGTCGAAGGGCTCATCCGTGCGCAGATCGAAACAGGCGATTATTCGAGCGCTGAAAAGAGCGCGCGCAACTATCTGACGTCACACGCGACCGAAGCGCCTGTGCGAGTCGAGCTTGCCGAGATTGAATTTGAAACCGGCCGCTACTCAGAAGCAGCCTCCGAGTTTGAACGCGCCGCGCGAGATTCCAAAGGCGCTGTCTGGCTTCGCGCGACCCTCGGACGCGCCCGCGCGCTTCGCGTTCAGGGAAAGGAAGACGAGTCCCGAGCAACAGCCCAGGAGTTCGTCCGCTACTACAACGACGCGTCTCCTCGCTCCGCCCAAGAGCTTGCGACGATTGCAGAGGGCCTTGTCATTCTCGAAAAGTACAAAGACGCAAACGAGTTGTTCATCGACGCTCGTGAGGCCGATGCGACTTTCGCCGACGCGTTCATCGGTCAAGGCGAGCTGCATAACCTTACATACGACTACGCTGTCGCGGCGAGCTTGTTCGCAGACGCGCTCAAAATCAACTCGAACTCGACGCGCGCGCTCGTCGGGCTGGCAAAGAGCAGACAGTTCGAATCGAATGAAGCGCAATTGGCGGCAATCTACAAAGCATTCGAGGTAAATCCCAATTGCGTAGCGGCGCTGGTGCATCGCGCGGTCATCGACGTCGAATCGAGCAACTACGAAGCCGCGACACAGGAGATCGATCGTGCGTTGAAGGTCAACCCAAACGCCCTCGACGCAATCGCGGTGCGAGCCGCGATGTTTTATCTTGCTGACAAAAAGAGCGAGCTCGATGCCGAAATCAAACGCGGGCTCGCAATTAACCCCCAAGCCGGCGAAGTATTGGACACGCTCGCCACTTTCGCGGTCAACAATCGTCGCTACACGGACGCAGTCGAGTTTGACCGCCGGGCAATCGAGCTGTCCCCCGATTTGTGGAGCGCGCGAACGCAGCTTGGCATCCAGCTGCTGCGAGTCGGCAAGATTGAAGAAGGACGCGCGGAGCTGGAGCGGGCCTTCAAAGGCGATCCGTATAACATCTGGGCCAAGAACACGCTCGACCTTCTAGACTCAATGAAGGACTACGCGGACACCGTGCGCGGGCCGTTCTTGATCAAGTCGTCGGCTAAAGAGAACGGCGTGTTGGCGGTGTACGCCGCTGACTTGTTGGAAGAGGCTTACAAGAAGCTCAGCAGCAAATATCATTTCACGCCGCGCTCGCCGATTTCAGTCGAGGTGTTCGAGAACCACGAAGACTTCGCCGTTCGCGCTCTGGGGCTTCCGGGATTGGGCGCGCTTGGTGTTTGCTTTGGCCAGGTGATCGCGCTGGACAGTCCGTCTGCGCGCAGAGCGGGCGAGTTCAACTGGGGCAGCACGCTGTGGCACGAGTTCACTCACGTGATCACGCTGGAGATGACCGACCATCGGATACCGCGCTGGTTTTCCGAGGGGCTGTCGGTTTACGAGGAGAGACGCGCGCGACCGGGTTGGGGCGACAACTGGTCAGTTCAGAATCTAAAAGCGATTAGCGACAACCGGTTTGTCAAGATCAACGACTTGGACGGCGCGTTTATGCGTCCCAAGCGACCGGACGGAGTTCCGCTGGCTTACTTTCAAGCGTCGATGGTGTGCGAGTTTGTCGAGGAGAAGTTCGGGTTTGACGCTATCGTGAAAATGCTCGCGGCCTACAAAGAAGGCGCCAAGACTCCCGACGTGTTGCAACGTGTGCTTAAGCTTGCACCCGCCGATTTCGACAAAGCATTCAGTGATTTCATTCGGGCGAAGACCGGCGCCTGGATTGAAGCAGTAGGCTCGGGTCCCGCTCGAGCTGTGGCGGGACAAGACCTGTCAAAAGAAGCACTGCTTGCGATGGTCAACGCGAAACCGAATGATTACTTTGCTCGTCTCCAGCTCGGCGCGATGTACAAGAAAGAGGGCGACTCCGAGCACGCGATCGAACATCTTCGCCGCGCGGCGGAATTGTTTGCGTACTACGCCGGTCAGGGCAACCCATACTCGTTGCTGGCGGAAATCTATGAGTCGCGACAGCAAAACAGCGAAGCGGCGGCCACGCTTGAAACTCTAGTTAAGTACAACGAGACCGATGCCGGCGCGCTGGCCAAGCTTGCACGATTGAGGCTTGCGATGGGCGATCGCAAGGCTGCAGTCGACGCGCTCAAGCGGAGCTTCTACATTCAACCGTTCGATGCGAGCTTGCACAAGCTAGCGGGTGGCGTTTATTTTGAGCTTGGCAGTCTCCCCGAAGCGATTCGCGAGTTCAAAGTTCAAATTGCGCTGGCGCCGCCTGATCTGGCTGAAGCCCACTACGATCTTGCGCGCTCGCTCGAAGGGTCGGGCGATCATCAGGGGGCCCGCCGCGAAGTTCTCCGCGCGCTCGAGATCGCACCGGGATTTGAGAAGGCGCAGGAGTTGTTGCTTAAGCTCAGAGCGAGCAAGTGAGAGGAGCGAGAATTGAAAATCGAGAGTAGCAAATTAACAATTGCAAATTTCGGCGCCCTGGCTGTTGCAGCGCTCGTTCTAGTGCTCGCGCCGGTGTCGTTCTCCGTCGCAGCAGATAAATCGGACAAGCCTTTTCGCTACGAAGACGCTCGAATGGGCGAACTCAAAGATCAGTCCGACAAGTTCAAGTTCGCTCGCATTAAAACCTACCAGATATCCCCGGGCGATCATCTCGGAGACGGGCCCGTAATGTGGTCGCACGATTATCCTGATGCCGGGCTGCACCTTTGCAAGATTGTTTCGGAATTATCGAAAGTGCCGATTGTGATTGACGAGAACGAGTGGATCTTTTCTTTTGCCGATCCGAATCTGATGAAATACCCGTTTGCCTATCTCTGCGAAGTAGGTTACATGCAATTGACCGACGACGAGATCAAGGGAATGCGCGAATATTTGTTGCGCGGGGGGTTCTTGCTGGTCGACGACTTTCGCAGGCCCCAACAGATGGCAAATTTTCAGTACTACTTGAAACAAGCGCTGCCGGAGGCCGAATACCAGATCAAGCCGCTGGATTTATCACATCCGATATTCAACTGTTTCTTCTCGATCAAGACGCTCGACGTTCGCACGCCCTATCGCGAGCCCGGCAGGCCGGAGTTCCTGGGCGTCGAAGACAAGCACGGCCGCTTGATGATGATCATCAACTACAACAACGACGTTAGCGATTGGTGGCAGTGGTCGAATGATCCTTTCCAACCGATTGACGACTCGAACACCGCTTACAAATTCGGCGTCAACTACGTCTTTTATGCGTTGACGCACTGAACAGAGTTCAGAGTTCAACCTTTAGGTTGCTCAGCTCGAGGACGGCAAGCTGAAGCTTGAACTCAGAACCCGGAACCGGAGAGCGAATGGCTATAGATACCCAAGAAATCATAAGAGAGGACGCGCTGCTCGATAGACTGGTTGCAGCGCGCGAGCAGATTCTTCACGAAGTTCGCAAGGTCATCATCGGCCAGGACGAAGTCGTCGATCAGGCGCTTATCTCTCTGTTTGTCGGCGCGCACTCGCTGGTCACCGGCGCGCCAGGGCTAGCGAAAACGCTGCTGATACGCACGATCGCGAACGTGCTCGACCTTTCATTCAAGAGAATCCAGTTCACCCCTGACCTGATGCCGTCGGACATCACCGGCACCGACATCATCGAAGAAGACCGGTCCACCGGACGCCGCGAGCTCGAGTTCATCAAGGGTCCTATCTTCGCCAACATCATCCTCGCCGATGAAATCAATCGCACGCCGCCAAAGACCCAAGCGGCGCTGCTGGAAGCGATGCAGGAAGGCGACGTAACCGTCCAGGGAACGACTTACAAGCTGCCGAAACCGTTCTATGTGCTGGCGACTCAGAACCCGATCGAGATGGAAGGCACTTATCCGCTGCCCGAGGCGCAGCTCGACCGGTTTATGTTCAACATCAACATCGGCTACTTGAACGAAGACGATGAAGTTGAAGTGGTGAATCAAACAACTTCGGTTCAGGAGATAAGCTTCGAGCAGAACGTGACCGGCCCGGACATCCTGGCGTTCCAGCGGTTGGTTCGCCGCGTGCCCGCCGCCGAATCTGTCACGCGTTACGCGGTCAGGCTCGTAGGCGCGAGCCGCCCGGTGAATGAAGACTCGCCTGATTACATAAAGCGATGGGTGAACTGGGGCGCCTCGCTTCGAGCTTCGCAGTTTTTGATCTTGGGCGGTAAGGCGCGCGCCGTGATGAACGGACGCTACAACGTTTCAGTCGCGGACGTGCAGGCGCTCGCGTATCCGATCCTCCGACATAGAATACTTCTGAACTTCCACGCGGAATCGGAGCGAGTGAAGCCGGATGATGTCGTTCGGCGGTTAATTGAGACGGTGCCCGAGCCCAAGTCGGGATTGTGAGCAGACCACGGATTGGGCGGATTTGACGGTTCCACACGGATCAGATCCCGCGTTAATCCGTCACACCAGCGTCACCCGTGGTCTATTGACGATGATGATCGCGGACAACACCCACACGATCGGTACCCGCTTTTTGGCGCCTGAAGTTCTCGCGCGGATAAGCTCGCTTGAACTCATCGCGCGCTCGGTCGTCGAAGGTTTCATCGCCGGGCTGCATCGTTCTCCCTATCTCGGCTTCTCAACTGACTTCGCCGAGCATCGGCCATACATGCCCGGCGACGATCTTCGACATCTCGATTGGAAGCTGCTCGCGCGCACCGATCGGCTGTACATCAAGAAGTATCAAGGCGACACCAACGCGCGAATTCACTTGCTCATCGATTCGAGCGCGTCGATGGGTTACGCGAGCGGCGAAGTAACAAAGCTCCAGTACGCGCAGTACCTCGCTTCGTCGCTGGCGTTTCTTGGAGTCCGGCAGCACGATTCAGTTGGTCTCGTCGCGTTCGATGAAGGAGTGATCGAGCACGTTCCGCCGGGCTCGCGCTCGGGTCATCTGCGAACCGTTCTCGGAGTGATTGAGCGGCTCGAGCCAAGCCGAGGTACAACGATAGCCGACCTTTTGCATCGCACCGCCGACTTGCTCACGCGACGCGCGATCATCGTGTTGATCTCTGATCTGTACGACGAGCCAGATCGCGTGATTGACGGGCTCGAGCATCTGCGCTTTCGCGGCAACGACGTAATCGTGTTTCACGTGCTGGACAAGCAAGAGCTTGACTTTGACTTCATCGACCCGGTGGTGCTTGAAGACAGCGAGACCGAAGAGCAGCTTCACGTGTTGCCGGACATTTTGCGAGACGAGTACGTGAAGCACATTCGTTCTCACATCGATTCATTGACTGAAGGCGCCGCCCGCAATCGGATTGACTACGAGCTGCACCGGACTTCCGAGCCGCTTGATGCCGCGCTGTTCGCGTACTTGGCTCGACGTTCACAATTTGGATGAGGAATAAGCATGTCCGCGAAAAAGCGAGCAGCAGTTTTGGACGTCGACCCGGAGACAGAACGCCTATTGATCGAGCTGGCTCGAGATACGCCCATTTGGAAGAAGTTCAGGCAGGTCGCTGCGCTGAACAGAATGACTCGCGCATTCGCGATGGCGGGGATAAGGCAACGATACCCTGAAGCGTCTGAGGAAGAGGTGCGTCGCCGACTCGCGGCTGTCCTGTTCGACCGCGACACGGTAATCAAGGTTTTCGGCTGGGACCCTGAGATAGAAGGGTACTGATGGACGATGCGATTGAAGCGCTGTTGGTCGTGATTGCAGCGTTGGAAAAACTCAATATCCAGTATGTTGTTGGCGGTTCCTTCGCGAGTTCTGCCCACGGTGAAGTACGGTCGACCAACGATATCGACATACTTGCAGCGATAAGTGTGAAAGAGGCGCGCGCTCTTGCGCGCGAACTACAGGAAAAGTTTTACGCTGACGAGATGGCGATCGAGAATGCCGTCAAGGCCAAGCAACACTTCAATTTCATCGATGCCGAAACGATGTTCAAGATCGATATCTTCCCGAGCAAACGCACAGAGTTTGAAAAGCAGCAACTGACTCGGCGTCAGGTCGCGATCATTGATCCCGAACGCGATGCGAAAGCATTCGTTGCCACGCCCGAAGATACCGTTCTCGCCAAGCTGGCGTGGTACCGTCTGGGCGGCGAAGTTTCGGATCAGCAATGGCGGGACATTTTGGGCGTGTTGAAGCGGCAGCGTGAGAGACTGGACTTTGAGTATCTCCGTCGTTGGGCGGATGACCTTGAGGTCTCGGATCTGTTAGTTGAGGTATTCGAGGATGCCGGAATCGGCAGCTAAGTCATGGCCTTTTTGAATCCAATCTTTCTTCTCGGAGCGATCGCGGCGGCGGTGCCTGTGCTCGTCCATCTCGTCAGACGAACTCGCGCGCCGAGAGTGCCCTTCCCGTCGTTGATGTTCCTTCGCAAGATAGAGCAAAAGACTATTCGCCGCCGCAAGCTTCGCAACTTGCTGCTGCTTGCGATGCGTTGCGCGGCGCTCCTGCTGTTGGCGCTCGCATTCGCAAGGCCTTACTTTACCGGCGCGAGCCCGGTCTCTGCATCCGGCGAGCATACCAGCACCGTGATGCTGGTCGATGGTTCTTACAGCATGCGTTACGGCGACGTGTTCAATCGAGCCCGGCAGGCGGCACGCAACATGATTAATGATGCGGCGTCTGGCGAACAGCTTGCGGTGGTGCTTTTCTCGAAGAGCTATCAGATTCTCACGCCGCTAAAAGACGAACGCGGCGAAGCCATCGCAGCCGTCAATCAGATGCAGCCTGGGCTTGATTCGACCGATTACCTTCAAGCGATTCAAGCCGCCGACGCGATCTTGAAAGACGCCGGGCGAGGACAACATCGCATCTATCTGATCTCTGATTTTCAGGACGCGGGCTGGAACCGCGCTGCGCCGCCGGTCAAGCTCGCTCCCGACGTGAAGCTGTTCCCAATTGATGTATCCGACGCGAAGGCAGCTAACGTCGCCTTGACCGCAGTCACTGCCGATCCCGTCGTTTACACTCAGAAGTTCGCGGGAAAGGTTATCGCGCGGGTCAGCAACTTCAGTACTGATGACGTAGACTCGGGTATCGAGTTGAAGCTCAACGATCTTCCTGTCGAGCGGCGGCCTTTGAAGCTCGGCGCGGGAGGAACGCAGAACATCGAGTTCACTGGATTCAACGTTCCAGAGGGCTCAAACCGCGCGACAGTTGAAACCACCGGCGACAGTTTTCCGATAGACAACAAGTTCTTCTTCACGATCCGTCGCGAGAACCAGACTCGCGTGCTGGCGATTGAAACGCCAGCGCGCGGGCGGAGCGAGAGTTTCTTTCTTCAACAATCGCTAGCGGCGGGCGAGAACAATCAATGGGCGCTGACGGTGAAGACCGTCGGCAGCACGAGTCCAAGCGAGCTTGATTCGTATCGCGTTGTGATCGTGAATGACGCGTCGGGGCTGAATGCCGGACTAGCTTCATCGCTCAAGAGTTTCGTCGAGCGTGGCGGCGGATTGATAATTGCGGCGGGCAAGCACACGGATGGGAGTGACTTCAACGCGATGTTTGGATCGATAGCGCCCGCCCATCTTGGTGAGACGGTCCAGTCTCGTGGCTATGCTTTGATGAGTCAGGTTAAGACCGATCATCCGATCTTCAGCGCGTTCGCTCGTGGAGGGAGATTGACGTCGACTCGAGTATATGGCTATCACCGCGCGACCGCTAACGAGGGCGCGTTGACACTCGCCGCGCTCGATGACGGTAGCCCGATTGTGATCGAAGGCCCGGCGGGACGAGGCAAGGTGTTGGTGATCACAACGACTCTCGACACTGCCTGGAATGATTTGCCGCTGACGCCGATGTTTCTTCCGCTGGTTCGGCAGATGCTCGAGTATCTGGGCGGACGCGAAGCGGCTTCTTCGTACACGATTGGTCAGGCATTCAACGCGCTTCCCGACCGAGACGGATCATTGCCAGCCGTAGACAGCCCGAGCGGAAAGCGAATCGACGAAATAAGGAAAAACTCAACGGGCGAGCACTCGGTTGACGCAAGCGAGATTGGATTCTACAGGCTGCGCTATCGGGACCGCGACGAGTTCGTAGCTGTCAATCTCGACACGAGGGAATCGGACTTGGCGAAGCTGAATGTGGACGACTTGATCGCAAGCATCACGCCTTCGCCCGGCGATAGAGGCGCGCGAGCGTCTGATTCGTCTGTTTTGACCGGCGAAGAAAAAGAGAACCGGCAGCGGTTATGGCTCCCGCTTTTGTTGATGGCGCTTGCGGTGTTTGTGACAGAAGCGCTGATCGCTCGCCGCATTCGAATTCCGAAGCTGATATGAGAGAATCGACAGGATTAACAGGATTGACAGGATTGATAAAGAAATCATGTGTATCCTGTGAATCCTGTCTATGACGATT
>Ga0137380_10004102_pt1 | contig 12785 bp, 13 predicted proteins | sample SagtaG_17_FD_104809 | JGI IMG/M metagenome (GOLD analysis project Ga0137380, IMG submission 104809) | Vadose zone soil microbial communities from Sagehorn Ranch, Mendocino, California, USA - Sage2_L_100_16 metaG | ecosystem: Environmental > Terrestrial > Soil > Vadose zone | place: USA... | reverse complement strand
GTCTTCTCGGCGCAGTCCACGTGGCCAACCGGAGAGAACGGCGATGAGCGATCAGCTTCACGACCAAGCGAGCGAACAGGAAGGCGCGTCCCGGCGCACCGTGCTCAGGTGCATGACCTGGGCGGGGGCGGGCGTGCTGTGGACCATCGCGGGCGGGGTGCCGCGCTCGCTCGGCATCATCGGCGAGGCGCAGGCGCAGCCGGCCGGCGGCCTCACCTTCCTGCAGATCAGCGACAGCCATATCGGCTTCGACAAGCCCGCCAATCCTAACCCCAACGCCACCCTCGAGGAGGCGGTCGCCAAGATCAGGGCGCTGCCGTCAAAGCCCGCGTTCATGATCCACACCGGCGACATCACCCATCTGTCGAAGGTGAAGGAGTTCGACGACGCCGAAAAAATCATCTCGCAGGCCGGAACGACCGTGCATTACGTGCCGGGCGAGCACGACATCATCGACGAGGAGGTGAAACTCTATCGCGAGCGCTATGGCAAGAACGCCAAGGGGGCGGGCTGGTACAGCTTCGATGCCGACGGCGTGCACTTCATCGGCCTCGTCAACGTGGTCAACCTCAAGGCGGGCGGCCTCGGCAACCTCGGCGAGGAGCAGCTCAAGTGGCTCGAGGACGACCTCAAGGGCAAAGCGGCCTCGACCCCGATCGTCGTGTTCGCCCACATCCCGCTGTGGGTGGTCTATCCGGCCTGGGGGTGGGGCACCGACGACGGCGCCCGTGCGCTCGACCTGATGAAGGGATTCGGGTCGGTGACCGTGCTCAACGGCCATATCCACCAGGTGATGCAGAAGGTCGAGGGCAACGTCACCTTCCACACCGCGCGCTCGACCGCGTTCCCGCAGCCGGCTCCCGGCAGCGCGCCCTCGCCCGGCCCCATGAAGGTGCCGGACGACAAGCTGCGCTCGGTGCTGGGCATTGCCAGCGTTACCTTCAAGCGCGGCGATCAGCGCCTCGCCATCGTCGACACCGCGCTGCAGGGCTGAGCCGCCGTCATGCGCCTGAAAACGATGACGCGCCGGCATCTGCTCGGCGCCGCCCTTCCGGCTGCCGCGCTGGCGGCGGCCGGCCTCGCTCCCGCCGGCGCCGCTGTCGACGAGGCGATCGTGAAGATCGACAATTTCACCTTCGAGCCGGAGCGGCTGACGGTGAAGGCGGGAACCACGGTGACTTGGATCAACGAGGACGACATCCCCCACAGCATCGTGGCGAGCGAGCGCGCCTTCCGGTCGAAGGCATTGGATACGGACGACAAGTACTCCTTCACGTTCGCGGCGCCCGGCGCCTACGAATATTTCTGCGGATTGCACCCGCACATGAAGGCGACCGTAACAGTGGTCAGTAATCAGTAATCAGAATCAAATCAGACATGGATCTTCGGATTACTGATGACTGACGACTGATTCCTGAATCTTATCCCAGATCAGCGCGGCGATGTCGGGGCCGCCGAGCCGCTTGACCGCCCGGATGCCGGTCGGCGAGGTGACGTTGATCTCGGTGAGATAGCCGTCGATCACGTCGATGCCGGCGAACAGGAGGCCGCGCGCGCGCAAGGCCGGCCCGAGCCGGGCGCAGATCTCGCGCTCGCGCGCCGTCAGTTCGGTCGCCTCGGCGGCGCCGCCCCGCACCATGTTGGAGCGCAGGTCGTCCGCCTGGGGCACGCGGTTGACGGCGCCGGCGAATTCGCCGTCGACCAGGATGATGCGCTTGTCGCCCTGCCTCACCGCCGGGAGATAGCGCTGCACCACCCACGGCTCGCGGAACATGGTGGCGAACAGGTCGTAGAGCGAGCCGAAATTGACGTCCTCGCGCGCCACCCGGAACACGGCGGCGCCGCCCGCCCCGTACAGCGGCTTCATCACGATGTCGCCGTGCTCGGCACGGAATTTTCTGATCTCGTCGAGGTCGCGGGTGACGAGGGTCGGCGGCATCAGGTCCGCGAACTGGGTGACGAACACCTTCTCGGGGGCGTTGCGCACGCCGGCCGGGTCGTTGACGACCAGCGTGCGCGGCTGGAGCCGCTCGAGCAGATGGGTCGTCGAGATATAGGCGAGGTCGAACGGGGGATCCTGCCGCAGCAGCACAACGTCGAACGCGGCGAGGTCGACCCGCCGGGCCTCCCCGAGGTCGAAGTGGCGGCCCGGCTCGTCGCGCACCGAGAGCTTGTAGACAGTCGCAAATACGCGGTCATCGCGCATCGCCAGGCGGTCAGGCGTGTAATAGGCCAGGGAATGGCCGCGCGCCTGCGCCTCGAGCAGCAGCGCGAAGGTCGAATCGCCCGCGATATTGATCCGCTCGATCGGATCCATCTGCACCGCGACCGCCAACCCCATTATCCGCGCCCTTCCCCGAAAGCGGTCCGCAAACCTGTGGTTAACATATTCCAGCCATTGTCCGCCCCGGGGACCCACTCGAACACGAGTGGAGAGGCCGTGGGGTCGGAATGATCAGTCTGCCGAAGCTTTCAATTGCCGCCAAGCTCTACACGATCTTCGCGCTTCTCGCGGTCGCCACCATGGCCCTGGCGGGCGTCGCGGTGTTCAACTCGACACGCCACGCGGCGCTCACCAGCGAGGTCGAGGCCGCCTCCCAGGGCACGCTCAACGTCGAGCGCGTCGACGGACTGATCTACGCCGTCGTGATGGAGTCGCGCGGCGTCTACATGTCGCCCGACATTCCCACCGCCAAGAAATACGCCGAGGGCCTGCTGAAGTTCAACGAGCGCATCGGCGAGGTGGTGAAGAGCTGGCAAAGTGTGGTGCGCGATTACGACGCCGCGCAATTCGCCGAGTTCGCCAAGCGCATTCGCCAGTTCCAGGAATTTCGCCGCGAGCTCGCGCGGCTCGGCACGGAAGTCAGTCCGGCGAAAGGCCGCGAATGGGGCGACAACGACGCCAACCGCACCGTCCGCATGGCGCTCAACAAGGATCTCGAGGCGCTCGCCAAGCTGTACGATACCCGCCTGAAGCGGCTCTATTCCGAGCTTGACCAGGGCATCAAGGAGACGTCCTGGATTCTGACCTTGCTGGCCATCGCGGCGCTGATGCTGGCGGCGGTCGGCATCGCCATCATCTGGCGCGCGGTGGCGCGGCCGCTCGCCGAGATCACCCGGGTGACCGAGGCGGTGGCGGTCGGCACCGAGGGCGTGACGGTTCCGTTCGGCGACCGCCATGACGAGGTCGGAGCCCTGGCGCGCTCGATCGGCGTGTTTCAGGGGGCCATGCGCCGCAACGACGAGCTCAACCGCACGATCGTCACCGAAGCGGCCGCGCGCAGCAAGCGGCAGGAGGAGTTGGCGGGGGAGATCGACCGTTTCGGCGGCGACGTCGAGGCGACGGTCGCCGAGCTTGGCCGCATCGCCGAGCGGATGGTCGAGGCCTCGGCCCAACTCGCGACCGCGGCCGATCAGGCGTCGAGCCGCACCGAAAGCGCCGCCGCCTCGTCCGGCGAGGCGTCGAGCAACGTACGCGACATCGCCTCGGCGGCCGAGGAACTTTCCGCCTCGGTCATGGAGATCGACCGGCAGGTGTCCCACTCCAACACGATCGCCACCAAGGCGGTGGGCGAGGCCGAGCGCACCAATACGGAGATCAGGGCGCTCGACGACGCGGCCAAGCGCATCGGCGACGTGGTCAAGCTCATCACCGCCATCGCCGAGCAAACAAATCTGCTCGCCCTCAACGCCACCATCGAGGCGGCCCGCGCCGGCGAGGCCGGCCGCGGGTTCGCGGTGGTCGCCAACGAGGTGAAGGCGCTGGCCGGGCAGACCGCCAAGGCCACCGAGGAGATCTCGTCGCACATCGGCGGCATGCAGCAGGCGACGGTGCGCTCGGTCGACGCCATCGGCACCATCCAGCGCACCATCCGCGAGGTCGGGGACATCACCGCGACGATCGCGGCGGCGGTCACCGAGCAGGGCGCGGCGACGCGCGAGATCGCGCGCAGCGCCGACATCGCGTCGAAGCGCACCGTCGAGACCGCCCAGGAAGTCGTGCGGGTGAGCGAGGCGACCGCCGACACCCGCGGCAATGCCAAGTCGGTCAAGGCGGTCGCCGACGATCTCGGCATGGTCGCCGGCCGCATCCGCGGCCAGGTCGACGGCTTCTTCCAGAAACTGCGCGCGTAACCAGAGATCAGATGTCGGATGTCAGAGGACAGACAGGCGGAGCTCTGCTTGTCTGACATCCGATCTCTGACATCTGACATCTGCTCCCGTCATCTGTCATCCGAATAAAATGCTCCCGGCAGGTGCCGCGGCAGGCGCCACGGCACGACCAGCATCGCATCGAAGCGGATGGCGCGGGACGCATCGGCGGGATTTCGCGCGAGCCACGCCTGCGCGGCAGCGACGATGCGGCGGCGCTGGCGCAGGGTGACCGAGAGCGCCGCGTCGTCGATCTGCGCGCGCGCCTTGACCTCGACGAAGACCAGGAGATTGCGCCGCCGCGCCACGATGTCGATCTCGCCGACCGGGCTTTTCCACCTTCGCGCCGCGATCCGATAACCCTTGACCATGAGCAGCGCCGCGGCCCGGGTTTCGGCGGAAAGCCCGCGCGCGAACGCGGCGATGCGCGCCGGATTGCGTTTGCGGGCGGTGCCCGGCCGCTCAGTCCGCGGCGCCATCGCGACCCCCCTTGACGGCGAGCGCGCGGCGATAGACCTCGCGCCGCGGCCGTCCGGCGATGTGTGCGACTTCCTCGACGGCATCCTTGACCGACAGCCGCCCGAGGGCGTCGCGCAACAGCGCGTCGACCTCATCGGCGTTCGCCGGTTCCGCCGCGGCCGGCGGCGTCACCACGACGACGACCTCGCCGCGCGGCGCCGGCAGCGACCCATAGGCGCGCGCAAGCTCGGCAAGCGTCGCGCGTCGCACCTCCTCGTGCAGCTTGGTCAGCTCGCGGCAGATCGCGGCCTCCCGCTCCCCAAGCCCGGCCGCCAACTCGGCGAGTGCCGCCGCGAGACGCGGGCCGGTCTCGAACAGCACCAAGGTCGCCGGAATGCGCGCAAGCTCGGCGATGCGCGCGCGCCGCGCGGCTTCCTTGGCGGGCAGGAATCCCGCGAACAGGAAACGGTCGCTCGGCAGTCCGGCGACCGCGAGCGCCGCGAGCACCGCCGAGGCCCCGGGAGCGGTCGTCACCATGACGCCGGCCGCGTGCGCTTCGCGCACCAGCTTGTAGCCGGGGTCGGACACGAGCGGCGTTCCGGCGTCCGAGACCAGGGCGACGCGCCTGCCTTGCGCCAGCTCTGCCAGCAAGCGCGGCCGCGCCGTCGCGGCATTATGGTCGTGATAGGGCGTGAGCGGAGTCGCGATGCCGTAGCGATCGAGAAGCTTGCGGGTGACGCGCGTGTCCTCGCAGGCGATGAGATCGGCGGCCGCGAGGATCTCGAGCGCGCGCAACGTCACGTCGCGCAGGTTGCCGATCGGGGTCGCGACCAGATAGAGGCCGGGCGCGAGCGCGGGCGCCGCGATCGCCTGCCCGGCAATCAGGTAGCTGCGCGTCGCGCGATCGTGCCGCGGGCGCGGCGCTGGGTTGGCTGCCGCCATGGCTTTACCTTAACGGCAGCGATGCACCGCGTCATGGCCTTGCGCGACCATAAGTTTTTGACTTGGCTGGGTTTCACCCACATTATGACGTGGTGGAGTGGTGACTGACGACGATGCCGATCGTCGGGGGGAGGGCCGTGTCCGTGTTGCCGCAAGCCGAGGGATGCCGGCGCCCGGCCATCGCCGGTCTGCGCGCGGTGGTCGTGGCGGCCGCGGCCGCATTGGTTGCAGCGTGCTCGGGATTTCCCGGCGGCGATTTTTTCAACTTCGGCAGCAGCCCGCCGCCCGCCGGCCCGCCCCAGGCAAGCCAGGCTGTCGGCACCGGGCAGATGAAGGTCGCCCTCATCCTGCCGCTCTCCGCCAGCGGCAATGCCGGGCTTGCGGCGCAGTCGATGAAGAACGCCGCCGAGATGGCGCTCGCCGAGTTCAGCAGTCCCAACATCCAGCTGCTGATCAAGGACGATGCCGGCACCGCGCAAGGCGCCCAGCAGATGAGCCAGGAGGCGCTGGCGGAAGGCGCCGAGGTCATCCTCGGACCGCTGTTCGCCCACACGGTGAGCGCGGCGGGGGCGAACGCGCGCGGGCGCGGGGTGCCGATGATCGCGTTCTCGACCGACGCCAACGTGGCGGCGCGCGGCGTCTATCTGTTGAGCTTCCTGCCCGAGTCCGACGTCGACCGCGTGGTCGAATACGCGATCGGCACCGGCAAGCGTTCGTTCGCCGCCCTGGTGCCCGACAATGCCTATGGAAGCGTCGTCGAGGCGGAGTTCCAGCAAGTCGTGGCGCGCAAGGGCGGCCGGGTGATCGCGCTCGAACGCTATCCCGCCGACAAGGCGCAGATGCACGAGCCGGTGCGACGCGTCGCCGAGGCGGCGCGCCAGGCCGACACCTTGTTCGTCCCCGGCGGCTCCGACACGGTCCCGGCGGTGGTGCAGGCGCTCGCCGCCAATGGGGTGAGCGCCAAGCGGGTGCAGCTGATCGGCACCGGCCTGTGGGACGATCCGCGCATCTTCGCCGAAGGCGCGATGCAGGGCGGCTGGTTCGCGGCGCCGGATTCGGCCGGCTTTCGCAGCTTCGCCGGCCGCTATCGGGCGCGCTTCGGCCAGGACCCGGTGCGCACCGCAACGCTCGCCTATGACGCGGTTTCGCTGATCGTCGGCCTGACCAAGACCAACGGGCCGCAGCGGCCTTCCGACGAGGTGCTCACCAATGCGTCCGGCTTTGCCGGGGTCGACGGCATTTTCCGCTTCCGCCCCGACGGCACCAACCAGCGCGGGCTCGCGGTCCTGCGCGTGACCTCGTCGGGCGGCCAGGTGATCAGCCCCGCCCCGCGCGCCTTCGGCGGCCCGGGGACGTGAGCGGCCTCACGCCGCCAGATCCGCCACCACCGCATCGAGCAGCGGAAAGCCCGCGGGGGTCACGCGCAGCCGGCCGTCCGGCGTGGTCTCGACCAATCCGTCCCGCGTAAGCTCGGCGATTTGTTGCGGGTCGAGCGGCTTGCCGGCGCGCGCGGCGTAGCGCGCGAGCGCGATGCCTTCGGCGAGCCGCAGGCCCATCAGCAGCAGCTCGTCGGCCTCCTCCTCGCGCGTGAGCGTGTCGTCGACCACGAGCCCGTGGCCGCGCGTCTCGACCAGATCGAGCCAGGCCTCGGGATTCTTTTCCGTCGCGGTGGCGCGGCGCCGCCCGGCAATGTCGAGCCGTCCGTGCGCGCCGGGACCGACGCCGGCATATTCGCCGTAGCGCCAGTAGACGAGGTTGTGTCGGCACTCGGCGCCCGTGCGGGCGTGGTTGGAGATTTCATAGGCCGGCAGGCCCCGCGCGGCGCAGACCTCCTGGGTCACGTCGTAGAGCGCGCGCGCCGTGTCATTGTCCGGCACCTTGAGCTTGCCGGCCGCATGCAGCGTCGCGAACGGCGTGTCGGGCTCGATGGTCAATTGATAGAGCGACAGATGATCGGAGCCTTGCGCAATGGCGCGCGCAAGCTCCTCGCGCCAGGCCGCAACTGTTTGGCCGGGCCGGGCGTAGATCAGGTCGAACGAGTAGCGCTCGAAGATCGCACGCGCGATCGCCACCGCCGCCAGCGCTTCATCCACGGAATGCGTCCGGCCGAGCGCCGCGAGCGCCGCATCGTCGAGCGCCTGCACGCCGAGCGACACGCGATTGACGCCGGCGGCGCGATAGCCGCGAAAGCGCGTCGCCTCCACCGAGCTCGGATTGGCCTCGAGCGTCACCTCGACGTCGCGCGCGAGCGTCCAGCCGCGGGAAATGGCGTCGAGCAATGCGCCGACGGTCGCGGGCTGCATCAGCGAGGGCGTGCCGCCGCCGAAGAAAATGCTCTCGACGGTGCGGCCGGGAATGCGCTGCGCCGTCGCCGCGATCTCGGCCGCGAACGCGCGGACGAACCGCCCTTCGTCGATCGCGGCATGGCGCACATGGCTGTTGAAATCGCAGTAGGGGCATTTCGACAGGCAGAACGGCCAATGCACGTAGACGCCGAAGCCAGGGTCGGCCCCGGCATCGTTGCGCGCGCGCAGCAAGGCGAATGTGTCAGCCGCCAAGGCACGCCTCCGCGAGCTTGAGAAAGGCGCGGGCGCGGTGCGACAGGCCGCGTCCATGCGGCGGCAGGCCGTGCTTGTCCTCGCTCGACATTTCGCCGAACGTCAGCGCGTGGCCGTCGGGCAGGAACATCGGGTCGTAGCCGAAGCCTTTGTCACCGCGCGGCGGCCACACCAGCGTGCCGTCCACCGCGGCCTCGAACTCCTCCACGTGCCCGTCTGGCCAGGCGATGCACAGGGCGGAGACGAAATGCGCGCGCCGCTCCGCCGGATCGAACGCGTCGCGCTCGCGCAGCATGCGCTCGACTTTCTCCATGGCGTGGCGGAATTCCTTCGTTTCTCCGGCCGAGCGGGCCGAGTGGATCCCCGGCGCACCGCCGAGCGCGTCGACCACAAGGCCGGAATCATCGGCGAACGCCGGAAAACCTGTGGCGCGGGCGGCCGTCTCGGCCTTGATGCGTGCGTTCTCGCGAAAGCTCGCGCCGGTCTCGGCCGGCTCGCCGAGGCCGATCTCGCCGGCCGAGACGGCGTCGACGCCGAAGGGTTTCAGCAATTCACGCATCTCGCGCATCTTGCCCGGGTTATGGGTGGCGATAACGAGCCGACCCGCGAGCGGCCGGCGCATGGGAGCGCGCCCACTCACATCACCGCCAGCTTCTGCAGGTCGACCAGCTTGCCGATGCCCTTGCGGGCCAGCGCCAGCAAGGTCGCGAGCTGCTCCTCGCTGAACGGCGTCTTCTCTGCCGTCGCCTGCACTTCGATCAGGCGGCCGTCGCCGGTCATGACGAAATTGGCGTCGGTCTCGGCCTCGGAATCCTCCGCATAGTCGAGGTCGAGCACCGGCGTCGCGTCGCAGATGCCGCACGAGACCGCCGCCACATGGCCGCGCAGCGGCTCGCGGCGCAGCATGTCGCGCGCCTTCATCCAGGCGAGGCAATCGTGCAGCGCGATCCAGGCGCCGGTGATCGCCGCCGTGCGGGTGCCGCCGTCCGCCTGGATCACGTCGCAGTCGACGGTGATCTGCCGCTCGTTCATCGCCTCGAGCTCCACCACCGCGCGCAGCGAACGCCCGATCAGCCGCTGGATCTCGAGCGTCCGGCCGGTCTGGCGCCCGCCCGACGCCTCGCGCCGGGTGCGCTCATGGGTCGCCCGCGGCAGCATGCCGTACTCGGCGGTGATCCATCCGCGCGCCTGGCCCTTGAGCCACGGCGGCAGCTTGTCCTCGAGCGTGGCGGTGACCAGCACGTGGGTGTCGCCGAATTTCACGAAACACGAGCCTTCGGCATATTTGACCACCGCGCGCTCGAGGGTGACGGCGCGCAGTTCGTCGGGCTGTCGGCGGCTCGGCCGCATGAATCCTCCCGGACCGCCGAGCGAAAGGCCCGGCGCGAGGCTGCTTTTACGGGCGCGTGTCATGTCCGACAAGAGCCCGTGCCAGCGTAAAACCTTGCATTATCCCTGCCGGATGGACAATTCTTCCGCCATGCGGGAGCTGCGCCACCTGTCCCACGACGTCCCGATCGGCTCGGCGGAGATCAGTCTCGCCCAGCTCAACGAGCGCTCGCGCGAGATCTTTCGCCAGATCGTCGAGAGCTATCTGGCGACCGGCGAGCCGGTCGGCTCGCGCAACATTTCGCGCCTCATCCCGATGACGCTGTCGCCCGCCTCGGTGCGCAACGTCATGTCGGACCTCGAGCAGCTCGGCCTCATCTACGCGCCGCACACCTCGGCCGGCCGGCGCCCGACCGAGCTGGGACTGCGCTTCTTCGTCGATGCCCTGATGGAAATCGGCGACATGAGCGAGGCCGATCGCCGCTCCATCGAGGCGGAGGTCGCAGCCGCCGGCCAGGCGAAGTCGGTCGAGGCCGTGCTGACCGAGGCCTCGGTGCTGCTCTCCGGGCTCACGCGCTCGGCCGGCGTGGTGCTGGCGGCGAAGATCAACGTGCGGCTCAAGCATGTCGAGTTCGTGCGCCTCGAGCCGGAGCGCGCCCTCGTCGTGCTGGTCGCCGACGACGGGCAGGTCGAGAACCGCGTGCTCACCTTGCCGAAAGGCCTGCCGACCTCGGCGCTCACCGAGGCGACCAATTTCCTCAACGCGCGCATCCGCGGGCGCACGCTCGACGAGGTCAAGATCGAGCTGGAAAAGGCCATGGAGGCGGGCCGCGCCGAGCTCGACCTGCTGACGCAAAAAATCATCTCGGCCGGGCTTGCCAGCTGGTCGGGCGGCGAGAGCGAGGAGCGCAAGCTGATCGTGCGCGGCCACGCCAACCTGCTGGACGACCTCAAGGCGCTCGAGGACCTCGAGCGGGTGCGGCTGCTGTTCGACGACCTGGAGACCAAGCGCGGGGTCGTCGACCTGCTCGGCCGCGCCGAGCAGGCGGACGGCGTGCGCATCTTCATCGGCTCGGAGAACAAGCTGTTCTCGCTGTCCGGCTCCTCGACCATCATCTCGCCCTATCGGGACGGGGCCGGCCGCATCCTCGGCGTCATCGGGGTGATTGGGCCGACGCGGCTCAATTACGCACGCATCATCCCGATGGTGGATTACACCGCCAAGGTGGTGAGCAAGGTGCTGTCCGGCTGATTGCCGCGGACGCCTTGAACCGCTTGATTTTTCGCTCCACACCCCTGATATCCGGGCCGAATCGACAATTGGAAGGGACAGAAGCCGATGGCGGACACGAATACGCACGTGCCCGAAACCGAGCCCAAGACCGAGCCCACGAACGAAGAGCCGAAGGCGGTGACCGACGCCGCCGCGACGGCGCCGGCCGATGCCGGAACGCAGGTGCCGGCCGAGCCCACCGAGGCGCTGGCGCGCGAAGCGGCCGATCTCAAGGACCGCCTGCTGCGGGCTCTCGCCGAGATGGAGAACCTGCGCCGGCGGACCGACAAGCAGGTGGCGGACGAGCGCGTCTATGGGATCGCCAGCTTCGCCCGCGACCTGCTGAGCGTGGCCGACAACATGCGCCGCGCGCTCGACGCGGTCGGCCCGGAGCTGCGCGAGAGCGCCGACGCGGGCGTGAAGGCGCTCATCGAGGGCGTCGAGCTGACCGAGCGCGAGTTTCTCAAGGTGCTGGAGAAGCGCGGCGTGCAGAAGCTCGAGCCGCTCGGAGCAAAATTCGATCCCAACTTTCACCAGGCGATGTACGAGGTTCCGGATGCCTCGGTGCCGCCCGGCACTGTGGTGCAGGTCGTCCAGTCCGGCTACACGATCGGCGATCGGGTGCTGCGCCCGGCCCTGGTGGCGCTCGCCAAGGGCGGCGCCAAGCCGGCCGCCGATCCCGCCAACGACAACGCGGGACGGATGTCGGATGACAGAGATCAGAGGTCAGATGACAGAAACTCATCTGACATCTGACCTCTGACATCCGACCTCTGATTACTTCGGCTCGATGCCGTCGCGCACCGCGCGCATGCGGGTGAACAGCGCCGGCCACGCGTCGCTGCGCGCCATGCCGAAAATGTGCAGGAACCGGCCCGGGCCGAAGCGCATCCACTGCACCAGCGTGACGGCGGCAGAGCTCGCGTCCTCCTTCGCCTCCGCCAGAACCTCGTAGCCCGGCTGGCCGCCGATACGCAGCGGCTCCGAGCGTACGATACGGATCTCCTTGACGCCCGGCGTGGCGGCGAGGAGCCGGCGGGCGAACGCCTCGCGCTCCGCCGGCTGTGGCGGCGCCGCCGGCGGAATGGCGATCAGCATGTAGGGCTGGTCGGTCGTCCCGACCGCGTCCTTCGGCCCTTCGGTCAGCAAGGCCGTTCCATCGGGAAGGGCCCGCACCAGGCGGAACCCGGCGAGATCGCGCAGCTCGTAGGGCAGGAGCGTGAGCTGCTCCTGCTGCGGGACCTTGCGCACCGCCAGGCTGGCCAACGCGGCCCGGCACGCCGCGTCCGGATAGGTTTCGGCCGCCGCGTCGGGCACCTGCAGGGTGACGATGGCGGTCAATTCGCTGGTCGCGGCAATGAGCGCCCATTTGCGCAGCGACATCCCGCCCGCGTCCTGGTGCGCCACCACGATGAAGCCCTGGCCATCCTTGATCGCGACGTCCTCGCGCCGCTCCGCCTCGACGCCTTTGGCCTTCAAGGCGTCGACCGTGAACGCCTTCTCCATGGCCTGGAAGGCGTCGGGCGGCAGCTCGCTCAGCAACAGCGCAACATTGCGGTCGCGGTCCTCGAACCCCTGGAAGGTCGTGCTCGGCACCATCCCGGCCGGCGGCACGAGACCGATGCGCGAGCCCAGCGGGAACACCGCTTCCGCCGCCTGCACGGCCGATCCGACTGCCACGGCGAGCGCCAAGATCGTCAAGCTCAGCCATTTGATCATGTGGGACATGCCGAGGCTCCAGCGATGCCGCGCACCATGGCGCAAAATCGGGCCAAGGTAGGGCGCCGGGCTCCCGATGCTTAGCACGGTTTGCTGACCCGCCTGAGCGTGAGGTTGATGCGCCCGCCCTCCGGCAGCAACGTGGAAGTCGCGGGCATGATCCGGTCGACCCCGTGGAAGGCGAGGCGCGCCGCGCCACCGAGCACCACCGCGTCCCCCGAGGCAAGGCGGAACGCGCGGGTCGGATCGCCGCGGCTGCTGCCGCCGACCCGGAACAGGCAGCTGTCGCCGAGCGAGAGTGAAACCACCGGCGCGGCAAAATCCTGCTCGTCGCGGTCCTGATGCAGCCCCAT
>Ga0137380_10004100_pt1 | contig 12790 bp, 11 predicted proteins | sample SagtaG_17_FD_104809 | JGI IMG/M metagenome (GOLD analysis project Ga0137380, IMG submission 104809) | Vadose zone soil microbial communities from Sagehorn Ranch, Mendocino, California, USA - Sage2_L_100_16 metaG | ecosystem: Environmental > Terrestrial > Soil > Vadose zone | place: USA... | reverse complement strand
TTCGGGTGCACGTTGTTGTCAGCCGTGCCATAGTAGATCATCAGTCGGCCTTTTAGCTTGTCGGCGAAATTTATCGCGTTGCCCGCTTCATATCCCTCTTTGTTCTCTTGCGGAATCCACATGTAACGCTCGGTGTAGATCGTGTCGTAGTGATACCAAGAAGTCGGAGGCGAAGAGGCCGACGCCGCTTGAAACACGTCCGGATAGCGCAGCAGACACAACGCAGAAGCGTAACCGCCATACGACGTGCCGAAGATTCCAACTCGACTCTTGTCAACGTAAGGCCGCGACCAGAGCGATTTCACCCCGGCCGCTTGATCGTCGATTTCGACCGTTCCCAGCTTCAGGTAGATAGCGTCGAGAAAACGCTTGCCTCGCCCGCCCGCGCTGCGCGAATCAAATGTCGCGTAAAGGAAGCCGTATTCGGTGAGCGTGCTCGGCAATGTAAATAACTCACGCGCGCCGTTGGTCGCAGGCCCGGCATACACACTCACGAGCAGCGGATAGCGCTTGTTCGGATCGAAGTTCGATGGGAAGTGAAGCAAGCCATGAAGCTCAGTCACGCCGTCCGCTGCTTTGTACTTGATCAACTCGACGCGCTTCAAACCGAGCGCGTCGAACTTCGTCGTATCGCTCTTGGCGAGTTCTTCAACAACCTTTCCCTCGGGGTCCACCAACCGGGTCGTCGGCGGGACATCGTGGGCCTGCGCGATGTCGATGAAGTGCAGGTTATCAGGCGCAAAATCAATCATGTGATTGAACGCCGGATCGGTGAGTCGCTTGTCGCCTTTGCCATCAAGCTCGACGCGATGAAGCTGCAGCTTCATGTGATTGTCGCCATCGCGAGCCATGTAATAGAGCTGATTCGCATCTTCATCAACTTTCACGATGGCGCCGACTTCAAACTGATGATTTGTCAGCGTCGCCAGCAGCTTGCCGCTGAGGTCGTAGAGATAGAAGTTCTTCCAGCCAGTCCGCTCGGACTCCCAGATGAGCCGCTTACCGTCCTTGAGGAACTTCATCGGCGGGTGGTTCTCGGCCCAGCTTGGAAGCCACTCTTCGTGAACGACGACTCGGCACTTTCCCGTTTCCGGATTAGCGGCGGTCAACTCCATGATGTTTTGCCGGCGATTCGTCCGATTGAACAGAAGCTCGCTTCCGTCAGGCGACCATTGCACGTTGTACACATAGTTCCCGACGACCGAGTTGTCCAACGGCTTGCCGTCACGAACATCGAGCTTGATCGTCTTTTTCGAGTCAACATCATAGATCAAGAGATCGGCGATTGGATTATTGACACCAGCTTTGGGATAGGCCTCAGTGTCCATCTTACTTTGAATCTTTGTCTGATCGAGCTGCAAGTAGTAATCGGGTACAGGGCTCTCATCGAAGCGATAGAATGCGATCTTCTTGCTGTCGGGCGACCACCACATCGCGCTGATCTGATCGAGCTCCTCGCCATAAACCCAGCTTGCAGTTGCGTACTTGATTCGTGTCTTCTCGTTGCCGTCAGTCGTGATGGCAATTTCATTTCCGCCGCTTGCATCACTAAGCCAGAGATTCCGATTGCGATATACCGCCTTGAACTTTTTGTCGGGTGATTCAGCGGACGAGTATTGCCGACCGCGCTCAGGTCCGCCTGGCGGTCTTCGGCCCGCGAACCTGCCCTGCTGCTCGGCGCCCGCCGGTGCGGATCCCGCTTCTGTGGTCGCGCGCGTCGCGATGTCGTAATGATAGGTCTTACCGTCTTTGTAATAGTCGAATGACTTCCCGCCGTCTTGCCACTTGACGTTCAATGCTCCCAACTTGACCGAGCCAGGGATCTCTTTAGACATCTTCTCGTAACGCTCGTAGCCGGGCATCGTCTTCAGCCGGTCCTGCGCGTGGGAAATCACCGGCGAGAGGCAAAGTGTTATCAATAATGTGGCGCCAACGCAGCGATAGGGGCTCCTTTTGTTTGCCATCAAAGTCTCCTTCGTTATGTTGTCGGATGGATGATTATCTTTGATCTGAGTTGATGATGCCAAGCTCTGCGCGACTAACTCGGCTTCGATATGCTATATTCGAAATTTCAGATCGAATGCCATGGCCCCGTTCTTATCTATAGTAATCCCCGCTTACAACGAAGAGAAGCGCATCGAGCGAAGCCTCGACGCTGTGTTGACCTTTCTCGGAACCCAGTCGTATCGCGCGGAAGTTATCGTAGTCGACGACGGCTCGTCAGATGAAACTGCGACGCGCGCGCTGGAACACAAAGCCGCATACGCCAAAGCAAGTCACGAGCTGCGTTTGCTGATCAACAAGCCAAATCGCGGAAAAGGCTACAGCGTCAAGCGCGGGCTTGCTGAAGCGACCGGCGAAATAGTCTTGTTCAGCGATGCTGATTTTTCATCTCCCATCACCGAAGCGCCAAAGCTCATCGATCCAATAGTCGAGGGCCGGGCCGACGTGAGCTTCGGCTCTCGCGCGCTGAACCGGGAATTGATCGGTGTGCGCCAGCCGATACTTCGAGACTTTGGAGGCCGCGTGTTCAATCTGTTGATGAAGACAATAACCGGGCTCAGGTTCAAAGATACTCAATGCGGTTTCAAGGCGTTTCTCCGGGAGACGGCACTTCCGGTGTTCAAGCTTCAGAGCATCGAGCGCTTCGGCTTCGATCCGGAGGTGCTCTACGTCGCGAAGAAGCAAGGTCTGCGCTTGCTCGAGGTGGCCGTGGTTTGGAACGATAGCGAAGGCAGCAGGGTGAGCTTCTTTCGCGATTCGATCAAGATGTTTTGTGATTTGATTCGAATCAGGCTCAACGATCTCACGGGCCATTATGATTCGTCAGACGCAGCCGCCATAGTTGATGCAAAGGCTTCAACGGGCGAGGCGGGTACTGGAGCGCAGGTATGATTCGGCTAAACGTCAACATCGACCACATCGCGACCATCCGGCAGGCGCGCCGCACCTGGGAGCCAAGCCTCATCTCCGCGGCAACGCTCGCGGATCTGGCCGGCGCAAGCGGAATCACTGTTCACCTGAGAGGAGACCGGCGTCACATCCAGGACGAAGACGTTCGGATTCTACGGGCAGTGGTGAAGACTCATTTGAATCTGGAGATGGCTGCTACCAAAGAGATGGTTGCGATCGCGCGCGATATTCGTCCCAACACGGTGACGCTTGTACCCGAACGCGCAGAAGAGATCACCACTGAAGGTGGACTGGACGTCGTTTCGCACCGGTCAGAGATTGAACGCGTGGCACGCGAAATCGCGGATGCGGGCGTGCTGGTCAGCATTTTTGTCGATCCCGATCTAGCTCAGATCGAGGCTTCGCGCCGAGTCGGAGCCCGCCAGATTGAGATATGCACGTCGCGATATTCCGATCTGACTGATCCGCCGCGCCTCGCGGAAGAAAGAGAGATCGCAGCCGAACTGGCGCGCATTGCGGAGTGCGCGAAGCGTGCGGGGGAGCTTGGGCTACAGGTCGCAGCCGGACACGGGTTGACTTACAGAAACGTTCGTAGGATTGCTGAGACTCATCCCGTCGAGGAGCTAAACATCGGACATAACATCGTCGCGCGAGCTGCGCTGGTTGGGATGGAGCGTGCAGTGCGCGAGATGATCGCCGCGATCAACGGGCATCTGTAATCAAAAGCCGCGCGGCATTGCCGCGCCTGGTCCTGTTAACGTATCAACTGCCTGACGCCATTCGTGAAATTGCAATGCAAGGCGAGTTCAACGAGTTCGACCTCAGTGTCTTCTTTTCCGCCACCGGCGTTGGCAACGATGCGAAGTTCACCTATGAGGACGAAGTTCAGAAATGGCTCGATTTGATTCGCGGCGGATTTCTTCCAACCAGCATCGACAACCTTAAGCTTGGAGCAGAGAAACCACCAATGCCGTTTTCGGATGTCCGTTCACGTGCGTGTTGCGTCGATTCATGAGAGTATGTGCGCGGTAGGCACGGGGTCCGGAGTACCGGTTTTAGCCGGAAGCACAGCGAACTAGCAAGCCAGTGGAGACAGTACGTTGAGTCAGGTTGAGACGCCATAGAAGGAGGTCCCCAATGCGCATGCCGCCTCGAACCCTAATCGCTCTCGTGTTGCTATGCTTGATCTTTATTCATCCAGTAAAAGCCCAGGATGCTGAACAACAGGACGCGCCGAACCGAACTATGCGTCCAATCATCCGTGGGCGACATTACGCGGTTGCGGCGATGAAGGCTGAAGCCACTCGCGCGGCGGAACGAATACTCGAAGCCGGAGGCAACGCCTTCGATGCAATAGTCGCCGGACAGGCAGTGCTGGGAGTGGTCGACGCGGCGATGAACGGGATCGGCAGCGATGCGGTGATTCTGATCTACGACGCGAAGGCGAAGAAAGTCGTGTCGCTCAATGCTGAAGGCACGGCGCCGAAGTTCGCGACGATCGAATGGTACAAGAAGAATAACAGCGGCAAGCTGCCGCAAAGCGACGGCTTGCTCGCTGGCACGGTGCCGGGGATGGTCGATGCCTGGTACATCCTGCTTGATCGCTGGGGCACGATGAGTTTCGAGAAGGTGCTCGAACAAGCGATCGATCTCGCTGAGAACGGCTTCCCCATCGGTAACTTGATGGCGCGCGCCATTCAAACCAGTCGAAAGATCACCAAGTACGCGACAACTACAAAAATATACTTGCCGGACGGCAAAGCTCCTAACGCAGGTGACATCTTTCGCAACCCGGCGCTGGCGCGCACGCTCAAGAAACTGGTCGAAGCCGAAAAGCAAAACGCCAGCAAGGGCCGTCACGCCGCGCTGCAGGCCGCGCGCGATCGGTTCTACAAAGGCGACATCGCTAAAGAGATGGCCGCGTTTTCGGAAGCGAACGGCGGGTTGTTCCGTTACGAAGACTTCGCGGCTTACACCGCCAAAGTCGAGGAGCCAGTCTCTACCAATTATCGCGGCTACCAGATCTACAAGAATCCTTCTGCAAGCCAGGGACCGACAGAGCTTTTCGCGCTGAACATGCTCGAAGGTTTTGACCTCAAGGCGATGGGCCACAACAGCGCGGCTTACATCCATACAACCGTTGAAGCGTTAAAGCTCGCGATGGGCGATCGAGAAAAATATCTCGGCGATATGGACTTCATTCGCATTCCATACGAGGGTTTGCTCTCCAAGGAATACGCCGCCGAGCGGCGCAAGTTGATTGATCCCGACAAGGCATCCCTTGAACTGAGACCGGGCACTGCGGAGAAATTCGTCAAGGGCGCGCCGGCGATGGATCGTCCGCTCAAGGTCACGACCGAAGGCGATGCCAATCACGACGGCGATACGAGCTACATCGCCGTCGTGGATGATGGGCGCAACATGATCACGCTGACGCCGAGCCTTCACAGCGCGTTCGGCACGGGCGTGGCAATGGGCGAGCTGGGGTTCATATTCAATTGCCGAGGCGATTACTATTCGCTGGAAGCAGGCGAGGCGAATGCGCTCGCGCCGGGCAAGCGGCCCCGCAGCACGTTACAGGGGACGTTGGTGATGAAAGACGGGCAGCCTCTTATGGTGATGGGCACTCCGGGCGCTGACAATCAGGTGCAGGCAACGATGCAGGCGTTGTTGAACATGATCGATTTTGGGATGAACGTGCAGCAGGCGATTGAAGCGCCTCACTGGTCGACTCGGAGTTTTCCGGCATCGCCTTTTCCGCACACGATGCACCCCGGCGATCTTTCGGTTGAGTCGCGTGTTCCGCAACCCGTTACAAATGCACTCAAAGCAAAAGGACACAAGCTGACGGTTAACGGCCCGTGGACGGGAAGTTCACTCGCGGGGATTGTGGTGGACCTGCGCACTGGAGTGCTGAGCGCGGGAGCGGACCCTCGATCAGAAGCTTATGCATGGGCAAGGTGAGAACAGATTAATGTTTGGAGCACGAAAGTCGCGCACCGCAGCGGGGTGCAATGTTTGTAGAAGAGGGAACCGGCCCATTCGCACCCCAGCGGGGTGCAATGTGGGGCAACAGGCTTTGCAAAGGAGATCAAAGAGGTAATTATGAAGAAATGGTTCTCGTTGTTCGCAATCTGCGGTGTGGTAGTGGCGGTATCTACCCTTGGCACCATTTCCAAGTCGAAGCGAGACGCTCAGATCCGCCAGCAGCTCGACGCGTTGGAGAAGGCGGACGACCGCAACACTATTGATTGGTATGTCAGACGAGCGAAGCTTCAGCGGCAGAACCGCGTAGTCTTGCGAACGCCCCTTGCGCTCTACCCAGAAGTTCGCAATTTCGAGGAAGCAATCAGTAGCAACGGCATTATCCTCGCTGAATTGCTCGAAAAGAGAAGTTACGCTCGCAGTGATGATATTATGACATTGTATAGATTCAAAGTCGTTGAGACATTAACCAGGAGCATCCCGAAATGCCGCAATTGCTCCTTTCCATTGGAGATTGTCCCAGAGGAGATGCTACCAATGAACCCCGATGAGCTTTTGATACCGGGCTCTGGGGGAACGATTGAGTCCGATGGCGTTAAGGTAGAAATGGTTGACCCGGGGGTTCGAGAATTCGTCCTATCGAAGAGATATGTCCTTTTTATCCAAAGTGTAAGTCCAAGACTTGCCATTCTCAGAATTGGCCCCGATGGTGTCTTCTCTGTTGAAGGCGACGAGAAGCTAATTCCATTATGCAACTACCCACATCAATCCAATCTAGATTTGAATGCTAGGTTTGAGGGCTCGTTAACACAACTCAGGTCGCACATGATCAGTATTAAAGCTGTAAACTACTGAAAAGAAAGGTACGCCCGGCAGGACTCGAACCTGCGACCCCCTGCTTAGAAGGCAGGTGCTCTATCCGCCTGAGCTACGGGCGCGAAAGCCAGAGGTCAAAAGTCAGAAGTCAGAGGTCAGAGATCAGAGGTCCAACGCCCAATCTGCTTCCTGACGTCTGATCTCTGACTTCTGACCTCTGATCTTTCAATCGGGGCGATTGGATTCGAACCAACGACCTCTCGGTCCCAAACCGAGCGCACTACCAGGCTGTGCTACGCCCCGATAAGCAGAATCATTCTAGAGCACCGGACACCCTCGGTCAATTTTGGATTTGGGATTTCGGATTTTAGATTGTACTGGCAAACCGGAAATCCAAAGTCAAAATCTAAAATCCAAAATCCAAAACCCAAAATCAACTGGTTTGTTTGCGCGCGTCGTACCCGTGTGATAGCATCGCGTCCAGGTGCGATAATGGTCGAGCAAGCAGGTCCCATCAAACAAACTGTCCTTGATAACGGTCTTACAATAATCTCCGAGCGAATGGATCACGTTCGATCCGCATCGGTCGGTATCTGGATACGTTCCGGTTCGCGTCACGAAGACGCTTCACTCAACGGCATCTCTCACTTCATCGAACACACCCTGTTCAAGGGCACGCGGAACCGTACGGCGCGCGAGATCGCAGTCGAAAGCGACGCGATCGGTGGACATGTCGATGCGTTCACCAGCCGCGAGGTCGCAAGCTACTACGTCAAAGTTCTGGATGATCATTTGCCGCGCGCGTTCGATCTGCTCGCAGACCTGGTGACCGCGCCGTTGTTTGCGGACGAAGAGCTTGATCGCGAGCGCAACGTCGTGACCGAAGAGATTAAGATGGTCGGAGACACTCCGGACGATCTTGTTCACGAAGTATTCGTCGCGAACTTCTGGCCTGATCATCCGCTCGGCCGCTCGATTCTCGGCACGATCGATACGCTGGCGACTTTCAATCACGAGAGGGTGGCGGGTTACTTCGGCGATGTCTATGCGCCGCGCAATCTGGTTGTCGCCGGCGCCGGTAACATCGAACACGAACAGTTTGTGGATATGGTTGGGCGATATCTCGGGGGGTTGAAGGACCGTCCGGTCAACCTCTCGTCGTCCGCTCCCTCGCACGCGGCTCGTCGCATCGTGCTCTACAAGGACTTGGAGCAAGCCCATCTCGTGCTCGGCACGCGCTGCCCGTCGATGACCTCGGCTGACCGTTACGCGGTGCATGTGTTGAACGTGATTCTGGGGGGAGGTATGAGCTCTCGGCTGTTTCAAACGATCCGTGAAGATCACGGTCTGGCTTACGCAGTCTATTCAGGAGTGAACGCGTATACCGACGCCGGGTATCTGTCGGTTTACGCCGCGACCTCGCCGGCCCAAGTAACCGACGTTATAAAGCTGAGCGTCGAAGAGTTCAACAAGCTGAAGCGCGAGCCGGTGTCGGAAGCGGAGCTGCAGCGAGCGAAAGACCAGCTCAAGCTCTCGATAATGCTGAGCCTGGAATCGACCTCGGCGCGAATGAGCAATCTCGCCCGGCAAGAGATATTCTTCGGACGCCAGTTCACGCTCGACGAGATCCTCGATCGGATTGACGAGGTGACATTGGCTGACGTCCAGCGCGTGGCGGGCGAGATATTTTGCGGCGAGGCGTTGGCCATCACGGCTCTCGGCCAGCTTGCGTCACTCGATCTGGATCGCGCGGCGATTGCGATGTAGGGAAATCGACAGGATGTACAGGATAAGCAGGATAGAAGGTTCTTTCTTGGAGTGGCCAACAGTTCTGTCGCCTATCGGGTCGAGTCGTGGTCAATATCTTGTCAGTCCTGTTCATCCTGTCGATTCATCCGAATGAGATTGATCGTCTTAGGCAGCGGTAGCTCGGGCAACGTGCTCTACATTGAATCGGGCGCGACCAGCGTGCTAGTCGATGTAGGCCTTTCGGCAAAAGAGACCGCGCGGCGAATGACCGAAGCAGGCCTCGATCCTACCAAACTTTCGGCAGCAGTCATCACCCACGAACACACCGATCACGTCAAAGGGCTTCGAGTGTTCGCTTCGACTGCAGAAGTCCCGGTCTACATGTCTGAGGCAACGCGATCAGTGTGCAATTTCCCTGACAACGGTAAGAAGATTCCCTGGGGCGAGACAATCGTGTCGAGCGAAGCGTTTCAGATCGGCTCGCTCAACTTATATCCGTTCACCATACCGCACGACGGGGTCGACACTTTTGCGTTAACGGTCGAGTCCGACGGAATCAAAGTCGGAGTGGTGACCGATCTTGGTTACATCAGTCAACTGGTAGCCGAGCGACTGCGCGGATGCAGCTTGGTTTTTATCGAATCCAATCACGATCGCGATATGCTGAAGGTCGGGCCCTATCCGTGGTCGGTGAAGCAACGCATCGCCAGCAACGTCGGGCATCTGTCGAATGATGAAACCGCTCGATGGATTCGAGAAGACTTCGATGGGCAGGCGGAGTACTTGGTACTTCTACATTTGTCGCGACACTGTAATCATCCCGAGCTTGCGCGGCTGTCTGCGCTTCAAGCGCTCGCCTGTCACGGTTCCTTGTTCTTTCCGCGTGCAGAGGAGCGTGTGAGAATTGCATTACCTGATCGCGCAAGCGAATGGTTCGAATTATGAAACCGATCTAAACGCAAAGACACAAAGTCACTAATGAAGTTTTTTGAGCCGATACCGCATGAGACCGAGCGCGTTGCCAAGGAAGTTGTAGACGCGGCGTTCAAGGTTCACAAGGTGATGGGACCGGGTTTACTTGAGGCCGTTTATGAAGCCTGTATGGTTCACGAACTGCATCGACGAGGGTTGAAGGTCGAAACCCAGGTTGATGTGCCAATATCATACGAAGGAGCTCGTTTGGCGGCTGACCTCCAATTAGATATGTTGGTGGAAGAACAAGTCATCGTGGAACTGAGAGCGGTTGAAAAAATGAACCCGGTTTTCCAGGCCCAACTCTTAAGCTATTTGCCGTTGCGAGGACTGCGACTGGGGTTGCTAATTAACTTTACTGTTCCGTTGATCAAAGACGGAATAAAGCGCGTCGTTTTATAGCTGCCAAAGGCATCTTAGTATCTTTGTGCCTTTGTGTTTAAGTATCTGCCGATGATTGAACGTTACACGCTGCCCGAGATGGGCGCGATTTGGACTGAAGAGAATAAGTTCCAGAGGTGGCTCGACGTCGAGATAGCCGTCTGCGAAGTCCACGCCGACATTGGCACCATCCCTCGCGAAGCAGTCGAGAAGATCAAACGCACCGCGAGCTTCTCAGTCGATCGTATCAACGAGATCGAGCGCACTACTCGCCACGACGTAATCGCCTTTACCACCGCGCTTGCTGAGAACATCGGACCCGAGTCGCGCTTCGTTCACTACGGCCTGACGTCGTCCGATGTAGTCGACACCGCGAACGCTCTATTGATGCGCGACGCGGCAACGCTCCTGCTCGAAGACCTCGATCGATTGGGCCGAGTGCTCAAGCGCCGCGCCATCGAGCACAAGCACACAGCGATGATGGGACGCACTCACGGGGTGCATGCCGAGCCCACAACGTTCGGGCTTGTGCTGGCGCTTTATTACGCAGACAACGAGCGCAATAGGCAGCGACTCACGCGCGCGCGTGAAATGATCAGCTATGGGAAGATTTCGGGCGCGGTCGGCACGTTCGCGCATCTCGATCCTGAAGTCGAAGAACGAGTGTGCGCAAAACTCGGCCTGAAGCCCGCACCTATATCGACTCAGATAATTCAGCGCGATCGTCACGCCGAGTTTCTTTCAACGCTGGCGATCCTCACATCGTCGATGGAGAAGATCGCGCTCGAGGTGCGCCATCTCCAGCGCACGGAGGTCCGCGAAGCAGAAGAGCCGTTCTCGTCCGGGCAGAAAGGCTCGTCGGCGATGCCACACAAACGCAACCCGGTCACGTCGGAACAGATCTGCGGACTCGCGCGAGTCGTTCGTTCAAACGCGCAAGCGGCATTCGAGAATATCGCGCTTTGGCACGAGCGTGATATCTCGCACTCGTCAGTCGAGCGAGTGATTTTGCCAGACTCGTGTATCCTCACCGATTATTTGATTAAAAAAACCGAGTGGTTGATCGACGGGCTCGCGGTTTATCCTGCTCGCATGCGAGCGAATCTGGAGTCGCTTGGCGGCGTGACCGCAAGCGGGCAGTTGCTGCTCGAGCTGACAAAGAAAGGCGTCTCGCGGGAAGATGCTTATGCGATTGTGCAGCCACTTGCGATGCGAGTGTGGGATGAAGGCGCAAACTTCAAGGAATTAGTTATGAACGACGCGCCTATAACTGATAAGCTCTCGCGCGAAGAATTGGATTCACTGTTTGATGTGAACAAACAGCTTCGCAACGTCGAAAAGATATTCAAGCGAGTATTTGGAGAATGAAGAAGATCAAACCACAGATGAACACAGATTAACACCGATTCGAAACCTGAGATTCTATCTTTTGCTCCAATCTGTGTTCATCCGTGTTCATCTGTGGTTTCAAAGAGCTATGAAAGCAAAGATATTCGTCACCCTCAAACCTTCGGTGCTGGATCCTCAAGGCAAAGCCATTCACCACGCGGTCGAGACCATCGGCTTCCGCGGTATCCAAGACGTTCGTCAAGGAAAGTATTTCGAAATCACAATCGACGACTCGCTGTCCCCGGAAGAGGCCCGCGCTCAGATCGAGCGAATGGCTGCCGACGTTCTCGCCAACCCGGTGATCGAAGACTTTCACGTCGAACTGGATTCCGATTCCTGATCGTGCGATAATGCTGCTTACGCGAGCCCCGAAGCGGCATTCCCAGCCCGCACGAGAAAGGATCAGACCGCAAATGAAATTCGGCGTAGTGATGTTCCCCGGCTCCAACTGCGATCACGACACCTACCACGTAGTCAGCAAAGTAATCGGCCAGCCCGTCGACTTCATATGGCACCGGCAGAATTCAGTCGGCGATTGCGACGCGGTAATATTGCCCGGCGGCTTTTCTTATGGCGATTATCTGCGGACCGGCGCCATCGCCCGATTCAGCCCGGTGATGAGTGCGATTAAAGAATTCGCCTCGCGAGGCGGTCTGGTGATGGGAATCTGCAACGGGTTTCAGATCCTGTGCGAAGCGGGACTGCTGCCGGGCGCATTGATGAGGAACAAAAACCTCAAGTTCATCTGCGGTCATTTGAACATTCGCGTGGAGTCTACCAATACGCCGTTCACCAATCGCTGCCAGCGCGGGCAGGTGCTTTCGGTCCCGATAGCCCACGGCGACGGCAATTACTTCTGCGACGCGGCGACGCTTTCTGAGCTCCAGCGCGAGAACCGGATCATCTTCCGGTACTCGGATGCAAATGGGAAGCTGACCAACGACGGGAACCCGAACGGCTCTCTCGATTACATTGCGGGAATATGCAATCGTGAAGGAAATGTGCTTGGTATGATGCCTCACCCCGAACGCGCCAGCGAGCAAGCACTTGGCAGCAACGACGGCCGCATCATTTTTTATTCACTTGCGGACACGCTCGCCGAGCTTGCGAAAGCATCTTAGTGATGCTGATTATATACGTGTGACACTTGAACGATAACGGCTCACTTTACTGCCTGTGGTCGCTCACGCGTCGTACTAAGTCGGCAAATCGCGGGTCCGAGCGCAGAGGGTCTAACTCCGGGGGCCAATTCTTAAGGCCGGCGAGGTAAGGCGAACGCTGCTGATAGGCCTTCTCCAGCCACTCGAATGCCTGGTCTTTCTCCCCAAGACGCGCGTAGATTACTGCTATCCCCGAAGGGTCCACATAACCTCGCTTCGATCTCTTCGTGTATTGTTCAAGCCTCTTCTGCCAAAAGCCTCTCATACCTGTCGACTTGTATGCTTGTTTAAGCGCCGCTATTGTTTCCTGATATTCACCCGGGGGAAATACCTTCAGATACTCTGCGAGGGCGTCCGCATACATCCCCTTTTGCTCATACACCTGCGCAAGGTCATAGTGAGCATTGCCCCTGCCAGGATCCATT
>Ga0137380_10004081_pt1 | contig 12807 bp, 6 predicted proteins | sample SagtaG_17_FD_104809 | JGI IMG/M metagenome (GOLD analysis project Ga0137380, IMG submission 104809) | Vadose zone soil microbial communities from Sagehorn Ranch, Mendocino, California, USA - Sage2_L_100_16 metaG | ecosystem: Environmental > Terrestrial > Soil > Vadose zone | place: USA... | reverse complement strand
TGGCCCTCACTGTTCGCAGTCTCCGCGATTCCGTCCGAATGAAAGACCAAAATATTTCCGGGCTCCAGCGTCACTCCCCATTCGTCGTACGACACTTCTTCGAAGATTCCCAGCGGAAAACCAGTCAATTCGATTTTCCCGCAGCGTCCGTCCTTGTAGAGCAATGGCTGTGACTGGCCCGCGTTCGCCACGCGCAGCTTTTGCCGGCCTTTTTGCCACGTCGCAAAACATGCGGTCATGAATCGCCCTTCGATGCGCCGCTCGCCCACCAGTTGATTCATTTGCTTCAACATTGCCGCCGGCTGCAGCTTTTGTGGTGCAAGGCTGCGCATGATTCCGATCGCTACCGCGCCATAAAGCGCGGCCGCCGTCCCTTTTCCGCTGACGTCTCCCAGGGCGATCCCCAATTGTTGGGGCCCGTACCGCAGAAAATCGTACAGATCGCCGCACACTTCTCGAGCAGACAGGTACCGCGCCGCTAGGTCCACTCCGTAATCCTCCGCCGGGACCGGCCGCAGCAGCGCGCCTTGAATCCTTTTCGCTGCTTGCAGGTCCCGCTCTAGCCGCGCCTCTTCTCGTGCCAGTTGTTCATACAGTCGCGCATTCTCCAGTGAAACCGCCAGATTTCCCGCCAGGATCGAAAGCGTTTGCACGTGATCCTCGGTAAAGTAATTCGCAATCGGGCTTTCCAGGTCGAGCACCCCGATCACTTTTCCCTTGTGCATCATCGGAATCGCCAGTTCCGACCGCGTCTCCGGATTCACCATCAGGTACCGGGGATCCACTGTCACATCCGCCACAAGAACCGGCTCTTTCAGTGTTGCTGCGGCGCCCACAATGCCCTCGCTCGCCGTCGCGCGCATCTTCCCCTGCACCCGCTGGCCGTGTTTCACGTCCACGCGGTGCCGGAAAACCTTCTGCTCTTCGTCGTACAGCATGATGCTCAGAATCTGGTAATCAATCACGCGTTTGGTCTGTTCCGCTGCGCGCCTCAGCAATTCCTCCACTTCCAGAATCGCGCTCGTCTCGCGGCTCACTTCACTCAGCAACAGCAGCGTATCCGTCTGCGCCCTCACCTTCTGGAAGAGACGTGCATTCTCGATGGCGATCGCTAGCCGGCTTCCCAGCAGCGTCAATATATTCTGCTGGTCGCGCGTGAAGTAATCGAGGTGCCGACTCTGGATGTCCAGCACCCCCACGCATTTCCCCCGCAACATCAGCGGCACAGCCAGCTCCGATCGCACGCTGTCAATGGCGTTGATGTACCGCGGGTCTTTCGAGGTGTCGCTCACGCGCACGGAATGCCCCGTGGCCGCTGCCGTTCCCGTGATCCCTTGACCCAGAGGTACGCGCAAATTCTCTGCAAGCTCCCTCGGATAGCCGATCGCAAATCGGTGTCGGAGGTAACTTCCATGTCCCTCGATCATCAGCACGCCAAAAATCTCATAGTCGATATGCCGCTTGATCAGCGCCGCCGCCCGCGCCAGTACTTCGTCCAGGTCCAGCGAGGCGTTCACTTCCTCGCCGATTTCTGCGAGTGTCGCAAGAACTTCCGCGGACACTTCCGCGGGACCGTTCAAGGCGGTCATTCCGATATGCTCGTCTGTGGGATTCATGGAATGCGACTAGTATAGCAGGCAGTATTACGAGGACCGTTCGAACGCTTCGGAATCAGCAGCTCACCGGTAGTCCGTATTGGTCTGCGTGGAATTTCGGCCATCGCATCGAGGCGCAAGCCAGCGCATCGCAGTTTTCACTTTTCCCGGTTTTTCTTTTTCGCTGCCCGTGTCAGAACTCCCACGTACGGTAAATTCCGATAGCGTTCCGAATAGTCCAGCCCGTATCCCACCGCAAATTCGTTGGGAATGGTAAAGCCCACGTAATCGGCCCGCACCGCGGCGATGCGCCCGGCCGGCTTGTCCAGCAGCACCGCCACTCTCAGGTGCTTCGGCTTCCGGTGCTGGAAAAGCCGCAATAAATATTGCAGTGTCATCCCCGTATCCAGGATGTCTTCCACCACGATCACAGTTCTTCCCTCGATGCTCGAATCCAGGTCTCGTGTCAGCCGCACTTGCCCCGAGGAATGTGTGTCCTGCCCGTAACTCGACACCGCGATGAAATCAAAAGAAACTTTCCCCGCAAGGTTTCGCGCCAAGTCCGTAAGGAAAAATACTCCGCCTTTCAGAACACTCACCAAATGCAGCGGTTCATGGGGAAAATCTCTCCGGATCTCTTTGGCCAGTGCTTGAATCCTTCTCTGAATCCTTCCGCGCGTGATCAGCACCCGGACGCGCTCGTTCTGTCCGTAGCTGGCACCGCGCCCGCTCGGTGTTGCCCTTGCCATGCTTTTCCCCCTCTTACGGAACCGAGACTCTACCCCACGGTCCGCAGCAAGGCAATCCTCACCGTCACCACCCGCATCACACCCGCGCGTGCGACCGCTACCGCAGCCATTTCTGATGGTGGGTGTTGTAGTGCACCACGTCTAACAGCTACGGGAAAAAGCCGGAGCGCACGCGACGCTCCAACTCACTCCTGAGCGGCTTTCGATTTGGTCAGAAGCTGAACTTCAGTCCTAGCTGCATTTGTCGAGCGGTGTACAACGTGTTGCCGGTGCTCGTCACACTGAGGAAGCTGGGCCGCGGCACAAGGCAGCCATTAACGTTTGAAAGGCCCGCGGCGGTGATGGCCGCGCTGCATGAAGCAACGGTTGAAGCAGATACGCTGTAAGCGAGGTTGTCCACAGCGAATATGCCGCTGCTCGGAACAGGATTATACCTATTGAACAAATTGAAAGACTCCCAGAGGAGCTCCACCCTGGTTCGTTCCGTAGGTTTGAACTCCCGGCTGACCCGAAGATCGGTATCAAAGAAACCTGGTCCAACAAACTTGGAATCACGGGCAATAAAAGGAATCCGGCCGTTTATGGGATTTCCGTTTCCATCCACGCCACCGCACGTCACCCCACCATCCAAACTGCCGCAGCTTAGCCGGTTCGACATGTCAGCTTCCACCGGCCGGCCATCCTGCACACGCCACACACTTGAGATTCTCCATCCACCGACGATGCGTTTCATCGCCCGGCTTTTGGTCCAGTCAGCAAAGGGCGTCTCCCAATAGGTGTTGATGATCAGTCGCCGGCGAATGTCGATTTGCGACAGCCCCGCCTCTCCCCGCAGGTCGAACGGATTCAGCGCGCTGACGGTTCCGGCGAAGGTCCCATTTACGCCGGCAACTTCTCCTGTATCGCGTGCTTGCGACCAGGTGAAATTGGAATCAAACGAAAAACCGCGAGAAATCCTGCGCCGAACGGTCACGACCATTCCGTTGTACCAGGAGTTGATCACGCTTTTGCCTTCGAGAAGCACGCCAACGCCGAGATTGGGTCGTGCCACCGCGCCTGAGAAAAACGGCTCTGTAAACTGGGACGTAACAGTGTTGGCGCTGTCTAGCACCACGAACGTCCGCGTGGAGTCGGGTGCGGGAAGGTTCGCATCCACAAATACGGGTAGACGCAAGCCGCGAGCCCCGACGACGCTGACGGAGATGCTCATCTTTCCTGGCAACTCACGCTCAACCGCAAGGTCGTATTCATGAACCAGTGGACTGACGAATTTCGGGTCTATCGCGTCCACAACCGAACTGCCAGCCGCCGCAGACGGACACGCTGTCAGGAATGCCTGCAGACTGTTGAATTCGCTCGTTGGCGTCGGGCCACCCTGGCTTCCAAAAACAGGGGTAAAGGCTGGGGCCGTGCTCGGCTGAGGGAATGCAAGGTTTGGTGCAGTCGGCGCTCCGCACGACGAGGGGGTGAACCTAAAGGTCTGCTGAAATACCCCGTTCTGGAAAAGTGTCGTAAAAATCGTGCTGTTCTGGGTGCGGCCGTAATAAATTCCGTATCCTCCCCGCAGAACTTGCTTTTGATCTTTCCCTATTCCCCAGGAGAAACCGACTCGCGGGCCAAAATTGTTCTTGTCGATGTTCAGGCGCGAGGTCTCGGGTACGGCGGGATTCGCCTGGATGACCCCCGGCATGGTTTGCAACTCGTACCTTAACCCGACGTTGAGCGAGAAATTGGGCCTGACCTTAATGTTGTCCTGGCCATAAAAGTTGATGTCGTCGGTCGTAAAGAATCCCAGTCCGCTCCCGGTGATTGGGTCAACCGCTTGAGTAAACGTACTGTACTGGCGCGTTCCGTTGACAATGTCATCTGCGAATTTTTGAAGTGCGACGTTTCCCGTAGTGTCATTGTAGGAATAGACTCCACCACCCTGGAATAGATTCTGAATCCGGTCGCGCACATAGTTTACATCGACCCCGAATTTTGCCACGTGACGCCGCTTTGCCCAGCTCAGATTATCCACCCATTGGAAGCGTTTTTCGTTCGGGAACGCTCCACGCGGCAGAAAGTTCGGCATTCCGAAATTGGCAGCGCCTGTGATTTGAATGGCCGGTCCGGAAGCGTTTGGGACCTGGGCTTCAAAGTCGCGGCCGTACTGGAATCGAAAATCATTGTCCATCGTTTGACTTACAATATAATTCCAACTTCCCGTGACGAATTCATTGCTCACCTTGTCGGTGCCGTTCCCAAGTTCAGTTGTTGTTAGCACCGGGCCCGTGAAAATCCCGTTCGGAGAATTCCAACGCAGGATGTTGAGGACTGCGCTGATTCGATTCTTGGAATTAACCTGATAATCGATTTTACCTAGCCCGATGTAGTTGTCTCCGTTCCTGGGATTTGTCGTAAATGTGAGGGCGTTTAGCGCAGTTACTACGGATGGGCAGTTCACACTCGTACAGCCTGTGACCTCTTTGTTGTACGAACCTGTTGAGAAAGGCCCGATCACCGCCGGGAAATTGCGCTTCTGCTGATCGTAGTTGAGGTAATAGAAAAGTTTTTCTCGCACCAACGGCCCGCCGAACGAGCCTCCGAACTGTTGCCGGCGCTCATCTGGTTTCTTCTGTCCCAACTCTTTCGAGCGCGGGTCCTGTGCGAGGAACATCTGATCCCGTATAAAGTAGAAGAAATCGCCATGATAGTCATTGCTACCGGACCGTGTAATGGCGTTCACCACTCCTCCGGCAGCGCGTCCATACTCCGCGGAGTAGCCGGAATTGACTACCTCAAATTCCTTAATGGCGTCAAGACTGTATCCGTAAGGTAAGCGTGTACGTCCCCGAGCTTCAGCGAAGAATGCCTGATTATTGTCAGCCCCGTCCACCATGTTGTTGTTGTACAGTGACGATATGCCGCGGAAGCTCACGCCTCCAAAACCCCCGTCTTCACTTACACCCGGGGTCAAGAGCACCAAGTTGTCCCATCGGCGTCCGTTCAGGGGAAGATTCTCCACCTGAGTTTCTGTAACCAAATTGCTCATGTCTGATTTCTCTGTCTCTACGATCGCCGATTCCGCGATCACCGTAATACTTTGTGTTGAAGCTTGCACCGACAATTGCACGTCGGCAGCAGTGGTTTGTCCGACAGCGAGGTGGATCTCTTTACGGACAGCTTCAGCGAACCCTGCCTTTTTCACGTGCACCTCATAGGTTCCCGGTTGTAGCAGCGCTGCAGCGAAAAGCCCCTCTTCGTTTGTCGTCAGCGTGCGCTCAATACCTGTCTCGCTGTTGCGCAGGATCACCGTTGCAGTCGGCACTGCCGCGCCGTGGGGATCCGTAATCGTCCCGGAGATTGCCGCTGTTCCGGCTCCCTGTCCTAGTGCCGCCGGGAGAACACCGACTAGAACCAACAGGATGCCAGTTAGCCATTGCAGTAAGCATCTCGCAATCAAATGTTCCACTGATGCTCCTTTTTCAGCCAAGAGATCGCTATTCGCAGTGCTTTTCATCGTGGAGCCTCCTTGAGCTTTGGAATGAGCAACAAGTGCACCGCCTGACGAAGGTAAGCCATTCACATTCGAGTTTCCGCAGTCGATTGCAAAGGTACGCTTTGCTCCTGACTTTTGTTGCCGCACAAATCCAAAAATAGACGTCCGATTGTTCAATCTTTTAACACACGGGCATTCCCAGAGCAACAAATTACAAGATGAAATTCTGATGACAAATTATGATTCTGCGTATCTATTCATTGCCAATCTCGATGGACGGGCTCAAGAAAAGGGATTACAGTTCGCCGCATCCGCTCCCCGGGAAAGTTTTGCTTCCGGAGAAATCCATGGCGCGACGCAAATTTTTGACCCAACTCCTCTCTTTGCCGTTTCTTGGCTTGCCCTCTCCGGCCGCCCAATCGAAAAAGCCATTGAAGATTCTGATGAAAAGCGCCTGGGGCTCGGATGACCCCACTCGCGCGTCCTTCCCCTTCCTGCATGGCCTCGCCCTTGCCGAAGCCGGTCACGACGTTCAGATATTTCTCCTTGGCGAAGCCACCTCTCTCATGCGCAAAGCCACCGCCAATGCCGTCGTTCCCGTCGGCTGGCCGCCTCTCAGCGAAACCCTCGAAAAAGTGGTCGCCAAACACATTCCCATCTTTTCTTGAGGGTTCTGCTCCCGGGCCCGTGGGGTCACGGAAACCGACTTGAATCAGTGGGGAGCAAAGTTCGGCAGTCCCACCATTTTTGTGGGTCTTGTCGAATGGGCCGACCGCATCATCGTGGAATAAAAATGCGCCGTGACGTTTCGCTGTAATGGCGGGTCTTTCGCGATTTGTGCGTCCCGGTGTTTTCCACTGGGAAGACCCGTGCTTGCCTTGTCGCATTCCTTGTCCAAAGCGCGATTAGCCGGCCGAGGCGCATCCGTGAGCAACCTCATCAAACTTTTCTCTGGCCCGTTACTCCGCCCAGTCTGCCAAGAAGATATTCGTCTCATGCGGCGCCGTCCCGTTACGGTTCGAGGCCCACACCAGCCTCTTCCCGTCGGAGCTGAACATCGGGAAAGCGTCGAAATCCGGATGGTACGTAATCCGCTCCAGCCCCGTTCCATCTTCATTGATCACATACAAATCGAAATCCCGCCCATTCTTCGGATCCGCCGCGTTCGACGCAAAAATAATTCGCTTCCCGTCGGGAAACCAGTACGGACCGAAATTCGCCGCGCCGTTATGCGTCACCTGATGCTTATGGCCACCATCCGCGTCCATCACCCAGATTTCCAGGTTCCCCGGACGAATCAAATTCTTCGCCAGCAAATCTTTGTAATCCGCGGTCTCTTCCGGCGTCTTCGGATGTTCCGCGCGGTACACGATCTTCTTCCCGTCGTACGACCAGAACGGCCCGCCGTCGTATCCCAGTTCGTGCGTCAACTGCTTCACATCGCTCCCGTCGGCATTCATCGTGTAGATGTCCAGGTCCCCGTTCCGCGTCGACGTAAATACGATTTTCTTCCCATCACGCGTGATGGTCGCCTCCGCGTTGTAGCCGCGGACGTTTGTCAGTTGCTTCACGTCGCTCCCATCCGGCTTCGCCGTATAAATCTGGTAGCTGTTGTAAATCGGCCAAACGTACCCGCGCGAGTAGTCCGGTTTCGGCGGGCATTCCGCGCTTGCCGCATGCGTCGAGGAAAACAGAATTCGCTCCCCCGCGGGAAAGAAATAACTGCACGTCGTTCTTCCCTTCCCCGTGCTGACCAGTTTCGGTGTCGCCGGCTTGCCATCCGGCGTATCCACCGGCATGGTGTAAATCTGATCGCACGGCACGCCCGTCCCCTGGTGCTGAAAAATGAGTTGCTTGTCATCGATCGAAAAATACCCCTCCGCGTTTTGCCCGCCAAACGTGAGCTGCCGCACGTTTCTCAAATGTTTCTGCTCTTCCGGCGTTGTCAGTACCGTCGTATCCTTTGTGGTGCCAGTCGGCTGCTGTCCACGGCCAATATTCGCTGCGGCGGCAGCAACAACAGACAAAAGAATCCACGCCGCTTTCTTATAAGATTTCTTCCTCATGCCCTCCCCCCAATGTCCCGGTCGATTTTACTCCGGGAAAGCAGCGCAATCTTGCGTTGCTCTCGGGTGGCGACTCCGGATAAAATTTAGAAAGCACCCGTCGCAACCTACCAATGAGCTTGCCGGGCATTTCTGCGATGGGGGACAAACTTAAACGCTCGGGCACTGTGCCTAGGGTGACTTCCCGCCTGGCATGCTGCAAAACGGCGGAGTGAAGTTTTCATGGATTCGAGGGGACAAGGCCAGGCTTCGATTCTAATGAGAAGACGTATGGGCCCCGATTCGAGCACGCGGGCAAGTGAGGGACGCTAGAACTTGTGCGGAATTGCCGGTTTCACCACTAAAAATTGGACCGCGCCCCCGGAAAGAATCCGGGAAGCGACCGCGACGCTGATTCACCGCGGGCCCGATCAGCAGGGCGTGTTCCATTCGAGCCTATTTGCGCTGGGCGCGACGCGCCTGAAAATCATCGACCTGGACCACGGCAATCAGCCCATCCAGACGGAAGACGGCGACGGCGGAATTGTCTTCAACGGCGAGATTTACAACCACCTCGCACTGCGCGCCGAGCTGGAAAAACTGGGGCACCGCTTTGAATCGCATTCGGATACGGAAACGGTCCTTCGCGCCTTCCTTGAATGGGACACGGACTGCTTTTCGCGTTTGCGCGGAATGTTCGCGGTTGCGCTGTGGAGCAAATCCAAAAAGCGCATTGTCCTCGCGCGTGACCGCATGGGCATCAAACCACTGTACATCGCGCGCCAAGGGGAAGACTTATTTTTCGCTTCGGAGCTGAAAGCACTTTTCGTACACCCTGAGATTGACCGGCGGCTCAGTCTCGCGGGACTCGATTGCTACCTCGCGCTGAACTACATTCCTTGCCCTTGGACACTCGTGGATGGCATCGAAAAGCTCGCTCCGGGAGACTGGATGGAGTGGCGCAACGGCCAGATTTCCACGGGCTCATACTGGCGGCTGCCCTTTGGAGTTTCGCACACTTACACACTGGAATCCGCGAAGGAAGAACTCGACGCATTGATGCAGGACGCCGTTCGGGAGCACCTGATTTCGGACGTACCTCTGGGCGTATGGCTCAGTGGCGGGATTGATTCGACAACCATCCTTCATTACGCGGCGAAAGCCTCCAGTTCACAGTTGAAGACTTTTTCCATTTCCTTTCGTGGGCGTAGTTTTGACGAAACCGAATACGTGCATCGGGCGGCGAAGCAGTACGAAACCGATCACACAGAATTGGACCTGACTCCCGTAGAGGATCTGACCGGAGCGATTGAGGAATTCGCTCATTATTCCGACGAGCCGAGTGCGGATGCGGGAGCGCTGCCGGTCTGGTTTCTCTCGAAGCTCTGCAAAGCAAAAACCACGGTGGCCTTGAGTGGAGAAGGCGCCGACGAACTTTTCGGCGGTTACTTGACCTACCCCGCGAATCGCCTTGCGAACCGTGCGCGTCTCCTCCCGCGTTCTCTCCTACAACTGGCTCTCGCGGCATTTCAGTATTGGCCCGTTTCGGACGACAAGATCAGCTTCGAATACAAAGTGAAGCGCTTTCTGGAAGGCGCGCTGATGGCTCCTGCGCGAGGACACGTTTATTGGAACGGGACTTTCTCCGACGCGGAGAAAGCGGCGCTTGTGAGTCAGCCTCTTCCTGCCTCTCTGAAGAGAATCCTGACAGAACTGGAAGGATTGCCGGCCACCTCCGATGACCTCGCTCCTTATCTCTGGCTGGACCAGAAATATTATCTGGCCGACGACATCCTGACGAAGAGCGACCGCATGAGCATGGCGCATTCGGTCGAAGTGCGCCCGCCGTTTCTGGATCACCGCATCGTGGAGTTTGCCGCCAAGCTTCCAGCATCCCTGAAAATTCGCGGCACGCAACAGAAGGTAATCCTGAAGGAATTGATGAAGGACAAGCTGCCGGCAGCAATCCTAAAGCGGCCGAAAATCGGTTTCGACATTCCGGCGCACGAATGGCTGCGCGGACCGCTGCGCTCTCTGTTAACGGACGCCTTGCACTACGGCGCAAACGAATACAGCGAAGTGTTCCACACAAATGTGATGGACAAATTCCTCCGGCGGCATTTGGAGCGGAAAGCCAACATCGGGTATCACCTGTGGGGCCTGCTGATCCTGTTTCTATGGATGAAAAAATGGCGAATTCAGGCGGCGTCCTCAGAGACGCCGAAGGTTTTATTACAAGCACGAGCTGGCGCGTCTACCTGACAGTTCTGCTCGTCGCCGGAGCGATTTACCTCGGTTGCATCGTTTCTCCGCCGTCGTTGATGGACGACGTGGACGGGATTCAGGCGCAGATTGCGCGAAACATGCTGACCTCCGGCGACTGGGTCACGGCACGGCTGGACGGCGTCCCCTATCTCGAAAAAGCGCCTCTCATTTACTGGATCATCGCGATTTTCTACAAACTCTTCGGCATTCACGATTGGGCGGCGCGCATTCCCATCGCACTTTCCACGATGGCGCTAGCGTGGCTCACCGCTGCTTTCGGTGTCTGGGCGTTTGGGAAGCGCGCGGGCTTTTACGCGGGTCTCTGCGTAGCCACTTGCATCGGCCTGTTTCTTTTCACACGGATTTTGATTCCCGATGTGATGCTGACGTTCACTATTGCACTGGCCATGTGGGCATTTCTGCGCGCGCTCGATGAGCAGGAAGCACACCCGCGGTTCTGGGCGATGCTGATGGCAGCGAGTCTGGGAACCGGCCTGCTGCTGAAGAGCCTGGTCGCCATAGTTTTCCCCATTGCGGGCGCGCTGATTTATCTGTTTCTGACCAAGCAGCTCTTCCTGCGGCGTACGTGGCAGCGGCTCCGGCCCATCAGCGGGTTTTTCATCGCGCTACTGATTGCCTCACCGTGGCACATTCTGGCCACGCTCAGAAATCCGCCGTACTTTTCTTTTTCGTTTCACAGCGGGCCGGGCGAATACCACGGCTTCCTGTGGTTCTATTTCATCAACGAGCAGGTTCTGCGGTTCCTCAACTTGCGCTATCCGCACGATTACAATACAGTTCCGCGGCTGTGGTTCTGGCTATTTCATTTTCTCTGGCTCTTTCCCTGGAGCGTGTACTTCCCTGCCCTGGCCAAGCTTTCCTACAAACCCGTGGACCGCGCTGGACGGACGCGCCTGCTGGCACTTTGCTGGACGGGATTCCTGCTGATTTTCTTCACGTTTTCGACGACGCAGGAATACTATTCCATGCCTTGTTATCCCGCGCTGGCGCTGCTATTGGGTAGTGCGATGGCCGTGGGCGGAGATTGGATTCGCCGAGACACGCGCGTTCTCTGCACGATTGCAATTCTTGCGGCGATCGTGACATTCGGAATCTTTGTTGCAGTGCGACACGTGCCCGCGCCGGGCGACATCTCGCAAGCGCTCAGCCACCATCCCAAGGCTTACACCCTTTCGCTTGGGCACATGATGGACCTTACGTTCGATTCGTTTGCCTATCTGCGGCTCCCATTGGTGGTTGCTTCGCTCGCATTTCTCGCAGGCGCCATGGGAACCTTCCGGTGGCTGGGGCAACGCGCTTTTTTGGCCGCGGCGCTGATGATGATCGTGTTCTTTCATGCGGCGCGGCTGGCACTCGTGGTGTTCGACCCGTTTCTGAGCTCTCGCCCACTCGCCGACGCGATCCTGCGGTCCCCGGAAGGAAAGCTGATTAACAACCGTAACTACTACACGTTTTCTTCCGTAACGTTTTACACCAATCGCGAGGCGGTGATTCTCAACGGGCGGTATTTCAATCTGGAATATGGCTCCTACGCGGCTGGCGCGCCTGCCGTGTTCATCGACAATGAACGGTTCAAAGAGCTGTGGCTCGAACCGCAACGTTATTATTTGCTGGTTTACACCGATCGCTATGGGGATTTTGAAACATTAGTGGGACGAGAGCGACTTATCACCGTGACTTCGAGCGGAGGCAAAGTCGTGCTCACCAATCACCCGCTGGCGGACTCCAGCTCAGTACACGGATCGCCGTAAAGGGGCGGCGGGGCTGCATTCTTTGTGAGCATGAAGCAAAAACCAGCTTGCAAAGACCATGGTATACAGGTAAAAAAAGAAGTCCCCGGTCGAAGCGGTCAATTCCCGCTCCTTTGGCCAGCGAGACGCAACCGGAGACGACTTTCGCGGTTCCAATTGCCGTAGGCATTCGAACGATAATACGTTGAGGAGGGTTCATGAAGATTGCCGTGCTCGGAGGGGACGGCTATTGCGGTTGGGCGACGGCGCTGTATTTGTCGCAAAAAGGCCATTCGGTGTCCATTGTTGACAATTATGCACGGCGCTGGTGGGATCACGAGCTGGGCGCGCAGACGCTCACGCCGATTCGTCCGCTTACGGACCGTTTGCGCGTATGGCAAAACCTAACCGGCAAAACCATCGAGATGTTCGTCGGGGACGTGACGGACTACGATTTCCTGTCTTCCGCCTTCAAATCGTTCGAACCGGACGCCATTGTGCACTTTGCAGAACAGCGCTCGGCGCCGTACTCGATGATCGACCGGAAACACGCCGTATTCACGCAGGTGAACAACGTCGTGGGTACGTTGAACGTGCTATTTGCAATCCGCGAATTCCTGCCGGACTGTCATCTGGTCAAGCTGGGCACGATGGGCGAATATGGCACGCCGAATATCGACATCGAAGAAGGCTATATCACCATTGACTACAATGGCCGCAGAGACACCGTTCCCTTCCCCAAACAGCCCGGCTCCTTCTATCACCTTTCGAAAGTGCATGATAGTCACAACATCATGTTCACGTGCAAGATTTGGGGAATCCGGGCGACGGATCTGAATCAGGGCGTGGTTTACGGAACCATGACGGACGAAACTGCCCTCGACGAGGCGCTGATCAACCGATTCGATTACGACGATGTTT
>Ga0137380_10004072_pt1 | contig 12820 bp, 10 predicted proteins | sample SagtaG_17_FD_104809 | JGI IMG/M metagenome (GOLD analysis project Ga0137380, IMG submission 104809) | Vadose zone soil microbial communities from Sagehorn Ranch, Mendocino, California, USA - Sage2_L_100_16 metaG | ecosystem: Environmental > Terrestrial > Soil > Vadose zone | place: USA... | reverse complement strand
AGCATTTTTTTCGCTCCCGAAATTGTGTAGCGCTGAGTGTACAAAAGGTTTTTAATTTCGACAATAGCTTCGATGTCTGCCTTGGCGTAAATTCGTTGTCCCGACGGATTTTTTTTCGGTTTCAGCGAAGGGAACTCAGACTCCCAATATCTCAGGACATGCGGCTTTACTCCAAGCAGCTTTGCCACCTCCCCAATCTTTAAAAAGGGTTTTGTGGCAAATAGATCAGCTACGAGAAAAGTTTGCCGTCGATAGCGTTCGTTAGTCACAATAGCCTAGATAAGCGAAGGCTGCCAATCTTTCAGCAGCGTATATCCTACCTAAGGAGAGGCGGGATATTCCTGCCGCGTCCATCCAACACAGCATATGTTAATCCCTTTTCTCCCTTCCTCACACTGAGTGGAAAGCCTATGCCTAGAAATAACATTAATGACTAGCTTATTTAAAATATATTAAAAATTAATTTAAGAAATGTGAGAAAAACTCATTTTTTCCGAAAGCGCACCCGAATTGGCACTCCAGCAAACCCAAAGTATTGTCTCAACTTATTTTCTAAATACCGCTTATAAAAATTTGTCACCCCCTCAGGATAATTTACAAAAAAGAAGAATGTGGGTGGCTGAACCACCGTCTGGACAAGAAAAGAGAACTTTACAAATCTACCACGATACATTGGGGCCGGATGCTGACGTGTCACCGTTTGCAAAAACTCATTGAGTCGTGCTGTAGACACCCGACGCCTCGCTTCCGCAAAAACGGCATCAATGAGAGGAAATAACTTCACCACACGCTGGCCGGTCATGGCTGACAAGCTAAGCATCGGAACATGCGATAAAAATGGCATGGCTTCCTGAATCATGTGCACGAAGGATTCATAAGTCTGCGAGGTTTTTTCTACAGCGTCCCACTTGTTAAGTGCAATTATACAGCCTTTGCCTTGGTCTTCAATGTAGGTAGCCATGTGGGCATCCTGCGCTCCGACACCAGAAACGGCGTCAAGGAGAAGGACAGCGACATCGCAGCGCCGAATACGCTTTAGGGACATCATCACAGCCGCTTTTTCAAGAGACTCATTAATATGTCGAGATTTCCGCATGCCGGCAGTATCGATAAGTGTATAGCATTGTTTATTGATTCGCACTACGCTATCAATCGTATCCCTCGTTGTCCCTGGTACATGGTCGACCAAAAGACGATGTTGGCCAAGAATACGGTTAATGAGTGATGATTTACCAACATTAGGGCGCCCGACGATGGCAACCTGGACCCCTCTCTCCTCCTCTCTAGGTGCGGCCGCTTCTGGTATCTCCCTGAGCACAGCATCGAGCAAGTCTCCCACGCCCTGTCCATGCTCAGCGGAAATCAAAAAAGGCTCCCCAAAACCCAAGCGATATACAAACGGTATCTCAAGGTTCACTTCAGCCACTTCCACCTTATTGGCAACAAGTAAGACGCGCTTACCAGTTTTGTGCAGTTGTAGCGCGATTTCTTGATCGCCGCTCGTCACCCCCTGCCGCGCATCAACGACGAATAGGATAAGGCCCGCCTCAGCTATGGCGCACTCTGTTTGCTTACGGATGGCGTGCATCAGTCCACTCGCCTGTCCTGTGACAATACCCCCAGTATCAATGACTTGAAAAGAACGCCCGAGCCACTCGGCCTCGCCATAATGGCGGTCACGCGTGACACCAGCGGTCCCATCCACAAGCGCTGTAGGGCGCTGAACGATACGATTGAACAGGGTGGATTTACCAACGTTGGGGCATCCGATAATCGCCACACTTAGCGGTGACATGGCTTGCCTCCTATGGCGACGCTTAGCCCAATTGGCATCAGTGTATGTCTTGTGTTGATGAGAGTCCCTCCTCTCATCTGCTCGGAGCACTGTATGAAATAACTCGGGAATCAGTGCAGATATGCTCTACCTAATACCTTCAGCTTAATGGCCGAAGAGGCGCTTACGGCGGCTCGCAGGAGGAATGCGTAATTCTTGGCGATATTTAGCAATCGTACGGCGGGCAATCTTAACACCCTTGTCCTCAAGAAGCATCATGAGCTGCTGATCTGTCAGCGGTTTATGGGTGTCTTCGGCCGCAACCGTCTTGCGAATAATATCCTTCACACTGACTGACGACATTGCATCCCCCTCAACCGACTCAAGCCCGCTATGGAAAAAGAACTTGAGTTCGAAAACTCCTTGAGGGGTATAGACATATTTGTTTGTCGTCACGCGGCTTACAGTAGATTCATGCATGCCAATATCGTCCGCCACGTCTTTCAACACAAGCGGCTTCAAATACGCCAAACCTTTGTCGAGAAATTCTCGTTGAAACTTGCACAAGCTTTTAGTCACTCGCAACAATGTCTGACGACGCTGTTCGACACTTTTCATAAGCCATACGGCTGAACGGAACTTTTCTTCCAAATACTCTCTCGTATCACTTTGCATCCCATCACTCTGACGCAAGACATTCTGATATAACGCATTAATACGGAGCCTCGGCATTCCATCTTCATTCAGCACAATCTGATAATCATCATCGACCTTAACAACAATAATGTCAGGGACAATATATTCGACCCTGTGAGAGTTAAAGCGACTGCCGGGTTGGGGGTCAAGAGTGCGAATGAGTCCAACTGCTGCAATAACATCCTTAATAGTCACCCCAAAAGCCCTGGCAATTTTCTGGAAATAGCGCTCATCGAGTTGGGAGAGGTACTGCTGAACGATCTTACTAGCAAGCGAAGCATCCATCTCAAGATGATGCAGTTGAATAAGCAGAGATTCTTGGAGGTCGTGAGCACCAACGCCAGGTGGATCAAAGGATTGGACGACTTCGAGCACCGCACAGACCTGCGCTTCATCGACTCCCAAAACGGTCGTCACCTCTTCCGTCTGACACTGGAGATACCCATCGTCATCGATATTCCCAATGAGATAGGTCCCTATCTGCCTCTCAAGCTCGCTATGAACACTCAGAGAAAGCTGCCAGAGCAGATGCTCAGAAAGTGATGTTTCGCTTTTTAGAGTCGTCTCAAGAGAGGGAACTTCTTTGCCCGGGCTCGCAGCATAATCTGGACTACTGTTAAAATCCTGTAAATATGCTTCCCAATCAACTGCCGATTCTTCCGACTCTTCTTGCGTTTCTTGCGAGAGTTCCTCAGTCGTAAGAGCGGTATCACTCATCTCTTGTGTGGCAATCTCTTCCAGAAGAGGATTCTCCAAGATTTCCTGATGCACCTTCTGAATCAATTCGAGACGAGACAACGGCAGCAACTTGATCGCTTGCTGCAACATAGCCGTCATGACGAGTTTTTGTGTAGTCTTAAGAAGCAGTTTAGTCTCGAGCGCCACAACCCAACCTCAAGCAGTCGAATGACCATCAGGATAGAACGAGAATCTCTCACCCAAATATACTTGTTTCACCTCACTGCTTTCAATTAACTCCTGCGGCACACCACTTTTGAGAATACGGCCCTCGTGCATGATATATGCCCTATCAGTAATCTCAAGGGTTTCGCGCACACGATGATCGGTAATTAAGACACCTATCCCTTTTTTCTTCAAGTGAAAGATTAAGGTCTGCACCTCACCAACCATAATCGGATCAATACCTGTAAAAGGTTCGTCTAGCAGGGCAAAACGTGGAGAACTCGCTAATAAGCGAGCCAACTCTACCCTGCGGCGTTCCCCTCCAGACAGGGTATATCCTTTCATACGCCGTAACGCTGTAAGATTAAATTCTGCTAGGAGTTCCTCTGTACGCTCATACTTTTCCGCCCGGCAACAAGGCAGCGTTTCCAGAATGGCCAGAATATTCTCCTCGACGGTCATTTTGCGAAAGATAGACGCCTCCTGTGGTAAATACCCAATGCCGAGCCGAGCCCGTTGGTGCATCGACATATGAGTAAGTACCACATCGTCCAGACACACCCTACCTTTGTTAGGCTGAATGAGGCCTACAACGATATAGAACGTGGTCGTTTTTCCCGCACCGTTCGGCCCGAGTAACCCAACAATTTCCCCCGACCTCACCTGAATACTAACATCCTGCACAACCACACGCCCCCTATACGTTTTCGACACGGTGTAGGTGGCTAATACCTCCGGCTGTGATACCATCGTCATGGTGTTTTGAGTGAGGTTTTACGTGGATGAAATAGCACATGCGCCTGTTTTACAAACACTTTTTCTTCCTGCAGCATAACCACGATCTCTTCACCAGTAAGTTCATTACGCTCTTGCGTATCCCAAACACGCGGGTTCCCAGTTAGCACGAGTTTTTGCTCAGACTCAACATAATCGGCGCGCTCTGCGGTACCAGAGCGATTCCCCTGATCGAAATGTACGTTACCCGTAGCAATAATCCGGTCGACATTCTTATCGCTTGCATCGTTAAGAACCTGCAAACGGTCACAGAGAATAACCATTGTACAGCGTAGAACACGTACTTTTTCCTCAAAAATAAATGTACGCGTTTTGCTATCAAAAGTCATCCGTGTGGAAGACACATCCAATGTGGTCAGATTGCCTTCACAGCCTTTCTGTGGTGGGAGCTTCTCAATCATGCCTTGTAGACCCTGGCTATAACTTCTTTCCCCGAGACATATCAGAGCCATGACCATAACCACAGGAGTGATCCACCCTGGCGTTCTCTCGCAGCGTTTATCGTAGTTGGAAAGCAGCATGTACACCATCCTGCAGGACGAAGCGCTGCTGATCGACATTACCCTGTAGCCCTATCCCGGCAATGTGCACCAAAGCGCTGTTAATCTTTACTGCAGCAGCAGTCCACAAGAGACGACTGGCAGCATGCCACGAGAGCACGTCTGTTTCTATAATATACCCTTCCGGATACTGGAGCTGAACATTTCCTTGGACCGTCATGTTCCCCGTAGCACTGTCAATGTGACCGTTATCAGCCGTTATCTGTGCGGGTTGAGCTGCCTGCGAAAGCAGTTGGGCTCGCATCTGATGTACAACGACCAGCTGCTTTGCATCATAAAATTCCGCGTCGTGAGCCAGCAACTCCCATCCGTCCCCATCTTCCTCCTGCTGCTCAATCAAACGCACGTTTTGCACACGCATATCCGGTGGCTCTGCCTCGCTCTGCTGTGTCACAGACCTTGCCACACGGGTTCTCTCTGCCAGGAAGGTTCCTCCAACAACCGCTAATATAAGGACACTAGTAGCGATACTGACCCCTATCAATCCATACCATCTCATAGCCGAATACACGTGTCAGTCAGCATGGAGGAAATATCTGCCATAGAACATATCATAGGCCATCCACTGCACCCAGCGGCTGCCTGAGGCAGCGATACGTATATACACCTCTAAACGTTCTGCAGGCAAAAGCTGGGGAAATTTATCCGCCCACTCGACGATAACAACTCCCCTCGCATCGAAATACTCCTCAAAACCAATGTCTTGCACCTCAGTAAAACAAGAGAGTCTGTAAAAATCAAAATGGTACAAAGGAGTAAGGCCGTGATACATATGGACTAAGGCAAACGTTGGACTCCGCACATATTCGTTCGCTCCAACGCCGTAGCCCTCTGAAAAGCCCTGCACAAACGTTGTCTTGCCAGCCCCCAAGGCACCACAGCAGGCCACGAAGTCGCCGGCCCGCGCTCGCTCTCCTAAGCGTACCCCAAGGGCCCGCGTCTCGTCGGCCTGTGTAGTCAGCCAACGTTGCGTCACTAGGGGCTGCATGCCTCTCCCCTTGTGGTTGCCTGGAGAGCATATGGAAGTTCTTCAAGCACATCTGATGCGATGAGTCCACGATCACCAAGCCTGTCCCGTACGCGGTCCCCGGCAAGACCATGCACATAGACCCCACACTGGGCGGCCTGCAAGGGGTTGAGCCTCTGACAGAGTAGGGCCCCGATAATGCCCGCGAGCACATCTCCAGTCCCTGCCGTGGCCATGGCGGCATTGCCCGTCGGATTGACCCAGCGTTGACCGTTAGGAGCATAAATGACTGTGTAGGCTCCCTTCAGAACCACATAGACACCAAAATGCTGCGCAAAATGACAGGCAATGTCCAGGCGCTGTGCCTGCACCGTAGCAGTATCTGTTTCCAGCAAACGGGCCATTTCCCCTGGATGAGGTGTCAGAATAACTGGTACAGCACACTGCTGTAAGACGTCAAGATGACCCACGAGGCAGTTGAGCCCATCAGCATCGATCACCATCGGTATGGGCGCGTTGCGTACTAAGGCATGGACGCACCTCACCGTTTCTGGATGTGTCCCCAAACCTGGACCAAGCACAAGAGCGTTCGCTCTCTGTAAAAATTGACACAACGCTGGTATAGCAGCTTCCGAGATGGCTCCAGTAGCACTCTCGGCGACTGGCAGTGTCATCACTTCCGTCAAGCGCGACGCCATCGCTGGCGCTAGACAGGTGGGTAAAGCCCACGTCACCAAACCAGCACCAGCCCGCAGTGCAGCTTGACTCGCCAGGACTCCCGCCCCAGATTTGCCCAGGGCTCCTGCGACGACGAGCAAGTGCCCATGGCTCCCCTTATGCGAGTCAGGACGACGCTGAGGCAGCATGGAGCGTATAATATTTTCCCCCAACAAAGCGACTTGAATGCCTTCCGCATCAATCGCCTGCGAGGGTATGCCGATATCGACGACGTGCAATTTTCCCACCGCCGCCGCCGCTGGATACAGCAGCATACCGCGCTTTGGCAAGGCAAAGGTCACTGTATGGGTTGCTTGCACATACACACCACGCAGATGCCCATCATCGGCCGAGAGACCTGATGGGATATCTACCGCCACCATAGGTTTCTGCAAGGCATTGAGCGTCTCGATAGCCTCGGCATAGAGCCCAGTTGGTGGCTTGTTCAACCCCGTCCCAAGTATAGCATCCACGACGACATCTGTGTCCTGTAGTGTGCGGCTCACGCGCCTCCAGGCTTGTGAGGTTGTACAGCGTACCATAGGCACCCCACACGCTTGGGCCATGGCATAGGCTCTGCGCGCGTCCCCGCGCAGGCTACGTCCCGCAGCCAGTAGTAATACGCGCGTTTTGATACCCAAATGCCAGAGGTGGCGCGCTAACACAAAGCCGTCCCCGCCGTTATTCCCTCGCCCCGTCACAATGGTCACATGGCACCGCTCTAGTCCAGGCATACACGTCTGCATGCAGCGCAACAACTGTAAGCCAGCATGTTCCATTAAGACCATACCAGGGACACGATAGAACTCAATGGTACGCTGGTCGATATGACGCATTTCAGATGCAGTGGCGATCTGCATGCCCCTTACCTCGTGGACGGGACAGAGCTTCCGTCTAAGATACGCCAAGTTCATTGGCGATCGCCTGTCCGATGCGGTGTGCTAGAGGTACAATAATGCCCTGGTCTGGACCCTCAACCATCACCCGAGCCACAGGTTCAGTCCCTGACAAACGCACTACCACACGGCCATCGCTACCCAGCACGCTCTCCGCTTCTTCTACCATCTGTTGCACTTGCACCAGACCAAGAGGAGCCCGACGCTCACGAATCTTCACATTTAATACTATCTGGGGCAATTTGTGTAAGACTTGCGCTAAGGCCGCCAGGGGAAGCTGCCTGGCGACCATGGCATTGAGGAGTTGGACAGCCGTCAGCAAACCATCTCCAGTTGTATGATGATTCAGAAAGACAACATGCCCCGATGGCTCTCCGCCGAGTACTGCGCCTGTCTGCCGCATCCCTTCGACAACATATTTGTCTCCCACTGGCGTGCGGTGCAACCCAATACCCATCTGGCGCAGAGCCTGATCCAGACCAAGGTTGGCCATGACGGTACTCACAACAATGCGCTGTGCTGGTTGGGTCTCTCCCAAAAATGCTTGTGCACACACTGCCAGCAGATAGTCTCCATCGAGGACACGGCCCGTATGGTCAATGGCAATAAGACGGTCGGCGTCGCCATCAAAAGCGAAACCTACATCCAGTTTTTCCTCAAGAACTTTCTGCTGCAAAAATTCAGGATATACTGCACCGCATTGCGCATTGATATTGAGCCCATTGGGCGCCGCATGCCAGACGTGCACTGCGGCGCCAAGCTGCCTAAACAACGCCGGAGCTACGGCCGATGCTGCACCATGTGCACAGTCGAGACCGATACGAAAATTTATAGGCGTCTCACATTGCAAGGTCTGTCTGAGAAAATTGATATAATGCTGTATACTACCCTCATAAAGGATCGGATGTCCAACAGCTTCCCCTGTCAGAGGCTGCGCCGCATCCGCGCTACCTATCCGAGTTTCAATTGCCTCCTCAAGCATATCTTCCAGTTTTATCCCTGTAGCGGAGAAAAACTTGATGCCATTATCCATGTAGGGGTTATGAGACGCGGAGACCACTGCCCCTCCCACAGCGCCGGTATGGCGAATCAAATAAGCTACCCCAGGCGTTGGGAGCACCCCTACAGCAAGAACATCAGCCCCTGCCGCACACATGCCGGCTGTCAACGCGGCTTCGAGCATAGGGCCAGACAAACGCGTATCACGCCCAACGACCAGAGCCGGTTTCACCCCAGACCCAGTGTGGGCTAAGATATGGACAGCCGCCCGCCCAAGAGCCATGACCATTTCTGGCGATACAGGCGCCACATTCGCCGTCCCGCGGATACCATCTGTCCCAAATATCTGGGCCATACATGGTTTCCCCTCTATAAGAGATCAACAGGAAGATGGGGAAAAGCCCTGGCTAGTTCGTGGCGCTCTTCCTAGGACGTACAGCACTCACTCTGTTGCAGTACGGCAGTGCTAGACCACAGCGGCTATTGCGTCACCACTTGGGTCATCCCATGCAGCCACAAGGCGATCAATCTCTTCAGCATTGAGCTCTTCGCGTTCGATGAGTGCCTGCGCCAGAGCATGCAAAATATGAATATTGGCAGAGAGAATCGCCTTTGCCGTTTCATAGCCCCGCGTCACCATGCGTTTGATTTCTTCATCGATAGCAATGGCCGTCACTTCGCTGTAATCTTTATGCTGGGCTATTTCTCGCCCTAGGAAAATCTGCTCTTCCTTTGTCCCAAAGGCAAGAGGCCCCATACGTTCGCTCATCCCCCATTCACAGACCATCTTACGGGCAAGCTCAGTCGCCCGTTCAATATCATTGCCCGCCCCTGTCGTGGGATCTTTGAAGATGAGTTCCTCTGCGGCTCTCCCCCCCATATAAATCGCCAAATTGTTTAAGAGATACTCACGAGGATAGGCATGCTTCTCTTCGGTCGGAAGCTGTTGGGTGACCCCTAATGCCAGGCCGCGAGGAATAATCGTGACTTTATGAATAGGGTCTGTACCGGGTAAAAACTTTGCCACCAACGTGTGGCCGCCCTCATGATAAGCTGTAACGCGCTTTTCCTCATCGCTGATGACCAGACTGCGGCGCTCTACCCCCATCATGACTTTATCCTTAGCACTTTCGAAATCCCGCATATCCACCTGCATTTTATGCTGCCGTGCCGCGTAGAGCGCCGCCTCATTCACCAGGTTAGAGAGATCAGCCCCCGAAAACCCAGGAGTACCGCGTGCCAATACGGCAAGATCAACGTCGGAAGCCAACGGAATGTCTTTCGTGTGCACCGTCAGAATTCCCAAACGCCCACGGACATCTGGTCGCGAGACCACCACTTGACGATCAAATCGCCCCGGGCGCAAAAGCGCCGGATCGAGCACGTCGGGACGATTCGTGGCAGCAATCAGAATCACCCCATCGTTCGACTCAAAACCATCCATCTCGACTAAAAGTTGATTCAACGTCTGCTCACGTTCATCATGGCCTCCTCCCAACCCAGCGCCCCGGTGCCGCCCCACAGCATCAATCTCATCGATGAAAACAATACACGGGGCATGCTTTTTACCCTGCTCAAAGAGGTCGCGGACCCGAGACGCTCCGACCCCAACAAACATTTCCACAAAATCGGAACCACTAATACTGAAGAAAGGCACATTCGCCTCACCCGCAATGGCGCGTGCGAGCAAGGTCTTCCCGGTACCTGGTGGCCCCATGAGGAGTACCCCTTTCGGGATTTTCCCTCCCAACTTCTGAAAGCGCTGCGGATCTTTCAGGAAATCAATGATTTCCTCTAGTTCGGCCTTCGCCTCATCCACTCCAGCAACGTCAGCAAAGGTGGCTTTCTTCTTTTGGTCTGAAAGCAAGCGAGCCCGACTCTTGCCAAAAGACAGCGCTTTACTTCCCCCACTTTGCATTTGCCGCATAAAGAAAACCCACAGACCAATCAGCAGTAAGACAGGAGCCCAGGACAGCAAAAACTGCATGACATACGAATTCTTTTCTGGCACATCAACTTTTATACTCACGCGTTTTTCGCGCAGGAGACGAATGAGGTCAGCATCTCGAGGTATGTTGGTCTTGAAGCGTCCACTGGCTCCTTCCATGCCGACATACTCGCCCGTAATTTTTTCTCCTTCAATGCGTATCGCATGCACGTGGCCTTGCTCAACACGCTCTAAGAAGTCACTATAGGAAATCTCCCTTACAGACTGCCCTGTTTTGCTAAAATAATTCCACATAAAGACAAAGATAAGGCCAAACACTAACCACAAAGCGAGCTTCTGGTAAAATGAACTCAAAGGGACCTCCTTACCTGCGGGGGAATGCTCTCTGATGCAAACCCTCTCTCACAGCCCGCACCTAACACCCCCAATCCCCTTACGGCCTCTATCGGCATGTCCTGCATGCAAGAACTGTCACAGACCCCGATATGACTCAAACTGCGACGCGTCCCCAAGGAGGCGCCACCCGCAAAATCAGCATGTTGTGCAAGTGCCATCATGCCTTATGAAAAATTCGGGCTAGAACTCGCCCCGGTGCAGAGCACCACATTGGAGACGCAAAACACGCTTTGTCTCAGGACGGAGCTTAAAAGGGTCAGCAATACGATAACCCACAACCCACACAATCTTCCTATCACTAACCACCAAGGGCACATATGGCCGCTCTGCTCGCGGAATCCTACTATCAATAAAAAAGTCCTGAAGCTTTTTTGAGCCTGGCGCCCCAAGAGGATAGAATCTGTCACCTGGTTGTCGAAATCGCACTTGGAGAGGACAGACAATACGTTCGAGGTCAAGCAGAGCCTCCTGGTGCGTCCCACCAAGACTGCGAGGCTTATCAATGATATCAGCGATCAAACGGATATTGAGTGCGGAGATATCAACTTCTCCTGGCACCGGTAACACGAGGGTGCAAGGTACTGTTGGGGTTCTGTCCACATTCCAGAGTAGCACAGTTTCCTTATGACGTTCAGCGAGTACCTGACCAGGCAGGACACAACGTCGCCCGTAACTTTCCGACAGGATAAACTGGCGCAAGTCCTCAATATGTCTGAAGCTCACCGTTTCAGGTGTGCTTGAGAGCGTCTCAATGACCCGTCGTAGAAGACGCCGCTGGATAGCTAGAGGGGCAGTCCCAAAGAGTCCACACCGTATCTCTGCCCTGTTGCTTCCTTGCCAACCTAATGTTGGCATCGCCCACTCATCCACCTGCTGCTCAAGCACCTGACTATCAGCCCGTAGCATATCTGCTAGCTCAGTGAGCCGTCTGACAATCTGGGGGTTGTATTGCTGCAGCTTTGGCAGCAAGTCAAGACGTACACGATTACGTAGATACACAGGATGCGTGTTAGAGCTGTCTTCGACCCATGGAAGAGACTCAGCTTGTAGGTACGAATGTATGGTATGACGAGAGACAGCAATTAACGGCCGTATGAATGGCAAGCGCACAGCCGGGATCCCTGCCAAGCCAGTAGGACCACTGCCGCGTAACAAGCGCATGAGAAGAGTTTCAGCCTGGTCGTCGGCCGTATGCCCGAGAGCAACACGTGTTGCGCCAAGCGTTTGATATAAAGCATGGAAGAAATGATACCGCTCCTGGCGTGCCGCCTGTTGCAACGACATCCTCGAACTATGCTGTAACGTTTTGACATCAACGCGGGTTTGATAATAGGGGAGTCCTAAATGTACCGCCTGTTGCTCTACAAAGAGCGCATCGCGTTCTGCCTCCTCCCCTCGCAGTTGATGATTAACATGAGCTACCGCTAACGTTAAGTTATATACCGAACATAGCTGAAAGAGGGCAAACAACAAAGCCATTGAGTCTGCCCCTCCAGATACAGCAACGATAACTTTGTCCCCTTGGGACAACATTGCATGTGCCTCAATACATGCCTGAACCTCAGCAATAAACATCCTCACTTCCCAGTCACAAAGGGCACAAGGCTCTAGGATAGAGAAATAAGTGGAGAATGGCGGTGCAGGGACTTGAACCCCGGACACTGCGGATATGAGCCGCATGCTCTAACCGACTGAGCTACACCGCCAGAGCACTTGCATGTACAGAACACAAAGAAACTGCACAGCATCAAGCGATATCAATCAATAGTCCTACCAAGAGCAGGGACGGAACATAGCCAGACCGAGGAGGATCGATACCAGGTAAAACAAAGCATCCTGCCTACGTTATGCACTCCTTTCCCCACAGCCCACCCAAGCACCAAACTGAGTAGCAAGACAGTCATCAAGATGGCCACCTCGACACCCTTGCGCCTGTGCTTAGCATCTGATTCGAGAGTAGTTATACGCATAATCGTTGGAGAATATAGCCTACTTCCCTATCAAAGTCAATTATCGTCCAGCAATTTGGCCTCGATCATCGTATCGGCTACTCCATGTTCTTCGGTCTAACCCACGGCTCGTCGCGGCGGACTGAGGGGAGCAGGTGGTATCTCGACAGATTCCAGTATGGCGGCAAACATCGACCGAGACTTCTGCCCAAAAAACCGT
>Ga0137380_10004070_pt1 | contig 12822 bp, 11 predicted proteins | sample SagtaG_17_FD_104809 | JGI IMG/M metagenome (GOLD analysis project Ga0137380, IMG submission 104809) | Vadose zone soil microbial communities from Sagehorn Ranch, Mendocino, California, USA - Sage2_L_100_16 metaG | ecosystem: Environmental > Terrestrial > Soil > Vadose zone | place: USA... | reverse complement strand
CGGGACAACCGGTGGGGCCGCACGTACGAGACCTGGGCCGAGGAGCCCGCGCTCGCGGCGGCGATGGGCGCCGCCAACGTCAGCGGCCTGCAAAGCGCAGGCGGCCCGAACTCGCTCAAGGTCACCGCCACCGTGAAGCACTTCGCCGGATACTCCGAATCGATCAACGGGCATGACCGGGCCGAGGCACAGCTTCCGCTGCGGTACCTGCAGGACACCTTCCTGCCGTCCTACGCTGGTGCCATCGATGCAGGTGCCGGGACGGTCATGGTCGACTCGGGATCGATCAACGGCGTTCCCGCGACAGCGTCGCACTACCTGCTCACCACGCTGCTGCGTGACCGGCTCGGGTTCAAGGGCGTCGTGATCAGCGACTTCGGGGATGTGCCTGCGCTCGCTAGCACCTATCACATGGCGCCTGACCTCGCGGGCGCCGCCGCGCTCGCGGTGAACGCCGGGGTGGACATGACCATGCTGCCCTTCAACGCCGATCATTGGCAGGCCGCGATGCAGCAGGACGTGAAGAACGGCAGCATCACGATCGCGCGAATCAACGAGTCCGTCCGGCGGATACTCACCCTGAAGTTTGAGCTTGGTCTCTTCGATCACCCGATGGTCGATGCCAGCGCAGCGAACGCTGAGGTGAAAGCGGGCCGCGATGTGGCGCTGACTGCGGCCCGCGAATCGATCACCCTGCTGCGCAACCAGAACAATGTCCTGCCCTTGTCGCCGAGCGCGAACGTGGTCGTCACCGGGCCGAGCGCCGACTCGATGACCAATCAGCTCGGCGGCTGGAGCGTCAGCTGGCAAGGCGTGTTCGGCGCGGGACATGTCTGCTGCATGGGACCGCCCGACCAGATCCCGCCGGGGACAACGGTGCTGCAGGGCATGAAATCCGAGGACCCGAACGTCGTATCGGCACCCGACCAGGCGACAGCCGTCCAGGACGCGGCCTCCGCAGACGCCGTCGTCGTGGCCGTCGGCGAGAAGGCGTACGCCGAGGGCCTTGGCGACAACCCCGCGCCGCAGCTGACGCCGAGCCAGAAGGATCTGATCAGCGCTCTCGAAGCGACCGGCAAGCCAGTGATCGTCGTCGTGATCGCGGGAAGGCCGGTCGGCCTCGGCCCTGCGGAGAACGACGCCGGCCTGCTGATGGCCTACCAGGGAAGCACCGAAGCCGGCCAGGCCGTCGCCGACGTCATCTTCGGAAAGGTCAACCCAAGCGGGAAGCTGCCGGTGAGCTGGCCGTCCGACGCCGCCGCACCGGGCGGGGACTTCAACGGCGGAGCCCCGTCCCCGCTCGGCGACCAGCCAAAGTTCTTCGACCTCCTGCCCGCCACCAGCTTCGGGCAGGGCAGCGGCTACAACCCGCTGTACCCGTTCGGATTCGGCCTGTCGTACACCACGTTCCAGACCAGCGGGCTGTCGGCGACCAGCAGCGTTAGCCCCGATGGCACGGTGACGGCAAGCTTCACCGTGACCAACACCGGCAGCCGCGCGGGCACCGACATCGTGCCCGTTTACGTTCATCAGCCGGTCAGCGCCGTCCTGGTGCCGAATCAGCGTCTGGTCGGGTTCACCAGGGTGAGCCTCGACCCTGGCCAGTCAAAGACCGTCCAGGTCTCGTTCCCGGTGGCAAAACTAGCGGTAACCCCGGGCGACATCCAGGGCACCGATAGCCCGCAAGTGGAACTCGGCGCGTACCAGGCGCAGGTCGGTCCCATGAGCGCTGGCTTCACCATCCACCGCTGATCCGCCAGGATCGGGCAGCATCGACGAGAGTGAAAGGAGGTTGACAAGGGTCTTGCCACCCGCGGCAGTCATTGGATTCCCGCTGCTTACTGAGCGCTATCCCTAATGACTGCCGCCGGGTGGCTCCGCAGGACGCAGCTACTCCGGTTCAAGCCATTAATCCTGCGCTGGAAACGGTGCCACCTGGAAACGCAGGCCGGCATCCCCGTATTCGACCGTAATGGCTTGCAATGGCCGGTTCGCTGCCGCGCATGCCCAGATGGCCTGCTGGCCTACCAGGTCGCGCTGATCCCGCCCGGTGACGGGTGTCCCCCGCCAGACCCAGGCACCCCGCCACCACAGCCCAAGGCAGCGCCGCCTGACCGTTCTCCACCTCACCGGCGGGCCAGAAGAGCCGGCTTCGCCGGCGCTGCCGCTCGCCTGACGCTGGACGAACTAAATACGGTCGTTCAGGTGAACCTGGTTGCGGTTCTGGATCTGTGCCGTCTGATGGCGCCGCTGTTGTTCGCCAGTGATCGCGGGTCGATGATCAATATCGCGTCCATCTACGGCCTGGTCGCATCTCGCGGGCCGATGGCTGCCTACAACTCGACCAAGGCAGCGCTGGTCGACGCACGGATCGGCGGCGCGATCGCAGCCGGCTTCGTACCCGCCGACTACGCCGTGATGCTCCGCTGGCTGACGGGGACCATCATCTCCGGCAGCGGTTCCCGGCCGAATGACGACATTGAGAAGGTCACGGGCAGGCCGCCAATCACCTTCCAGGACTTCGCCCGGCGGAATGCACCCGCATGGACCTTCCATGCGGCCAGGTGACCACGCCCATCGACGACCTCGACGACTTCGCGCCACCAAGGCCTCCCCTCTTCTCGGTGCACAGGCGGGCAATACGGTCGTCACCGCCGGCGGGGCAGCGGCTGCAGCATATCGTGCGCCGAGCTAGCACCAGTTCGGTGCGATACCGGCGCGCGATGATGCTGCTGGCCTCGGCCGGCGGGACCCGCGTCCCGGTGATCGCCCAGCTGGTACAGGCGGATGAGGACACGGTCCGTGATGTGATCCACCGGTTCAAACGAGATCGGTCTGGCTGGAGGACGACCTTTCGCTACTGCGGCCTGACCTACCGCGCGGCCTGCAACGCCGCCGAGATCTGGGCGACATCCAGTCGACGACGACCTCCTCGCCATCCCACACGCCGCGCGAGGTGATCGCCAGGCCGATCAAAGCCAGCTCGGCAGCATCGTCACGCAGTTCGTACTCTTCGCGGCTCTCCTCGCCGATCCCGCCCACCTCTCGCGATCCCAGGCGGGGACCGCCGACTCACCACGGACCGAGGCAACCGCACGCGGATCCGACTGACTCTGGGGATCGAGATGAGCCCCGATCGCCGCCGGCACGGTCCGGTCCTGCTGATACCTCACATACTGCTCGCGGTCTTCCACGAGCCGAGGGTACTCAGGCCCAACCGAGGCACAGATCCCAAAGCCGGTGAACGTATGCGGTCAGGGCACGAGCCGTGGTGGATGGCCGACAGCTGCGCGGGGTGCTCTCAGTAAGACTGGCCGAACAGCGCTGAGAACCGCCGGCGGCGCCCGTCGACGATGCACACGTCGCCCGATGCCTCCATGTGCTCCGGGATGCACCGGATGCTGACCGCCAGCGGCTTCAGGGCTGCCTCGCACTCCGGGTCACCGCACCAGGGGGCCAGCACCAGACCGCGGTTCTCCTCGAAGAACTTCTGCATGTCCGCGAAGCTGGTGATGTCCGAGCGGATGCCGTCCCGCAGCCGGGTGCGCGCATGGGTCAGCAGCCCCTCGTGTACTTCCCGGAGCGCGCTCGTCATCGCCTCCGACGCCTCGGCAAAGGGGGCCGAGCGGACGTTGCGGTGATCGAGCCGGACCCGGTAGGCGACGGTGCGGCTGGCCGCATCCCGCTGCCCGACCTCGATGATGACGGGAGCGCCCTTTTTGATGTAACTCCACCGGACGTCGGTGGCCCGGCGCTCTCCCCGGTCTACCAGTACCCGGTCCGGGGCCAGGCCGCCGGGCCGCGCCAGCTCGCTCGCCACTTCCTCGGCATAGGCCAGGATGTCGTCGCTGGCCTCGCCGCGCAGGATCGGCACGATGACGACCTGGGCCGGGGCAATCGCCGGGGGCAGGACCAGGCCGTCGTCGTCGCCGTGAGTCATGATGACGGCGCCGATGAGACGGGTCGTGATCCCGAACGACGTGGTGTACACATGCTGCCGCTGGTTGTCCCGGTCAAGGAAGTTGATGTCGGCGGCGCGGGCGAAGTTCTGGCCGAGATAGTGCGATGTGCCCGCCTGCAGCGCGCGGCCGTCCTGCATCATCGCCTCGATGGTGAACGTCTTCACCGCGCCGGGGAAGCGCTCGCTCTCTGACTTTTCCCCCGGCACCGTGGGAATGCAGAGGAAGTCTTCCGCGAAGGTCCGGTACATCTCGTGGGCGTCGAGCACGTCGGCCATCGCGGATGCTTCTGACTCGTGGGCCGTGTGTCCTTCCTGCCACAGGAACTCCGTGGTCCTCAGGAAGACGCGCGGGCGCATTTCCCATCGCACGACGTTGCACCACTGGTTGAGGCGCATCGGCAAGTCCCGGTATGACTGGATCCATTCCGCCATGGACTTCCCGAAAATCGTCTCCGAAGTCGGCCGGACGACGACCGGCTCCACCAGGGGCCCGGTCGGCTCAAGCACGCCGTCAACGCTCTCCAGCCGGTGATGCGTCACGACGGCCATTTCCTTGGCGAAACCCTCGACATGCTCGGCCTCGGACTGGAGATAGCTCACGGGGATAAAGAGCGGGAAATACACATTGGAATGACGCCTGGCCCGTATCTGAAGGTCGAGTTCCGCCTGCATGAGCTCCCACATGCGATACCCCCACGGGCGGATTACCATGCAGCCTCGCACGTGGGCCATGGTGGCCAGCTCGGCCGCCCGGACGACTTCCTGATACCAGCCGGGGAAATCTTCAGCGCGAGTCGGTGAAATCGCCGCGCCTGCCTTAGCTGACTGTACTAGCGGCACCAGAACATCCCTTCAATGCGGCAGGTGATATAACTCGCGATCGACACGCCCGAGGCGGCAGCGGCCAATTGTAGCAAGGCACCGCGCCGGGCGGTCACCGTGCTGAATTGGCGGAAATCCCGTCGGGCCGCGGCCGGTGTGGCCCGGCGTGCGCTGGGCGTCGGCGCCACGAGAACGCCAGCAGGCAGATCAGCAGCCCCGCGCTGACGGCGGTGGTGAGGCGGAGAATGCCGAGCGGGCTCATGGTTCCGCCGAGTATGACGAGCGCCAGGGCGTCGAGCGGGACGGCGGTGAGTATGGCTGAGGTCAAATAACCCAACCGTACGGCATCCCGGCGTTCACCGGTCCGGTCCGGGGATCGTCACTCGCGCAGCTGGCCGAGGTGCATGGCCCGTCGCTGCCGCGACCGCGGGTCGGCGGAGACCTGGCCCGGGTCCACGCGGGCCCGGCGGATCAGCAGCCAGGTGGTGGCGGGTCACCAGTCCGGGCAATAGGCCGCGACGGCGACCTGGGCATTGTCCATGTCAATGGCGTCGCGCCAGTCGCCTCTCGGGCGGCCGGGTGGCGGTGAACGTAGTCTCCGGCTGGTTCGCTGACGAGTTCCGCCAGCTCGGCGAGCCATGGCTGGAGCACGACGAGCGCTACCGCCGCACCGCCGAGTTCATCACCGCGCTCAAGCGCATCTGGACGCAGGACAGTGCCAACCTGGCGGGCGACTTCTACCGCATCCCGCGACTTCAGCCTCAAGCCCAAGCCGCTCTCCTGGCCAGGCCGCCCGCACCCGGAGATCTTCCAGGGCGGCAACTCCACCGGCGCCCGCCGCAACGGCGGCCAGCCCTCCGACTGGTACTTCTCCAACGGCAAGGACTTCGACAGAGTCCGCGAGCAGCTCACCGAGTTGCATCAGAACGCCGCCCAGGTCGGGCGCGCTGACGGCCCCCGGTTCGGCCTGAACGGTTTCGTGATCGTCCGCGACACCGAGAAGGAAGCCCAGGAGACGCTGCGCGAGATCATCGCGAAGGCGCACGTCGAGGCCGTCGAGGGCTTCGGCGCCGCCGTCAAGCAGGCAGGCCAGTCCGCCGCCGACAAGAAGGGAATGTGGGCCGACTCGACATTCGAGGACCTGGCCCAATACGACGACGGCTTCCGCACCAGGCTCATCGGCACCGCCGAGCAGGTCGCGGGCCGGATCGTCGAGTACCGCAAGCTCGGCGTGGACCTGATCCTCGCCGGCTTCCTGCACTACCACGAGGAAGTCGAGCGATTTGGCCGCGAGGTGCTGCCGATAGTCCGTGAGCTGGAAGAGCGAGTCGGCCTCGACCGGGCCGCGATACCCGACCCGCTGGCCGGCCTGACCGAAGCCGACTGTGTGCTGACGGCAGCCCGGTGACCCACCGGCGCCACCGCCGCGGAGACGGTGATCACCTCAGGCCCGCGGGCGATCACCGCCGCACGGGACTACGCCGGATCGGTCGCCGGCGGCGTGATGGACCGGGACCGGGCCGGCGCGGTGCCGGCGGCGGAGATCGCCGCCTTCGACGCCAGTGGCCTGCTGGCCATCACCGTGCCGCGCGAACACGGCGGTCCTGACCTGCCGGCCAGCGTGCTGGCCGAAGTGATCCGCGTCATCGCCGTGGTCGACCCCGCGCTCGCACAGGTGCCGCAGGCCCACTTCCTGTTCACCGACGTCCTCGCGGCGTGGGGCACCAACGCGCAGCAGCGGCGGCTGTTCGCGGACGTCCTCGCGGGCGGGCGGTTCGGTAACGGGCTGGCCGAGCGGGGCGGGCAGCACGCCCAGGATCTCAGGACCCGCCTGCATGTGAGGGGCGCCGAGGCGCGCCTGCAGGGCCGCAAGTACTACTGCACCGGCGATAACCGCCCGCTGGATCGGGGTCACGGCTCTCGACGACGACGGCCACCTCGTGCTCGTATTCGTCCCCCGCGACGCCGAGGGGTCGTGATCGACGTGGACCCGTCGCTGGTCATCCCGTACGAGTACGCGCTGACGTGCTCGTGGTCGCCAGCCCCACCTACAAGGCGGCGTACTCCGGGCTCCCCTCAAGGGCTTCCTTGACCGGTTCAGCACCGGCAGCCTGGCCGGCACGGCCGCCGTCCCGGTGCTGCTTGGCGGTGCGCAGAACCACCGCCTCGCGGTGGACTCCACCTCACACCGCCGCTGCTCGAACTCGGGGCTGCCGTCCCGGCGCGGGGCCTGTATGTGCTCGAAGCCGAGGTCGAGAACTTCGGCCCGTTTTCGGTGGCCTGGGCGGATGCCCACTCGCCCGCGCTGCTGGCCGGAAGCGGAACCGCTGCGGAATCACTCGTGACCACCTGACCGCCCAGCCCTGGAGCGAACCGCCCGGCCTTCAGCTCTGCACCTGTCCAGCCGATGAGCGAAGCTCGCCTCGGTCCGGGTGACGACACTCCGGTGGGAACCAGCCGGCAGGGTGCCGCTCGTAGTGGAGGCGCCACAGGTGCTCCCCGGCGAGGACCTGACGGCTGCTGGTCCAGCGGCTTCCGGCTGGTTGCTGGGCAAACTGCGGATGGCCGTCGGTGCGCGGCTGGTCGCGGTTGTAGCAGTCGAGGAACCGGCAACTCCGCGGATCCAGGGCGAGCCAGTGTCAGGTTCCGGGCGTCAACCCGCTGCAGACTGAGCAGGCGGGGAAAGGGCTGCGAGCATAACTGACCGACCCCGGTCGGTCATATGCCGGGAAGGGGCAGGTTTGGAGTGGCTGCTTCGACGTTATCCGGAGGCGGTGGGGAGGCCGGCGCCGACCCATTCGGGGTAGCCGTCCTCGAGGCGCCGGGCGGGCAGGCCCCGCCGGCGGAGTTCTCGGACGGCGTCGTCGGCGTAGACGCAGTAGGGCCCGCGGCAGTACGCGACGACGTCCTGGTCCGCGGCGAGCCGGTCGAGTTCGGCGTGCAGCACGGCGATCGGGACGGAGCGGGCGCCGAGGATGTGCCCGGCGCGGTACTCGGCGGCGGGGCGCACGTCCAGAACGACGACCTCCCCGGTACGCAGCCGGCGGGCCAGCTCGTCTCGGGTGATGGTTTCCAGCCCCTCGCGGTCGCCGAGGTAGGCGGCGGCGAGGCGGTCGATCTGCGCGACGTGGTCGGCTGCGACGGCGCGCAGGGCCGTCCACAAGTGCGTGACCTGGGGGCTGGTGGGGGCGTAGAAGACGCGGTTGCCATCCCGGCGAGTGCGGACGAGGCCGGCGCCGGCGAGGTGGCGCAGGTGCTGGGAGGTGTTGGCGACGCTCTGGCCGATCTCCGCGGCGAGCTCCTCGACCGAGCGTTCGCCCTGGCTGAGCACGTCGACGATCTCGGCGCGGCGGCCGCTGGCGAGGGCCTTGGCCACTACGGCGAAGCCGTCGTAGAGCGCGTCTTTGGTCGCCCGGTCACCCATTCGCCCGCCTAACCTTCCGTGGTCCCTGAGCCACTATAGCAATCATTCAAGCGAATCGTTGAATTACAGGGCGGAATCTCATCGGCCGACGCGCATCGCTACCCGGATGTGGTCCCGGCTAACTTGGTGCCGACCGGCTGCGCCTCCACCGAACGGCTGGGTTACGGGCCCTCGACCGGACGGTTGCGTGGTGGAGGGCTTGACAGGAGGGCCTCACTAGGTCAAAGTTCAACTAGTTTCGTGATTAATTGAACGGTGGGAGACCGGGATGACCGCACCCGCGAAGCTCGACACCGCCGACCTGGTCCGCCAGGTCAAGGCGCTCTACCGGCAGGTGGCGCAGCAGCCGTCGGCCACCTACCACTTCCCGCTCGGCCGGCCGCTCGCCGAGCAGCTCGGCTATCCCGCCGAGTTGCTGGACCGGATCCCCGCCGAGGCGCTCGCCTCCTTCGCCGGCGTCGGATACGCCCTCGACCTTGCCGCCCTGACGCCGAGCAAGCGCGTGCTCGACCTGGGCAGCGGGTCAGGCACCGACGCCTTCGCCGCCGCGCTCCTCGTCGGTGACAGCGGGCAGGTCACAGGGGTGGACATGACCGACGAGCAGCGGGCCAAGGCCGACCGCCTGCGTGCCGGGGCGTTGCACATCCGGTTCGTGCCCGGCCGGCTGGAGGACCTGCCGTTCGGCGACGCCTCGTTCGACGTGGTCATCTCCAACGGCGTGGTCAACCTGTGCCCGGACAAGGCCCGGGTCTTCGCCGAGGCGGCCCGCGTCCTCGCGCCCGGCGGGCGCCTGGCCATGGCCGACATCGTGGCCACCCGCCCGCTGCCTGAGACGGTGACCTGCAACGCCGACCTGTGGTCGGCGTGCATCGGGGGCGCCGCCCCCGAGGCCGACTACCGGGCGGCGATCGAGGCCGCCGGACTGAAGATCGACACCGTGCGGGAGGTGCCCGAGTACCAGTTCCTCACCGCCCAGGCGCGAAACGCCAGCCGCGAGTACGGCGTCCGCTCCATCACCCTGGCCGCCGACCGGTCCTGACCCAAACCGTCCGAAGGAGAAGAGCATGGCACAGAAAGCCGTCATCAGCCTGATCACCGGCATGGAAGACCCCGAACGCGTCACCGTCGCGTTCCTCGTCGCCGTCGGCGCCGCCGAGCAGGGACGACCCGCCCTGATATTCCTGACCAAGGAGGCGGTCCGCCTCGCCACGACCGGCATCGCGGTGGGCGTGGCCTGCGAGGGCTGCCCGACGCTGCCCGACCTCCTCGACCGCTTCGAGCAGGCCGGCGGGCGCTACCTGGTCTGCCCGATCTGCTTCCACGCCCGCAGACTCGACGAAGGCCAACTGCTGAAGAACGCCGAACTCGGCGGGACGGCGCCGATGTGGCAGTGGATCGGCGACGACGGGGCCACCACCTTCAGCTACTGACCCCGACACTTGAGTGGTCTGCCCATGGTCGAAGGTCCGGACCACAACTGACCACCCTGGTCGTGGACGAAGGGCTGGGCAACAGCGCCTGCCTGGTCGACCTGGGGCGCCGGGCGGGCCCTCGCGGTCGATCCACCACGGGACCTGCGGGCCCTGCACGCCGCCGCCCGGCGTGCAGGGCTGAGGTGGCGTCGCGGCCGACACCCAGCTGCACGCCGACTTCCTGACCGGCGCCTGGGTCGTGCGGCCGAACATGGCTGCGACTCGCTCTGGGGCAAGCCGCTGGGCGACCGGGAAGAGGTAGTTGTCCAGATCTCGGCCGCCATCAGTCAGCGGCACAGCGCCTGCCGGGCGCCGGAACATCATGCCATGCCGGTCATCGTCGTCTGGGTCCGCCTGCGTCGCAACAGCCGGGGCATCAGGCAGCGCGCCCAAATCGTGGCATAGAGCGGGCGTCCCCGACGCGTCGCCGGTGGGGGTCATCGCGGCGGCCCGCAGAGGCGAGGTTGCCGATGAGTGCGGCGGGCGGCGCCCGGGGGACCGTCGACGTCGTGCTCGTAGGCACCCAGCGGAGGCGCCCGTTCTTGTCCGCGTGCAGGCCCCGCGTTGCGGAGTTAGCGTGAACCCGTGACGGTCGACCTCTTCGCGGGGCTTCCGGTGAGCGACTACCGGCGCGCGCTCACGTGGTACGAGCGGCTGCTGGGCTCCGGACCCGCGTTCTTCCCGAACGCGACGGAGGCGGTGTGGGAGCTTGCCGAGCACCGATACCTCTACATCGAGGTGCTGCCCGAGCGCGCCGGCCATGCACTGCACACGGTGTTCGTCGACGACCTCGATGAGCGGGTCGAGAGCATCGGCGCCCGAGGAATCGAGCCCGCCTCCCAGGAGACATACGGGAACGGTGTGCGCAAGGTGATCTACCGCGACCCTGACGGCAACGAGATCGGCTTCGGCGGCGCCCCGCTCGAGTGACCGGCGCGTCCTTACCGCGCATGTGCGTTAGTCGTCGCTGCTTGCGCTGCCTCCGGTGCCGCCAGCGCCGAGGCCTTGTCCTTGGAGGTAACGCCAGCGTCCGAGTGGTTCGGGCGAAGAGTCCGGTTGACGGCGACGGCACTTGGTTCGGCTAGCGTGCGCACCTTCGATTCTGGGAAGGCTGGCACGACATGGCGAAGTCGGGGGACTACAGCGCTGGGTGACGGCCATTCTGTGCAATGCGTGGTTGACGCGATCGGCGAGGTGGCATTCGTGCCCGGACCACGCGGAACGATCAACCTCCGTATGCGATGGTTACGTAGTCGTAGTTCAGCTTGCGCTTTATGCCGCTGAACTCGGTGACGTAGACGTCACCAGACCTCGGGCTGACGGCCACCGATTGTGCGACCGCCAGGGTGCCGCCCGCGCGGGACCGGCGGGCCCGGCACGAACCTGGACTACGCCACCGTCGCCTACCAAGGCTGACCCGGGTATGCGGCGGGGCCCTGCCGCCGCTGGGGCGAGCCCAGCCCCCACGGCACCGACGCCCGCTGGCGGCGCCCTGATGGCAGGTGCGTCTCATGCGGCGCGCGGCGGCACCGCCCTGATCGGCTGCGCGGAGGCGCCAGGTGACGTGCCTGCTGTCCACGGGCGGCGCACCCGGGGTCAGGCGGGCTTGTCACCTGGTCGCGCGTGCCGTCCCGGAGGCGGCGGGGGCCGGATGGCTGGCGCAGTCCGCGCAGATCCCGAATACCTCAACGGTGTGGGTGACTTCGACGAAGCCGTGTTCACCGCCAATGGCCGCGGCCCATCGTTCGACCGCGGGCCCGCGCACCTCGACTGTCTTCCCGCAGGAGCGGCAGACGAGATGGTGGTGGTGCTCGCCGCTGCCGCACGCCCGGTAGACCTGCTGGCCGTCTGCGGTGAGCACATCCGCCTTGCCGCCTTCAGCCATCGCGGCAAGCGCCCGGTACACGGTGGTCAGGCCGATTCGGTGCCCGGCCGAGCGGAGCCGTGCGTGGAGGTCCTGGGCGCTGACGAAGGTGCCTGCCGCTGACAGCGCCTGGCGCACCGAGTCGTGGCGAGCAGTCATCGGGGCCCAGCCCGCTGTCCGGCGATGGCCATGGTCCCATTGTGCTGCAGCCAGCAGGTGCGCTGGTGTGCCGGCTCGTGTGACGAGGGGTGTCAGCAGTCGACCAGTTCCGGGCGCTGGTTGAGGATCTGCGAGCGTGCGGTGACGAAACGGGCGCGCGCCTCTTCCGCCCCGGGGCGGAAGACGGCGGCCCGGTGGCAGTTCTGGAACGCCGGCAGCACTCCGTGGTGCCGCTCGATCGCGCCGCGCATCGCGCCGCTTGCCATCACCCGCAGCAGGCTGCCGGTAGCGGCGATCGATGCCGATATCAACCAGCACCTCGCCGAGGCGCTCGCCGCGGCCGGCGATCCGCCGTCTTTGGGCGGTCACCTTGCCGGGATCAAGGAGTACCTGCGCGGGGACAATCCGCGGATCAGCTCGGCCGCGGCGATGGTGAAGACCACCCCGCCCGGCCGGGATCGCGGCTGCTGCGCCCCGGAGGCTCTGACCCAGTCCACCGCCTGGCCGTGGATACGCCGTGCGGCGCCCGGCTGGTGGCCGCCGGCCCGTTCAGCGACGGCGACCTTGGCGTAGCGTGTCATCACTCCAAGACTGGCGCTGTGGAGCTGTGCCTCAACCACCGCATCGACGGCCCCGGTGAGTATGTGGTCATAGACTGCACCGCCGGGGCGGAGTCGTTCGCATCGTGCATGTTCACCCGTTCGACCTCACGTTCCTGATCGCCGAACCCACCCGCAAGGCATTCGGGGTTTACCGGCAGTGGAGCGAGTACGCGCACGCTACGGCGTCGCACTCGCCGTGGTCGGCAACAAGGTGGCAGGCCCGCAGGATGAGGCGTTCCGGCGCGAGCACGCTGGTGACGGTTTGCTCACCTGGTTCGGTCACGAGCCGGCGGTGCGGGCCATGGAACAGGGTCGGCCGTGCGGCTTGGGCGAGCTTGGCCACGACGCTCAGCGCTGCGCGTGCTGCAGGGCGCCGTGGACGCACGGGTCAAGGACTGGGCGATGTTCACCCGCCAGGCCGTGGAGTTCCACCAGAAGAACGCCCGCGCGTGGGCGAACGCGGCCGTCGGCGGGGACCTGGCCGGCAGCTGGCCGCGCAGCATCTGCTGGGCCTCCCT
>Ga0137380_10004067_pt1 | contig 12826 bp, 6 predicted proteins | sample SagtaG_17_FD_104809 | JGI IMG/M metagenome (GOLD analysis project Ga0137380, IMG submission 104809) | Vadose zone soil microbial communities from Sagehorn Ranch, Mendocino, California, USA - Sage2_L_100_16 metaG | ecosystem: Environmental > Terrestrial > Soil > Vadose zone | place: USA... | reverse complement strand
GGCTTTTCATTAAGCCGCCGCAGTTGGCCCAGCGAAGTCTCAATCCCAATCTCGCCATCAAGGGCCGGATTACCCCACTGATCGAAAGCCTTGACCCGGACGATCGTGGAGTCATTCCCACCGGACTGAATTTCAGATTTTTCAGAAACGACCTCGAGACGACGCGCCGGGCCGCGGCCCATAACGACCAACTCCTCGGTGCGACCAACGACGCCGTTGGGACCGATCGCGGTGCAGCGAATTCGATTTGGTCCGGGCTTGACGCTGATGCCGACGAAAGTGAACGTCGACACTTGATTCTTGTGATCCAAACTGCGGACCCCGATGTTCTTATCAGAAACTTGATCGCCGTTGACGTCCAGCTTGACCGACCAATCCAGAGCCACGCGTGCTTCGATTTGCAAACCGGGCGACATCGAAACTGAGTTCGGCGCCGGCGAAATTACGCGCACGGCACCGGGCGGGACGGCTTCAACGTTATCCTTGGCCGCAACTTCGTAAGTTCCAGGTTGGCCGACGAACTTGAGTTTGTCGCTGGAGTTACTAACCGGCGTAGGTGGTACGGAGGGCGAGGTTGACCCACCTGCTAACACAGGTGGTACTGACGAGCCGCTTGAACTACTGACCGACGCAGGCGGTACTGACCCTACCAGCGCAAAGTTCTGTCGCAGTAGGGCCCCGCCGCCAATCGGCGTGCGCAGCAGACGCGTCCAGCTCTTTCCGGATTTTCTACCGCCATCAGACAGCGCATAGCCCGCCGGCACTGTCACTGGATCCAGCGAGATCACCTGCGGACCATCGCCGAGTGAAGGAAAACTGTATAGCCCTGCCGAATCGGTGATTACCGATTGGCCATTGCTGAGATAAAGTCGCACGCCCGGCATGGGCCGATCACTTTGATCGAACTGTCCGTCGCCATTCCTGTCAACGAAGACGCGGCCAATCAAGACCTGCCGGGTCGAGAAAACCCCGTTGGATACGAAAACACCGGAGCGCACCGTGGCGGTCGTAACTCGTTCTCCGGAAGCGAAAGCGCCCGATGCAGACGCCAGATTTTCCTGCTCGCCTTCATGCGCGTTGGCGCCCACTCGCACGCGATAGAGCACGTGCGCGGTCGCGCCGTGCGGAATCTCACCGAGATGAAACCGTAGGACGTTGCCCTGAACTTCCGGCTCGATTGTCTGATCGGAACCAGAGCCAAAACCGATCAACGCGGTCCCCTCAGCATAATTAAACGAAGGTGGCAGATGGTCCTCGACCGTCGCATCATTTACCGAAGCCGCGGTCGGATTATGAACTTCGATTCGATAAGTGATCGTGTCGCCAATCTCTGCCCGCGCCCGATCGGCTGATTTGACGATCTGCAAACCGCCCGTTTCGAACATCGGCACATTCAGCGCGAGCGTGGCAAGATCGTCGATGCGAACGTCCTCACGCACGAGGTCGAAGCCGCCGGCGATGGCCAGTGGCTGGTTGTCAAGCGCGTGAATCGTCAAAGTAAACAATCCCGGCTGAGTCGGGCGCAGACCAAGCTGCATCAGACGGCTGACATAGCCTTGCGCGGTAACTCGCAAGAAGTAATTGGCCGTTGCGTTCGCACCGCCCATCTCATCGGCACTGAAGGTGAAACTGAAGCGTCCCTGGCCATCGCTCGAGAATGGATTTTCGTTTCTTTCATTCGGTGTAAAACCGGTGTCCGGCGGCAAGCGCAGAAGATTCTCGCCCCCCTGTTCTTGCAATACTTCAACGCGCGCACCTGCAATCGGCGCAGACCTGCCAGCGCGACCCGCGAAGACAAAGCCGAAAGGATCGATCACCACCGTAGCCGGGCTGCTCCGGACGGGAAGCATATTGTCGGCGGTGAAGCTCGCGGTGTTCACGAGTCCGCTACCATCGGCAATAGAACGAGCATGGCGCGCTGCAAAACTGATGCGAAAGGTCTCGCCCGGATTTATGCGAGCTATGAAGACTCGAATGTGATTGTCGCGAACCGAAGATTCGCTGCCCTCGTCGGGAAGACTGCGATCATTCAGTTGTAGCGAACCGCTGACATAGTCGATCGCCGCCGGCAACTGATCGTCGACGACGACGTTTTGCGCCGGACTCTCACCGCTATTCTTGAAAGCGATAGTGTAAGTGAACTGTCCGCCGGAGCTTATCACGACCTGGGCCAAGCCATTGACCAACTTGCTGGGAACAAGATTCAGATTGGCAGGATTAGTCAGAAACGCGCCCTGACCGACGGCATTGATGATTGTACCCGTGTCTTCCGCGCGACCGTTGGCGGCATTCGCGGCGTTCGAGCGCGCCGTGATCCTAATCGTGATCGTGCTCTGCGGCGCTGCGTCTTTGGTATCGATTACCGCGAGCACACCCAGACAACCGCCGAGCGTCAATTGCGGTGAAACGGTGTCATTCAGGCGGACTTGAGTATCGCCGTCGCTAACCGTTCCACTGCCATCGTTGTCGAAGTAAAACGCGTTAATGGTTGCCGGCGCCGTGATATCGGCGCGCGTCAAGGTAAAGCTGTCAGAATAGTTGCCGGTGTTGCAGACGCGAAAGGGACGAGTCACCTGAGCGTGCGGCGAGACCGTGTCGGACGGAGAAGTCTCGTCGGGTGTGACGGCAAGACTTACGACCGTCTGTACGGTCACCGTCACCGTTTCTGAGACGGTGGTAAAATTCTCGCCCGCGTCGTTCCGGTAAGTCGCTTCGGCGCGATTGGAAATAGTCGTGCCGCCATTGGTTGGATTATCGAATGTTCGCGCCCACAATTCCGTTGAACCACTCAGCAATATCGTCGCCAATATCGAGACGATTGCGATTGTCTTTGATCGAGCGCTCAACATGAGAAAGGTAGACGTTTCAAGGGGCCGAGAAACTCTTTCCGGCTGATTCCTATTTGATCAGAAGCGGCCCGTCGGTTTCTACTGCGATGGCAGATTCAGAAACCTCCGCGCCGCTTCCGCTTGCGTTGCGGGACGCGCTAAGCGCGGTCTCAGTTAATCGAACGCTTGAACGTGAAGATCGCTGACACGCCTGGGGCTAGCAAAGCGACGGTGTCCGTGTACTTGGTCGCGCTGACCGTGACCACCGTGCCCGAACCTGAATCGCTCGGCGTGCCGCTGTTGGCTGTAAACGTTCCCCAGTTATTGGGCGCTGCCAATCCGTCTTCCGTGATGACCAGGTTGCTGGCTGTCAACTTGACGCAGTTGACGTCGCCGTTCGAGCTCGAGACGTTCGAATAAGTGATGTTGTAAGTGATGACCGCACCCGGAACCGCGTCGGTGGCGCTCCCGACCCCAGTCGAGTTGCTGACGCTGGAAGATTTGTTCAATAGAACAAAGCCGGTGTAGAGGCGATCAATCGTCTTGTTGAAGGACGCGGGCGTGTTGGTTGAAGTTGCGCGGATTACAGTGTCGTAACCAGTGAGCACGGTTTGGCCCGCCGGCTCCGTGACGCGAACGTTGATATTCGCGGAAGCACCGAAGCCAATCGCGAGCGAAACCGATCCACCGCCAGACACTGTCGTATAGCTTGTACCGCCGTTGGTAGAAACTTCGACGGTGAAGCCTGCCGGCACCGTCGGCGCGTCAATTGTGAACGTGTCGTTCGCATTACCGGTGTTCTGAATCGTGTTGACGTAAACGATTTGGCCAGACGCGGTCGTGACTCCGCCTGGGCCAACGCCGGCGATGCCGGTGTTGACGCTCTTGTTGCTGTAGTCATCGTTGTTGTCGGTGGGGCCAACCGCGCCGGGCGCGCTGCTCGGTCCAATCAAAACCGCACCGGCCTGCGTTAGCGTCGTTCGCCAAATCACACCGTGGCCGGGTCCGGCTACATAACCTTCGTCAAAGTTGGCGTTGCCGTCGCCGTTGTTTGGTGTCGTGTCACCAGACTGATCGGTAATATTCGTGCCCAGGCTGTTCTTACCGAACACGTCGCCGATTTCGTCAATCGTACTTGAAGCATCAATACCGGTGTCGATCGTTACGATCATATTCATATTGACCAGCGAACTACAGGCGCCCGCCGCCAGCGTCGAGCCGACTGGAAAAGCCACGCGCGACGTATTCGAAAGCGGTGACGGAGGGGTCGCGCTCCAAGTCGCCGATAATGGCGCAACCGACAGCGGACTACTCGTCTTGTCAGCATAAAGCGTGCCCGCGGGGAAAGTCTGTCCCGACTTCAACACCGTGTTCACTGGAATCGGCACGATGATAAAGACCTGCGTCGAGCCATTGAGCGTGACACCTGAAACTGGTTGCGCTCCCGTGTTGCACACCTGCCACGTGTAGGTAATGTCTGAACCGACAGGCACCGGTCCAGTCGGAGCAGTGAGCGTCAGCTTCAGCAATGCATCGTCAATAACTGAAGCCGAGATGTCGCCACGAGCTTCGCGCTGCCCGTTTACGGAAGAACTAGAAACAGTTCGCACTTCATTTGTGTTGGGTGCGGCAACAGGTTGGTTGTCAAAAGGCGAACTTCCGCCAGCGTCACCGAGCAACACTTGAACGCTTTGGCTGGGCGTAGCACCGGCATTGACGCTCACTTCGACGAGGACGTGGATCGATGCGTTCTGTGCGATAAACGCGGAATCCACGGCAGCGCCAAGGATGTCGGTGTCGCCCACGTTGATGGTGCCGCTGTTGTCCACGTCGATAACGGCGCGGGTAATCGTGGCGGGACTCGTTCCGCTCAGGTGAGCACTTCCCGGCACAAAATGAACCTTGTCGCTAAAGTTGCCGGTGTTCGTCACGGTGAAATTGAAGATCACTCCCGTCTGTCCGGCAACAATACCTGAATTGGTCCCGGCATCTGGCGTAATTGCCAGGCCCGAAACGTTCGAAACAGTTACCGTCACGGTGTTTGAAACCGTCGAGTAACTGTTGGTGCCATCAGAATAGGTTCCGCTGGCCTGGTTCGAAATCGAAGTGCCACCGGGCGTCTGCGCTGCAGTTTGCGCTGAAAGCGCACCGGCGATCGCCAAAGCAATCAGCACGCGCAAAACCGCTGGGCTCACAAATGTTCTTCGGTTCTTCATAGTAGTCCTCATTAGAAATTGGCGGGGCAGGGTTTCGTGAGTAGGCGAACCGACGAGGCGCAGGTATTCGCCTTGAGAATCAGAGGGCGTGCTATTTCACGCGCACTTTGTAGGAAGCGGAAAGCTTGCCACCCGGTGCGAGCGGATCGGCCCACTCATAACGAACGTCGGTGTAGCTCGAAACGGGTGCGGGCACACGCTTGCTGGACCCATCGGCCTGCTTCTCTTCAATCATGGGCTGGCGTGAATAAGATTTGCCGCCGTCGTTGCTGTAGAAGGCCTTCGCTCCATCAGCTTTCGCGCTGTCAGCGACGAAGGTTGTACCGCGCGGAATATGAGCGACCGCCTTATACTCGACCGCCGCACCATTGCCGTCATTCTCAGCGGTGATGGTCCAATCCAGCACGTCGCCGAGATTCACGACCGTGTCCTTTGATAACGGCACGGCGCCCGACTCGCGCTCGACCGCAGCGGAGAGCTGCATCTTCACCTCGGGACGCGCCACATTCGAAAGCATGAAATGCCGTTGCGCAAAACCAGCCACCCCGGCAGCCATCAATGTCAGCGCGGCCATCAGGGACACACTGAATCGTTTCTTCGACTTGATCATCGTATTCTCCTTAAAGGTCTTTGGAACGTGAGAATCGCCGCGTTGGTCGGAGATTCGCTGATTGGTGCCAGACAATCAACCCCACAGCACGTTACAAGCACTGTGCCGCGCACATGCTTTGATTGATCCCGCGTAGCTAAAGTGAAGAAGCAGCGAAGCTTTACCGTGGTTTGGCAAAGAATCGCACGAGGTTGTGACAGCATTGCCCAGCATGACAAAAGCGCTGAGGTTTTGTCAGCGGGAATGACAATTTGTCAGCGTGAGTGGCTGATTGCGTGAAACGCTTGTACTACCGATCTTTGCCCAAATTGAGATTTCGGCACCGACTCAATGGGTAGCATTGACATCTTTGGTTTGAAGTAGTACAAGGCTGCGGAAGTTAGTCATAGAGCTCTACTCAAGTTCTTCAGACTTAAGCCGTGGTTTGTCATTCAATTCCTTGTTGCTGGCGTTGCTGCTCGTGGGCTTCGCCGGACTGACTTTTGTGACGGGTAAGCCCGGGGCAGTACCTCATCGTGCCTGGCTTCGCGAAGACGAATACAATAGCTCTGGACCGCCAAGCACAGTTCCCCCTTCATTAACGTGATTGTGTCGAGTTCGATAACGCAATCAGGCTCGATGATCGCCGGTGATATTCCAAAGTTGGCTATTTGTCTAATCTCGGCTAAGACGGTAACGGGAACGGTAGTAGGGGTAATGTGTCAGCAACCGTTGGCATCAACGCCAAGACGCAGTCAGTTTTTGCTGAGGGGATAAAGTGGGTTTTTTGATGCTTTACGCCGCCTGAGGGCTCGACGGAATTAAGGCAGAGTTTTATTTGCACGAACGATGCTGTACGTTTTGTGCAAACAGCTTACAGGGGTGTCAGACTGGGATCATGTAGCCATCACCTAGCCGCCCCTCGAGCAGTTACCGAGAAATTCTTGGGTTGCGGTTTTTGGCGGAGGTCCAAGACTGGTCATCACCAAGCAAAACTTCTGTAAGCTTATCCCGCCGACAATCGCGGGCCGGCAACCTCAAGAATTTCTCAACCACCATTGCAGTAGAGTACGGCCACTATGTACGCCAAGAGTTCCTCAACTCCTTTTTATCACCTGCTCACAGAGAGTAAGGAACTGACGCTGTGTGGTCGAAGCGTAGTGCCAATCGTGATTGATCGCCTGGCGAAGACATCGTCGCTTCACCTGACCTCCGACCGGCCGACTGATCGTGAGTTGTGTAAGGAATGCGCCAAAATCGACGAGGACCAACTGAGCGGTGAAACACTAAGCTAAGCGCGCATAATCTAGCGCAATCTTTTAGCCTTCCGTGGCCAACCCATCCGATCGGGTTTGTGTTTTGCGTTTACGCCACTAGCCTGTCTACCAACGATTGCACGTTTTGATTAGAGTGAATCAGCTTAACCGTTGGAGCCGTGTCTCTCAGCAACGCTTCTGCATCCTCCGGCGGAAGTGGGCGCGAGAAGAAAAATCCCTGGCCCCGCTCGCAACCGAAGGTCCTCAGTTTCGTCGCTTGCTCCAGCGTTTCAACTCCTTCTGCCGTCACGTCCATACCGAGATTGCCGGCTAGGGACATGATCGTGCGGACAATTTCTGTGTTCTCGTTGTTGCCGTTCATGCGCGTCACAAATGACGAATCGATCTTCAGAGTAGAGATAGGAAACCTATGCAGTGAACTTAAGGAAGAATAACCGGTGCCGAAATCGTCGATGCTCAGGCCCACGCCCAGGATGCGTAGCTGTTTGAGCATTTCACTCGCCGCTTCTACGTTTTCCACAACCACGCTTTCCGTGATTTCCAATTTCAAAGTGCAAGGATCAAGCTTTGTTTCCTCCAGCACTCCTTCTATTCGTCGAATAAGATCCGGCTGGGCAAATTGCTTACCAGAAAGGTTGACGCTGATCGTAAGCGGTTCATCCGCTGGAAATCGTTCCTGCCACTCACGAGCTTGAGCGCATGCCTTACGCAGTATCCATTCGCCAATCGGAATTATTAAGCCCGTTTCTTCGGCGACTGGGATGAACTGACCTGGATTAATCAACCCATATTCCTGGTGTCTCCAGCGCGCGAGAGCTTCAAAGCCAGTAATCTCAAAGGTATCGAGTGAAACAATAGGCTGGTACTCAACGAACAATTCGTCTTGTTCAATCGCCCGTCTCAAATCATTCTGCATCTCGAGCTGCTCTACTGCGCGAGCATGCATGCTCTTATCGAATACCTGATAACAACTGCCACCGAGCGACTTGGCGTAATACATCGCAGTGTCGGCGTCGCGTAAAATATCTTCGGGCCGATCATACCCGATTACGCTCGGAGCGATGCCTATACTCGCCGAAGTGAACACCTGGCGGCCCTCCAGCTCGAATGGCAGGGCAAGCTCTCGCTGGATGCGTTCAGCGACATGGATCGCCTCATTGTTGCTCCTTAGATCCTCCAACAGGATTGTAAACTCGTCTCCTCCCAGCCGAGCAATTGTGTCTGTCGGGCGCAAACAGCTTTCAATTCTACGGGCTATCGTCATCAGTAGTTCATCGCCGATGAGATGTCCGAGACTGTCGTTCACCACCTTGAAGCGATCGAGATCGAGGAAGAGCACTGAGAATAACTGAGAGTCGTTACGAAGACTCCGAGCTATGGCGAGATTCAAGTGATCGACAAAGAGGGCACGGTTAGGCAGTCCGGTTAGCCCGTCGTGAAAGGCGTCGTGCAACAGTTGCGCCTCGGCCCGCTTACGAATGGTGATGTCCTGAATCTGAAAAATGAAGCGCGGCAATTTAGTTTCTAGATCACGAACACGCGAAACACTCAAAAGGGTCCACACCTCATGACCTAGCTTATGGATGAATCTCTTCTCTGCCTGGTAACCAGCAACCTGGCCTTTGATCAGCCGCGACTGTTGCACGAGGAGCTCTCCGAGATCTTCAGGATGAGTTAGGGACTGAATATCGGTCGTAAGCAGCTCATCTTCTGAATAGCCGACCAGCTTACACAGAGAGCGGTTTACCTGAAGCCAACAACCGTTCTCGGACACTAGCGCCATGCCAATGGAAGCATAGTCAAAGGCGCTGCGGAATCGCTCTTCACTCTCCTCGATCAATTCCGCGTGCCGTTTGGCTTGCTCAGCTTGCGCAGCTGAAACCTCAATATTCCTTAAGTAGGTTTTGTACGTGATATAAATGATCGCCATGATCGGCGTGATCATCAGAATGGCGTAGATCGAGAGACCTTTAAGAACGTGGACAGCAACACTCGCGATGGAAGCCCCGGCGAAGTAACTAATGGATGTCCAAAGATAGGAAGTTCGCCAGGTCGCGAAGATGGGCTGGTCGGTCTTGAGTGCCGTGTATATGGCCACGAGTCCAGAATTGGTAACGTACTGAACCAGGGCCATAACACATATCCCGCCGAGAAAGACCATCGAATAGCCGCCATGATCGAGATCCCGGATTGGTCCCAGACATAAGCGCACCGTCCAAACCGTCAGGAACGTAGAAAACGCCATTTGGGCCGAGTTGAACACCCATACCCTTAGCTTCTTGGTTACGTATAAGGAGGAACTCAAGCCGTCCACTGCCGCGATTAGGACTGCCGCTTCGCCGCCATAAAGCATCATCGTGAGGAAGATAAGCGTGTCACCTACCGTGACTTCGCCTTTCACATAGGGGATCGGAACGCTCAGGCGTGCGGCCACGGCTACCATGGCAACGAGCAACAGCAGAAAACGCCAGTCAAGCTGATGAATGGGCAAGCGAGGCAGGGAAAAGACCAAGGCGGCCACCCCGGCGGCCACGATGAAAACCAAGAAAGGCTTGAAGCAACGTTGTCTGCTCATGGTCCTGATACGTGATCAGTTGGCGAATGTTAGTGCTGGAGGTAAAGCGTGTCGTAGTACTCACGGAACTGGTATCCCGCTTTCCGGTATGAAGCCTGCGCCGCCGAGTTCTTTTGGTTAACCAGTAGGCAAACAGACTTGGTGCGCTCAAGCAGATGATTCGTTAGCTGCGTCATACATCTTCCGCCATAGCCGTTTCCGCGGTGCTCTGGGCTGACATACACGCCTTCGAGATAGACCACATTTGGCGTATCACTGACGATGTCGGCTTTGAACTTCAAGCGCCCATCTTCGATGGCCACCCAGGTTCTTCCCTGCTTGATGCGACGTGCGCAACGTTCACGGAAGCCAGAAGGATCCATCTCCAGTGGGTTTACGCCGCTTTCTTCGAACGCCGTCTGGGCATGAATCGGGACGACTAGCTCAAGATCTTCAGATCTCGCCGGTCGCAACGATTGCACCGTATTGAGATTCTCGGCGATGCATTTTTCGAGCAATAATTCGCGGCAGACGAGTCGCGGTGGGGCGCCACCGTTCGTCGTGTAGTCACTCCTGAACCGGCTGATCTTTTTTCCCTCACCCAGCACGGCGTGCGGGGATGCGCAACTCTGGGTCAGCTTTGCGAACGCTGTCAGAGCGGCATTGCTCTTTGTTTCAAACAGGGTGATGTGGCCAATCAGAGCGACACCTTCAAGCGCGCCCTGTGTATCGCGGCAGCCATAAAAAATACCGCGATTAAAGGAACTAACCAGGCCGTTGTCGTTTATCCAGCTCGACATGATGAACGTATGCACCGGACGCGCGTCAAGGAAATTCCGGACCTCTTCCCGGTGCCGATTGTTGAGTGGATGGATCGCCTTGTGACCAGTCGGTATCGCCGCCGCTTTAGGATTGTTTGGCGAGACTTGAAGCATTTTTGAGTCCTTATCTTGTGTAGGGGTAGGTTAAGGAACAATCTGAACTCAAACCTTAGTAACCTTTAGTAGCTCAGGCAGTCAATGCCAGTATCAATCACCACCGGCAAAACTGAAGTAGGATCGCCGTCAATCGTGGCAGCTTGCGCCTGGAGATAAAGGTCGCTCACGATCGTGCCGTCGCTGGCGATAGTACCGTCGGTGGCTATTACACCGTCGGTGACGATGGTGCCGTCGGTGACAATGGTGCCGTCGCTGACAATGGTGGCCAATCTGAGGAGCAGCACGCCATCACTCATGGTGATACCACTGCTGAGGAGGATCTTATCGCTGACGATGGTGCCGTCGGTGGCAATCACTCCGTCAGTGACAATCGTGCCGTCGGTCATAATCACACCATCAGTTACGATCGTGCCATCTGTGACAGTCACGCCGTCGCTGACAATGGCGCCGTCGCTGACAATGGCGCCGTCGGTGACGATGGTGCCGTCGCTGACGATGGTACCCAGCGCATAGACAGGCTGATACTTGGTAATAAGGCTTGTGCCCTTCGCCCAATGCTGGCCCAGCAGGATACCTTGTGACCAGGTGAACGTGGATCCCGCAAGCGTGGTCTGCGGAACCGGCAGAACAACTGTGTTCAGCAAAGCGGCCCCAACAGGCTTGGTGGTGCCGAAATTCGTGCGCACCAATCGAGCCAGCCGCACGGCGCCTTCAATATTGACCTCGCCTGCGCCCTGTTCGAGCATGTTGAAGCCGGCCAGCGGCTGCGCCGTGTACTCGAGAATGACCTTCACCATATTCGGTGTCAGCGTGGGATTCGCTTGCAGCAACAACGCTGCCGCACCAGCGACTACCGGAGACGCCATTGAGGTGCCATTTAGGACCATCTGGTCGCGCGTAGCAACCGGACTGACGTTGGCCGCCAGTTGCGGGTTCTGTGTTACCAGGAGATTATTAATGGCCTTTGCCTCGATAATTTTGTTACCGGGGGCAACGAGATCCGGCTTCATCAAGTGGTCGTAATGCTGGACGCCCGCGGCATCGGTCCAGGAGCTGCGTGTGGGACCGCGCGAGCTGTAGGTAGCCACGCCATCGTCATTGCGCGCATCGGTGCCAAAAGTGTTCGCGGCGCCGACCGTAATCGCTGACGGTTCATTGCCGGGACAGTGAATCTGTCCATAAACTTTCTGGCCGGCGGCGTTCTTGCCATTGTTGCCGGCGGCGACCACGACAACCACGCCTGAATTAACTAGGCGTCGCACGGCGAGGCAAATCGGATCATTCTTATAAGAATCAATTGCGGCTGTACCCAGGCTCATGTTGACGACGCGAATGTTGTAAGTCGCCTTGTTAGCAGCGACCCAGTCCAGAGCCGCGAGCGTGCTTGATACTGTGCCCGTGCCTTGCGAGTTCAGCACGCGCAGGTTGAGGAGATTTGCGTTGGGTGCGATTCCCAAATACCCGGCGTTCGATACGCGACCGGAACCGGCGACAATGGCGGCGACGTGGGTGCCGTGGCCGTAAGGATCATCGGTCCGATTTTCGCCGGTGAAGTCCTGGCTATAGACGACCCGCACCTGATTGCTCTTGTCCAGAAAATCTGTATGACTGGTATAAATACCCGAGTCGAGCACGGCGATTCCTATGCCTGTCCCATCCACCCCGGTGACGTTGATGCCGGTCGTCGTACGCACCGCATCCGCTCCTGTCGTTGCCGAAAGATGGCCCATGGATTGGGTCGGCCTGTCAAAAGATACGTAGGACACTTCGTCGAAAGCTGCCAAGGTATCAACAATGCTTGCCGGCAGCTCTACTGCATGCGCGCCGAGCGTCTGGAACGTCTTCCTGACGTGAACGCCATTGCTATTCAGCAGTGAGTTCAAGCTACTGCTCATGGGCGCGCGTAGCTGAACGATAACTTTGACCGTGTCCGTATTGCTTAGGCTGTGTGCTTTCTTCAGCAGGTCCGAAGAGGCTTTCGCCGGGTTGCCGAGCGATTGCGCCTTGGCACGTTCGCCTACCATGATGCCGCCGCCCAAAGAGAGGACCAATGATAAGCAGGTTAGCCATGCCACCATTTGGAAACGTTTGATCTTAGCGCGCCTAAAGGCATCTAAGGCCATGATGCCGGATAACGAAACGGCAAGCTGAGCGCGGTGAATTAATCGGGGCGTTGGGGTTGAATTTGTTGTTTCCATTTTCCTTTTCTCACTGAAGCTCTAGTTGAATAAACTTTCTTTGTTAGACCGCTTCGCAGCCGAGGCGGCTTCAATCGGGGATGAAAGTTCAAAAGAACCTGCCTGACAGACATCAGGCGATGGGCTGGTAAGCGACTAGTGTGCCGAAAGCTTCGAGATGAATGGAAACTGTAAGAACCCGATAAATACTAGGCGAAATGCGAAACGATGCTATCTGGCGCAATCG
>Ga0137380_10004061_pt1 | contig 12831 bp, 29 predicted proteins | sample SagtaG_17_FD_104809 | JGI IMG/M metagenome (GOLD analysis project Ga0137380, IMG submission 104809) | Vadose zone soil microbial communities from Sagehorn Ranch, Mendocino, California, USA - Sage2_L_100_16 metaG | ecosystem: Environmental > Terrestrial > Soil > Vadose zone | place: USA... | reverse complement strand
TGACCCTCCCTCGCATCCCGGGCGGCCGTCTCTTCGCAGCGATTGTTGTTTTCGCTGTAGGCCCGCTTTACGGTCACCTGTACGCAGCGAATCCGCATTTCATCACTGCCTTCCTACGCCACTTCTGGAGCTTCGCGAAATGAGACGCCACAAACCCCTGATAAATCTCCCGAAAGACGTTCCGACGACGAAGGAGCGCTTGCTATCCGCGCTAGGAATTTTCGTCATCGGCGCTCTTTTCGGCTGGTTCCTCGCTGGGGCGCCGCTCTAAAGCTGCCCTGACAATCGCCCAGATTTGCAGCGGTTGCGCGTCATTTTCATCCCAAGTCGGGCCTTTGCGGGCATATTCCACAATTCCACGCAGCGACTGTGGAACATAGGAATCCAAGCCCAGCAAGGGTTTGCGGGCTGTTATTCCCCAATACCAATATTCCACACTTTCCGGGAATAGAAAGTAACCGCTCAAGGAGTTTTCCCGGCGCAAAAATTTTCCCCCGCGAAAGTTTTTACACCATAAAACTTGCATGTCGCGTATGCAAGAATCGCGTGGCATATGTGGCACAGATATGCCACTATTATTATTTTCTTTAAAGAATATATATATATAACAAGGACTTACGCGCTGCAAAACGTATTCCACAAACCTATACCACACCCTATACCACAAACGGCCTTGTGGAATAGGTTGAGACCCGCTGCGAAACCGCTTGCGACGACCCGCTCGGAGTATTACTATTCGTTTTCCTGGGGCACAAACGCTGCACACGCCAAGTAATAGCCCCAATCGCGCTGACGCCATACCGGGGGCGTTTCTGGACCATTCATTGGACCGACTGTGAACGAAAAACCTATTGAAATCAGCAATCCGACGCTCCCAACGGGACGTGTCAAATTCACGCTGTACCAGAGTGCGACGCCTAACGGCAAGCGATACGTTCTTGACGAGGACGAAAAAGGAAACCTGTTCGTCGCGAAAGACCCTGAGAGTGGTGTTGGCTTGGGCAAGCACACCAAAATGTGGACTATAGGCGTCGATTCCCTTACTGAGCTTGTGGAGTTGCGCGAGACCCTAACCTGCTACAACGCAGCGACTTGGGGTGTTACGTCCGTTACTGACGCGCGACGCGTAGTGCTAGACGGTCGCGACGATCACAAAAATGGCCTCGTATCTGTCACCAAAGGGAATTTCGCCTATCCGGCCGGTCCCGCGTTTCTCATGCTCGATTACGACCCGCAAGACGGCGAACCTGCCTTGTCCGGGGACGAATGGCGCGCACACATGGCGGCCGTATGCCCCGCGCTGGGTGAAGTCGGTATGGTCACGTGCGCTAGCAGCTCAAACGGCATAGAGGGCCTTAAATCCGGGGGCGGCATGCGCTCCTATGTCATCGTTGAGAGCGGGCAGCAGATAAAGGAGATCGGAGAACGCCTCGAAAAGCTGCTGTGGGCATCCGGATTGGGCTATATCAAGGTCAACGCGGTGGGCGGCGCGCTAAAACGCACGATCATCGATACGAGCGTTTTCCAGCCGACAAAGCTGGATTATGTAGGGCCTCCCGGCCTCGGCGCGGGCGTCAAGCGGAACCCGATCAAGCCGTTTGTGAGGGAGGGCCGCGACCTCGAACTGCACGACGTGCGCTTGCTGAATGGAGACCAGGAAGAAGCCTATGAGCGGCACGTAAGCACACTTACAGCCGCTGCGCGCCCGGAAATGGACCGCAAGGCCGCCGAGTGGATCGCTAACCGGCCGGCAGAGTTGACTGAGGACGAGGCAACGCGGATTACGCAGGCCGCGAAACGAGGCGAAACGCTGTGGGTTCCGGATGAGTTCGTTCTGAAGTTTGAGGGCGGCAAAACGATCACGGTTGGCGAAGTCCTGGCTAGCCCCCAAGCGTGGAACCGTAAGGCAAAGGTCATGCATCCGTTTTACGGTAGTGAGCGCGGCAAAGGGATCATATACACACTGCCGCGCCGCACGCACCCGAACGAGCGCCCGCAAATCGCGTTCAAGGATCACGGCGAGCACCAGATTTACCTAGGCAAGAGGCCGGAAAAGACAGCCGCGCCAACGGCGAACGCCGAAGGTAAAAAAGCCGCGCCGAAGTCCAGGTCTCACGGATGGGAAGTCATCCCCGGCAAGGGTGTTTTTGTCAAGAAAAAGGAAAAAGGAGACGGCGGCAATTTTTCAGAATTCACTGAATTCGTCTGTTCTGAGTTAAAAATTCTCGCACGCACGGAAGACGTGAATGGGCGCGACATCGGCGGCAATGACGGCGTACTGGTGGAACTGCAGCACCAGCGCGAAAAAGACACGCGCCAGCTGTGGCTCGCGATGGACCGCGTACACAGCGCGCCGGAATTGAAACTGGACCTCGTTCGAGCAGGGCTCTACGTCAACACGGCAGTGCAGACGCACACCGCGCTGCTGAGTCGCTACATCAACGAAAATTTGCCTGATAAATGGGTTGATGCGAGCGAAAAGACCGGCTGGTGCAAAGGTTCGTTCGTGTTGCCGCAGGAGACCGTTGGACCGGGCGAAGTTGTGTTGCAGTCAACGGGCGGGCGGGCCGAGTATGCGCCAGGTGGGACGCTCGAAGGGTGGCAGGAAGCGGCGAAATTGTCCGCAGGAAACCCGGTTGCCGTTCTTTCCCTCTCAACGGCATTTGCGGCACCATTGCTGCGGGGTTTGGGCATTCCAGGCGCGGGACTGCACCTGTTCGGAGACAGCTCTAGCGGCAAGTCTACATGCGCTGAGTGGGCGGCGAGCGTATGGGGCGGCGAGGGCTATACCCACAAATGGAACGCGACCGCAAACGGTCTGGAAGGTCTCGCGCTCGGCCACAACGACACGTTGCTGTATCTGGACGAGATCGCACGCGCGGACCCGGACGTGCTAGCTGGGTCAATTTACGCGCTGGCAGATGGCAAAGGGCGCGAAAAGCTGAACAAAAACTCCACCTCACGACCCGCTGCGACGTGGCGCGTATTCGTCCTTTCAACAGGAGAAAAGACGGCGGAAACGTATTGTGGACGCAGCAAGGTGGAACTCGATGCGGGGCAGGACATACGCCTCGTTAACGTGGAAGCGGTGGGCGCGCACGGCGCGTTTGACTCGCTACACGGTCACAGTAACGGGGAAGGTCTGGCATTGGCCGTAAAGGCCGGTATCGGACGCCATTACGGCCATGCCGGCCGCGCGTTCGTGGCGCAACTGATAACCGAAGCAACGTCCGAAGACCTGGTTGAAGCGCATCAGGAAGTGAGGAAGGAGTTTGACGCCATTCCGGGGCAGGAGTCGCGCGTAGCGCGCGTATTTGCGACCGTAGCGCTTGGCGGGGAACTCGCAGCGCAATGGGGCATCGTGCCGTGGGAAGCAGGGGAAGCGACGCGCGCAGCCGTCAAGGCGTTCACGACATGGAAAGACGACCGCTCGGCGGCAGGCGGTTTGGGCGAGGACGCGCGCATCCTGGAAAAGATCACGGCATGCCTGAATGCGCATGGCGGATCGAGGTTTCAGAAAATTGACACAGCGGACGCGGTGCGCGACCAGATGGGTTATTGGGACACGGACGCGGCCGGACGCCGGTTTTACCTGTTCACTGCGTCCGGACTGCAGGCGGCGACTCAAGGGTACGCAAAGAAGCGCGTAATTCAGGCACTGGAGAAGGCTGGCGCTATCGTGAAGCACCAGAATAACGGCGCGGGCAGGCCACCACGCCCCGACGTCCGGACTTGGCTCGCTACAGGCTACGAGAGGCTGTACTACGTCGCGCCGTGGATGCTGAGCGGCGACGCGGACCTCGCTGTACCGCCGCCAGTCGAAGCGAAAGTGCCCTTCACGATTGTGAAATAGGGCATTGCACCCGCTAGGCGGTCATAGTAGTATTCGTTTAGTTTAATTTAGCAGAGGAAAAGATGAGGGCATACGGAGAGACGGCCGCCTACTTCGCTGTGGTGGAGTTGCTGGCCTTGGGCGTCAATCAGAACGATATCGAGCGCCGCACGCAGGAGGCAGGCCACCGCGTGGCGCAGTCGATCGTCTCAGTCATCAAGCTGAAAAAGAGCGACCGGCCGTCATGGCGTACTGTTGACGTTCTACAGCGAGTGCTGGAGAACGTGAAGGCTGAACGCGCCGCCGAACTCGCGAAGGAGAAGGCGGCATGAAGGCAATCCAGACACGCTACAAAGGGCACCACTTTCGAAGCCGGACTGAGGCGCGGTGGGCTTGCTTCTTTGATGCCCTTGGGCTGAAGTGGGAGTACGAGCCAGAAGGTTTTGACTTGGGCAGTGCGGGCAGATATCTGCCTGACTTCAGGGTTCACTACCCCGGCTGGAAGCCGGTGTGGTTTGAGGTCAAAGGCGATCTGGACGCGATCACTGAGGAAGAGTGGGCGAAGATGGAGGCGTTCGGATCTGAAGACCTTCTGATCCTTCTGCACGGTAAACCTGCGGCGCGGGCGTACTTTGAGCCGGTCGGCCCGCGCAAGGCGCTTGAGCAGTACGCCAAGGAGAAAGAAGACTGGGGATTTAGCGACCAAGATGTGACCAACCTGCGCGATAGCGGCTGGTTTGAGGAGGGTCCGGAGTGGCTGGGCGAGTACAGGTCAGGCTACTTTCTGTGGAGCGATGACTCGTACCTCGCGCGGTGGGAGCAGGAGGAAGGGCTTATAGACGGCTTGGGAGACAGCTACGACCTGCTTGAGCGCGCCGTCAACGCCGCGCGGTCTGCAAGGTTCGAGCACGGAGAGTCAGGCGCAACGTAAGTAACTCAAAATCAGTAGAAATACGGGTTTACCCCTATTTCACATAGCTATAAATAGCCTATACTTAGTTTCATCAACACATCACCCGGAGCCCACACCATGTCCCTGCTTCACGCCCTAGGGCAAACCCTTTTCAGCAACGCCAACTTCAACCGAGCGCGCCGCCTGATCGTTCTCACCCAGGACGGCAGCTTCGAGGGGGAGTATATGGATCACGCGGACGGCGCGCTTACGATCACGCTGTGGGCGAGCAGCGGTCCGACCGGCAACACGCTGCTGATCCCGGAAAGCGAAATCCGGATGATCGAAATTGACTGGCTCGACACTTACGGCTTGGTCAATGACGACGAAGTTGCGCGCGTCGCGGCGGCCGTGCGCCGGCAGGCAGGTTGATCCGCGTTCAATGAACGCCACCGTTCGCGTTACGTGAACACTCACCGGAGTTGAACATGAAAGCCTATCGCGGATACCGCGCGAGCAACCGCAACCTGAAGCCGACGCTCGACGTGATAGCGACTGCTGGCCCGGGCGCAGGAAACACTGTGCGATTGAACCTGTTCACGAACGACCTCACCGTGTTCCGGGTGGAAATGACGAGCGAGGAGGCACAGACGCTCGCAAGAGCGCTGCAGGTCACCGCAGGTCACAAGTTTTAGGAGCCCGCCATGAAACACCAGCCAACTCTCACCGCTCTCCCTGACGTTCCGACCACGATCGGCACATGGGTTCGTGTCGACCGTGTTGCGCGCCACGAGGAGCGCGTGACGTTTCGCGTGACCTATGAGACGCCAGTCGGCGGGACGGTCGCGCATCGGTTCTCGACGCAGCGCCTTGCGACGGAGTACGTGAAAGCACTGCTGGGGACTAATCCGTGGGCGGCGGTTCACGAGGGCCGCACGGTTACACATTGAGGGTTACAGAATGACCACGCAGAAAAAGCTGAATAAAGCGGCGCGCGAGGAAAACCGCGCATATCGACACGTTCAACGCCTTAAGCGGTACGGCAGTCGGCGCGTCAAGGTTCTGATAAAGCGGCTCTCCAGGGAGCACAACGCGCGGGACGTGCTGGATGGGGTTCGCACCGTTACACATTGATTTTTGTAACAGGCTGTAACAGGCCTATACTTGAAACACAAAACGAAGCCGGGGGATTTTGCCGTGAGTCAGACCGCGAAGGATTTGATCGAGCTACGCCGCGACGCGCCCGCGTCGGAGGAGTTGAAACGCCTCGCGCTGAACCTGATCGCGCCGGGCGTGCGTTCCGACCGGACAGGAGGCTGAAATGTCCCTCTTTGACCCTTTCGGCTTCTGGCGTGCCGTGCAGACCTCATGGCACGATCAGCGCGTCGCTTTCTGGTACGCGCGCACCGACGCGACGACTTTCCTGCAATGGCGCGAGCCGTCGCTATCTCAAGCGCCAGGCGTGCCCAACATTCCGGGGTGTTAATCATGAGCTATCGTGAAATGGCATTCGTCAGAGGCGTGCGCGACGCGGCGCACGGCACGCCTTGCCCGTACAAGCGCGAGACGGTCGAGTGGTTCGCCTGGCTCGACGGCTTCAGCGCTTACTTCACGCGGGAGGGCATATGAGCCTGCAAACGATCATCGCTCTCAGTTGCATGACGGCCGTCGCGGCCTGCACCGCCGCTATCGTGACAGTAGATAGCCTGTTTAACTTGCTCGGGGAGGGCTTGCTATGAGCGCCGTTCTGGATGCATGGTGGAAGCGAGTTCCCGTCGTGACGACGCAGGAACGCTGCAACGAATGCGACACGCTCAGGTCGGGCGTCGTGAAGCGCGACTACTGGACGCCAACGGGCAAGCGGGTTCACACCTGCTGCGACGCTTGCGCGAAGGAATTATCCAGACGATACTATCCTCCTCAAGCGTATTTGTAGGTAGTTTCACTGATGCGCTCGAAAGAGCGCATTTAGCGCTTGCACTAAACAATAAAGTACGTATAATTAGCTTCATTGGAACCCACACGGAGCAAACGCCATGAAAATGCACCCCAAGCCGATGATCCGCCACACGCTGCCGGTGATCGAGTGCGCGGCCACGGTAGAGCGCTCATACCAGAACCCGCTGCCTGTGCATATCGTGCTGTCGATCGACGGTAAAACGCAGCGTGTGTGCATGCTGGAATCGGAGGCCAGGCAGCTGGCGGTTAGCTTGCTGGGCGCGAGGAGTTGACTATGACCGTACGAAGTTGGTCCCAAGACCGCTACTGGAAGAAGGTCGGCAGCGCCCGCTGGCAACCGATGCGCTACGTCACCGGGCCGGGAAATGCAGTTGACTCCAGGCTCACGAATCTCAGACTGTTCGCGCTGGAAACGACCGAAGTGCTGGCGCGATTCGTGAAGCACGTACCGCAAAACTGATCCACCCACTGAAACGAGACCCACACCATGAAAAAGAAACTGCTGCCCCTCCTTCTGGCTCTCCCGATCGCCGCGCACGCTGGCGCTATGCCTTCCTGGTTCCAGCTGGAAGCAGGCCTCGGCGCCGCGAAAGCGACCGATGTCGACGGCGTCTGGACGCAACACAACGTCGCCGACAATCACGAGCGCCTGACGACCCCGGCTTACCTTCTGGGAGTGACCGGCGAGGCCTACGCGCACGGCGGGTTCTCGCTGGGCTATCACGCCGATTACGTCTACATAGGCGCGCAGCGCGCGAACTGCTCGTGCGTGTCGGATGAGGCCTACGCTGCGCACAGTTACAAAAGCGCGATGGTGGGCCTTGCCGGTTCCGGCCACGTGCAAGGCATCGCGCTCACTGTCGAGCCGGGTTATACGTGGCATGGCGTACGCGTCGCGGCCGAGGCTGGCCCGTTCCTGTTCTGGAACACGTGGCGCGAAGTGGTCTACACCGATCCGCAACAGCACGTGAAAGCGGACCCGGGAATGAGGGTGGGCTACGTGTTTGGCGGCCGCGTTGAGCGTGGCAACTTCAGCGTGAGCTACCGCTATTACACCCACATTGAGCGCAGCACCGGACAGTTTCCGGGACTGGTGAGCAACATGCACACGCTAATGGCTGTGTATAAGTTCTGAGGACGCTATGCCCATCCCGATCACTGCGATGTACACCGCGCGCTTTCATATCGTGTACAACCAGCCCTCCACTCGGGAGCACTGGGAGCGTCTGAACGAAGTTATCCGGGAGTCTGCGCTACCGTTCGAGCTTGACGACGAGAATACGCGCTGGTTCATCCACTCGAAGGCAGTCACGGGCGCGTACGCAGGCGCTGATCGTGAGCAGGTAGAGCGCGCCGCCGCAAGGCTGGAAGCACGGCTCGCCCGCATGCGCATCGCCAAGCTTGTCACCGAGGACGAGTGGATTGAGATGCACCCTGAGTCAACTGCTGCGAGGACAAAGAAATGAAAATAGACGATCCGGAACTCGTTGAGGAAATGCTCGCGACCATTGCCGCGCTGCAAAGACAGAATGACGCAGTCGGCTGCACGCGAATCCGCCACAGGATCAGCGAGTATGTTGTGCGCATTCGCCTGCTGGTGCGCGACGGAAACGAGAGAGCGCTGAACGGAGGTAGCGCACGTGCCTAACCACCTGATTCCGTTTAAAGAGCTTTTCTACGGAGAGGAACTAGCGCAGAAGCTGCTGGACTACGCCGTCCTAACCAACGAACCCCAGTCCATCCTGTTCGCCCTGACTAACCAGCGAGACTCAAGAGCCAGAATGAAAACTTTCGAACCCACCGAAGACACCATCTCCCTCCACGGCCTGGGCTTTATCCAGGTCAAGCTTGGCGGCAAGCAGCGTTTGCATGTCTGGCATCCAGACCTGCCGCGCCGCTCGTGCTTCGAGCATTCAGCGATTCACGATCACAGGTTCAGCTTCACAAGCCGCGTGCTGGTGGGAGAGCAGATCAATATCGACTACGTGAGCGACCGGCGCGCACTTGAGCCGACTCATACCGCCTATCTGCATGAGGGTCCGCGCGCCGCCCACGGCGGCCGGCCTTGGATCGAGGACTACCGGCTTCTACTGCGGCCCAACTACCGCCAGATCGTCCAAGCGGGCCACGAATACAACGTCCCCGCCTACGCGTTCCACGCCACTGAGCCGGGCGGCGACGGCCGCGTCGCTACGCTGATGACGAAGACGTTTGAGGGAGTGAGCGGCGCGCACAGTTGCTGCGAGATTGGCGTCGAGCCGGATGACGCTTTCGACCGCAAGCAGGTATCCGCAGGGCAACTGTGGCTGTATGTGACCGAAGTGCTGGGGAGTGCAAAGTGACATTGGTATTAGCGGTCTGCACTTTGGGGACTTGCAGCGTCTCGCTTCTTATACTCGGAGTGACCATCACAGTGTGCGCAATAAGAAGTGCAAGGTGATCCGCTCAATCAGATCTCCCCGCCACCAACACACGGAATAGCCGTATAAAGCCCTTTCGCCCTATTGCTATTATCATTAAACGCGCCTACACTGAATCCTCATACCCAACACGGACAACCCACAACATGGCCGACACCAATTTCAACCCCACTTCTGGCGTCTCCCGCACGCTCGATGCGCTGCTCGCCAAAATCGTAGACGGCAGCTACGGCGACGCCCTGCCGCCGCAGGACCAACTGGCGCTCGAATATAGCGTGAGCCGCACAGTCATGCGGGAGGCGCTGGTGATCCTGCGCTTCTGCCACGTGTTGACCATCCGGCCGAAGACGGGCACGAAAATCAATGACCGCAGCATGTGGAGCACGGCGATCCTGTCGCTGGCGCACGAGGTGGAAAAGTGATCGACCCACTGCGCGGCACCGGCCGCACCACGAAACAGATGCTCGACGCACCACAGGGCGCGGTATTTATCTCTGCCCACGCAGGCTCGACCAGCTATGACTGGGGTCTCGCGCAGGAATCTGGCCGCACAGACCTGAGAGTCGTCGCACCCACCTGGCTGACTAACCAGAGTTGGCGCGGCCTGTCGTTCACCGGTATTGTCGTCGACCACGCCGCACGCCTGAACGTGGCTGAAAAACACGCATTGCAAGGCGCCCTCACGCGCGTAAGGAGCATGAAGTGAAATTCCAGATTTTCAGAACCTCGCAGGGAACGGACAGCGACGAAGCTCCCGTCGATGGCGCGGTAATCGAGCAGCGGCCGCGCGTAGACCGGCGCACCGTGGACGACCTATCCAGGCTGCGTTTTGGCCGCGATACCTGGTACACACACGGCACCAACCACCGCGTCGAAGGCGGGTGCATCTTGCGCGACATGGAAATGCGCAGCATATGGGTCATCGAGATAGCCTCGCTGGAAGCGTTGATGACTCTGGTGGGAGATGACGAGATTGTGCTTGGCGCAGGCGTCATTGAGATTTACGACAACTACAGGGAATGATCATGCACCGCAACAGCATCAAGTACAAGGATGTCTGGGCCGCGCCCGGATCAACGCTGCACAAGGCGTTGACGGACAAGGACATGGAACTGGCCGAGCGCGTCTACCGGCAGTGTGAGAAGGAAGCGCGCGAACTGGTCGAGATGGCGCGTTACAGGGACTGGCCGCCCAAAGGATTATGGGACGGCATGACGGCGCAAGGAGAACCCAAGGTCGTTATTCCCGGCGTCTTGCGCGGGCCTGACGCGTACGCACTGGCAAAAGGAGAACCCACGAAATGATCTACCCAAAACCCATAGTCGGACAACCTGTCGGGTTTGTGCCCGCAAACCGACGCGACAAGCCGCAGGACCTGGTCGTTACCAAGGTTGGCCGCAAGTATTTCGAATGCGGCCGACACAATGTGTTCCATCTCGATTCCTGGCGCGAGAGGTCGGATTACGCTACGGCAGGCCGCGCGTACTTGGATCAGGCGCAGCATGCTGACGCCGTCGAGCGGCAGAAATACTGGGACGCGTTACAGCGCGCCGTCAGGGATGAAAGACGCGCGCCGTCTGGAGTGAGCGTGGACGCTATGCGCCGAGCGGCCGCGATTCTGAACATCAAATTCGAGAAGCCGGAATGACCTACGGCATCGTCGCAAACGTCGCCAGTGACCGCGTGCTTCGTACCGGCGCGCGGGTCTGGATTCACCGCTGCAACGGCGATGCAGCGTGCCCGGTCGTGTCAGGCATCAGCAAGAGCGGCAGGGTCGTCGAGAAGTACACGCATTACAAGCGACTGGTGAATTTCCGCTCGGCGTGGGTTCCAGACCACATGCGAGGCCGCGTCGTCTGGCAATGGGACGACCGCACCAACGCCGAGGAACGCGCTGCGTGGCTGGCTGAAATGTGGCTGGGCGTGCGTTACTTCAGCCGGGACGGTAAGACGCTGCTACAGGACGGCGTTACGGAAGGCGCAGTATTTGACCGATACAGGAACACGAAATGAAACTCCCTAACCTCACTCTCCTCACTCAGTCTGCCACCCACTCCGGCTGGAAGGCCGAATTCCCGTCCGCGTATGCTCGCAACGGGTCGGTTTACCGCGTGACGACCTACCCCGACAGCGACGAGATCCACGTCACGTCCTGGGTGCGTAACACACGCGTCGTCAATGCCCGGCGCATTGAGCAGATTCGAGCAGGATTGCGCAGATTCTAAGGAGACTGAGCAGATTCGGGAAGAACTGAAACATGCTGCATAGAACGTTTTCGCTTGCACAAAACTAAAAACGTGATATAGTTAGCTCACTTACACGGAGAGCCCATGAAATACTTGTTTGCAGCCTGTTTCGTTGCTATCCTGGCTCTCTGTGTCGTTGCCACGATTGCAGACTTCGCCACCATTTACGGACTCCTCACCAAATGAACGCACCCACACTCAAAACCATCGAAGACCGCGTTAAATCCCTTGTCGGCACCCAGTTCGGCGTCGCGCCTGAGCAGATCGATCTGGCCGCCAACCTGGAGAAGGAATATGACGGCGACTCTCTCGACGTCGTAGAACTGACGATGGCGGTCGAAGACGAGTTCGGCATTGAAGTGTCTGATTCGGATATGTTCAAGTTCACGACCGGCCAGGCCATCGCGGACTACGTGCGCGAGCAGAAATGAAAGCACGCTGGTGGACCGCTGCGTTTCTGGTGTCGCTCGCAATGTGGGCGGCGATGCTTTACCCGCTTTGGAGGGATTGGCTGTGAGTAAAGAACGCATTGCAACACTGGTAGCGAATCTGAGGGAAGCAGACGACTTCGGACAGTTCGCTCCAGATATGACGCCTTGTCGCTCTGTCGTGGCACAACTGCGCGAGTTACTGGATTACCTGAAACCGGACGAAGGCACGGAGCCGTTCCCGTACCAAAAGACGTTCGATGCCATCGCGGCGGCAACGTTCGTATCTGCTGGACATATCGCAATCTCGGTTGCCAAGTTCGTGGAGGCGTTCGGAGCCACCGACGCAGCCGCACCAGCACGGACGGACGAGAGGACCACACAGGATGCCGTCGCGCTCGACACGCGCCTGAGCCAGATTTGTGACGAGGTGCTCACGGACTTGCCCGGTTTGGGCGTCGATATGGGGACAGCGTTCGCCAAGGAGGTTGCGGTGCGATTCGCTCAGCATCTGGATGAAGGTAGTGGGCAGTCCATTGAGCAGCGCCTCCAAACCCTGCTGGCAGACGCTGCGGCCGAAGGCCTGAAGGTAGAGGTCTGGCTGCACTCGGTCAAGCCGCTGGCGATGGGCAACCACATCATGCTTTCCAGCGTACGGCCAGCACGGTACCCGGTCGTGGAGACGCATGCGCAAGGAGAATCAGAGTGAGTCACGAACTCAAAAACTGCCCGTTCTGCGGCGCGGCGGCGGAAATTGGATATGACGCAGGCAACGAAACCCGACCGCAGAGGTGGTGGGCGGCGTGCACGGACAAGATCCGGTGCGGCACCCAAGATCGAGGGTTCCAAGGTAGTAATACGTGGGGCGGCCTAGGAGACCTGAAGAAGATGGACGCGGACGCACAGAGCAACGCGGCATCACACTGGAACCGCCGCGCAGGAGAATCAAAGTGACCCACGACTCAACCAATCAGGAAGGTTTCGAGCGCTGGGCCGAGCGGCAAGGCCTAGTTCTGACGACTGCGCAGGGCGTAGACGCGATGTTCCGCACCTA
>Ga0137380_10004050_pt1 | contig 12841 bp, 2 predicted proteins | sample SagtaG_17_FD_104809 | JGI IMG/M metagenome (GOLD analysis project Ga0137380, IMG submission 104809) | Vadose zone soil microbial communities from Sagehorn Ranch, Mendocino, California, USA - Sage2_L_100_16 metaG | ecosystem: Environmental > Terrestrial > Soil > Vadose zone | place: USA... | reverse complement strand
TTTGAATTACCCATTCACGGGTGCAGACGCCGGGATCCACACCTTCAGCTCCGCCGTCACGCTGAAGACGGTCGGTACTCAGACGATCACGGTGACGGACGCGACGACGGCGTCCCTGACCGGAACACAATCCGGGATCCAGGTCGTCACGAATGATCCAGTGAGTCTAGTGATGTCTGGTTTGCCATCTGCTCCAGACTTGCTTACCGCTGGAGTCGCCAGGACAATTACCGTATCTGCGCGCGATGGCGCTCAGAATGTCGCTAGGAACTACGCTGGCACCGTTCATTTGACATCGACTGACGCGCAGGCGGACTTGCCCGCAGACTACACGTTCACTACCGGTGCCAACTGCGGCTCGAGTCCATGTGACAACGGCGTGCACTCGTTCTCCGTCATTCTGAGGACCTCTTGCCGCGGAGAGATCTGCTTCGATCCGTTTCATCTGCCGCCGAAAGTCCAATCGATAACTGCCCAGGATACTCTGTCCAGCTCGATCAGGGGGACGGCGTTTACGTCGGTTACCGCAGCGGATGCTGCGGTGATCGCGGTCTTCGGATTTCCGTCCCCAGTCACTGCCGGCGACGTCAAGTGGTTCTACGTGCAGGCTCAGGACATCTATGGGAACGTTGCACTACGTTCAGGTGACGTCACGTTGACCTTCTCTGATCCGCTCGTCGGACCGTACACCTTTACCCTCGGTACGGTCGGGACGCAGGTAGCTACGTGGCTGCTCACTGCCGGTGTGCAGAGCATCAGCGCGACCGACGGAATTCTACCCGCGTTGCCACAGAATGGAATTTCCGTCGTTCCCGGGCCCGCTTTCTTCCTCTCGATGACCGGAATTTCCAGTCTCGTTGGGGCGGGCGCATCCGAGACCCTCGTCGTGGAGGCGCAAGACTGGCCTGGAAACCGCTCAACGGGTTACGCGGGGACTGTTGCCTTCACGTCCAGCGATCCTCAAGCGACACTGCCAGCGAGCACCTCGTTTGCCGGTTCGGGTGGCGTCCAGACGTTCGCAAATGGGGTGACGCTGCGAACCGCTGGGACCCAATGGGTCGCCGCCGTCGACATTGCCGACGGAACGCTTACAGGATCGATCGTGGGAATCTCGGTTGCTGCGGGTGTTGCCACTTCTTTTGCCGTGACGATCTCGCCATCCACAGCGCTTACGGCGGGAGTGCCGGCACAGGCAACCGTGACGGCGCTCGACCCCTACGGCAACGTCGATTCGGGGTACTCAGGGACGGTCCACTTCACCTCGTCCGATTCGTTTGCGGTTTTGCCTCCGGACCTCACCTTCGTTCCAGGAGACATGGGTGTAGCGACAGTTTCCGGGGTGACCTTCAGGACGGCCGGGTTACAGAGCCTGAGCGCGGCCGATACGCTGAGCCCGTCCCTGAACGGGACGCAGAGTGGCATCAGCGTGGTGGCGGCCTCGCCGGCGTCGTTGATGGTTTCGGGACTCACGACACCGCGCACGGCGGGTGCGCCTGGAAGCGTCACGGTGACTGCTCTCGATGCGTTCGGGAACGTCGCCACGGGGTATCGCGGGACGGTGGGATTCGCCTCGAGTGATCCGCAGGCGGTGCTTCCCGCCGTGACCGCGTTCACCGCTGTGGATGCGGGGACGCGGCCGTTCGTGGTCACTCTCAAGACGGCCGGGACGCAGTCAGTGACCGCGACGGACACGGTGAACGCGTCGCTCACGGCTTCGCAAACCGGAATCTCCGTCACTTCCGCGGGTGCCGCGAGCCTCATCGTCAGCGGCGTCGTGAGCCCGATCGAGGGCGGTGCTCCGGCAAGCGTGACGGTCGATGCGCGCGACGCGTACGGGAACCGTGCGACGGGATACCTGGGCACGGTCGCGTTCACGTCCAGCGACACCCAGGCCCTCCTGCCACCTCCGTATGCGTTCCTCGCAGCGGACTCGGGGCTGCACACGTTCGCGGGCGCCGTCCGATTCGCCACGGCTGGCACGCAGTCAATCACCGCGACGGACACTGTGGTCTCGACGATCACCGGAACGCAGACCGGGATCTCGGTGAGCGACTCGTCGCCGCCAGTCTGGCCGGCTGGGTCGAGCTTGTCCGGGACAGGCACGTCGACGACCACGGCCCACCTCGTGTGGACCGCCGCGACGGACAACGTGGGCGTGACTGCGTACCGCCTCTACCAGAACGGGACGCTGGTGCAGACGCTCGGAGGAGCCACCCTAGCAGCCGATGTGTCCGGTTTGACGGTGGGGGTGGCGACGTTCTTCCAGGTCCAGGCCGGCGACGCCGCGGGGCACTGGACCACGAACGGCCCGACGGCCTCGGTCGCGACCGTCCCACCGGATCCGGTCCTGGTCGCGCCGCCCATCGACACTTCCGTGGCGACGAACACGTACGATGCGAGCTCGTTCATCTACTCCGGGACCAATCCGATCCAGACGGGCGTCGCTCCGGGGACGATCCAGCCGACCCAGGTCGCCGTGCTCCGCGGGACGGTCCACGATCGCGCCGGGCAGCCGCTGTCCGCGGTACGGATCAGCGCGGTCGGCCGCCCGGATTTCGGGCAGACGTTCACACGTGTCGACGGAGCATTCGACTTCGTCGTGAACGGCGGTGGGTTGGTGACGCTGAGGTACGAGCGTGCCGACCTGCTTCCGTCGCAGCGGCAAGTGACGCCCGACTGGCAGGACTACACGACGCTGCCCGACGTGGTCCTCGTGCCTCAGGACCAGCTCGTCTCGGTCATCGACATGGGAAGCACGAACACGCAGGTGGCGCGCGGCAGCGTCTCCAGCGACGACATCGGCTCGCGCCAGGCGACGGTGATCTTCCCGCCCGGCACCGGCGCGACGATGAAGTTGCCCGACGGGTCGATGCAGACCTTGGGTACCTTGCACGTCCGCGCGACGGAGCTCACGGTCGGGCCCAATGGACCTGCCGCGATGCCCGGTCCCTTGCCGCCCTCGAGCGCGTATACCTACGCCGCCGCGCTCACCGCGGACGAAGCGCTGCAGGCAGGCGCGACCAGCATCCAATTCACGCAACCGGTCTACGGTTACCTCGAAAACTATCTCGCGTTTCCAGTCGGCTTCGTCATTCCGTCAGGGTCTTACGACACCGCGGGCGCGCGGTGGGTGCCGGAGGCGGACGGCAAGGTCGTGGAGGTGCTGAGTGTCACGAACGGTCTTGCCGATCTCGATACGAACGGCGACGGCGTTGCGGACGACGCAGCCACGCTTGCGAGCCTGGGCGTGTCGAACGCGGAGTTGGCGCAGCTCGCGACGCTCTATCCGCCGGGCCAGAGCCTCTGGCGTGTGCCGCTCCAGCACTTCAGCTTCATTGACTGGAACATCCCTCTCGGGATCCCAGATGGCACCACACTTCCCGATCTTTCTCCGGATCCCGGCGGACCGCCGGCCATATGCTCGGAGACCGAGACGAAATGCATCCTCGAGGTGCAAAACCAGATCCTCGGTGAAGCCCTGCCGATCGTCGGGACACCCTACCAACTCTATTACAACAGCGGGCGCGTACCTGGCCGACGAGCGAATTACCGTCTCAACATCGCGATGCCAGTCCCGAAAATGGTCGACATTTCGCGCGCGATCAAGCTGTGTCTTCCCAATCGAACGCCCGAATGCCAGCCCGTCACACCGGCCACTTCACGGATTCGCGTCGACAGCACTGTAACTATCCGAGTTGCGGGACGGACGTTCGTACGCCGGACAGATCCGATCAACGATCCGGCCGGTGGCAGTTCGTCGCCGTGGCTGTTCGAGTGGGATGGAAGAGATGCATACGGCCGGGAGCTGCAAGGCGAACAACCGGTGTCGGTCACGTCTTGCTACAACTACCCGGGGGTCGGATACAGCACGCCGGAAGAAAACGGAGCGTCCTTCGGTCAGCCTTCGTTAAATGGCGCGATCACCGTGTATCGGGTCGTGAGCGCGTTCTCCGCAGTGTTCGACGTGTGCGCCAGAGCAAAGACGTCGATCGGCGGGTGGAACGTCAAGCCAGCCGCGATCGGGGGATGGACCCTCTCTGCGCAGCACATGCTCGACGTACCGAACAGGACCGTCTATCGCGGCGACGGAGGTACCCAACGCGTCGACGACCTGAATCGGTACGTGGTCGACTTCACCGCCGGAACGGGTCGGCTAGGGCAAGCCGCAACGTTTCCGGACGGCGTCCCAGCCGCCTCGGTGGATCTCAATGTTCCCGAAGGCATGGTCGCCGGCCCTTACGGCTCCGTCTACTTCTCGGACGGCAATCGCGGAATCATCGCTCGCATCACACCCGACGGCATCCTCCACATCTTTGCCGGAAATCAGGATCGCAACGGCTCGAACGCAGACGGCGTCCTCGCCTCGCAAGCAAACCTGCGCTTTCCAGCAGGCCTCGCGCTCGCGACCGATGGAACGATGTACTACGTAGATGCGGACATGTCCCGCATTCGAAAGATCACACCCGATGGGCACGTCTTCACGGTCGCCGGAAGCGGCGCGTTCGCTTCGATCGGCTTCAGTCCGGATGGTACTCCTGCCCTTTCGGCCAGCTTGGCGCTCGACCGTCGTGGTCAGATCGCAGTCGCTCCTGACGGGACCCTGTACTTTGCCGAGGTGGCGAATCACCGCGTGCGGAAGATCGGACCAGACGGCATCCTTCGCACCGCGGCGGGGAGCGGCCCCGCGCCCGATTCGCAAGGCTTTGGAGCGTTCTCCGGCGACGGCGGGCCTGCGCTGCAGGCAAGGTTGAGCCGACCCCAAGGCGTGACGCTCGGGCCGGACGGTTCGGTCTACATCGCGGATAGCTGCAACCAGCGCGTGCGCAAGGTCACGCCCGATGGGATCATCACGACCGTCGCTGGGTCGGGCCTGAATTGCCAGTTGCAAACTCCGAAGTTCGGCGGCGACGGCGGTCCAGCCACGAGCGCGGGATTGGCATTCCCGTTCTTCTCGCTCGCGGTAGCCTCGGATTCGACTCTCTTCATCGCCGATTTTCCTCTGGCCACGATTCGTAGAGTCACTCCGCAGGGAGTGATCGATACGGTTGCGGGCAATGGTTTCATCGGAGGAATCGGTTCGGGCGTGCCCACTTGCACCGGGAACAACTGCCCCGCCCCCGCCACAGCTCTGGGAAAGCCCGAGTCGGTCGCGCTTGGTCCAGCTGGCGAACTGTATGCTGGGCTCGGCGACAGCATGTTCCGCATCGCTCGCATCTTCGCTGCGACCGCAAAACGTACGGTGACCCTCACCAACATTCTCGTTCCGTCCTCAGATGCCAGCGAGGTGTACGTGTTCGACTCGCGTGGCCGGCACCTGCGCACGCTGGACGCTCTCACGAACGCCCAGTTGCAGCTCTTCGCTTACGACTCCGCCGGCCGCCTTACATCGATCACGGATCGCGACGGAAACGTCACGACGGTGCAGCGCGACGCGCAGGGGAATCCGACCGCGATCGTTGGCCCCTATGGCCAACAGACGACTATCACGGCCGACTCGAATGGCTACCTGCACACGGTCACGAACCCGAACAGCGAGATGGTGCAACTCCTCTACAAGCCGGTGGTCGCCGGCGACCCGCACACGGGCGGGCTGCTGACGCAATACACCAACGCTCGTGGCGGGCAGAGCCTCTACGAATATGACTCGGATGGTTTCCTCACCAAGGATACCCCACCGGATGGAAGCTTCGTGACGCTCGATCGCGGCGGCGTGCTCGGGCCGACGTCGGTGACCTACCGTACGGCGCTGGGCAGGACGAAGACATACGGCATCTCGCGTTCACCGACCGATGACATGGAAACGAGGACATCGCGAGACACTGCGGGGCTTCTCACGACGGTGAAGCGGAACCCGGATCAATCCACCTCCGTCACGCAGCCGGACGGGACCTCCGTCACGAGCACGCTGTCCCCGGATCCTCGATTCGGGATCCAGGCGCCGATAGCGACGACCACGATGCGCACACCTTCAGGCCTGACACGAACCGAGACACGGTCCCGAACTGTGAGCCTTTCGAATCCGAACGACCCGCTCAGTCTCACGTCGCTCATCGAGCAGGTTACGGTGAACGGCAGGACATCCAGGAACACCTACGAGGCATCAGCCAAGACGATCACGCAAGTTAGCCCTATGGGTCGCCAGACGGTGACGGCCTTCGACGCACAGGGTCGCGTGACTCAGGTGCAGTCCGCGGGTGTACTGCCACGGGTCGTCAGCTACGATCCCCGAGGTCGTCCTCAAACCATCACGCAAGGTACGCGGACTACCAGCGTGGCGTATCGGTCGGACGGATTGCCCGGCAGTATCCTCGATCCATTGCTCCAAAGCACGAGTCTTGCCTATGACCTCGCCGGGCGGCCGACGAGTGTAACCCTGCCTGATTCGGCCGTGTTAGGCATGACCTACGACGCGAATGGAAACCTGACATCGGTCACTCCGCCGGGTCGGCCGGCGCATGGTTTCACGTACACGGCTGGTGACCAAGACAAAGAGTACACCCCGCCCGACGTAGGACAGCCGCGCATCACTCACACCGATTACAATCTCGATCAGCAGGTAAGCAGCGTCTCGAGGCCCGACGGTGAAATCATCACTCCTACCTACGACACGGCCAACGGGCGCCTCACAGCAGTAACAACCAGCCGTGGCACTAATACGTACGCGTACAGCAGCGGCACCGGTCAACTTTCGAGCATAACGACTTTCGACGGCGTGGGCCTGAGCTACGGTTATAACGGCTCCTTGTTGAAGGACATCACCTGGAGCGGCCCGGTCTCCGGAAACGTGCACAAGACCTACGATTCGAATTTCCGGCTTTCGAGCGAGGCCGTGACGGGCGGCCAGACGGTAAACTTCGGTTATGACAATGACGACCTGCTCACCTCGGCAGGGGCGCTGACCCTCACCCGCGACCCGGTGACGGATTCTGTGACCGCGACGACGCTGGGCGCGATCAGCGAGACGCGCACGTACGACGCATACGGGGCGGAGCAGACGTACATGGTGACGGCGAATGGAACGACGCTCTACAGCGTGGACTACGGCACTCGCGACGGGCTAGCGCGCATTACCAACAAGACCGAGACGATCCAAGGCGAGACGCACGCCTACGGATACACCTACGACGCCAATGGCCGCCTGACGAGCGTCACGAAAGACGGGGCGACGAGCTCGCACTACGAATACGACGCCAATGGCAATCGCACGGTCGGTCCTGGCCTGACTGCATCACCGGTCTACGACAATCACGACCGGCTGCTTAGCTACGGGAACTGCACTTACACGTATAAGCCGGATGGTTCGCTGCAGGCCAGGACCTGCCTCGATGGCACGACTACCTACGACTATGATGCCTTCGGCAACCTGCGGCGCGTCACGTTGCCGACGGCCACGAAGGTCGACTATTTGATCGACGGTCAGAACCGGCGCATAGGCAAGAGGATCAACGGAACACTTGTCGAGAGTTTCGTGTACGAAGACGATCTCAGGAGAGTCGGCTGGTATGACGAAACGGGAAGCCTCAGAGCGCAGTTTGCATTTCGACAAAATAAACACGTTCCGGATGTCATGATCAAGGCGGGCCAAACCTACAAGCTCGTATACGATCAAGCCGGAAGCATTCGTGAGGTTGTCGCCTCGAACGGTACTATTGCTGAGCGTGTCGACTACGACGAATTCGGTAACATCATTTCGGATTCCGCCCCTGGCTTCCAACCGTACGGATTTGCAGGCGGCCTTAGAGATGTAGACACTGGACTCATTCGCTTCGGCGCCCGAGACTATGACACGGTGATTGGTCGGTGGGTGAGTAAGGACCCACTGCTTTTCAAAGGGGGCTCCTCAAATGTATACGAGTACGTTCACAGCGATCCCGTCAACTACATCGACCCAGCGGGACTTGGTGAGCAGTTCAACGGAGGCGGCGGCGGAGACTCCGGAGGCGCCGGTGGAGGCCGTTGCGACGATGGACAAGGAAACTGGGGCGCCTGCCCACCGCAGCCGCCCCTATGCGAACCGGAGCCTTTTGGGCCATGGCTCAACAAATGTCTGAATGCTTGCGCATTAGGAACCGAATATATGCAGAATAACTTCTGCAGCAAGTTATACCGCAATCCACAAATATACGCGATGTGCATGGCGGCGGCTGCCGCGGGCGAGGTCGCGTGTAACGGCTTCTGCTTTGCGCGTTGGGGCAAACGGTGAAGGGGACACTGATCGCTCAACGGAGATTCAAGGTTTCTGAAACACCAGCTGTGGTTGTCGTTTCCATGACCGCGCCAAGAAAAGTGCGCGGGATGCCCGCATTTGTGGTACACTTCGAGATCAGCGCGGCTGGAAGGCGCGCCGTTCACAAAGTTCTCGGCGTCGACCAGTTTCAGGCTCTCGATCTGGCCTTGAAATCAATCGGTCGCGAGTTGGACTCCGAGAGATATCGTGGACTTCGCTGGAAGTATGGGATGAGCCCCGGTGACCTTGGATTCCCTAGAAGTAGTGATCAGAAACTGCCTGCTCCCTTGGTAAGGGAGATCCAGGCGGCGGTTAAGGACTATCGCCGGCGAGCGAAGGCTCAGCGGAAGCGGAAGAGGTGAGGCATCAGCAAGGATCTTCTGGTCGGGGCGAGATGTGGGACCTTAGTGTTGAGACAACGGCTAAGGGGCCCTAGTGTGCCTGGCCGGGGCGGATTCGTATGCTCGACCTTCATCCAACCCGAGGAGCTGGCGCAGCACGCTGCCCGAGACAGGTTTGCCCCCAAGGCCACAGTCTGCGTTCCATTCCGCCTACGGTCCGTTAAGAGGTGCGCCGTCCTGCTCGTTGTACGCTTCGCGGGAAGCAAAGTGACGAACATTGAGGTGACCGGAACAGGATGGGTTCGGCGCTGCGCTGAAATGGTCCGTCAGAGGAAGGGATTCAAGCTGCACATACCGGACAGGTGGCGGGCGAGGCGCGCGTTCCGCTTGCTCGGATACGAATCACCTTCGAAGGTTCCGATACTGCTATCGTACTCAATTCCGCTGATAGCTGGCACATTGGGGGCGGCGATTGATGCTCGTTACAAACTGACTCCCCAGCAGCAGCTCGATGGGCTCGCTACTGATTCTAGCCACGCCGTCTTGAGTGGCTGCCACTGAGATCGGTCTGTCAACTGACCTGTACGCTGTGCGTCACGCCATCCCGAGCAGCTGCCGTAGCACGTAAGGCAGGATGCCGCCGTGGCGGTAGTACTCGACCTCGATGGGCGTATCGATCCGCACCGTGACCGGCACCTCGTCCGACTTGCCGGACTTGCGGTGGATGACCAGGCGGGCCTTGCCGCGGGGCTGCGGCTCGGCGATGCCGAGCAGATCGAACGTCTCGCTCCCGTCCAGCTTCAGCGTCGCCGCGTCGGTGCCCTCCGCGAACTGGCAGGGGAGCACGCCCATCATGACGAGGTTGCTCCGGTGGATGCGCTCGAAGCTCTTCGCCACCACCGCCTTGACGCCCAGGAGCGCGCTGCCCTTCGCCGCCCAGTCGCGGGAGCTGCCGGTGCCGTACTCGGAGCCGGCGAAGACCATGAGAGGGGTGCCGCGCTTCTGGTAGGCGAGGGAGGCCTCGTGGATGGAGGCCGTGGTGCCGTCAGGCTGGAGGATGGTCACGCCGCCCTCGACGCCCGGCACCATCAGGTTCTTGATGCGCACGTTGGCGAAGGTGCCGCGCACCATCACCTCGTGGTTGCCGCGGCGGGCGCCGTAGCTGTTGAAGTCCTCCACGGGGACGCCGTGCTCCTGCAGGTACTTGCCGGCGGGTGAGCTCGGCTTGATGGATCCGGCCGGGCTGATGTGGTCGGTGGTCACCGAGTCGCCGAAGATCGCCAGCGGGCGCGCCGCGCGGATGTCCTCGCGCCGGGCCGGCCGGTCCTTGAAGCCCTCGAAGTAGGGCGGCTCGCGGATGTACGTGGACTGAGGGTTCCAGGCGTAGACGAGGCCGGTGCCGGCGGGGATCTCGGACCACTCCCGGCTCTCGCGGGACAGGTCGCCGCCGTAGTTCTTCCGGTACATGTCGGCGTCCGCCACCGCGCCCAGGGCCTGGTTCAGCTCCTCGGGGGTGGGCCACACGTCGCGCAGGTACACGGGCTTGCCGTCGCGGCCCAGGCCGATGGGGTCCTTGTCGAGGTCGATGTCCACCCGGCCGGCGATGGCGAACGCGACCACCAGCGGCGGGCTCATGAGGAAGTTCGCCTTGATGCTCTGGTGGACGCGCGCCTCGAAGTTGCGGTTGCCGGAGAGCACGCTCGCCGCCACCACGTCGTTCTTGGTGACGATCTGCTCGACGTGCGGCTCCAGCGGGCCGGAGTTGCCGATGCAGGTGGTGCAGCCGTAGCCCACCGTCACGAAGCCGAGCTTGTCGAGGTAAGGCTGCAGGCCCGTCTTCTCCAGATAGCGCGACACGACCCGCGAGCCGGGCGCGAGCGAGGTCTTCACCTCGGGCCGCACGTTGAGCCCCTTCTCGACCGCCTTCTTCGCCAGGATGCCGGCGGCGAGCATCACCGACGGATTCGAGGTGTTGGTGCAGGAGGTGATCGCCGCGATGAGCACGTCGCCGTGCCCGATGTCCACCGGCACCTTGATCGGGTGCAGCTCTTGCGGCGGCACGCGGTCGGGCGTGGGCCGGTTGGTCATCATCTCGGTCTCGGTCAGCGGGTTGGTGTCCTTGTGCGTGAGGCCGTTGGTCTTCACCTCCGGCACGGTCTCCGGGTCCTGCGCGCCGCCGCCGGTGACGGTCTCCACCGGCAAGGGCTCGGCGACCTCGTGGAAGCGCTTGCCGATCTCGTCCTTCGGCTTGCCGTAGCCGTTGGGCGCCGGCGCCTGCAGCAGATCGAGGAACTTCCCCTTCAGCGAGGGCAGCTCGATCCGGTCCTGGGGCCGCTTGGGCCCGCTGACGCTGGGCTTTACCGAGCCGAGGTCCAGGTCGAGCACCTGCGTGTAGTCGATCTGTCCCTTCTTCGGAATGCCGAAGAGGTCCTGCGCCTGGTAGTAGGCGCGGAGGCGGTCGACCAGCTCCTTGGGGCGGCCCGTCGCCAGGAGGTACTGGCAAGTCAGCTCGTCGACGGGGAAGTAGCCCATCGTGGCGCCGTATTCGGGCGCCATGTTGGCGATGGTGGCGCGCTCGGGTACCGCCAGCGCCGCTGCGCCCTCGCCATGGAACTCGACGAACTTGCCCACTACCTTCGCCTTGCGGAGCATCTCGGTGACGGTGAGCACCAGGTCGGTGGCGGTGACGCCCGCGCGGATCTTCCCGGAGAGGCTCACGCCCACCACGTCGGGCGTGAGGATGTAGACCGGCTGGCCCAGCATGGCAGCTTCGGCCTCGATGCCGCCCACGCCCCAGGCGACGATGCCCAGGCCGTTGATCATGGTGGTGTGCGAATCGGTGCCGACCAGCGTGTCGGGGTAGACCACCCCGTCCTGCTCGAGGATGCCCTTGGCGAGGTGCTCGAGGTTCACCTGGTGCACGATGCCAATGCCGGGAGGGACGATGGTGAGCCCGTCGTACGCTTGCATGCCCCACTTGAGGAACTCGTACCGGGGCCGGTTGCGCTTGAACTCGATGGCCATGTTGAGCTGCAGTGCATTCGCCACGCGCGTGAAGTCGACCTGCACGCTGTGATCCACCACCAGGTCGACCGGCACCTCGGGTTCCACGAGCTTCGGGTCCTGCCCGGCGCGCTTCACGGCGCTGCGCATGGCGGCCAGGTCGACGACCAGCGGCACGCCGGTGAAGTCCTGCAGGAGGACGCGCGAGACCACGAAGGGGATCTCCTCCACCCGCTCGCCGCGCGGCTGCCAGGAGGCGAGGTTCTTCACGTCCTCCTCGCGCACCCGCTTGCCGTCCAGGTTGCGCAGCAGCGACTCGAGCACGATGCGCAGGCTGACGGGCATCCGCGCGACGCCGGGGAACTTCTCGCGGGCGGCGGGGAGCGAGGCGAGGCGCGCAATCTTGCTTCCCGCGCGGAGCTCCTTCAGGTACGGGCTGGGCATGATGTCCTTCTCCGTTCGCTGCGGGATCTAGTCCAAAGCGATGCGCTGTGCCACAGCCGTTTCGCCCCTCAGTCGGGTGGGCCGAAATGGAGCGGCCCGCCGCGCGTATGATCGTCGCGTGCGCGCGCCACCGATCCGATTTCCGGCCGCCGCGCTGCTCGCCGCCGCGCTCCTCTGCGGGGCCGCGCGCGCCCAGCAGGAAGGGCCGCGGCCCTGGAGCCTCGACCTCACCGTCCACGACTTCGGCATCGGCATCGGGAGCTCGCGCCACATCGACGGACTGCGGCTGAACTTCCGCGACACCGCACCCTTCGTCGCGCACGGGGTGAACGCCACCATCTGGATCCCCGGCAAGGAAGGCGCGAAGAGCGAGGTCGACGGGCTCGCCCTCGGCCTGCCGCTGACCGGCGCCGGCAAGGTGCGGGGCCTGGCGCTCGGATTCGGCGTGGCGGCGGACAAGACGCTCGACGGCGTGGCGGCGGGCGTGCTCGGCGTCGGCTCGGGGGGCGGGATGCGCGGCATCCTGCTCGGAGGGCTCGGCGCGGGGACGGGCGGGAACGTCATCGGCATCGCGGCGGGAGGCCTGGGCGCCGGCGCGGGGGGCGACGTGTACGGGCTGCTCGCCGGAGGCCTCGGCGCGGGCGCGGGCGGCGACTTCACCGGGATCGGCCTGGGCGGCCTGGGCATCGGCGCGGGCGGGCGAGCGCGCGGCCTGTTCGTCGGAGGTCTCGGCGCAGGCGCCGGCGGTGGTCTCGACGGCATTGCGCTCGGCGGCGCCGGCGTGGGGACCGGCGGCCGGCTGCGCGGCATCGCGCTGGGCGGCCTG